>Ga0209166_10000647_pt1 | contig 35297 bp, 60 predicted proteins | sample Coa_R1_3_FD_187151 | JGI IMG/M metagenome (GOLD analysis project Ga0209166, IMG submission 187151) | Surface soil microbial communities from Centralia Pennsylvania, which are recovering from an underground coalmine fire - Coalmine... | ecosystem: Environmental > Terrestrial > Soil >...
CTCTGGCCGATCTGGGCGATCTGGCCGCTCTGGCCGATCTGGCCGATCTGGGCGCTCGGGCCGCTCTGGCCGATCTGGGCGCTCGGGCCGCTCTGGGCGCTCGGGCCGCTCTGGCCGATCTGGGCGCTCGGGCCGCTCTGGCCGATCTGGCCGATCTGGATTTTTATTTTCGAGCTTCCCAGAAATTACTTGAGCTGCTGAAAGAAGCGAAGCCGGTCGAGGTCCCTGTCGCACAGTGAGCGACCTGCTTACCAAGACGCAAGCTCAGATGGCATTCGCCGCCGCGCATAAGTATGCCCTGCAGTGGACCTCGCACAAACCCTTTTGCAAGCGCCTACGCGCCGAAGTTCTGGGAGAGGCGGAGCTACCGCCGTGCACGTGCGGCTACTTCGTTGCGATCGCGCAGCTTGAAACCGACCTATCCCAGATTCGCTGCGGGACAAAGACCAAAAAAGGAAAGAAAAAGTAGGAGAGGAAATGGCAAAACTGCATGAGCTGTTAGCTGTAGAAACCAACCTAGAAAGCCAGGCCAACAAAGTGATGGCCGAGCTGGCCAACACGTTTGAAAAGAAACGGCACCTTTTTGGCGAAAAGCGGATCACCTTCACCGCCAGCGCCGAAGGCGCACAACCCATCACGGAGGAGCAGTCCGATATCCAGAGCACGGTCGCAAAAGAGGTCGAATGGGTGACTGGAATTCTGGCGAAGGCGCTCGACCTGGGACACCAGATCGACATGGCCAACACTCTTGCACTGGCCGACGTCGTGACTGAGGACGGCGTTACAGTTCTGCAATCCGTCCCGGCAACTTCTCTTCTCCAGCTAGAAAAACGAATCAAGGGCGTCCATGACCTGGTTGTGGCCATTCCGACGCTCGATCAGGAGTGGTCCTCCCTCATTACGCCGGCGCTCAAGTCTGAGCTGCTGGAGCGTTGCGATATCTTGCTGCGCGCCATCAAGAAAGCGCGCAGCAAGGCCAACGAGCAGGAATTGGAAGTCAGCAAACACAAGATTGGCAAGAAGCTGCTGGAATTCATTTTTCAGCCGCTGACTGCCTAACGATTCGGGGTATCCCGAAAGGGAGACTCCAAACTTCAGGGTGAGGCTCAACCAATGGCTTCAGGTTCAGGATCAGGCTATTACCCCGAAGGCTCACTGTGGGCAAAAAGCTGTGCCGGGTACGTTGTCGCAACAAACGCGGAACGAGGGTTCAAATCCCTCCGGGCGCGCCATACAAAAAGCAATTCTTATGCGCCCGTAGCTTAGCGGTAAAGCACGCGGATTAGATTCACGGCAGCGGGATCTCGGTGCGGACAGGCTTAACCCACTACCCGATAGGTTGTTGGTTCGATCCCAACCGCCGGCTCGCCGGCGTAGCTCAACTGGATAGAGCAATCGACTAAAACGGGGCTCGGCTCCGGCTATGAGCCGGGCCCCATTAAAAAAAATGAAATTGAAAACCATACACCTCGGCTACGAGATCAGCTCCGGAGAGCCAGTCGAGATCCCGCTGCGCCATCTGGCGGTGACCGGGCAAACCCAGGACAGCGGGAAGACCACGACGCTGGAGGCTTTAATCAGCCGCTCCGAATTGAAGGCCATCGCGTTCGTGACAAAACGCGGAGAGCGCAGCTTCCAGACAACGCGCACCTCCCTTCCCCCATATTTCCGAGAACGCGCGGACTGGCAGTTCGTCAGCTCAATCCTGGAGGCAACGTTCCGGGAAAAGATGAAATTCGAGCGGAGCTGGAAGCGCAGGCCTCACGGTCACATGATGCGCTACCTGGCAGGTTGCCGCTGCCGGCGTTGTCATCTAGGCAATGTCAAATACAAGAGAAAACTCGACGAAAATCGCCGGCTGTACGGCCCCAATGATCTTGTGTTGACCGATCGCGTCCTGGAGCACTTGAAATATCTCAAGCAGTTCGGCATCGGGCACAAGACTGTGGCGAAGCACGCGAAGGTGGCCAAAACCGGCCTGGCTGAGATCATCTGGTACGGGAAAAAACAGATGCGGCGGCGGAACGAGGCGCGAGTGCTGGCTATTCAGCCCACTCTCGACACACTCCCCAGAAACGTAAGTATTCCGGCCACTGAGACGGTTGAAAAACTCCGGCAATTGATTCGCTGGGGATATCCCAAATCGCTGATCAATCGTGACGCGTTCAACCTGCAGACCGTTGGGCTGCAGGTCCACGCATTGGAAGGCAAGAAAGAAACTGTCTTAGTAAAAACGGCGATCAGGGTCCGCGACTTCTTCGCCAGGATCGAGGCCATTCGCCAGGTGTGGCTCAGTCGGCGCGGGTCGATTCCGCAAGGCCACTTTGTTTACTGGAAAACGCAGAAACACGGTTGCAGGTTGAATCAGCTCGAGCTGCGGCCGGTAAGCACCGGCTACTACTTTCACCATGTCTATCCGCCAGAACTGAAATCGGCAATCAGGCTGGCAAACCAATTGAAACGTCTCTGCCGAACGAAAGGACGCTATGAAAAACACAATCACCGATCTGCGCAACCATCTATTCGAAACGCTGGAGGCGCTGAAAGACGACGAGAAGCCAATGGAGATCGAGCGAGCGAAGGCAGTCTGCTCCGTCGCCAAACAGCTAATCGAATCCGCAAGGGTGGAGGTCAAGTTCCTGGAGGTCACCGGCGAATCCCGTACCAACAGCTTTTTGGCCGAGGCCGAGCCGGACAAAAAGAAGCAATTAGTCAACGGGGGGGGCGTTTCGTAGTTAGAGCGCAGTGATGAAATTCATCGTGATCAGCGGAGTGTGTTGCAACGGAACCTGCAAGCGGGCCCCTGTGTTTGCGAAGAGATTTTCCGATGGATGGATTGCTCTTTGCGACGAGCACGCCAGCTCCGCGACAACGCTGAGCAAGCAATCCCTGGAGAAGATCATTGCCGCGAAGGACAAGAATGCGGAGCTTTCGAATTTGCGCGCTCATTGAAAGCGCAAACGGGCCGGGCGACAGGATGGGGATCCTGGAAAGAGGCGGACAACAGACGCTTTCGCCTGGTCCGCAATTTTAAAACATCGGCGTGCCGTTTTGGCCACACCAGAAAGGAGAAAAAACAATGGCAACAACACCAGCAGTTCCAGTGAAAAGAAAATACCGCCTCCTGCGCGTGGCCCTAAGCCCGCACCTCGAGGCCGAGGCCGAAATCAACAAAGTCGCAGACGACGGCTATGTGCTGAAAGGCACCGTGCCGGATGGCAGCCAGGCGATGGTTTGCCTGTTTGAGCTAGACACGTAAAACCGTGCCGGCCGTCACCGGGGGCGGGACGGCCGCTTTTTGAAAGGGAGCAAAGAATGGCAATGACGCGGCGCCGGTTTAGACGAGACGCGAAGCATGTTGGGCACATAGAGATTTATATGAAGCTCGCGCCAGGACTCACGCTCAACCTGGCTGATTCGGTGTACTCGAACAGCGCGCGGGTCCTGTTTCAGAAGGTGCGCGCAATGATCGACGACGCGGAGAAAAAGTTTGTATCCCAGCGCAAGGTCCTGGGAGTTCAGCGGAAGGCCAAGTGATTTGGCTCTGCTTTGCGATCGGAGTTGTAGTAGCCGTCCTGGTGGGATGGTGGTTCGATCGGGTGCTAGCGCAAGAGATGGAAGAAGGCTAAATGAAAACACAACACGTGCGCGAAGAGCTTTGCCACACGACAACGATGGATGGATTTGTGGATTTTGGCGGAGCACAGGTTGAGGTTACCGGCTTTCTGGCGATGGGTGTTGCGGTTGACCTGACGGATGGGCGCAACAGCTCCAAGCTTTCGGTGCGCGTGGATTATTCGATGCTGGAGAAACTCTCAGATTTCTTTCTGAGGATAAAAGAGATCAACAGGTTGCTGCGGGAGCAAAAACCTTGAGCGTCTTTTGCCATTCACTGCGGGCGGCAAGCAGCAAGTCGGTGTATCGGAAAGAGGAAACCGTGACCCACGTCTCCGCCGATTCGGTTGACGAGCTTTGCAGGTATGCAGCGCGCAACCGGCTGCCGACGTGCGGTGTGAAGAAATATCAGCAGCCGAATGGTTGCGAGCGCTGGATCGCCATTCACGTCGAAGTTGCCGGCGACCTGGCGAAGCGAGTGATACGCGACTGCCAGGTGGAAAAGCTGAGCACCGAGCAATATCGCCGGCGACTGGACGCAGTGAAACACGGGATCGAGATCATGGCCGAGGCCGGCCGCTGGGCGGATTGGGTTGTGGCGGCAAAGAAGTCAAAGCAGATGGCGTTGCCGATCGCGGCGCCGGAGGGGCAGGTCCACAGAGATGAGTGACGGGAACGTCATGCCGAATAGCACTTGCCCGTTTTGCAAATACGTGATGGATCGCTACAGCGCAGTGGGCGATTCAGGCGTAAAGGCAAAACCTGGCGACGTTTCATGCTGTATGCGGTGCGGCAGTTTCTTAGTGTTTGGAGCGGACATGCAATTAAGGGCGCTCACGTTAGACGAGATGGATGATATCCGCCGTAGTCCTATTGCAAAAGAACTGGAAAGACTGCAGCGAGAGATACGCCGCTTTCATGCGATGCGTAACTGACTAGAGAGAGGAACGAAAACAATGAGTTGCCCAAACTGCGGCAGTGCGAACCACATCCACTGCACGCGCGAACAAGACATGCCGCTGGCGGAGACGATCGTCGAGCTGGTGGAGCGGGTATTTCGGGAAAGAGAGGAGAGCAATGGAACAATCACAGGCGAAGTTTGAAGGATGGGCAGTGGTCGAGATGTTTGGCCACCAGCGCGAAATTGGATACGTCACGACGGAGATATTCGGGTCCGCGGTCCTTTTCCGGATCGATACCCCGGAGCTGCCAGAACGGGAATTTGTCCTGGAGTCTCCGGAGCTGATCGCCCATCAGTGGACGCCGGAGGGCACAAAGGTCAAGCGGACCAGCTCGCCGGCCAGGTCCAAGCTGGTGGGACCAGGCGCGATCTACGCCATCACGCCATGCACGCAAGAGACGGCGCTGAATGCGCTGGAATCTTCTAACCGGCGGCCGTTGATTCGCCTCGATATCCCCCAGCCGCAATTGCCGGGACCCGACGCGGTCCCGACGCCTGATTTGCCGACGCCGGCGCCGACGATGATCGACGTAGAGGAATACGAAGAGGAAGAAGAACCGCATAACGACGTTGTCCAGGAGCGAGCTTGACGCTACTGGAGCAGGCACGAAAAGAAGTCCGCGCGCTCCTGGAGCGAGTGATTGACTCCGATCGGTGCCACTGTGGCCAGGCAAAAGAACGCCACGCCACTCCGTTCTGCAGGAAGTGTTACGACTCCCTGCCCCGCGATATGCGCAAGCAGTGGAAGTGGCTCTACCGGAATTATCGCTATTGGAGTGGCTCTGTAAAGCGCACCGTATTTTGGAATGGTGTGGGCCGTAGCGCAGAGCAGCTTGTTTTGGAAAGCATCACTGACGGCCACGTCACTGAATACGATCGCTGCCTGGACATCCTGGGGGCCCGGCGCCGCGGCGAGGTGATCCATCGCCGCCGCGAGGACCTGGACGCGATGGAGGTGCCGGCATGATTCCCGATTGGGTCGGTTGGCTGCTTGTTTATTTCTCGCTGGCGGTGTCCTGGCTGATCTACCAGGTCCGCAGACTACACAGCCAGGACGCCCAGGACCGCTTTCGCGCCGACGTCGCCATCATGGACACGTTTACCGCCGGCGAGTGCGTGGACTGCAAACAAAGATTCCCGCTCCTGGTGCGCTGCCCCTTTGACAACGTGGACCAAGGCCGTTGCGGGTACTGCCACCAACACCATTTGAAAGTCACGCATGATCTTTTGAAGGGGGCCCATGCCTGAGCCTCTACTCGAAAAACTGACATGCCCGTATTGCGGCCGGGCGGGCAAAGCGCAAGGCGCTGAGCCCAAAGGCCGGAGGTTGTTTCGCGTGGTGGACCGTGAAACCGGCAATGAGATGGCGCGGATCGCGGCCGACTACATTCAGCAGTGGACTTACGGCATCAAGTTTTTTCATCGCCGGTTCTTCGGCAAAGACGAGCTGGTGGGAGTGTACGAAGCAGGAGCGAAGTTGCTGGTGGTTTATGAGGTGGAACACTAGAAATCAGAGTTGGTATGCGCGCTATCGTTACGCGCAGACAAGAAAGCTGAGATGGAGGAGTGGACTGAGTATGAGTGACTATCAAAAGCAATTCCGGGAAGTCGAGAGCAATGCGTATTGGAGTCTCCCGCGCATCGTGCTCTATGTGGTGCTGGCGCTCACGGCAGTGTACGGCATCGGCTTTTTAGCGACCGGCGGAGATCTGGCCATCTACCGTTTTTGGGCCCCGAAACAGGAAAACGCCAAACGCGAAGTTTTTGAAAACACGCAGAGCTACGTTCAGGGCAAGACTGAATATCTCTCACGGCTCAGATACGAATACCAGAGCCTGCCGGCGGGACCGCAGAAAGACGCGATGCGGACCATGATTCTCTCCGAGGCCTCGACCGTGGATAACAGCAAGCTCCCGGCCGACCTGCAAGGCTTCATTCAGCAACTCAAAGGAGCAATATGAAACGAACGCTATCGCTGGTTCTTATCGTGATCGCTGTGGTCCTCTTCAGCGCCGATGATTCGTGTGATGACAACTCAACCGACAAAAAGGTAGCGCAGCGCCAGGAGCAGCTCGCGTCCCAGGCCGACGCTCAAGTTGGAATGCCAGGCGTTACCAATTTCACGGAGAAAAAAATTGTCCGCAAACTTTACGAGCTACGCGACCAGAACATCGCCACGTATAGCTATATTCCCGACATGCAAGGGAGATTGTGGCATCTGTGCGACTCCATCGGCTACGGACTCCCCTACGGAGTGCAATTCACAAATCCCGATCGAATCGTGAGCAACGGGGCCCAGGTATTCGGATCGCTCCCGCAGCCGGAGCCTAACGGTTTGTTCATGCCGCCCAGCGCGGAGGGTACGTGGATCATCTGCGCCGGCGCCCACGGTGAAACCCAACCCGTGTACGTCGAGCCGCGGGTGATCGTCAGTCCATTCAAGCTGAATGCCGCCGGCGAATACGGAGTCTCCCGCTAACCACGAGTGAGGACCCCGGAACATCTTCGGTCGAAGTATGGCTTGCCTGAGCGCACGGGCGCGGCATTCGTCCCGCGTGTCTATTTTCATTACAACGGCGAGGACAAGGCGCGCAAGCTTTCAACTGTCATTGTGATGACGGTTGCCGGCTGCCTGCGCGCGCACGGCGCCGATCGATCGTGGAATCACAAGGTCACACAGGCGAAGCTGGCCGCGCGCAGCGGGCTTGCCCGGCGCGAGACCATCACCAGGCGCATCAGCCTGATGGCAACCGATCGCATTCACACCGGCGCCGCCCTGGTTCACCGCAAGCGCCGCGGGATCCACCCGGATATGTACTCGCCGGCGCTGCCTGAGAGCCTGTGCTTCCAGGGCTGCACGGATCCAGCGCAATGCTCTCACAAGCGGCGCAGCGAGAAGTATTACGCGCCCGCGCTCGAGCAGCTCATGGCCAATGAGGAGACGAAACAATTCTGGCAACAGTGCTGCGATATCGGGTCCAAGGGCTACAAAGATATCCCCTACTGGATATTCGACGAACGCCTGCCCCTCAACGACAACGATCGCCTGGTGTTTGTGTTCTACCTTTTTTGCGGGCTCCTCGATCCCAGCAACAACCAGGAGATGAAGAAGAAAAAAGAGGGCAAGTTCTATCGCGTGAAAGGCGTGGTCAATCCCAAGCAGGAGACCGTCGCCAAAGCATGTGGGCTCTCGATCGAGACGGTCCGCACCTGCAATAAGCACTTGGCGGCGCTGGGGCTGATCCAGGTGGGCTACTCCCAGGTGCGCAAGATACAGACCGCGGCCGGCGAGGACTTTCGCAGCGGCCCGCAACGCATCGTATACGCGCCCTCGTTAACCCTGGGCTGGGAGGAGGCCGTCCTGGAGCATGACCGCCTCCTGGCCGCAGCCAACGCCGCCAGGCGCGATTCCAACGCCAATTGGATCGAGAAGGCGATCGCGCTGCACGCCGAGCACTTGAGGGCCTGGCAGGGCGACAGGCATCGCATGGAAGCCTTCTGGCGCCATATACGGACGGTTTACGCGCAGGCCGGCATCTCACAGTTTTTGATCGATTCCCTCGTTCCCCACCAACACAGCCCTCCAGGATGATCCCGCCCCTTTCGCGGAGCTGCAGTTCGTCGCGGCATCTACCCACGCAGTAACCAGGCGCGAATTTTAACAACGCGCATCCCCAACGCACCCGAAGTGTTTTCGGGTGCGTTTTTTTTTGCATCCAATAGGCATGCAGGTTTGCGCGATCCGCGCCCCAATTTCCGCCAAACCACTTAACGTAAAAGTAAACATATTAACCGCCTCAATAATTACAAACTGGTAACTACGCAAAAACTCAGCACTTTCCAAAACTTTTCCACAACTCGCCTGTGGATCGAGATATAAGGCGTGCGAAATTTTGGCCCATCCCAGGCTTTTTCGTGCGAATTCTGGTTTTCGATGTGTGAAAAGTTGGGAGTACAAGATCTTCCCCTGAGATTTTTTAAATTATTGAAGCAGCAGGCCTTTAATCTACCAGCCTGTGGATTGTGGAAAACCGATGAGACAAGAAGAATGAGGAGGCGCGCGAAGACGCGCGCATCTGGCGCTTCGCGCCCTGATCTAAACTCCCCTGGGGAACGGGGAGAGCAATCACGATGCCAAAGCGATTACGAACAAAAATTGTTCGAGCTGGTGAAAGCGTGAGAGCAAAAGCAAATGCAAAAGCAAACGCGAAGCGCGGGTGATGCCGGCGCTCACGATGGACCACGTGGGCTATCGAAGAAATTGAAAGGTTATGCCGCGGGGGGAAGGTCGCCGCCGTTCAAAACAATCTTTTGCACCTGGCTTATAAATTCCTGGGCAAACTCCTGGAAGTCTTTATGTGCCGCGATCTCTTTCAGGATGGTGTTTGTCTTGGCGAAGTTAACCACGGCCGCAGTGTCTTTGAAGTATCCAGCCATTTGCTCGGCAGCGCCGGGAAAGACCTGGTCAACTATGTCGGCCGTGCCACTGCCGTTGGTGCCGGCGTTGAACTGCATCACGATAAATTCAAGAAGTTTGTTCATCATAAACTCAGTGAAAGCGGCGGGTTGAGCCGCGCCTGTCTCCTGTTTTGGAAATTCGACAACGTTGGAGGGTTGAGACGGTGTTGCGGCCGGGCCCGCCGGCGTGGCCTGTGTGGTCTGTCCAGGTGGAGCTGGTTCCGGAACATGGGTGACAACCGCCTTCCCTTGTTTTACCTGCTCCGCTATCAGGGCGCGCTGGAAATTCTCACGCTGCATCTGTAACGACTTCTCCTGGTTATCGGCAACCATCTGGGCAAACTGAGCCAACAGTGCCGGCGCTCCCTTCACCAGCTCGATCGCGGCCACACCAAGCTGCTCTTTCCAGCCGCCGCCGGCGCCGCCGCCGATCTCTACACCGATAGCCTTCAGACTTTCGACCATCTTCACGACGTCGTTTTCTTTTTGCTTTGGCTGCAGGAAGTCCATCATGGCCTTCATCTCAGTGAGCTGCTCCAAAAGTGTTTTTGGAGGAGCAGGTGGCGGAGGAGGGACCGGCTCTTTCGTCAAGTTTTCAAGCGTCTTGTCCAGGACCTTATCGAGTATGGGATTGCCGGTTGAGCTGGTGGCGTCACGTCTTGCGGCCGCGGAGAGAATCTCGATCGACGCGGTATTGGCCACCTTCATCGTTTCCACCACTTGCTGGATCGCGGCATTCTGGTCGCCCTTATTGCGCTCCAGGGCGGCGAAGGCCTCTGTCACGATTTCGACAATCCCCTCGCGCGTGACCGGAGTATTCGATGGCGCGGGAGCTGCAGGCGGTGTGGCAACGGCCGGCGCTCCAGGATCGCCGCCACTGGTTTTAAAACGTTGACCTGGCAAAAACCGCGGAGTGCCGGCAATCACCACTTTCTCCTGGACAGGTTTTTGCATGTGCTTACCTTCGGACTCAAACAAATTGATCCGGACCAGGTACACGCCGCCGCCGCCACCCTCCATGTCGCGAATATAGTCCTCGTCGATCGGTTGCCGGACCTTTTCGATGTAAGCCTCTTTTTCGGCGTTCACCACTTTGGGATCGAGCCGGTAGATGTAAACACAACTGTGCTGTGACCACTCCTTTTCGGTGAAGGCCTTCAGCATGGCAAAAAACGGGAGAGCAGTCAGCTCCTCGATCCGGCGATGGATACGCCCCTCCGGAGAGAGCTCGTCCTGGTCCACCTGGGGAGGATCAAGGACCGCGGTCGAGGTTTGCGTGGCACTTTCGCTTTTGTTGGTTCGGCGGACCTTAGGCATGGGAGTACTTCTCCTGAAAAGATCGACGTTCAGCTTTGAGGGCCCGGTCCCAGAGGACGCGGGCAAAGAATCGGGATTGTTTGCGCGAGGCGCCGTGCGAGTACCACTCACGTGAGTGGTAACGGATGAACTGCTGGCGGTCCTTGCGGCGCTCTCGTTTGTCGGCCGTCATTGCACCGCGCGCTCCAGGATGCCGTCCAAGTTCACCTGGATCCAAAGATCATCGGCCGGAGTTTGGGTGTAAACCTCGACAGCCATCCATTCCCCGCATTCAATAGGCAAGGGGTACTTCAATCTCGGCCGCAACTTCTCCCGTGCTTCTTTGGTTTGTGTCGGGCTTACCAGAATGGGATCAACGATCGAGAGAAGATCGCCGCCGTTATACAACTTGCGGCCGATTCTAAGATCGTATGTGGTTCGGCTCCACTGAGGGTCAAAGGCAGACAACGGGACCATATCGAGCGCGGACCCTTTAAGTAACGATGCACGTATACGCTCTACTGAAAACTTCTGGGGTGCAGGGAGTTGACCTCCCATCATCATGTTTGTTTCGAGCGCGCTTTTGCCGTTCATCCCGACCGGTGTCTGGAATAACAAAACTTTAGGTTCATGAAGACGCGCACGGTCAAAATAGGAATAGTCAACTGTTTCAGCAACCCCACCCATGAAAGGTGACATGCATTCCTCCCAAAAAGAAAAACCCCGGAGCGTCGAGTGACCGTTTCAACTCGAAGCACCGGGGTTCCAAGTCTGGATAACCCAGAGAAAAAATTGTGTGACGCTGTAACTACAGCGTACTTACAGCGTATCTTACCGCAGAATCTATTACGGCGTATCCCTCAATTTCAGATCCAGCAGGCGGCCGTCCGCGAAGTTGCCGGTGAGGCCGATCATCCCGCAGCGCAGATGCAACTGCTGCTTTAACCGCAGCACTGCCTGGCGGACGAGCTGGTCGCGCTCCGGCATGGCGCCGCCGGCCGCAGGCCTGCGGTCGGGCTGGCTGGCTTTCAATGTGGCCTCGCGCTCGATCTTGAATTCAACATCCTCGATCGCCTCCGGTTTGATGCTGATTGTGATGGTGACGTCACCATAGAAACCGGGGATCGCCGCGGAGGCGAGCGCCCGCTCGATCTGCTCGGTCGGGATAGGGACCGCGTTCGACTCGGCCAGAGGCATCAGTTATCGGGAATCGCTATCCCAAGGGTGAGAGCAAAGCTGCTTGTTGTCAAGATAATTAACAGTTGGGCAGCGAACGGCAGAATGTGCCGTATTTTTGGCTAAATTACGCAACAATCCTAGCGGCAAAACACCCGCTAGGATTCCCGCTAGGACGTCCCCTAGGATTCCGCTAGGACGCTCTAGGATACTGTACAGTTCAGTACGCTACCGGCTTGCCTTTTTCCGCCCACTGCCATCAGACTCAACACGTACCAAGCGCATAACCGCGCAAGGGCCCAGGGCGGCTGCACCTTCAAGGGGAAACTAGCCGCCCTCCAAAAAATTTGCCCCCGCCGAAAGAGCCATGATTTGGTTTTGCGGGGGCAATTTCCTGATCCAGCTCCCTCGGCGGGGGTGAATGCTTCATGAGATGACATGAGCATCAGACCCGCAGCCCGCTACAGTTACCGACCTACTCCGCGCAAACTCTCAGGCCTCACGGCGCTGGCTGAGTGCGCGGTCTCTGCACCCAAAGCCGTCCTTCGCGCCAACAACACCGCCTGGAGCTGGCCTACGCATGGAGCGCGATATCCACTGCGCGATGGCGACGGCGGAATCAAACGAACGATTGATTACATGGAGGCCCTGGTCCAAGGCAACGAGGGAGCTGCCAACCTCGAAGTGCGGCGCACCGCGATCGACATCACGCGCAACGTAGCTTCGCGCAATTACATTGGCGAGATCGATGCCATCCAGCAGTGGGTCCTGAAGACCATCAAGTTTCGAGGCGAGTACAAAGAGACGATCCAGACTCCTCTGGTCACGCTGAAGCTGCGCGCCGGCGATTGCGACGATCACGCCCAGCTCGTCGCCGCGTTGCTCATGAGCATCGGACACCAGACACGATTCAAGACCGTCGCCGCCGATCGCCAGGCGCCAAACGATTTCAGCCACGTTTACACCGAGGTCCTCGATCCGCGTACAAAGCAGTTGTCGCCTCTGCAGCAAAAGTGGATTCCCATTGAGACCACAATCGCCGGCGTACGAGCTGGCTGGGCGCCTCCGAACATCTACCGCGCGCAGGCCTGGCGCACCATGGGACCGATGAATGGGCTGGGCGACTACATCAACACCGCGCCTCCGGTCGTAATTGCGCCGCCGGCAAATACCGGATTGCCCGGCTGGGCCTGGCTGCTGATCCTGGGCGGGACCGCCTGGTGGTATCTGAAAGGTAAAAAGTAATGTCGTATTCATCGAAAACACGAGGTGTTACGAGGCGCCCGCTCACCGGCCTTGAAGCTATAGCGCGCAGGCCTGCGTTTCGCGCAACGCGCAAGCTTCAGGGCATGGGCTGTGACGGATGCAGCGGAGATTGCGCGTGCAAATCTGGCAGCGGCATGGGCGCGGTGCGCCGCGCGGCCCCGACGCGCTTCCGCCGGCTGCAGGGCTTGGGTTCTCTTGGCTTTGATTGGGGTGGACTCTTTAACAATTTCTTCCAGAGCCCCATCGCCCAAGGCATAGGACAGAATCTCGCTACCAGGAACCTACCGGCATTTCCAGGACAATTTAACGCCGGCTACTACACGCCCAACGGATTCCCGCAGCAGCAACAGAGCGCGATCTATGGCACTTCCCCTTATGGGACTGCCTTCATGAATACATCCATCTCCCCGACCACGTTGTTGATGGTGGGAGTTGGGGGCCTGGCGCTGATGATGGTGATGATGAAGAGGTAATTTCTCACAAATGGCTTACACAACTAGAACGGCCTACACAGCGCGTCCCGGAACGGGAAGGCAAACATATTACGCGCAACCAGGGCATGTGAAACTCAATGGCCTTGAAGACCTGGGCGCAGTGCGCCGCGCGGCCCCGATGCGATCCCGCCGGCTGCAGGGCCTGGGCTATCCCGCTTATGTGACTCCGGCGATAGCAGCTCAAGACAACCAGCGATACATGGGCGCGGTCCGCCGCGCGCCGATCGGCGGGCGGTACCGGCTCCGCGGCCTGGGCGATTGCAGCGTGATCGATCCCGTGACCGGCGGCCGCGTGAGTTACCCTTCCGGCGATCCGCATTGCGGTCCAGTGACTCCGCCAGCGGGCGGAGGTGGAGGAGGAACCACGGGGTGCAGCTTGACCGCGCCGCTATGCCCCAGCAATTTGCAGCTCATCGGCGGAGAGTGCTGGGCGAAAGATTCCCGCGGCAATGACATTGGGATCATGCCGGCGATGAAGACCGTCCCGCCGCCCTGCAGCGCCAACACCGGCGCGGGGGCGCAATGTGTGTATCCCGATTGCAGCGTGTTGCAGTTTGACGCAAACCGTTATTCCAAGTTTTACCAGCCCAGGTTTCCGCTGTGTTCAGATCCCACGCTGGTGCCCGGGCAAGTGTGCGTGGATGCCAACGGCAACACGGTTTCATACCAGCCGCCTCCGCCGACATGTACCGCGCCGCAGATACTTGATCCGACAGGCAGGCTATGCATCACGCCGCCGCCACCAGCGCCCCAAATTACGCCGCCACCTCCAGCTCCAACGCCAACGCCGGCAGGATTGGTATGCCCTGCCCCGTTGGCGCTCGACCCCACCGGAACGTTTTGCATGCAACCGGCCGCGGTCGCCACAACGTCGAGCTGGACGGATTCGGTTTCAAACTTCGTGGCGAAGGTACCAGGCGGGTGGGCAGGCGTAGGCGTCGGCGCCGTGGTTTTGTACATGCTGTTTTTCAAGAAAGGACGTTAACGATTCGTCGGCATTCCCAAAGTGGAAAGACAACGATCGTTGTCATGAGTTAAAACATGGCTTATCAGACAAAAACGTATCGCGCTCTGCCCGGCACGCTGGTCCCGCGACCGATCCCGAAGTGTATCCCGCAGTGCCGCACCGCGCCGACTCTGGGCGCCGCGGCCGCGCGCGGCAGATCGCGCACCAGGCTGAGAGGCTTGGGAGACGATTCGGGAGTGACAGCGCAAGATCTAATACAGCTTTCTCAGCCTGTGGGACCTAATGCTGGTCCGTTCTTTCCCGTTCCTGGCAACATGCCTTACGCCGCACCAGGCTGGGGATCGAGCGGCGGTAGCGTCGTTGGCTATCAATCCGGGCAAACCGGCACGGTGTCATGGCTCCCGTCTTTAGTCCCAAGTTCCAGTTTTGGAAGCCAACTAGCTGCAAGCGTGCCTAACCCAGGAAGCTCTCAACCGGGATTTTGGACGGCACCTTTGGCAGCAGGTGTTCCCGTTCCGCGTTGGCTGGCCGCGGGAGGCGCAGGCCTTCTGGTCTTGCTCACGATGATGCGAGGGCGAAAATGACACGCGCAATCCGACCTTATCGCGTACGCATGCCGTTACAAGGCCTCGGCGCGACCCAAGTCCCCGGATATTCGTTGCCGATGGCAAGCGATAACACGATTGTGTATCTGCTGGGCGGACTGCTTGCTGCAGGACTGATCGGCGGATTCATGGCTCGGCCGCATGTCGAAGAGGCGGGCAGGCGCGCGCGGCGAAGCGCAGGCAAGAAGCACGGGTATGGCACCATGCTCGCATTCGGGGTTGTGTGCGGACTTGGCGGGTACTTTTATGGGAAATACGGAGCCGGCTTTTAAAGTGTCAATTTGGTAAACATGGCTTATCAAACCAAAATCTATCGCACATTGCCCGGCGCCTTGGTGTCGCGGCCGCTACCGCTGCCATGCCAACGCGCTCGAAAGCGTGCGCGCACAACGCTAGGGGATGGGACAAATTATTGGCCGTGGTGGTATTGCTTTGCACATCCTGGCGAATGCATAGATACGATCTCCTCCCCTGACATGCAGCAGTACTTCAAGAACACACCATTTACGACGGTTGCCGCGAACGCTGCCACTGGTGCGTTAACGGATAGCCAAAAGCAGGAGATCGTTGAGTCTTGCGCCCAACAGCTTGTGACGGCCAGCGGCGGAAAGTTAAGCCTGGCTGATGCACGCCAAGAGTGCACCAAATACGTCCCCAAGGATTCGGCGAATAACTATCTTTGGTGGGCTATCGGCGGAGTGGGAGCCTTGGTGCTTTTGCTGATGGTTACTCGATAGGAGATTTTTATGAGCAAGAAGAAACGCAAGTCGAAGAAGAAAAGCACTCGCCGGCCAGCTCGCAGGCCCGCGACCAGGTCCAGGTCGAGGTCCCGGAAGACGGCGGCGCCGGCCGGCAGATACGCCGTGGTGCGCGGACGCAAGCGCAACCCAACGCCGATGATCAAACAACTGACCAAGGCGGCGGCGAAGAAGGCGGCGAAGTTTTTGCGCTCACACTTCCCCAACGCGAAGATCCGCGTGGTATCGGCAAAGACCACATTCTCTTAAACGAGAACGCAAGGCAGCATTCCACAAAAGTGGAAAACCGTAAGGCGGAGTCGAAGATGAACATGGCTGCAAAACGGGCCCCAAGAAAACACGAGCAACTGGACATCGCAAAGCTGCACCGGCCGACGCCGGTCGAGTCACGCAAGATCGAGGTCCTCAACCGCCACTGGAGCCGGATATTCAAACTGGCGGAGCTGGTAGTGGGCAGCCCGATATCGGCCGAGCAGATCACCGCGGGCACGTTCCTCGAAATGCGATACCGCGTCGAGCTGAGCGACCGCGAGAACGCGGACCAGGCCTTTGTGCAAAAGATTGGCAAAATATTGCCGTTGGAACCGATCACGGTTCGGCCGATTTTTGTCAAAGATTCGGCAGCGATCCCGCGCGAGATGCTGGTCGAGGACCTCAAGCGCGTGTTGCCGAAGTTGCCGGCAACCGAGAGGCTGCTGTTTATTCTCCGCTTCGGCCAGGGCTATGAGCCGGATTACATCGCCTGGCTGCTGGGCGTGGACGAATCGGCCGTTGACAGCGGATCGTTCCTGGCACTCATGCGCGTGCGCGAGCTGCTGGGCGAGTGACCGCGGACAGAAACAATGGCCTATGTCATCAACAGAAACAAAGCGGCGGCGCCGCCCGGTGATGGAGTGCAACCCATCAACGGATATCGCGTGCGCTTCTTCCAGGATGGCCGCTGGCAGTCGCGGAGATTTAAGCAGGTGGGTTCAGCCCTGGGGTTCCAACGAGGCTTGCGCTTCGGGGCCCAGAGCGAAGTAGTACCGATCAAAAAGAAATGAAACGACGCAGCACAAAAACGAAATGCGGCGATCGCTGGAGAAAGCCCGTCGAGGCAATCACCGATCGGGAAAAGCGATATCGCGCCAACACGCCGGAATGCCGGCCGGCAGGACCGCGCCGCTGCGCGAAATGCGGTACCAGCAAAAATGTTGTGATTCACCACAAAGACGGCGACGAGAGCAACGGCAAAAAAAGGAATCTGGGTTGGCTTTGCCGGCCGCACAACGCCAAGGCGATGATTGCCATGAAGCGAGCTGGTAAAGGCGTCAGAACCCGGCAATACAATCCCGGCGCCAAGAACCTTGGCGAATACGTTGATGCCGCGGTGAAACACAAGCGCGGGTCCTACGATGAAGGCGGGAAGGTCATCCATGAGACTCCAAAGTCCACGCGGCAGAAATTTGCCCGCGAGATATGGAGCCGGCGCCGAGCCTCCGGCCGCGTGTCCAGCCGCAACGGCAGAAAGCCTCGCAAGAAAAATCTTTTTGGATTGTTTGAGCGCAAGGCTCATGCCCGGCCGGTCCGCAGGTTCTATGACAAAGCCGCCGATGTGCTCAAAGGCCAGCCAAGCAACCGTCGCTTCAAAGGCCCGCGAGTGAAGCACGCAAGCGCGCGCAACGTATTTTGGGACCGCATGAGTGAGGGACAGCGCCGCAAGGTCGCACGCGAAGCCGGCATGGCGCCAACGACGGCAGATCAGGTTGCGGTTATGACCTGGTCCGCCCTAGGCAAGAGCAACTTCAAAGACTGGAAGACAGCACTCTCGGAAAACTACCGCGCGATGGTGAAGCACGGGCAAACCATACCGAACCCGCACAAGGCCGATTTATTCATCGATGAGCGCCCTGGGAGTACATGGATCACGCCGCAAACCGCGCGTGGCAAGAGATGGCTCCGGATAAATGTCTCTTATACCTCTCAACAGATTCACGGCCGATCAATTGTGGTAGATAGCAGAGCGGCTTCAGGCTTGGCAAATCTAGCTGAAAGTTACGGGCTACGCGTTAGCGTGAAGAATCCACGCAAGCGCAATCAGAACGGGGACCTCGCCGGCGAGCGCCGCATGTATCGCAAGTTTCATGGACGCGACGGCCACAACGTGAAAGAGATCATCGAGGTTGTGGAATATCAGAAAGACTTTGCCAAGTGCGGGGCCCTGAGCAAGATGGTGGTCAAGACTCCCAACGGCGAATTCGCCCTGGAGTTCGACAAGCGCGACGGCATCGACGTCGCCACCAACGCCGAAGGCACGCAGCTCTACCTGATCGGGGGCACCCAGGACCTCACGCGCAAGCTGCCGGAGTTTGGCGTGGACACCACGAAGGACCTGGTCAAGATCGGAGTGTGCACGCGGATCGACTACATCACGCAAAAACGCTTCGACAAATTCAAGACCACGATCTACTGGCACAAGCTGGGAGAGGAAACTGGAAAGCCTCCGGACCTGATCTTCGACCAGCTCAACAAACGCATGGCATTCGTGGGCGGCGAGTACGTGGTCCGTCCCGAGGGGATTGTGAATTGATCTATCAGGCTATTGACCGCCGTCACGAGATAGCTGAATACGAAAGAGAGAACAGGCCATTCCCTCCGCGTTCAGGTTCAGTGAGTAAGCCCAAAGCTTCAACTCAACCAGAGCACGAATGGCTTCACCGCAAATTTGCAGAGCCCGGCAAAGGCAAAAAGATTGTTTGTGTTTTAGAGGAGTCACGATAATGGGAGCACAAGTAGTGGCAGTCAGAGAACCAAAACCGCGCAGCACTCCAGTGGGAATCTACCGTGATGGCATTCGACTGACTCCGGAAGAGATAGCGCAGGATCCAACTATCTCCGATTCTCCGGATCGCCGCGCCTCCGGATCCCGGCCGGCGACGTTGCGCGAATACGTTGATGAGCGCAAGCAGCAGGTCCTCCGGCAACAGTACACCGTAATGGGCCAGGTGGATTGCCTGGTCACGCCGCGCGGCCCGATGGAGTTCGGCCGAACCGGTCCCACGCTGGCATGTTTTCACGATGGCAAGCTGGGCTTCATCACTGAATGGCCAGGACTCCCGGACCAGTTCATCCCGACCGGGAAACTCTGCCCGGATTGCCAAACCAAGTGCGACGAGTGCAATGGGAAGGGCAAGCGGATCTGCGTGTATCCAGGATGCGGCGGCGAGGGAGAGATCAAAGTTAAGACCGTCTCTTGCCCGGCGCCAGGCTGCCTCGAAGAAACCGGCAAGTATAACGCTGAGTGCAGGAAATGTGCCGGCAGTGGAAGCGTGTTTGAGCCGATGAAGTGCCCCACCTGCAAGGGCAAAGGGATTGCGCCATGCGCTCTTTGCCGCGCAACCGGACGCATGAGCACCGGGTATCACCGCGGCGCCCGGAAGAAACTCGGACGCCCGGCGCCGAAGCTCTGCAGGAGCTGCCTGGGGCATGGCCTGCTCCGCCGGCAGAATCCCCAGGTAATAAAAAAGTTTATCGCCAGGCGCCACGACGGCATGACGGTTGTGGGCCCGATCACGGCGGTAGTCTTTCACACCGTTGGAGATTTCAATTTGAAATTCAACATCATCGACGTGAAGCCCGATCAGGACAACAATCCCATGTTTTTGTTCCTGGAGTCACCACTTCCAGGAGCAATGATGCATCTAATGGGGGGAGTGCCGATACTGCGTTCACGGCAATAATAACCGGCAAAGCCGAAAGCGGCTAAGCCACACAACTTATAAAAAATTGTCCCCGGAGTCTTTGACCTGCACCTGGTCAAGGCTCCGGGGATTTCTTTTTGGGACAAAAACTTATGCAAGTTCGCAAACTGCGGATGGTAACCAATCCGCGAAAAAAAAGCGGCTCGCGCCGCGCGGCTCCGAAAAGCCGGCGCAGCTCGAGTAATCCATTTTTGGGGGGAGGTGAACTCATCGTCATGGCAAACAAGCACAGAAGCAAAAAGCGCAAAAGCTACAGCCGCAATCCAAAACGGCATAGCAGCTCGAAGCGCAATAGCTCATTCGGATTCCGGCGCAAGACTTACCGGCGCCATCGCAATCCACTCAACGCCGGCGGCATGAAAGAGATTTTCTACGTCGGGCTGGGTGCGGCTGCGGGGGCAGTCGGTCCACGCGCGATCACGCAGGCCGTCCTGGGAGACAAGTACAACACTGGTTTCACGGGATACGGCGTCAACCTGGTGGTCGGCGGCGGCTTGAGCTGGCTGGCCGGAAAATTCGTCGGCCGAACCATTGCCCTCGGCGTTGCGGCAGGAACCATTGCCGGAGTGCTGATGCGGTTCTGGTCCGAGAAGGTCTCTATGATTTCGCCCGCGGCCGCGTTGAGCGGTCTGGGAGATCCCGACTTCTCGAGCACAGGTATGGGCCACGCGCAAACCGCGCTGGGCGCCTATATCCAGACGGCCTACAGCATGCCGGGCACGAGTCACCTCGAAAACGGCTATTTGATCGCCAACAACCCCTGGCAACTGAATGCGGCTCCGGCCGGAGCTGGTGCAACACCAGCTCCGCCGGCGCGTCGCAACGTTGACCGCTTCGCTCCGCGGTAAAACACGGTACGGCCTGACGACAGGCCAAGCGAAGTAACTGAAAACAGATATACCTCCCGTTTTGGGCATCGCGGTAAAACGCGGTACAAGCGGGGCAACAAATTCACCCTGAAAGGTGGTGACAACGAATCATGAGATCAGCACTTGCATCACGTCAAGACGCGCGGGGCGCCATGCCTCCCGTTTTCGACATTCGCCAATTCCTGCGGGAGAACAACTACCGCCAGATCGGTATCCGGAGATTCCAGAATCCCCACGTGCCCAACATGGAGGAGACGATCAACCAGCCGTACTATGACTCGGTATCGTTTGCGCAGGCCGCGGCCTTCACCAAGACCACGCTCTTTTCCACTCCCATTGGCCAGGGCGGTAAGACCCTCGCCCAGACCAACATGACCCAGGCCAACGTGCTGCCTAACCCACAGCGGTTGTATGTGACTTCGCTGCGTGTGTTCATCGGGAACGACACCGTTCCTGTGGACCTCAACAACATGCTGCGCAACGTCAGTATCACCATCACCGTGGGAAAGAAACCCATGTTCGAAGGGTTTCTTGGGCTGCTCACCGCTGGTTGCGGAGGAATCGTTACCGCCGCCTCCAACCTGGGTACCGCACTCGGCGGCGCCGCTCCGGTCTTCTCGACCAGCAACGGCCTGCCCGACCAACGCAACGTCTACAGCCTGACTCAGCCATTCCCGATTGACAACGGTGAAAACCTCTCTGTCACTCTGTTTCCTGAGACGGCCTTCAACTTTGCCGCGGCCGGCGCTTTCCCGGCTGGTGTGGGAACAACCTTCTACGTCATCTTCGACGGAGATCTCTACCGCGGCGTCCAGTAAGACGCAGCGCCACAAATTGCCCCCTGTTTCAGAAATTGCCCCCAATTTTTAATTCCCTTCTCGCGCCCGCGTGTGGCGCCGAGAGGAAGGTGAATTTTCATGACTTGCAAAGCATGTGGAGGCAAGGGAGTCATTCAGGCCCTGGGCACAGTGATTAAATGCCCGGTGTGCGATGGCACAGGCACAGCCCCGGACCCCGGCCTATTTTTCATCTACGAGGGCGGACCGGTTGTCCTGGCCGGCAACGCCGTGCAGAACGGCAACTCGATCCAGATACTCGATAAAGATTTCCGCTGGCAGTTTGCCGTGGCCGTTTCGACCGGCGCTTTCACCGTCTTTATTCGCGACAGCCAGCGCAAGCGTCCTTTCAGCAATCAGGCAGTCCACAGCTCCAACATCTTTGGGACCGCGCAGAACCCATTCCCGGTGCTGGTGCCGTGGACGTTCCGCAAGCGCGGCTCGATCCTGTTTGACCTGGCGGACATCAGCGGCGCCGGCAACACCATCCGCGTGGCCTTTATCGGCGTCGAAGCCGATGCCGCGGACTACTCGACGGCTTAACCGCCTCGCATAAGTTTTGGTCGAAAGAGGCTGAAAAAATATGACGTCGTTTCACATTCATAGCGGGATCACTCTCTGGCTGCTTTTCACCATCGGAGTACTCCTGCACGGGCTGCAGGTCGCGGACGACCAGGTCCGCCTGCAAAAGAAGTTTGCCACCATGCGTGCATTCTTCTCCTGGTACCGCGTCCCCCTGGCCGTGCGCTCCGCGCTGAATAGCGTGTTGTTCTGGCTCTGGACTTCGCACAGCGATTATCTGGCCAAGCTGCTGAAACTTGCCGGCATCAATCTCGCTCTCGAGCTGCCCGTGACCGGAGGCTTCGCGCTCCTCTTCGGGCTCTTCAGCGATTGGGGCCTGGCCGCCCTCACAGCTCGTATTCCCTTTTTGCAACAGGCAATTCCAACCATCACCAACGGAGACAATCATGCGACTCAAAGCAAAACATAAATTCTATGCGCTGATACTGATTTGCGCTCTGGCCGGCCTGATCGGTTGCCCGAAATGGGACCGCGATACCATGCAAAGCCTCGCGGCTTCCAAGGGCGCCATCGACCAGGCATTCGACGATTACAACAGCGGCAAGATCGACAACACTCCGCAGAACCACAATCTGCTGATTACCGCCCGCAGCAAGCACAACGACGTGACGCAGCTCTTCTTGAGCTACGTGAAAGTCGAACAGGCGACCAAAGCACAAAAGTGCGATCAGGCCTGTAAGGATTCGCTTGCCAAAGCACAAGCGGCCGTGACCGCGGGATTGCTGGAGCTGGGCCGCGTGGTCCAGGCGATCGAGGACCTGGTGAACCACAAGAAGCCTGTGCCGTCGAGCTGAGCCCCCTGCAAGACAGTCGCTTTTTCGTTGATGCACTTTTATGCAGTTATGCAGTTAGAGGAGAAACACGATGGCAAAACTCACGCAGATTCAGGCCACATTGACCGGGGCCGACAACAGCAAGGTTGACGTAATTATCCAGGACGTCGAAAAGGTCCTGGAGATCATCGGCGCCGCGACCGGCACGTCCGAATACGTCGGCATTGCCGAGGAGCTGGTCTCCCTGGGCGAAGCCGCACTGGAGAAGTTCAAAGGCGAGGCTACAGTGGCGATCACTCCGGAAAACGTCGCCACTTTGTTCGTGACCAAGACACTGGTGGATGAGCCACCGGCAACGCCTCCCCCCGCAACGGCGTAGCACGCGCACTTATTTTTGGACCAGGGGAGTTTAGATGTATATCGCCAGACAACGCGGCCAGGTGCGCGTCATTCCGCCGCGTGTCCGACGGCCGTTCCAAAGGCAAGCGCAGATGGGATTCCTGCCATTCATTTTGCCGGCAATCGGCCTGGGCGTGCAGATCTTTGGAAAATTGTTCACCGGAGGCAAAGGGCACCAGTGCTCGAAGACAGCGACGGACCCGGAGTCGTTTTTGCAATGCTGGCCTTACAAGCCGATCCCGGATAACTACGTGCCCTATGACGCCGGCGGCGGCAAGGGATGGGATTGGACGTTCTACTACGGCGCACAAGGAGGACGGCCGAATCCCGGCCAGGACCCCAACATCGCCGTGAGCCAGGACGAAGTAAAAGCCTGGACGGCCGCGGGAGTGCCAATCAGTTGCGATGCCCAGGGCATCTGCAGGCGAACTGATGGCGGCGGACAAACGCCCGGACCTGTGGGACCTCCAGTTGTGCCCGGGCAAGATGCAACGGCAGTGGCGGCAGCAACAGGAAGTGGATTATCTGCGCCGATCAACCTTCCCATTGTGGGATCAGTGCCTATGTGGGGGCTTCTCGCCGGCGGAGGATTGCTGGTTGTGCTTTTGATGATGCGAAAGTAAAAACAAAATGATCATAGGTCAAACCCACGATATCTGGATGTCGAAGACCGATCCCGGCCTAAGCAAGTATTTCATCCCGCCGGTGATCGAGATCCCGCAGCTCCCCAACGCCGAGCTGAAAGCCTTGTCCTTTCAATATAAAAACGTGCCTGTATTGGCCGTGCAGAAAGTCAGCCAGGCGCTGGATACCGATTTCATGATTTGGGGCATGTGCGGCGTCAGCAGCGACCCTCTCGGTTTTTCGTTTCAAATCTTTCACGATCACGGCAACACGCACCGCGCCATGTTCAACAAGCACCAGCGCCAGGCCAACGCCCTGGGCACGGCGCAGTTCCCTCTTTTTCTCCTGGAGCTGTACCCGGTGAGCAAAGGCGACGCGCTCATGGTGGAGATGAAGAACCTGGCAAACGTCAACCCGACCACGATTATCGAGGTCCTGCTTTGGGGAGCAATTCCGGCATGAACCTTCAAGACGTCAAATATATCAACGAGCAACGTTTGAGCGTGCTGCACCCGGTATTGTTCAAGCGGGCTAATGACTTCCTGGAAGTGCTCGAGGCCGGCGGCATCGAGGTCCTCATCACGCAAGGCTTTCGCTCCTGGGAGGACCAGGCCAGGCTCTACGCCCAGGGCAGGACGGCGCCAGGACCCGAAGTCACCAAAGCCCAGCCAGGTTATAGCTGGCACCAGTTTGCGCTGGCGTTTGATTGTGTGCCCGTGGACCAGGTCAAAGACCTGCAGGGCGCGTTGAGAGAACAAGCCGACTGGAATGTGCAGCATCCCGCCTGGCAGCGCATGTTGATCGTGGGCGCCGGCTTTCACCTCAGCGAAGGCGCGAGCTGGAGGACCTTCAAGGATTACCCGCATTTCTATCCCGAAGGCTTGCCCGATACGCCTCCGGACGAGGTACGCGCGCTTTACCACAGCGGCGCGATCCCGGCCATCTGGAAGTGGGCGGAAGCAAGATTTGTAACGGGGTTAGGACTACATGGCTAGCACACCACAATCCGATTTGCAGCAGCTCGTCTACCAGGCGAAATTCGCCGCGCTCGATCGCGCGCGCCAACTGAATCTCCGGATGATGAGCAGCTCCCCGCCTCCGGACAGCAACCCGTTCTCGTTGTCGCCTACGACCGGATTTCCGGCAGTGCCGGCGCCAGGCGCGGCCGCGATCAACGTCCTCAGGTATACCGTTCCCCCCGGTCAAAACGCAACCATCTGGAAAATGGCTATCGTGCTGGCCAGCGGCGGCGTTGTGGATGGCAGCGGGAATATTATCTGGCGAGTCCTGATTAACGACGCGGCCGTCGAAGGGTTGCAGCAGCTCACGGCGCAGTATGGCGTCTTCAGCAACCCCAACGACACACTCATCCAGCTCGTGGAGAATGACGTGTTTCGGATCACCGCCGAGGTTCCGGCCGCACAACCGCCCATCAACGGCACAACCGGCGCGTTGATCCGCGGGTGGTCCTACAACATCAACCGGGGCGTGATCGCATGAAGAAATTCGCAACTTATGTTACATTCAGCCGACAACAGGAGATTCGAATGAAAGTCCTAAAATGGATAATTCCCATTCTGGTCTTTATATGCTCAGGGCTGGTGTACGGGCAGAATGCCGGCACCGTGGGCATTCAAACTGTCGGGCCAATTCCGATTTTCACGAACGCCACGGCGGCGCAATCATCGCCTTGCACCGTTGGGGGCCCATGCGCGATCCCCAATATCGGGCAATCGCAGCATACGTTGCAGTACTGCCTGAATTCCGGCAATAGCTCCATCTCGATCATTATTGGGATGGAAGCGAGCTTCGATGCCAACAACTGGACTCTGATCTCGGAGCTAGGGCAGCAGTTGAACTCAACTCCCGCCACTATCGTGTGCTACTTCCTGCCGGGGACCCCAGGGTATTATCCATTTCTGCGAGCGCATGTATTTTCAACTTCGATAGGAGGGACTTCGACCTACAGCGTGAGCTATTCTGGGGCCACAAGCCCAGGAGGAGGAATTGGCGTAGGCACCGGGTCTTTGAGTCCTCGCATTCCAACCATCAGTTCAATTCAGGCGAATAGCCTGCAAAACGGAACCAGCTACAGCACCAACCTGACCGTCACAAATCCAGCGTCCAACGTTGCGACCGTCGTCCTGCAACCACTCACCGGAAGCAATGCCCAAATTTCCGAAGTGCCTTCCAAGCTGATCGTCGAATGCACGGCAACCTGCACGTTCGACGTAGTAAGCACCAGCACGGTTGGCAGTGGATGCAGCTCGCTTACGGGGTCAGGGCTCAATGTGAATGTGACCAGCATCCTACAATCGCCCATCAACGCTCCGAGCTGCGGCACGCCTCCGGCTCCCAGCGCTACGTTGATAGCCCCCATTACGATCGCAGCAAATACGCCGTTCACCCTTGACCTGGAAGCCTATGGCATAGTCATACCGCCTTCAGCAATTCGGGGAGTGGGAATTCGTAACTCTGTGGCGTTGACCGGGAACATGACCGTGCAGTTGTTTTGGTATGACCGATAGACGGCAAGCGTAAGCCGCGCATCTAAACGAAGAGTTTTTCTGGAAATTGCCCCCGAAAGAAATGGCGCTTTGCAGCGCCTGGCTTTCGGGGGTTTTTATTTTATGGACATCAACACCAAAATCGCGCTGCTCTCGGTCGCACTAGCGACCGCGGCGGAGCATGCGGTCGAGGTTATCTTTCAAATGCCAGCGGCCATTCTGGAGAGTGAGTTCGGGAACATCATGCAAGGCGGCGTCCGCGCGTTCGATGCGTTTTTCGGTCACATAGAGCCGCTGTGTAATCTCGGCTGTCGTAGAAGGACCGTACTTCTCAATGAGCCGGCGCAAATTCAGCGGCTTCAGTGGGTCCGTTGTTTCACGGTGCCGTCCAAGCTGAATCATCAGCCAGAGAACACCGGCCAGGTACAGAAGATGCGGCCAGTCATGGAGCGTGTTGATGACGGCGCCTTTCAGCGTCTCCCAAAAAGCGCCCACAATGACGGCACAAATCAATGCGTCCATAAGCTCCCGCGCGCGCGGTGGTATACTCATGTCGGAAACCTCAGCTTTTTATTAGTGAAGAGGCCCGACTGCGAATCGGGCCTTTTTCTATTCTGGAATCGTAGCACGCAATCCCTGGGCGAATGCGAGGGATTTGCATGCTGAGCCTCTCCGACAAAATCGCTCTGATCTCCCTCGCCGTGGCCATGCTTTCGCTCCTGGGCCAGGTCGTCGTGGGCGTGTATGCCCTGGGAGTGTTTCGCGGCGAGTTCATGCAGCTCAAAGAAGATGTGAAGCTCATCATGGCCGGCCTGATCAGGAACGGATGGATCCCGCCGCGCACACCGCCGGCTAAGGGAGAAAACGGATATGAAAGCTGGAGCAGCGCGCGCGAGCGGTCCTGAAAAAGATGAAGACGAAGCGTTCGGTCCCGATATCGTTTATCTTGCTGGCATTGCTACTGGCGGGCTGCGCCGCGCAAAAGAAACCAAAGCCGGCCGGCGAGATCTCGACTTTTCAGAATTGCCACGTCACGGCCAAAAATGACGATGGCACTCTGGCGAGCTGCTACTGCGGCCATTACACATTAGGAGTGGACGCCAAAACGGGAAAGAACGTCGCGCTGTGCTCCGGGAAGTGAGTTATATAACATGTACAACATACGCAACATCGGCCGCCGCCTGGTGTCCAATATACTTGACATCGTTTTCCTCTGCGCCTTGATTGCGCTGCCGGGCGCGGCCCAACAGTCCACCGCTCCGGATGTCACGGTACGCAGCCTGAACGTGCAACTGGCGAATCCACCAACTCCGCTGCAATCGTGTAACGTCCAGTCAACCAACAATCCGGGACCGCAGCGATACTTTTATTGGGTGGTCGCATCTTCGGGTGTGGGAGACTCGGCCGTCTTCGGACCTTGCGCCGGCGATAGGAGCTTCAGCAACAAACAGGACAACGCCACCAACTTCGCCACCATCAACGTAACGCCGCCTGGACCCAATGCCGGCGGCTTCACGTATTCCTATCTACGCACCACAACCAACGCGGTCCCAACGGGCGCATGCGGCTGCGGCATCGCTGTGAGTACGACGTCCAGCAGCCTCAACGACAACGTAGCGGATGCATCGCTGCTTGCCTACACCGTCAATACCTTCAACGGCACAGGAGCGGCGCCGCTCGCCGATCGATCTTCCTGGGCCCAGCTCGGCGCGGTGATGAACGACGGCAACGGCAACGAGATGAACGAGCACGGCTCGACTGGCAACGCCACCCAGACCATGACCGCGGCCCAGCTCATCACCGAAGAAGTTACCGCGATGAAGCAGCTCGAGCAGCAAGGGTATCCCAATGCGCCGTTCAAGGCCGCTTACGCACAGAACCTGGCGAACAACTCCAGCGCGATCCTGCCATATGTGTGGGCGCAATCCACATCATCGAGCGCCGCCAACAATCCAGTGCAATGTTGGCCGCCGATCAATCGCAAAGACGTAGGACGCTACGCACTGCATGGTCACATCGCCAGCGATTTCACCACGGCATTCAACCTGATCTTGCAGACGCACGGTTGGGGCAATTGGTATTTTCACCGCGTCGATCCAAGCGATCCCAATTCGATCACGCCGGCGCAGTGGGGCTTGCTCCTCGATCTCCTGAATAGTTGCTTGCGTGCCGGCACGTGCGAAGTCGTAACGTTCCAGCAGCTCATGGCACGCGATGGATACAAATACCAGCGAGGTCTCGGCCGTTGGACATCTTTGGTTCCTCCTGTAGGCGGAGGCACGCCGGCGCCGACGGTATACCCATGAAACGTTTATTCAAACTCGCTTTGGCTACTGCTCTTGTTACTCTGCCGGCTTATGGACAGCAGGCCACCGCTCCCGATTACAACGCACGCAACATTACGTTGCAGCTCGCCAATCCTCCTCAGCCGACGTCGAGCGCAACCGTCGCGCTCGCTGCTGGGACTAATCCAGGTCCGGCGATGTACTGCTACTGGATCATGACAGCAACGGCAATCGGCAACAGCTCGCCCGCGGGCCCGTTTTGCATCACCAATGGTCCAAACCAAATTGGCATCGGCAACAATGGGCTGAATGTAAGTTGGAGCGCGGTCGCCGGCGCCACGTCGTACTGGGTATTGAGGACCACCACGAACGCAGTTCCAAATACCCAAACGTGTAGTTGCTTCGACGCCAACATAGGTACGCAAGCTTTTTTCAACGATCTGAATGCGGCCACATCATCGTTCGCGCTTTCGGCTTTCGACCCGAATACCGTGGCCGTCACCCTCAACAACGTCGCGCTGGGCACAGCCGCCGGAGTCAGTGGTCTGCAGCTCGCAGGGCCCAACGCACTAGGAAGTATCTTGCAGGTCGGCGCACTGATGATCAACAACAGCGTGACTGTCTCGCCTGACTCGCGCGGCATCAGCATGAACATCTTTTCGACGCAGACCCAGTTCAACGATATCGGAGCTTCGCTCACCCGGACCTGGAATCCCGCCTCGAATCCCAACAGCCGCAACGCGGTGCTGATCGATACATTTTTCGGATGCGCGCCTGGCGCCGGCGTCACCGTTCCCGAGTGCGAGACCCAATCGCTGAACTTCGAGCGCGGCTTTGCCGGCACAACCGGCACGGCGACGATCGGACGCGAGCTGAAGCTCAACACGCCGGTCAATTCGTTTGTGGCCGTGCCGAACTATTACGCTCTCGATATTCTCGACCAGTCCACCGGCGGAACGGCAACGGCCGCGATCCGCATCGCCAACGGCATTGCCAATTCCATCAAGGCGCAGAACGCGGCCGGCACGGCCGACTTCAAGCTACTGTACCTCGACAGCTCGAACAATCTGACCCTGGGAGACACCAACATTGCGACGGTGATTATTCCCAAGGGATCATTGTTCCTGAACGGAGCAACCAGCGGGTCCACTGGAATCACCGTTGCCGCGGCCGCGGCCGGCACGCTACTGTTGCCTGCGTTCAATGCCGGGCTGCCAGGCTTGCTGCAGTGCGGCACGACCACGGCGTGCAGCAACGCGTCCCCTGGATTTACCAGTCACACTGTCCAGGGCAGAGTGACTGCGGCGGCTTCGGCCACGACTACCGTGACCGGAATTTCGCCGGCATTTACATCCACCACGTCGTACACCTGCAACGTGAACGACGCGACCGCGACGACGGTGGCCGAAGTGAGCAACGCATCCGCCTCGTCATTCACCATCACGACGGCGGCGGCAACCTCGGATACGTTTGGTTACACGTGCAGTGGGAATTGAAATCATGGAGGCAAAAGCGATGCGTAAGATTCTTGTGATAATTCTGCTGGCCGTGGGGCCAGCATGGGCTGAAGACAAGTCCAAACTGAAAGACTCCGATCGCCTCGCAATACGCGAGGCGCAGATTCAGATTGTCGCGCTGCAGCTCCGTCTCGCACAAGTGAGCGACCCGATCCAGTTCCAGCTCAGCCTGGCATATCAAAAGCTTGAGGACGTAAAAAAAGCGGCGCTGGCAAATGCCAAAGCAGACCCGGAGAAATTTACGATCGTGGACGACAGCCTGGAGCTGGTGGAAAAGCCCGCTCCCAAGAAACCTTAACCATGTCCTGTACCGTTGGCAATGTCGATTTGCGCGATGTCGTGGTCCAGACGGCAAACTCTGTAGGAGTGCCTCCGGAGATCGCCCTGGGCGTGGCAGTGATCGAATCCGGGATCTGCCAGTATCGACCCAACGGCCAGCTCGTCATCAGTTCCGCCGGCGCGATCGGCGTGATGCAGCTCGAGCCGGCGACGGCCGCGGCCCTGGGAGTGGACGCCACCGACCCTTACGACAACATCCGCGGCGGATGCATGTACCTCGCCCAGATGTTCGCAAAATATGGGAGCTGGCAGCTCGCTCTCGCCGCCTACAATTGGGGACCGAAAAAAGTCGATATGGAGATCCGCGCCCGCGGCGGATATCCCAACGGCTTCCCCTCCGGAGTCATCAGCTACGTCAACAACGTGATGGCGCGTGCTTACACCTACGGCAACGCGATCGCGGCCACCAGGCCGACAGCTCCGCCACCACCAGGTCCACCAGGTCCGGACCTCACCAGCTCGTTTGATTACTCGAGTACTCCGCCGGCACCGGGCGCCAGTCCAACTTTAATTGCTGTGGGAATCGTGGGAGCAATCGGCGTATATTTGGCCTTGAGTTGAGACCTTCTCAGTCTTTCCCATTAGGAACCACCCCCGTTAATACGTTTACTGTTACGTAATCCCACTGTTTACTCATTTGCTATCGACAGGCCTTTGCAAGTCCGTATATATTTACCAAACTTTTTCAGTTTTAGATGTTGGGACCTGGTCGTGGGCACAAAACAACCTTGGGTTGGAACAGAGTGCCGGCGATGCGACGCGCGATGCAGATCAGTTGATTGCCGTCGAAGACCTTTACCAGGAGTGCTGCCGTGAAGTTCGGGAGATTGCAAGCATTCCCGTGACGTATCTTCCGCAGCGCAGTTTCATCTGCCCTAACTACCGGGAATTCCGGTAGAAGCTTAAAGGGCTGGATCATATAGCGGGCCATACCTGCTGTCCGATTTAACACTTCATATTCGTTATCGGACATTGGAAGCGAGGCTGATTCACCCCCGGCGATTGTTGCCGGGTCTGCCGATGGTAAATGCGAATGATGACGCGATGCGCAAAATACGACATGGGGCGCCCTGCAACCTCCCAGAGTTTTCCGGCGCTCACCTGGTCCGGGTCTTCCAGGGCCAGGACCAGCTCGCCGCCATCTGTCGCCGCATCGCCGGCACATTGTTTGCAGTCAAGGTGAATTTAGCCGCAAGCTGATTCAGGTGTGGCCATGTGGAGAGACACATGGCCGAAACAAAACGCTCGATCGAATCGCTGCTCAACAGTCCGGCGATGTCTCCGGCCGCCAGGGCCCGCGTCTCCCTCTTACTATCCCACTCCCGACTTTTACTTTTGCTTGCCGCCGCCGCAGGCCCCAAGGCACAGGCCGTTCCCGTTCCGGCACAACCCCCCATTCCCGTTTCTGCACCGAGTCCCGATTCCGAAAAAACACAGCATTCATATCTTGATACCTTTTGCACCAAAAGCGCCGGCAGTCAGTATTCTTTTTCTTCCCCCCGCACGCCAGAGACGGACATGCCGGCGATACGGCTTCATATTGAAGCGGAACAAAATCAAACACGAATCTCAGTGAGAAAAGGAGGTCGCGGAGAATCGCCAGAGGCATTGTCCGGGCGCGGCGGACGCCAACCCCATACAGCCAAGCATAAGTCCGCCGGCGCCAGGGCAATGAGGCGCAGCCGTGCAAAGGGTGGGCACCCAATACGCGGCTGCGCGCTAGAAACCGTCGAAGCAATTTGCGCTTATCTAGACAAGCAAGCTATCTATTGGAATTCCCGAAATGACATCAAAGCGACCGAGTACAGCCAGGCTCGATCGTTTTTGATCGCCACATTCGAAAACCAACCCAACGCTTTCGATCGCACGTATGAATCCGTCTGGAAGCGAACCTTAAAAGAACATCTTGAGTTTGTCCGCAAGTGGGAGGCGATGTGCAAACAGAGTTGCGCCCCGGCGCCCGATCCACAGACCCACATCGTGGACGGCCGCAATGGTGAGGAGTGGGCGCGCTCGGTGCTCGATTATTTGTCCTGGCGCAGCGGACGGAGCTGGCGACGTCGCCGCTACGGCGATCCACTGCAGGAGATTTACGACTTAGCCTGGCGCCTGGTCAACGACGCCATGCGAACTGGAAGGCTGCTAGGGTTAGCCAGAGATGGCACGGATAGTTCGTTGCTTGCTGCCCCCGATGCTGCAACACTTCCAGCAATTCAACAAGTTTCTGCTGCCGGGAGCTTGTCACTCCAATCGACACGGCGGCAAAAGCCGGCGGAGGGCTATCCCGCAAGAACCCGCCTGGAAACAGAAAAGCCCATTGGCGGCGGTCCCAACCCTCCTGGGGCGATGGATCGCCGCCAACTTTCTGCGGCAGTAGCTCAACCCGGTAGAGCGCCGGCGGATGCCGCCATGCGGCCCACGCCGGAGGTTGAAAGTTCAACTCTTTCCTGCCGCTCCAATTCCCTTCCCGAAAAGAAACCCGTTCAAAGCGTAAAGAATGCCAAGCGGAGGACCGCGACGGCATGAGCGAAACGGTCAAACTCGGGACGCTGCGCCCTGGGCAGAAATTTGCCATCAGAGTTGCGTTGCAAAACGCCCAGGAGCAGTGGATCGAGAGCAAGCCACTCCGCGGCAAAGTGGTCGCGAAGACTCCCGGCCGCGTGATCGTGCAGATCGAAAACACGATGGTGGATATCGAGCTGAAAAGCCCACGCACCGGGAAGGCTAAGAAATTCCAGGTGGGCAAAGTGTCACGGCAGGAATGGCCAGGCGACACACTGGTGGAGGCAGTATGAGAGCAGAGGAAATCCGGCAACGCATTACCGAGATTATGGACGCTGACACAGCCTCAATTCGTTCGTTGGTAATCGTCGGCTACGAGATCGCTTTGCAGCTCGCCATCATGAATGAGCGCGAGGACCGGATGCTCGTACTACGTCCGCCCTCGACCCCGGAGGAGAGAAAGAAAGAGTTGCAGCAGATAACTGCAATCTTGAGAGCTGCAGGAATTCCCATTCCAGATTTCATTGCTGGCACAGACGCGAAGCCGGCGCAGAGTGCACCTGCGCCGGCGCCGCAAATTTCACAGCAGGAGATAGATGGCAACGATTCAAAGCCCGCCAATCCAAGGCCCAGGCCCCGCGGCCGGCACTAAGACACACGGAGTCACTACGTTGGCTCAATTCACGGACGAGCAAGAACAGCTTGCGCTCCGCAGCCTTTACCAGGCCCTCTGCCGCCGATTGACCAAAAGCGGCGTGAGCTATCGCGATGCCGTGGCCACGTTCCAGTGGGCCATGATCCGCGCGGCGCTCAATGAAACAAAAAATAACAAGTCGAGGGCGGCGCGACACATCAAGTTGCCGCGCAACTCTTTTGAGTCGATCAGAAAGAGAGTCAACGCGTGAAGATATCCGGCTGGCGTTTGCTGTGGGTGATCGTGCGCCATTGGGGCGAGCTGCCAATTTCGCTCCGGTGCTTTCTTCTTTACTGCGTTGGATTGGTGTTGCTGGCCTGCTGGGCTGGCCTGGGGGTGCATTGATGTCCGACAGGAAACCGCCACGCAAAGAGATCGACTTGAAAGCCGCCGCCGGCGAGATCCAGATGTGTATGCGCAAAGACCCTGCCGCCGGCACTCCATGTATTCGCCGCGCGGAGGTCTGTTACGAGTTTGCGATGCTCAGCCAGGATGAGCCCCACATCCTGATGTATCTCTGGCTTTGCTCCGAGCACGACATCGATACCGGAGATATCACCGTCACGTTTACGCGGGCATCGATGGAAAGCCTGCTGAAGAAAGCAGCGGCGCAAAGATCGGGGTTGATAACGCCGGCATGAGCCTCTGTCTACGAAATGGCGTGGCGTACAAGCGCCATCAATTCAAAGCGGATGGCCGTTGCCGGCATTGCAGCAAAACGAAACGGGCCAGCAGGAAAACCGAGCCTAATGCTCGTAAGCGGCGAGCGCAGAGATTGCGGCGGAGTTGGAAGGAGCAAGCAGATGGATTTTCTGGTTGATGCCGGCGAGTTGTTTCACGTGCGCGAGGTGGACCCGCGCGAAGCCGCCCTGGCCGTTGCCGCGAATTGGCGGGAGCTGATGGAACCTCCGCCGTCCTCGATCGGCGTCTATGACGCGGAGAGCTTGGAGCAGGTCTACCGCCTGGACATGTGCGAGCAGCAATGCATCGTGTGTGGATGCACCGACCAGGTGGCGTGCCCTGGTGGCTGCATTTGGGTGGCGCCGAATTTGTGTTCGAGGTGTGCGTGAGCCTGGCCTGGGAGAAACGGCAACGGCAAACACGGCTGATCGTGAAGAAAGTTGGATGCGGGTACTGCCAATGCCAGGCCGGGGTTTCATGCCGCGGCAGATATGGCAAGCGGATCAAGACCATCCACGCGGATCGCCGGCGGGCTTACAGGGCGCTGATGAAATTGCGCCGGCAAAAGAAGTTCAAGCGGAGCGAAAACGAAGCATGAAATTTCGCAAGCGTGAAGACGAAGACGGCGAACAGGATGGGCTCGATCTGCCCATCGCATAGGAGAGCAAAAATGGAAACGTTGATTGCGTATCACGGCGACCAGGCCATCAAAGACAAATATTTGGAGCGAGTGAGAGAGCACCGCGCGAAGGACGAGCTGATTCGCGGAACCTATGGCAATTGGGAGGGCGGTAGATACCGAGGTTGCGCGGTCGGGTGCACCATTCACGGCAGAGATCATCGGGCCTATGAGCGCGAGTTGGGGATTCCATCGGTCCTCGCACGTATCGAAGACGGATTGTTTGAGCGGATGGCGATCGAGAAAGCGATGGAATGGCCGGAGCAATTCTTGGGAGCGATTACGCCTGGCGCGGACCTCTCGCTTGTTTGGCCTAAGTTTGCGGTGTGGCTCTTTGAAGACGGCATGATTCGATTCGTAAAGTCGGAAGCAGCCGCCAAGGCCGTGCGCGACGTCGCCGATGCCTATCGCGCTGTAATCAGCGGCGAAAAAGAAAAAATTAACTGGCAGCAGTTGGCTGACAGTGTCTACGCCGATCTGGGCGCTCTGGCCGATCTGGGCGCTCTGGCCGCTCTGGGCGATCTGGCCGCTCTGGGCGATCTGGCCGCTCTGGGCGATCTGGCCGCTCTGGCCGATCTGGCCGATCTGGGCGCTCGGGCCGCTCTGGCCGATCTGGGCGCTCGGGCCGCTCTGGGCGCTCGGGCCGCTCTGGCCGATCTGGGCGCTCGGGCCGC
>Ga0209166_10000649_pt1 | contig 35241 bp, 34 predicted proteins | sample Coa_R1_3_FD_187151 | JGI IMG/M metagenome (GOLD analysis project Ga0209166, IMG submission 187151) | Surface soil microbial communities from Centralia Pennsylvania, which are recovering from an underground coalmine fire - Coalmine... | ecosystem: Environmental > Terrestrial > Soil >...
TCGCGGTGGTCGCGAAATTCAAGAGATTGGTGGCGCTGGCGTTGGTGAGCGCGGCCGAGGTCACATTCGACTTGGTCGAATAGCCGACCGGGCTCTGCAGCACCTGGTGGGCGATCGACTGGGCGGAGGCGACCAGGCTCTGCAGCGAAGTGATGCCGGTGTTGGCGGCCTGCAGCACCTGCACGCCGTTGCCGATCGAGTCGAGCAGGTTGCCGATGTCGCTGGCGCGGTTATCCAGGCCCTGAGCCGTGAAGAAATTGGTCGGGTTGTCGAGGGCCGAGTTGACCTTGTTGCCGGTGGCGAGGTCATTCTGGGTGGTGGCGAGCAGCGAAGCAGTCGACTGCAGCGAGAGCAAATTCTGGCGGACTGCCGCCGAGAGGACGATACCAGACATATTGGTTTCCTTCTGGATGAACACAAGTGACGCATCACCGACACGTTCTGGTCGGCGACCGTGCCAGACTGTTCGCGAGGTGCTACCCGTTGGTTAAATCGGGCCCAGCAAATTGCGGAAGTACCCGCGCCGCCGTTGTTAATACTAATCGCGCGCTAACCGATCGATTCGCATTGCGTTTCTGATTGCGTGAAAAAGAGCGACGCTATTAATCAACAAGATCGTTGATGCAATTGGGATTCGCGTGTGCGGGATCGTGAGTTCGAACCGCTTGTTTTGCGCGGTCGGCTTAGCTGTCTGCTAACCATGCCGGCGTGTCGGAGGCTTTCGGCAGGAGAATTTCGACGCACGCATTCGTGCCTGCCGGCGCTAGGATCACCACATGCCCCGCGGATGGCGCGACGAATTCCTCGGCCATGCCGACCTCGGTAAAGATCTGGTCGGGATGTTGCGCAGCGTCTCCATAACCATGCGCGTGGAGCGCGATCACGATCGCATCTTGGTCCGCCCCGCGCGTGGCTCCGGACGCCGCAGCGCCCGTCTGTATCCGGCGCATCTCGGCCGTGAGCGTGAGCGCACCGCCTTCGGGCATGGCGTTGCAGGCGGCGATCGCAAGGCTCAGCACAGCCGCCATGACTTGGCCCGCGTCTGCCAGCGCCGGCGGCAGATCGGCAGGCGTCACCACGGCCATCTCGATGCCGCCAAGCGTCGGCCGCAACAGGCGACTTGTCTCGTCGAGCAGCGCGCTGACATCAACTTCGGTGGGTTGCGCCGGCAGGCCGCGCGCGAAGGCGAGCAGCCGCGAGGTCAGCGCGGCGCCGCGGCTGGCGGCCTCGTCAATCAGCCGCGTCACCGCCGCAAGCTGTGGCTTGTCGGCGACCGCTTCCGACAGGATGTCGATCATCCCGGTGATGACGGTGAGCACGTTGTTGAAGTCATGGATTATGCCGCCCGCGAGCTGGCCCACGATGGCGGCCCGCCGCATCCGCTCGTCGGCCGATTCAGGCGACGAAGGCATCATGGATCGCTGCTGGAGGGTCGACGTCGCCTCCCTGACTGGCGGTGCCACTATCTCAGCTGCACCTTGTTCGGATAGCGCTCCCTCGCCTCTGACAAGCATTCATTGATGACCGCGAGCAGCGCGGCTGGTGTGAACGGCTTGCGCAGGCAGCGCGACGCGCCGAGCTCGAGCGCCATCCGCAGGAAGTCCGGCGCGGGCGTGTTGAGGTTGGCGAAGGCGTAACCCGACATCGCAATCAGCGGGATCGTCGGCGCGCGCTCGTGGAAGATCCGGATCGATTCGAAGCCCCGCATGTGCGGCATGAAGATATCGACGATCATCAGGTCGAAGGAGCTGTCCTCGAGAGCCTTGAGCCCCGCGTCGCCGCCGTCGGCAATGATCACCTGGAAATTGTGCCGCTCGAGATAGACCTCGATGGCCATGCAGACCATCGGATCGTCGTCCACGACGAGAACGCGCGCCATGTCATCTCGCCGCGGCGTCGCATCCTGTGAATGATTGGCAAAGCCGGAATCCTGCTGCACGCCAGTCTCCTTTCCTTCCAATATGCCTACGCCGACTGCGGCGCCCTCCGCCGTCCTCCGACTAACGCCCGCGCCGCCATTCTGTTCGAGGTCACGACGGCCTCCCGCCAGCGCGCCCGGTGGCGGCAGGCATTGCAAGGCCCGCACCGCCGTATCTTGTGTTGTCGAGGGTTGCCTGCAGCGCGCCGGTCACGGTCCCCAGCGTCACGACCTGTCGCCGATGCGGATCGGCCTCCTTGAGGCATTCGTCGATGACACCGAGCAGGGTAACGGGCTTGAACGGCTTGCGCAGGCAGCGCGTGGCACCAAGCCGCGTGGCAAGCCGGAGAAATTCGGGCGCGGCCGTTTCCCATTCCGGGAAGGCGTAGCCGGAAATTGCAACCAGCGGCACCGTGGGGGCACGTTCGTGGAACAGCCGGATGGCCTCAAAACCCCTCATCTGCGGCATGAAGACGTCGACGATCATCAGATCGAAGCTCGCTTCGTCGAGCGCGGCAAGACCGCCTGGTCCGCTATCGGCGGCCGAAACGCGAAAGCCGTAATGCTTGAGCCAGACGCCGATGGCCTGGCCGACATGCGGATCGTCATCCACCACCAGTATGCGGCGCATAGCGGTCTCCTTCCGCTCGTCCATGCGCTTCCTTGGTTCCCGCGTTGATCGTACTCGGCTTTTCGGCAGCGAATCAGCGCGCAAATCTCATTTCCGCCGCAAATGGCGCAGCCTGTCTGCCCTCCAACGTGTATAGGGCCGGTGATACACCTCATCTGCTTTCCGCAATTGCATCGTGGAACGAGGTTCTCTAGCTTCATCACACCACCCACGTTCGACCGAAAATTCCCGCCCAGCTCGGCGGGACTGTTTGTTTTTCATGCCTTCAGACCAGCGTCCGCCCAACCGCCTGTTGCAAGCACTGCCCGCGGCAGATTTTGAGCTGACGCGTCAGCATCTACAGATTGTTGAGTTAACAAGAGATTTTATCCTGGTTGAAGCGGGCCGGCCGCTGGCCCAGGTCTGGCTGCCGCATTCGGGCATCATCTCTCTCGCGGTCAGCCTGTCGGATGGACAGGCCATCGAGGTCGCGATGCTCGGCAACGACGGTATCGTCGGGGCGCCGGAAGCGCTAAGCGACGCCGTCGCGCTGACCGACGCTGTGGTGCTCTGTCCCGGCGCGGCTTCGGTCCTCGCGGTCGCGGATCTGAAGATGATCGCCGATAAAAGTATCGCATGGCGACAATTGCTGGCCGTGCACCATCAGGCGCTGCTCGCGCAGGCACAGCAATCGGTCGCCTGCAACGCCGCCCATTCGGTGGAAGAACGCCTGTCGCGGTGGCTCCTGCGCGCGCACGAGCTGTGGCAGGGGGAGGCGCTGCCGATGACGCAGGAATTGCTGGCCCGCATGCTCGGCGTCCAGCGCAACGCGGTGTCTATCGTCGCGCACGCGCTGCAACAGGCGGGCGTGATCAGCTATAGCCGCGGGCATATCGAGATCCTTGACCAGGAAGCGCTGCGGAAGACGTCGTGCGAATGCTATCGCGCGGCTAAATCCAAGCAGGCGCATCTTTTCAGATAGCAGGCACTACAGCGCGGCTGCCCACGCCCCGGCAATGTCCCCCACCGGCGGCGACACCGGCCTGTCGTGGGTCCAGCGCTTTCTCCCGGCAATTTCCGAACGTTTTCTCGGGCGATTTCCTGGACGATTTCTTGGACGATTTTTTCTTGCCAAGGAAATAATCGAGGCTCATGCTTGTTATTGCGCATGGCTGCCGGCGACCCAGAGACCTGATTTGCCCGTGAGGCGGGAGACGGCTTTGGACACGACCCCTCGTTCACCGAATGGATTCCTGTCCTCGCTGAGCGCGGATGATTTTGAGTTGGTCCGCCCGCATCTCAAGACCGTCGATCTGGTGCAGGATCTCGTGCTGGTCACCGTCGGCGAAACGCTCAGGCGCGCCTACTTGCCGCACCGCGGGGTGATCTCGCTGGTCGTTGATCTCGCCCGCGGCGAGCATGTGCAGATCGCCATGATCGGCCGCCAGAGCATTTTCGGCGTGTTCGCCGCGCTCGGGGACGCGATCGCGCTCAACAGCGCCGTGGTGCTGGTGCCGGGACCTGCCTCCACGATCGACCTCGACCGGCTGCGCATGGCGGCCGACCAGAGCGCCACGTTCCGCTCGACGCTGCTCCGGCATGGGCTCGCGATCTACGCACAGGTCCAGCAGACGGCCGGCTGCAATGCCTCGCACACGGTGGAATCGAGGCTGGCGCGATGCCTCCTGCACACCTACGACCTGTCCGGCGGCGTCAAGCTTTTGCTGACGCAGGAGGCGATGGCTCAGATGATCGGCGCCCGGCGCAACAGCGTCTCGCTGGTCGCAAGCACCCTGCAGCAGGCGAACTACATCCACTACAGCCGCGGCCACATCGAGATCACCGATATCGATGGCCTCTCAAGGACCGCCTGCGAATGCTACGCCTCGGTCAAGGCGCAATATGAGCGGCTGTTGAGGCCGCGCTGTACGGCCGAGGATTCACCGCGCCGAAGCACGGGCTGACCGGCGATTCCACACCCTCCGCGGGGCCGCAGTCCCAATTTGGGACGCGCCGATTTATTGGGCAGGGAATTAACGCGCTGTTCAAGGACCACTGATAATTGTCACAATGCTGACGCGCGCGAGTTCCGAAAGAGCTTCGTCCATTCGCCACTTCGCGAGTGTCTCGCTCGTGTTCGGCCGTTTTCGAACTGCGCGGAGTTAAAGTTCATGGCTTTTGATCTGTCGATGCCCATCCTCGTGGTCGATGACTACAACACGATGATCCGGATCATCCGCAACCTGCTCAAGCAGCTCGGCTTCGACAACGTCGACGACGCCAGCGACGGCTCGGCCGCGCTCGCCAAGATGCAGACCCGCAAGTATGGCCTCGTGATCTCCGACTGGAACATGGAGCCGATGACCGGCTACGACCTGTTGCGCGAGGTCCGCGCCAGCCCCGAGCTGTCGAAGACGCCGTTCATCATGATCACGGCGGAATCGAAGACCGAGAACGTCATCGCCGCCAAGAAAGCGGGCGTCAGCAACTACATCGTCAAGCCCTTCAACGCCGCCACGCTGAAGACCAAGATGGAGGCGGTGTTCGGCCCGGCGGAATAGGCTTTTCGAAAAGCCTCGCCCACCTCGCTTTCTGCTCTCCCGATCAATCCGGCTGTGACGAGCGCGCGAGGAGAGCGCGTGCACCGCGCAACCGTACTAGTACGGCGTGGGATGTTCATTTCTGGCTAACAATGAGCGACGATAATTGCATGAGGCAAAGGAGAGCTTCATGTTCACGTTCGAGACAGCGGACCAGAAGGAAGTCCGGCGTTTTCGTATCGCGCAATTCAACGGCCGCACTGCAACCATCAAGTCCGGCGGGACTGTCGTCACGGGGCTGGTCCGCTCGGTGCTTGAGCATTCGTCGAGCATGCCGACGCGCTGGACCATCACGCTGATCCCCGCGCCGCCGAAGGCCAGGCCTGCCGTGCTGCGACCCGGCCCGCGTTTCGACAGCCTTGCGGAAGAATATCTCTGAACGGCTGCGCGGCCCCCGCGCCGAAACATCAGCGACCGGTCACTTCAATCGATGGGATGCAAGAGCGCCGCGCGGACGAGATCCGCGGTGTTGCGCGCGCCGAGCTTGCGCATCGCCTCTGCCCGGTGACTCTCGAATGTGCGCGGGCTGATCTGCATGCGTAGCGCGCCCTGCTTGTTGGAATAGCCCTCGCTGATCAGATTGAGGACCTCGCGCTCCCGCCTGGTCAGCGGCTTTTGGCCGGCATCCGACAGTGGCACGGCAACAGGCGGGCGGCCGTTCTGATTGCCGCACTCGCTCCGTTCCCGCCATCCGCCCCTGGCCGGCACGAGCGCTACGGCCGCGGTGCCGCCGACTTGCTTGACCAGCGCACAGACGCGCTCCGTCTGCAGCCACGCGTTCTCGACCACCTTCTGCAGATGGTCACGCTGGCCTGGCTCCGGTGAAAAACGATGGCTATGCTGCCTGAGCTCTTCGATGTAGAGCAACAACGCCGTCAGCGGTCCATTGAGCTGGCGCGCGATCGAGTGGCCGGCTTCCTCCACAGCGCGCGCGCGGGCCGCCGACAATCCAGCCGTATCGAGCTCGCTGGCCGGGGTTTCCCTCCGGTCCGAAAAATGCGAATCGGCGACTCGGTCTTCTTGCTGCGACATGTCGGTTATTTAGCGAAAGCTTGGCTGTGCCATGGTTAATTTTTGGTTCCGTAAGACTACGGGATTCACCACGGCCCAGATCCGCCTTGCGCGTTGAAATTGCAGGCGAATACAAGTTGCCTCGCACAGGTTGCGAAACCTTACCGAAAATTGCGTAGTTCTACGGAGACGGGCCGGCCCGCGGCGCTCCTGTTTGGTTTCGTGTCACTAGACACATTAATCAGCCGCCAACTCTTTCTATGTTTCCCTGTCATAAATGCTCGCTCGGTTAGCGGGTCCGTTTTGCCGAATCAATTCCCGGAAAATCAGGTCCCCGAATGCCCGTCGACAAGATTTGGGATTTTCTGCAGCGACTGACCCCGCTGACGCGAAGCTGCCTCCTCGCCGAGCTGGAAAGGCTGGAGCTGAGCGGCGTCGACATGCCCGGCTCCGCCGATATCCAGGCCAAATTGCGCGCCGAATTCCGCAAGGATGGCTCGACCCAAAATCGCGAAGGCCAGCCGTCGCGTTATTTCTTCGCACCGCTCGATCCGCTCCTGACCGACGGGGCGCCCGAGCACCCCAATTCGGGTCGCATCCCGCGCGGCTCGCTGGCGCCGATCTGGGAATGGATCAACCGCGACCTGTTGCCGACCATGGCGCGCGACTTCAACACGCAGATGAGGGAGCTGATCGCCCTCGACAAGCAGAAGGAAGCAGGGCAAGCGGCGTTCGTCTTCCAGACCAAGGTGGTCAAATATCTCGAAAGCACGCTGGGCGACCGCGTTAGCGCCGAGGCGACCCGCGCCAAGCTTGGGACCTATACGGCCGCGCGGTCGGCCTTCGGCGATCTCGTCAAGATCATGCATGCGCTACGCGCACGCGAGGCGATCGCCAAATTCAACAAAGGCCTGCCCGAGAGGTTCGGCAAGTTCGACGACGGCGCAGTGGCGCGGATGACAGCGCGGCTCGACGCCTTCGGCAAGGATAATGCCGACGCCCTGCCCTTTGCGATCGCGCTGATCGGCAGGCGGCTGAAGACGCAGTGGCAGCTGGTCCGGCTTGCGACCAAGGCGGCGCCGTCCAAGAACGCGGCCGACGTCGCCGCCACACCCTACGCGATCGCAGTCTCGATGGTCCTGGACCGCATCGACGACGGCCGGGCCGCGCTACGGATCGCGCTGAAGCAGAACCGCGTGCTGATTGCACGCGATCTGCTCGCCGAGATCTACGACACCGAATATGCGCTGAAGGTTCGCATCGATCAGTTCGATCAATCCGAATGGGGCGTGCGGCTGAAGCAGCTGATGGACGCGATCGCCGAGCTGGTCGCGGTCGAGGTCAGCCGCTTCCCGGAGAAGGTCGGTCACGTGCTGGGCTCGCGCCGCCTGCGCAGCCATGAGTCGCTGGCAGGGAAGCTGACCTATCTCGCCTGGAAGGGCCGCGACGCGCTGACGAACGGCGCCACCTATTGCAAGCGGCTGATCAACGCCGCCTGACCGGCCGGCCTGGCAAACGGCACGGCTATGGGCGCCGGCTCCGCAGATTGAGAAACGTCTCGAGGAACCGGCCGGACAGTACAAACCTGAACCACCAGTACAACTTGCGCCGCGGCGACATGGGTTTTGCCCTCGCGATTGAGCATCCCGCTGGTACGTAACCGCTAATAACGAGTGCGATGCAAAACGCGTGTGACGTGCTTCACATCTTCCAGACGGCCGAACATCAGCGCCGAACGGCCTTGCGCCTCCTCCTTCTGGATGCCAGTGTTCCGTTGGATGCCAGTGGAACCGGCAACCTTCGCTCGCGTTTCGTTGGCAACCAATAACAAGCAAAAAATGCCGCTTCGAAACAGCAGGGAGGAGACAGCATCATGACCACAGCCTATCCCGATCCGGTCCCACTCAGCTCCACCGAACATCAGGTCCAGCTTCGCCGTGCAGTGATCGCCTCGACCATCGGCACGGCGATCGAGTGGTACGATTTCTTCCTCTATTCGACGGTCACTGGCCTTGTCTTCGCAAAGCTCTTCTTCCCGCATTCCGATCCATGGGTCGGGACGCTGGAAGCATTTGCGATCTATGCGGTCGGCTTTGTCGCCCGCCCGATAGGGGCTGCGATCTTCGGCCACTACGGCGACCGCATCGGCCGCAAATCGACGCTGATCGCGACCCTGCTCTTGATGGGACTTGCGACCTTTGCGGTTGCGCTGGTCCCAACCTATGAGCGCATCGGCATCTGGGGCGCCGTGATCCTCACCGTGCTGCGCTTCGTCCAGGGCGTCGGCGTCGGCGGCGAATGGGGCGGCTCGGTCTTGATGTCGATGGAATGGGCGCGCAACAACAACTCGCGCGGGCTGGTCGCTTCCTGGCCGCAATTCGGCGTGCCCTGCGGGCTGTTCCTCGCCAACCTCGCGGTGCTCGCCTTCAGCCAGATGTCCGGCGACAGTTTCCTCGCCTGGGGCTGGCGTATTCCCTTCGCCCTGAGCCTCATACTGGTGGCGGTCGGGCTCTATATCCGGCTCGGCATTCTGGAGACGCCGACGTTCTCGAAGCTACTCGCCGAGCAGAAGATCGACCGCACGCCGATGCTGAGCGTCTTCAGGGAACATCCGAAGGAGATCCTGCTTTCCGCCTTCGCGCGCATGTCCGAGCAGGCGCCGTTCTACATCTTCACCGCCTTCATCTTCTCCTACGGCATCGGCTCGCTGCACGTCTCCCGCGACTTCCTGCTCACGGCCGTGCTGGCCGCGTCAGTCTTGTCGTTCGTGTCGATCCCGGTGTTCGGCCATCTGTCGGACCAGATCGGGCGCAAGAACATGTATCTGATCGGCGCGGTCGTGACCGGCGTGTTCGGCTTCATCTATTTCGCCATGGTCAATACCGGCTCCGAGCCGATCATCTTCCTCGCGATCTTCCTGTCGCTGGTGCCGCATGACATGCAATACGGGCCGCAGGCCGCGCTGATCGCTGAGAGCTTTACCGGCCGGCTGCGCTATAGCGGCGCCTCGGTCGGTTACCAGCTCGCCTCCGTCATCGCCGGCGGGCCGGCACCGCTGATCGCAACCTGGCTGTACAGCACCTACCACTCCGCGACCGCGATCGCGGTCTATATCTTGTTCTGCGCCGTGATCACGGTGATCGCGACCGCCCTGATGACCGACTACACCGGCAAGGACATTTCGGGAGAGTATTCCGCGCAATAGTCCTTTCGTTGCCCGTGCGACACGAGGCTGCTGCGTTCACCGGGCAAAAACGATGGCCGTGTAGGGTTGGCAAAGCCAACGGGTCGGCGCGAAGCGCCGCCCGATGACAGGCTCCGCGTGCCCACCGCTGAAGTTGAATGTGTCGCTGGCTGAAGTGGTGGGCACCGCGCTTGCGCGCCTTTGCCCACCCTACAGAGCTGTTGACGTAGTGGGGCGCCTATCACACCGAGTTCTAGCCGACCTACGACTACAGGCCGATCGGCCTCGCCAATCACGGGAAGGCGAAGTAGGCCTCGGCAACCTATGGAACCGCCGGCGCGCCCCGCGGCCGGGCGGCTCAATCTGGTTGTTTTTATGATGACCATCATTTAATATCCGCCTCCGTCCATGGCCGGAGGAGAGCTAGCGATGTCGAATGCAGGGTGGCGCAAGACCGCTTGCAATATCTGCTACGTCAATTGCGGGGTCGAGGTCCTTATCGAGGGCGACCGCATCGCCAAGGTGCGCGGCGACCGCGACAATCCGAAGTCGCAAGGCTATCTCTGCAACAAGGCCGCGCGCATTCCCTTCTATGCCCACCATCGCGACCGCCTGACCACGCCGCTCAAGCGCCGTGCGGACGGAGGCTTTGACGCCATCGACTGGGACACCGCGATTTCCGAGATCGCCGCGCGGCTGCGTGCGCTGGTCGACCGCCATGGCGGCCAGTGCCTTGCGCTCTATGGCGGCGGCGGCCAGGGCAATCATGCCGGCGGCGCCTACGCGACCTCCTTCCTGCGCGCGCTCGGCTCGCGCCACGTGTTCAGCGCGCTGTCCCAGGAGAAGACCGGCGACTTCTGGGTCAACGGCCATCTGTTCGGCAGCCAGACCTGCCACACCGCCGAGGACGTGCATCACTGCGATTTGCTGTTCGTGATCGGCGCCAATCCCTGGATCGCGCATGGCTTTCCGAATGCGCGTGATCATCTGAACCGGATCCGGAAAGATCCCGCGCGCAAGCTGATCGTGATCGATCCGCGCCGCACCGAGACCGCCGAGATGGCCGATCTGCATCTGGCCGTGCGACCCGGCGCGGATGCATTCCTGTTAGGGGCGATCCTCGCCACCTTGGTGCGCCGCCATGCGCTGGACCAAGACTTCATCGCCGGGCATACGACCGGCTTTGCGGAGGTGAGGGACGCGCTGCTCCGCATTCCCGTCGCGCAATGGGCGACAGCGGCGGATATCCCGCTCGAAGAGATCGAGCGCTGCGCCGACATGATCGGGGAAGCCAAGGCGATGACCGTCCGCGTCGAGCTCGGCATCCAGCAGGGCGTCAACTCGACGCTCAATTCCTATCTGGAAAAGCTCCTGATCATGCTGACCGGCAGTTTTGGCCGGAAAGGCACCAACCAGCTCCATAGCTGGCTGCAGCCGCTCTGGGGCAACTCGCCAAACCAGACATTCTCTGCCACCGGCACCGAGGTGATCGCGGGACTATTGCCGCCCAATATCTTCCCGCAAGCGGTCCTGAGCGATCATCCCGATCGCCTGCGAGGGGTGTGGATCGACAGCTCCAACCCGGCCAACACGGCGGCCAACACCGCGGAGGTCGAGAAGGCCCTCGCCGCGCTCGATCTCTGCGTCGTGGTCGATGTCGCCATGGCCGAGACGGCGCGGCTTGCGCATTACGTGCTGCCGGCCGCCTCGCAATATGAGAAGACCGAGTTCACCTTGTTCAATTTCGAGTTCCCGAAGAACTTCTTCCATGTCCGCCCCGGTGTGGTGCCGCCGCTTCCGGGCACGCTCCCGGAGCCCGAAATCTACACAAGGCTGGCGCGGGCGCTTGGACTCTTGCCCGGCGACAATGCGCTCGCGCCGGTGCGCGAGGCAGCGTTCCATTCGCGGCCTGCCTTCGCAGCGGCGCTACGCACCTTCATGGGCGCGAACCCGCAAGCCAAGGCCCTCGGCGCGCTGGTGCTCTACCACACCCTTGGCGCGACGCTGCCGGATGGCACGGCAGCCGCCGCTCCGCTCTGGCAGGCCGCACTCGCCTGCGCCAAGCGGTCTCCGGAAGCGGTCCGGCGCGCGCTCGGGCCGAACGGCAATGTGAGCGATGCCGAGCTTGGCGACGCGCTGTTCGATGCCATCGTCGGCAGCCGCAGCGGCGCTGCTATCACCGAGCATGCCTACGAAGAGGTGTGGTCGCTGATCAGCCACCCCGACCGCAAGGTGCACCTTGCGATCGCACCGCTGCTGGATTGGCTGGGCCAGCTCGATCCGGCCTTTGCGGACGCGCGCGGGGACTATCCGTTCGTGCTCGCCGCCGGCCAGCGGCGCATGTTCAACGCCAACCAGATTTTCCGTGATCCGGCCTGGCGCCGCGACGATCCCGACGGCGCGCTTCTGATCAACACCAGGGATCTGGAGGAGCTGGGCGCGCGCGACGGCGAGTGGATCGCCGTCAAGTCGCCTGCAGGACGGATCGTGGTCCGCTGCAAGGCGGACGACAGCCTGCGCCACGGCCTGCTCGCGCTTCCGCACGGCTACGGCCAGTCCTACCCAACCCGTGATGGCGAACGCTTGGCCAACGGCCCTCGCGTCAACGCCCTCACCGACAGCGGCAACTGCGATCCGATCGCGGCGACGCCCTATCACAAGCACGTCGCGGTGCGCCTCGAGCGGCTCCAAGCAAGCGAAGCCGCGGTCTTCGAGGAGCGCTCGCGCCGCATCCACGCGGGCTAGTCCAAAGTCTAGACGCGCGCCTTCGCCTCGGCGCTCAGCTTGCGCGCGAGGATGCGCAGATCCTGGACGCGGCGGGAGCAGATCAGCTGCGTGAATTCTTCCGCGTCGACGCGAGCCGGGGGAGTGCTTGTTGACGTGTGATCTTCCTTGGAATCTTCCCCGCGCCACCAGGACAGCCAAAAGAGCCGCTTGAGCATCTTCATATTCTTGAGCCTCGATGCGAGCCTGTGCGATTAAGTCGCAGGCGGCTTCGTTGGTTCCGGACCGTCTCGCCGGCGGCTTGAATTTTCCGCGCGTCGGCGACAGGGTGCCTCCCGGACGTGCAAAGACGAAGACGACCATGGCTGAACCCATACCCTCTCAACTCACGCTCTACCGCCGCTGGCTCCGGGACAAGCGCGACCTTGACTTTCGGGATTATGAGGAGCTGCGGCAATGGTCGGTCCGCGACCTCGACGCGTTCTGGCAGAGCATCTGGGACTATTTCGACCTGAAATCGCCGACACCGCATCGAAGCGTGCTGGCGCAGCGCAAAATGCCCGGCGCGGAGTGGTTTCCGGGCGCGCGGGTCAACTACGCGCGCCAGGTGCTGCGGCATGTCGGCCCGGCGGAAGCCGCCGGACAGACGGCGATTATCAGTAGCGGCGAAGACGGCGTGATACGCGAGACAAGCTGGCCGGAATTGCGGCGCAAGGTGGCAGCCCTGGCGCTGCATCTGAAAGCGCAGGGCGTGCGCCCCGGTGACCGTGTCGCGGCCTATTTGCCGAACATCCCGGAGACCATCATCGCGTTCCTGGCGACCGCGAGTCTCGGCGCGATCTGGAGCGTCTGCGCGCCCGACATAGCGGCGCCGGCGGTGATCGATCGCTTCAAGCAGATCGAGCCGAAGGTGCTGATCGCCTGCGATCACGTGGTCTATGCCGGCCGCAGACACGATCGCCGCCCGGTGATCGACGAGCTGCGCGCGTTGCTGCCCAGCGTCGAGCACATCATCCTGCACAGCGATGCAGCCGGCTCGAACCGGCTCTCTAATATCCTGGCCGGCAGCGACGCCGAGATCGGCGCCTTCGAGCCCGAATGGATGGACTTCGATCATCCGCTCTGGATCGTCTATTCCTCCGGCACGACCGGGCTGCCGAAGCCGATCGTGCACAGCCATGGCGGTGTCATGATCGTCGGCATGGCGCTTAGCGTGCTGCACAATGATATCGGTTGCAGCTATCAGCCGGCCTCGTTCGGCGAGCGCTACCACTGGTACTCGTCGACCGGCTGGATCATGTGGAACTGCCAGGTCTCGGGGCTGCTCAACGGCACGACCTGCTGCATCTTCGACGGCAGCCCCGGCGGATCCAGGGACAATCCGGACTGGCTGACGCTGTGGCGTTTCGTCGCCGACAGCAACGTGACCTTCTTCGGCGCGGGCGCGGCCTATTTCGCAAGCTGCGCCAAGGCCGGCATCGATCTTGCCGAGGCCGGCGACCTTTCGAGGCTGCGGGCATTGGGCTCGACCGGATCGCCGCTCGCCGCTGACACGCAGGCCTGGTTCAATGAACGTTTCGCGAAGCTCGCATCCGCCAACGGCAATCGCGAGCAGGAGACGATGTGGTGGGCCAACATCTCCGGCGGCACCGACTTCGCCGGCGCCTTCATCGGCGGCTGCCGCGATCTGCCGCAGGTTCCCGGCACCATGCAATGCCGCCTGCTCGGCGCCGCGGTCGAAGCGTTCGATTCAGCCGGGCGCCCCGTCATCGACGAGGTCGGCGAGCTCGTCTGCACCGAGCCGATGCCCTCGATGCCGCTCCGCTTCTGGAATGATCCCGGCGATGCGCGCTATCGCGCGAGCTACTTCGATACCTATCCCGATAATTACGATGGAAGCGGCCGCGGCGCGGTATGGCGTCATGGCGACTGGCTCAAGATCAACGCGGACGGAAGCTGCGTGATCTATGGCCGCAGCGACGCCACCATCAACCGCCACGGCCTGCGCATGGGGACAAGCGAAATCTATTCGGCGATCGAGGCGCTGCCCGAAGTGCTGGATTCCCTGGTGGTCGATCTCGAATATCTCGGCCGCGAAAGCTACATGCCGCTGTTCGTGGTGCTGCGCGAGGGCATCACGCTTGACCGCGCGATGGAAACCAAGATCAACAAGGCGATCGAGACGGGACTGTCCCGCCGCTTTGTGCCGAACGAGATCTTTGCTGTACCCGAGATCCCGCGCACGCTCTCCGGCAAGAAGCAGGAGCTGCCGATCAAGCGGCTGTTGCTCGGTCACCCCCTCGAAAACGTCATCAACAAGGACGCGATGGCCAATCCGGCGTGCCTGGAGTGGTATCTGGAATTCGCGCGGAATTATGCGCAGCGAAGTGCGGGCGCGGCCTGAACTCGTCCTGCGAGGTGCGTCGTGCGAAGCAGGATTATCTGCGCAAGCTTGCCCAGACGCCGCCGAGGATCAAAAAGCCGCCGATGAAATGGATCGCCGTCGGTGGCTCGCCGAGGATGAGGAAGGACAGCAGCGCACTCGCGATCGGGCCGATATAGAGCACGAGCGAGGTGCGCACCGAGCCGAACTTGCCGCCGAGCCAGGCAAAGCCCGCATAGGCGAGCAGGCCCGGTACGAGCCCCGCAAAGAGATAGGCCTCCAGCGCCTTGATGCTGAACGCTTGCGCCGGCGTGGTCCACATCTCCCACGCTGCCGGCGGCAGCGAGCAGAGCGCGCCGGCCGCGGCAAACAGGCTGACGCGCGCGAGCAGCGAGGCGCCAGGCGCGACGCGCGATTGCACCAACGTGTAGCCGGACCAGCCGAGCATCGCGAGCACCACCAGCAAATCGCCCCATGCCGCGCTCGATTGCGCGAATGTTTCGGGATGACCGCCCGAGATGATCAGGAGCGCGCCGGCAAGCGCCAGCACCGTGCCGAGCCATTGCAGTGGGCCGATATGCTCCATGCCGCGGGCGGCCGAGATCAACAGCACCATGATCGGCGACAGCGCCATGATCAGCGCGATGTGGATCGCGGTGGTCGAGACGCCGGCGATATAGATCGGACCGCCGCAGAGGAACATGCCCATGAAGCCAGCGGCCAGGATCGGCCACGCGTTCCTGACGAGCGGAATCTTGCCGTATCGGATCTCCGCGAGCGCGAATGGCGCGAGCCCCGCGGCGATGATTGTCCAGCGGAAGAAGGCCAGCGCAAACGGCGGCACCGAGCCCGCAAGCCCCCGCGCCAGGATCATGTTGGAGACCTGCGCGATCGCGACCAGGATGAAGCCGGTCAACGCGACGGTATTCTGCCAGCCGCCGGCGTGCGCGATCGGAGACGCCACTTTCGCTGCTTCGCCGCCCGGATTCGTCATCTTGTTCATGTGAACGGGGATAGCGCATGCGAGGCTTGACGGGAAGCCGTCGCGATCCGCGCCACATTCATGTTGATCCTTTCGATTTGAATAGCGATGCTCGGTGCGGCTCGACGAGAGAAGGAAAAATCATGCACGCCGAACGCCTGCTCCCGACCCATGTTGCGCCCGACGGCTATGCGGCGCTGCGCGCCGTCGAGGTCTATCTCGCGCGCTGCGGATTGCCGAAAGACCTGATCGACCTCGTCAAGCTGCGTGCGTCGCAGATCAACGGCTGCGCCTATTGTCTCGACGTCCATAGCAAAGACGCGCGCAAGGCCAGCGTGAGCGAGCAGAAGCTTTACCTGCTCAATGCCTGGCGCGAATCGCCGCACTATTCGCCCGCCGAGCGGGCCGCGCTGGCGTGGACCGAAGCGCTGACGAATGTTGCACAGACGCGCGCCCCCGACGCCGACTACGAGACGCTGCGTGCACATTTTTCCGACAAGGAGATCGTCGATCTCACCTATCTGATCGGCATGATCAATGTCTGGAATCGCCTCGCCATCGCCATGCGCTACGTGCCGGATGGCGCATGATCCGGAAAAGTGTGTGGCGGTTTTCCGAAAAGATCATGCGCACACAAAAGGCCAAAACACGATGAAGTCATCGCGCTTTAGAGATCAACGCGTCGAGACGACGCCCGCAAGCTGCATCTCGGGAACGCGCGTCCGCGTCACAGATGCTCCGAACAATGCCAGCAGCGCGCACAGCACGGCGAGCTTCATCTGCACCGTCTTGCGATCGGTGATTGGCAGGAACAGGAAGAACAGCATCGCGAGCACAAGCAGCGCATCGATGAGAAACATGGCACCTTCCTCCAATGCCGAGGGAGGTTGCCACGGAGTAATCCGCGCCACTGTGGGCGGAGTCACAGTTCGAGAGGGAACCCTGCAATTGCCGCGCAGCTGCGCGACATAAAGGGAGATGATTCCTTCTTAGCCTACCGACTCGACCGGCAAGCCTGCAGCCTTCCATTCCGGAAAACCGTCTTCCAGTCGTCGCACGCGAAAGCCGCGCGTCCTGAGCGCCGCGACGGCGTCAAAGGACAGGATGCAATACGGGCCGCGGCAATAGGCGATCACCTCGCGATCCCTGGGCAGCTCGCTCAAGCGACGTTCGAGCTCGCTCAACGGGATGTTCACGGCGCTCGGCAGATGCCCGCGCGCGAATTCATCCTCCGGACGCACGTCGAGAACCGTGACCAGCCCTTCGTAGAGTCGCGCAAGCAGGTCCGCGCGCGACACCGGCTCCAGCGCGTCGCGGGCGCCGAAATAATCGGTCACGACGCGGCCGATTTCGGCGATGTTGCGTTCGCCGAGCTCTCCGAGCACCTTGATCATCCCGACGACTTCCGCGTCGCCCGCCAGCCGATAGAGCACGTGCTTGCCGCGCCGCTCGGCTTCGACAAGGCGCGCGCGGCGGAGGATCTGCAGATGACGCGACGTGTTGGCGAAGGTGAGATGGGCGCGCACCGACAGCTCTTCGACGCTGCGCGCGCCCTGCGCCAGGTGTTCGAGCAGCTCCAGCCGGTGGGCGTGACCGAGCGCCTGCGCCACAGAAGCAAGGTGCTGATAGATCGCCTGTTTCGGGCTGGTCCTTGACACGCCTGATCCTCGTTATATCATTCAGCAGATCGATTGAATGAAAATCTAGCCTACCTTATAGGGAGATGCAACCCCATGATCGTACGCCAATTTCTGCACTTCGAGCCGGTCGGCATCTCCTACCTTTTCGGCTGTGGAGGCAAGGCGACGGCCGCCGTGGTCGATCCCGTCGGCGACATCGAGCCCTACATCGAGGCGGCCGAGAGGACGGGCATGCGCATCAACTATGTGATCGACACCCACGTCCACGCCGATCATCTCTCCGCGGCGCGCCAGCTCGCCAAGGCGACCGGTGCGCAATATGTCCTGTCCGCGAACGCGAATGTCTCGTTTCCTTTCACGGCAGCGAAGGATGGCGACGTGCTGCCGCTCGGAAACGTCACCGCGCGCGTGTGGCACACGCCGGGTCATACGCCGGAACACATCTGTCTCCTGGTGACCGACCACACGCGCAGCGACGAGCCATGGCTCGTCTTCACCGGCCACACGCTGATGGTGGGAGACCTCGGCCGCACCGAGCTTGCCGTCAGCGCCGAGCAAGGCGCGAAGGACCTGTTCCGCAGCACCAATCGCCTCAAGGCCCTGCCCGACTACGTCGACGTGTTCCCCGGCGCGTTCTCGGGCTCGGTCTGCGGACGGCGGCTGAGCGGGAAACCGTCTTCGACGATCGGCTTCGAGAAGCGCTACAACCAGGCGCTGCGCATCGAGAGCGAGGACGAGTTCGTCCGCTTCATGACCTCGGAGATTCCGCCGGCGCCGCCCGAGGCCGTCCGCATCAGGGCCGCGAATTCCGGCGCATTGCCCGAAGCCGCGTGACATGAGCAACTCGGACGCCTCTCTGCAGGCGGCGGCGCCAACTGTTTCGCTGGGCCTGCGCGAAAACTGGCAGCAATTCTCGCTCCTGGTTCTCATCAACGCGTTCGTGGGCGGCATGGTCGGGCTCGAGCGTACCGTCGTGCCCTTGATCGGCGCTGAGGAGTTCAAGCTCGAGTCGACCACGCTGGTCGTGTCCTTCATCATCTCGTTCGGCGTCATCAAGGCGCTCGCCAACCTCGTCTCGGGCCAGCTCGCGGATGCCTGGGGACGCAAGCGCGTTCTGATCCTCGGCTGGCTCGTCGGCCTGCCGGTGCCCTTCATGATCATGTGGGGGCCGAGCTGGAGCTGGGTGATCGCCGCCAATGCCCTGCTCGGCATCAACCAGGGATTCGCCTGGTCGATGACGGTGATCATGAAGATCGATCTGGTCGGGCCGAAGTCGCGCGGGCTTGCGGTAGGCTTGAACGAGTTCGCCGGCTACTTTGCGGTCGGCGTGACGGCCTTCCTCACCGGCTATATCGCATCCGACTACGGCCTGCGCCCGGCGCCGATCTATCTCGGCGTCGCCTACGCCATCCTCGGCACCGCGCTGTCGATCCTGTTGGTGCGCGACACCCGCGAGCATGTGCGCTTGGAGACGGCGGCCCATGCAAGGCAGGCATCTCCAATGAGCTTCCGCGAAATCTTTCTCCTCACGTCGTTTGGGAATCGTAATCTGTTTGCCGCCTCGCAGGCCGGGCTCGTCAACAATCTCAACGATGGCATGAGCTGGGGAATCTTCCCGCTGTTCTTCGTTTCCTTCGGTCTTTCCATCAATCGGATCGGCATCCTGAAGGCCATCTACCCGGCGGTCTGGGCCATTCTTCAGGTCGCCACAGGTCCCTTGTCCGACCGCTGGGGACGCAAGGGCCTGATCGTTGGTGGCATGTGGGTGCAGGCAGCGGGCTTGTTCCTCACTGCTGCCACGAGTCATTTCGAGTGGTGGCTCGTCGGCAGCGTTCTGCTCGGCATCGGCACCGCGATGGTCTATCCAAGCCTGATCGCCGCCGTCTCCGACGCGTCGCATCCGTCGTGGCGGGCGCGTTCGCTGAGCGTCTACCGGTTCTGGCGCGACCTCGGCTATGCGATCGGCGCGCTCTCAGCCGGCCTGATCGCCGACTGGTTCGGTCTTTCCTGGGCAATCGTCTCCATCGCGGCGCTGACGTTTCTCTCCGGCGCGGTTGTTGCCGTCGTCATGAAGGAGCAGAGCTAAAGCGGGATGTTGAGTCTTGAATCGTTTAGCCGCGATTTCGATGCAGCTCTCCCCGTCAGGGAGAGGTGAACCTCCGCGGGATAACGTCGCGGACGCACGCCAGGGCCACCTTGAACGGCGGCCCTGGCGCATTTGAGGTCGCGATTGACCCTTAAATTCGTCCCCTGTTCGCGCCGGCCAGGTTAGCCCCACATATGAATATGAGCGATGCTGTCTTGGATTGCATGTTGAAAGGCGGCCAACGCATCGGCCCCTGTCGCCACAGTCGGGTTGGTGACAGGTGTCGGAGCCGGCGCCGGGTCGCTGGCAGCCGGTGCAGGAGCTGCGTTCGTGGTCGCAATCGGAGCAGTGGCGGCCTGTGTCGCGGCAGTTGCCGCCGCGGTATGGTCGCCGTCGTAGTTCACCGAGAACGAGTGGATGGTCATGCTGCCGCTGCCCTCGCGGGGCTCATTGCCGAGAGCAATACCATTGAAATACTCGTTGCCGGAGATCACGCCATCCGCCGCAGCGGCCTGTAGCAGCCCCTTGAGGTCGATGTTGTTGTTCGTCAGATCCTGGCCGTTGGTCGGAGCGAATATGACGATGTTACCCGAGCTGGCGATCGTCCATTGCATGCCCTGACTGTCCGTATAGCTGTGCTGCGGCAGGTTCGCGATCCAGTCCTGCACATAGCTCGGCTGATGCACGTAGACCTCGATCTCGTGCTGGATGTCCGACTGACCGCCGTCCGGCGTCGATGTCAGGTAGCCATCGTACATGGCATCATACTGGTCGGTTTGGCCGGAGAGCGAGACGTTCTGGCTCAGCGTCAGCGTATGGATGTTGTTGACCTGCTCCGCCGTGACGTCGGTCGCCGGCGCAGGGAAGCCGGGATAGTCGCCGTAGAACACGGCCGGATAGGAGTACACGTTGCCACCGGCCGGCGTATTCGGCCAGTTCCAGCTGATCGTCGTCTCGTTCGGGAAGTTGGCGCTATCCAGCGTCAGGGACTGAGTGAAGTCCGTGCCATTGACGAGGTTGCCCTCATTCCAGGTCGAGTTCATGGCCCAGTAAGGACCAGCATCGGTGTGGGAGCTTGCATAATCAGCCGAGAGCGTGATGGGGCTGCCGGCTGGCGCCGGGCTTGTGACAGGAGCCGGGTCCGTGACAGGAGTCGGGTTGGTGACAGGCGCCGGGCTGGTGACAGGAGCCGGATCCGTGACCGGAGCCGGACTTGTGACAGGAGCCGGATCGGTGACAGGCGCAATGCCGCCGAGACCCGCCGAGCCGTGCATGTTTTCGATGGTTTGAAGCAGGTTGGCAAAGATACTGGCGACGCTACCGTCACTTCCACCGGAGCTGAGCGGGAGCGGGCTGTCATGGGTCGTCGGCCAGTTGGCACTCCCGGTACTTCCCGAGATCGTGTCGCTGCCGCCGAGCACATTGGCATCACTGCCGCCGGCGGGCAGCATGTTGGTCCAGTTCGTGCCGCTGAGCTGATTGTGCCCGGAGGCGAGGCCGGCCAGGGCTGTGAAAAATTCGCTAAAGGCATCATCCCGAGCCAACACTCCATCCAGCGAATCGAGCTGAGACATTCTGTCCTCCTTGATGGGCCTCGTTGCACAACCGAAAGGAACCCGGCCGGCAAGCTGAGGCAAATCACCACGCTTGATCGGGACAAGACACGACGAATCGAGACGAGCAAAAGACGACGTGGCGGCGAAATGTCACCGCCGAGGGGCAATTTTGCGACGGCGCGAATGGTATGCACCCCTTCGTGCAGAACTGTGTGTCGGCGGGGCGCGAACTCTCCGGAACGGCCCAGGCTTCTATCTCGCGGGCATGAGATCGCACCGCTGCGCTTCCGATCTTCTTGCGAGTCTCAGAGATATTGCGAACCCCAGGGACGAGAAGGCGGCGCAGACTCGGCGAACAACACGAGGAGATGCTGGCATTGCTCCGCACCCTCGACCGAAAGCCCAAGCGCCCCGTCATGGCCAGGGCCGTCGAAATTCTCGAAGTGGGCAACGACATCAAGGCAGCCGTGCAAGTGCGGCTCCGTTTGAGTGAGGCTAAGGCCCAAGTCACAGGCCGCGCGGAGCACGTCATAAGCCGTAAAGCCATTGCTCTGATTTCCGGAGGGACGACGTCGATGCATCACTCGGGCGCGTTTCGTGCCGCGGGAATGCAGAGTCACAGTCTCTCCGCCGTCATTGCGAGCGGAGCGAAGCAATCCAGACTATTGCCATGGAAGCAGTATGGATTGCTTCGTCGCGGAGCCTGTCATCGGGCCGCGCGTTCGAGTGGACCCGTTGGTTCCTCGCAATGACGGAGTGGCTGTTTGACATTTGAATCCGAAACGAACAGCGCATGCGAATGGGCGCAGGCTGTTACCCATGTCTCCGGTCTGGGCAGACGGCGTGGCTGTGCCACGCGAAGCCCGAACGGCGAAGCGTGGCGGAGAGGGAGGGAGTCAACTCCCATTGAGCGATAAAGCATTTTTGACCTTCCAGGACCAAAACCCACCATTTGACCTACGGCCGGAAAATGGGATTGCGCCACCGACCACAACCTGTTCTTCCAACGGCCCGTCACCGACGAAAATGCCATCAGGGGACTCACACGTTCGAATCGTGTCAGGCGCGCCACTTCGGTACAAAACTGGGCACTCCAAAACCTGCCGTTTTTGCGCTCGACGCCGCGACCAGCGTGCGCAGCAGCGCGCTTTTCGACCCCATGATACGAATTTCTTTCGCGTCCACCTCGACACGCTGGGCGAGCGCGCGGAGGTGATCGCGCCGATAGCCGCCCGCCTCGGTCCGCATCCGCTTGCGGGCCTGACTGGCGAAGGTTTTCAGCGCCTGGGGTGTGATGCTCGGCCCCGCCCGATCAAGCGCACCCTCAGCCCGCTCTGCGTCGGCGCAGGCCTGATCGCGGACAGACTTCAACTCGGTCACGCGCTCCTTGAGCATCGGATCGGATACGTCGGCGATTCCGTTCTCGATGGCGTCGTACAATCGCTTGAGCTTGGCTTCTGCTTCGGCCGCACGCTTGCGCAATTCGGCGATATGAGTCGTTCGGCGCTCGGCGCGTTCTTTCCGGCGATGCAGGACGGCCAATAGGACCTGCTCGAGACGCTTGGGCTGTAAAAGGCGCTGCTCGATGTGCTCGGCTACCACGCTGTCGAGCTTTTCCATGGGAACGGTGCGGCCCTTGCAGCCGGTCTCGCCCTGCCGGGCCTTGGTGCAGCAGGTGTAATATCTGTATCTCCCACTCTTCCCGGTTCTTAGCGTCATCGCTCCACCGCAGGCGGCGCAAAAGCAGATTCCGGTAAGGAGGGTCGGCCCGCTCACAACGCGCGGCGCGCTCATTGCGGGGCTGCGCGCCTTGAGCAGCATCTGCACGGCCTCGAACTCGGCCGCGTCGATGATCGGTGGCGTCACCATTTCGACCACCTCGGCCTCGGGTTTTCGCTGTCGCGTCTTCCAATACTTGGTGTTGAAGCGGTGCCGGCCGATGTATGTCGTGCGCGTCAGCACCTTGTGCACGGCATCGACGCCCCAGCGTCCGCCGTCGCGAGTTCGGATGCCGGATTCGTTCAGATGCTTGGCAATCGATTTGACGCCCATTGGCCCAGAAGAGCCGCTTCCCTCGCGCGCCAGGCGGAAGATCAGCCGCACGGTCTCGGCCTGGATGGGATCGATCTCCAGCGTCTTCTTGGTGCGGTGGCCGCGCTGCTCGGCGGCTTCCACGACGCGGTAGCCGATCGGCGGCAGCGCGCCATTCCAGAAGCCTTGACGCGCGTTCTCCTTCATCGCCCGCAGGGTGTGCTTTGCGTTCTCCTTGGACTGGTATTCGTCGAACAGTGCCATGATCTGGCGGATCATGTTGCTCATTGGATCGTCGCCAAGCTCCTGGGTGATCGACACCAGCCGCACGCCGTTCTTGGCAAGCCGGCGGACATAGAACTCAAGCTGGAACTGGTCGCGGAAGAAACGGCTGAAGCTGTGGACCAGGATCACATCGAACGCCGGCGGCTTTGCCGTCGCCGCGTCGATCATGCGCTGGAATTCCGGTCGCCGATCGTCGGTCGCGGACGCGCCGGGCTCGACATAATCGGCGACAGTTTCCCAGCCGCGGGAGGCGCAATAGCCTTTCGCCTGGCGGCGCTGATCCGGGATGGAGAGATCGCTGTCGGCCTGCCGTCCCGTCGAGACCCGCAGGTAGAGCGCCGCCCGAACCGTTGCAGCCATGGTGATGTCCCCTCAGTCCTTTCCAAACAACTCGTCGAACAGATCACCGAACCAGGCTTCGAACACATCGATCTCGGATTCGGTCACCGGTACGTCTTTCGGCCAGTCGTCCGTCACCGTCCATGTCACCGAAGCGCGCTTCGCTCGTCGTCGGCCAGGACGCGCGGGCGCACGTGCATAGTCGTAGAGATCGTCAAGTGGCGCGCGGTCCGGCGGACACCGTGGCTGCGATTTGTGAGGGGGAGCCATGGCGCCACTGTGGCAAGCCTAGCCGATCCACAGAATGGCCGATGTCTACGCCACGTCCCGCCATGGTGCGGCGAGAGAGTCCCGCCGCTCAAGGCAGGATAAAAAGCCGCAAGGTGCGGCCCGTCGGTCTGGCGAGAAGTATCTGCAATTCCAATCACCCGCCAAACACTACGAGTATCCGACGCAACTTGTCGTATTTGCCAAGGCGGTGCCGTTGCAAAGCTTTCGACACCTTGCGGCGGTCAAGATGATCAGCAACGGTATTATCTGAGACGCTGCTGACTGCTTCGTTTCGACACTGGCGCGGATGCTCCCGCGCACAGCAAGCCGTGATCGCTTGGTGGCAAAGAGCCGGCTCGTCGGCAGCCGGTCAAGGCCGCAAGCCGGCGGAGCCGGGCGCGCGGAGCGCGAGCCTTGACGGGCTGACGCCGGGCCGGCAGCGCTCGCCCAAGCGATCATGGCTTGGATCGACCGACCCAGCCCTTCGGCACGACAGAGTACGCCGGCTGGCGCTCGGAGCTTTGATGCCGATCGTTTTTCTGCGTAAGGCGCCAGCAGGTGCCCTTTCCGTGCCAGCCATGCGCCGTCTCCAAAATCAATGTGCAGACAAGCGCTTGCATACCCCGATGGGGGAGCGGGCTGCGCCCGCTTTTATCTTGCCCTCTTAATCGGTCGTTGGTTGCGTACCACCTCACCCATTCTCGCTTCCTTTCCTTTCTACGACAAGGCCCTCTGCGCCACGCTTGAACGCGATGCGCCACAACAGCCGCGAGTCCCGATGCGCCGTGCACTCTTCCGCGCTCATCGACGGGACAAACGTGCTGCATCAGGGCAGCCGGGAATCCGTCGCGGCGCATCTTTCCATGGGAATGACGGAGCCACATCACAGGCACTCCGGCGTGGTCCACCTTGCACGTCAAGTGCGTGGCCACAGGCAAGATAGCGTGCGTTCCGTCGTTCTGTTGCTGCACCAGGTCCTCGTCCGCTTGCGGCGGAGCTCCGTGTTCAAAGCATTGCGGTCATCGGGTCATTGATCGGCAATCTGCTCGCGTTTGGTCATGCATAGGCTCCGAGCAGCTTGCGTCGCTTGGCGGCGGCACGTGCGCTCACATCCGCTTTGGGTGCGTCCGGATCGCCGCAGTAGAAGGTGCCGTCGACCCACATCGCATGCATGATCACGGCGAGCTTGCGCGCCACGGCTACAGTTGCCTTGCGGTGGCTCGTGCGCTTGGCGATCGCGAGCCCCCAGGTCTTGACCTTGTCTCTGCGCTTGAAGCGCGTCAGCAAGGCGGAGGCCGCCTCATAGAGCGCGCGCCGCACGTCGCCATCGCCCGCCTTGCTGATCCGGCCCTGGATGTCAATCGAAGAACCCGACTGCCAGCGCCGCGACGTCAGCCCAAAATACGCCGCCACGTCGCGCGACCGTTTGAACCGCGACGGATCATCGATCGCCGTCATGAAGCTCAGCGCCGCCACCGGTCCGACACCCGGGATCTGCATGAACCGCCGGCACAGCTCGTGGCCCGCCACCAACTTGACCACGAGATCGTGCAGGCGGCAGTATTCCTTCCACAGCGCCCCGCGCGCGTTCAGCATGGCGTCAATCAGCTCGGCTACCAGCGCGTCACCTGCCACCGCCTCGCGCACGGCTTGCGCAAAGCCGCCGCGCCCGGTGCCGCTGATACGAACGCCAAACGCTTTCAGGGAGTGGCGAATCGCATTCTCCAGATCCAGACACTTGCGCTTCAGATTGCGCCGGTGCGTCAACAACAGCCGCAGCCGGTAGCAGGCCTCGCTCTTGATATGCGCCTGCCGGAACCAGCCGGTGCGCATCAGATGCGCAATCCCGAGCGCGTCCGCCTTGTCGGTCTTGTTGCGCTGGGCCTTCAGCGCGGCGCGCACATGCTGGGTCTCCAGACACACCGCCGGCAGGCCAAGTTTCAACAGTTCCGGATGCAGCCACGGTGACAGTGACCCGGCCTCGTGACCGAGCCGCCGCAAGCGGCCAAGATACGGCTTGAGCGCCGCCTTGATCGTTTCCGGATCGGTCACGACCGTGATCTCCAGGGCCACCTTGCCCTTGTCGTCCACCACGCAAATCGCCGTCTCGTCCATGCCGACATCCAGTCCAGAGAAGAATTCCATCGCCCGCCTCCCGCGTTGCTGAAGACGCGAATCTTGCGCGCGAGTCGCCTCGCCGGTCACCACACCGCCAGCCCCAATCCCCAGCCCAGACCGATTACGGGCGGCAATAGGTCGGTCGGCTGTCGCTGGTTCCTAGGGCCCAACTTCCAAGCCAAGAGACTCTCGGTGCCCGCGGCGATTTGCGACAGAATGCAGTTCGGGTCATTGCGGTGGATCCTCCAATAGCGCCTGCCCGAACACGTCGGCTGGTAGCCGATTCATTGCTAAAGAGCCGCCGCGACTTTGGCAGTTGAGTTGCGGAGCCCCCCACTGTTTACGAGCGAAGCGAGCGTTCGCGATAGCGATCGTTACCCGGAGGGCCGAGACACCCGTAGGGTGGCTCGGTGAGGAGCGAAGCGACGAGTAGAGCGCGGGCCGAAGGCATCGCCCGTATGCCATCAGCACGTTAATGATGCGGGCTTGGCTTCGGATCATCACGTCTTCCTTCGCTACTTGCTGTGCGCTTCTCGCTTGCCGACGAAGAGGTGGCCGGGAGGCGGAACGAGCGCGGAAAGATCGGCGACCGTTCGGTCGTTGCGCGCGAAACTCGCCAGCGGCGTGAACGCCGAGCGACTGACGCCCGAGACGCCTGCCCGCTGCTCGACGAACAACGGCGCCTGCTGCCAGGAGACGTGATCGATGGTGAGGGAGCGATCGTCGTCGACAGGTCCGCCCGACAGCAGTGGCACGAGCTTCGCGACGTAGGTCACCGTCTCGTCCGCCAGCGGCCGGCCTGTCGCCAGATGGTCCTCGTAGCGTTGCGGGCCGCCATTGTAGGCAGCGATGAATCCTTCCGTGCCGAAGCGTTCGCGCATGTCACGCAGATACGCCGTACCAGCGACGATGTTGTCATGAGGGTCTGTGGGATCCGCCCCGAGGCCGTAGCGAATGCGCAATTCTGAGTAGGTGTTCGGCATGAGCTGCATCAGGCCGACCGCGCCTTTCGGCGACAGTGCCTTGGGATTGCCTTTGCTCTCGATCTGGATGACGGCGCGGATCCAGGACGCCGGCACCGAGAAACGGGTTGCTGCTTCGTCGATGAACGACTGCCACGAAACGGCGAGCTCGGCCGATGGCGTAGATGCAGGTTCGGCGTGGGCCGAAATGGGAAATGAGGTCACGACGGAGGCTGCGGCGATGATGCCGAAACGGCCAAGCCGCCGCGTCATCAGTGTGATCACGTCTGTCGCCGTAACGGACGGGTCCAGCTCAGATGGAAGATGTCGCCGTCGCGTTCCAGATGGAACAAGTTGGCGCGGATCGGGTGTGCGAAGGACGGATCATCGATCACGAGCGCAATGTAGTTGCCTGCCCGCTCGCCGGTGCGCTTCCAGCCCGCGCCGATCTCCACTTCGCCCGTGAGCACGCGATAATCCGGGGCGTTTTCGGCGTCGCTTTCGACTGCCGGGATGATGTCGATCTCGCGGTCGAGCGTTAGCGTCCGGACTGTGCCCTTATATCCATCGTTCTTGCGCTTGAAGATGCCGATATGAGCCATGATTTGCTCCGTGTTGGGTTGCAGGGTGAGAGATCAGCGTACGGCCGCGCGCCAGACGAACCGGCCGTCGCCGGCTTCGTCGGTCCACAGCGGGACGGCGCGTGCGACGACCGCCGTCATCGATAGCGGACCGAAATAGCGGCCGTCGAAACTGTCGGGTTCGTCCCAGTTCATGAGAAAGACTTCGTTGTTGCCGATGACGTGGCAGCCTTGCCAGCTTGGTAGCGGGCGGCCGCGGCCGTCGCGCTCGCGGGCTGGCGCAGCGGCAATGCCGTCAACATTGATTTGGGTGCCGATCCGACACACGGTTTGGCCGGAAAGGGCGAAGATGCGCTTGAGCAACGGGACGCCGCGCGGCAGATATCCGCCACGATCCAGGAGCGAGGCGAGCGGTTCCGGCGGTCGCACGACCACAAGTGTGGTGATGCGCGGACAGTTCGGTGGTTCGACCGCGTACAGTCCGCGGGGCACACTTGGCGTGAGATTCCAGACATATTGGGGGATGTCCTGATGTCTGGCCGTTGCCGTGATCGCAGCAATGGCCAGCAATCCGACCGCGAGCGGTGCGAGCCTGGTCATCACGGCACGATCCTGCGGCGCTTCAGCCAGGCACGGTGCCGGCTGAGCGTATAGGCGCGCGGTCTTTCGCCTACGATGAGACGGTTGTGAACGTGTCGCCAGTGATCCGGAGCGGCATCGGCCGGATCGATGCCGAGTGCCTCGACGGCGTCGATGGCCTGCAACACACGTTCGACCTTTGGCCAACTTTTGATCGACAGGAAGATTTCGCCACCTGGCTGCATGAGCGGCGCAGTGGTGCAGCGTTCGCCGGGCGCGACGGCGCGCAGAATATCGATCTCGGAGGAGATGGTTCCGTAGGTGTTGCCCGTCCAGCGGACGACTGCGAAGATGGCGTTCGGCGCGAATGAAACGCAGCGGCGATGACGATCAAGGCGGAGGCTCGCCATGGGCCGGCCGAAACGGATGCGCTGTTCGACGCGCTTGGCCAACCATGTCAGCTCGACATGCGTCAGCCGGTCAGGTGCCGGATCGGCGAATTGGTGGACGAAACCGCTGGCCGTCATTGAACGCGCCCTCGGCCCGATCGGTGAGCCGCAAGCCGCCCCAAGCCAGGCACCGGCTTGGCAGCATGAATTACGCCATTTCCCTGGTCGGACGTGGATTGGCGCAAGCCGACATCGGCCCAGGCTTGGACGTCTTCGATCGTATAAACGACCCGGCCGCCAAGCTTCCGGTAGCGTGGGCCGGTGCCATGCGTGCGATGTTTCTCCAGCGTGCGGTTGGAGACACCAAGCATGCGGGCGACTTCAGGAGTCCTAAGGTAGCGCGGAGACGGAGAGACTTTGTCGGCCATGGAATACATCCGGCTTAAGTTGGCCGTCTTTGCTCATCGACGGCGTGACAGGCGCACCATCGCGCATTTCGGGCAGCGACAAGGATGACGAAGATAGATCGACGCAAACTGTCCATCCCCGTCAAGCGACGGTCGTTGCTCGGCGGGGATTGTTGAATTGCGGCCCGAGGAGGAGGAATAGCGGCGGCGATCTTTCGCCTCATCTGCCGCAGCCTCCCGGGTGGAAGCTGCCCCATCAAGATTCCGTGGCCCGTCAGCGCCTCGTTGTTGCGGTAATTCGATATACTATCGCAGGGGGCTTTAATGGAGAACGTAGCGATGGCGAAGGAACTTGACTGGCCCGGGCTTGTCGATCGGATCGAGATTAGCGAGTCGGCCGGGATCACAGTTGAGCAGATCGATGACGAGATCACGGTCGCCATCGCGAGCGTTGTCTGCGTCCATTTTGAGGTAACGGCGGATCAGGCGCTCAAGCTATCCCGCGCACTGGCGGTGGCCGCAGACAACGCGGCTAAATTCCTTGCGTCAACGGAGACCTAACAATACGGCTGCGAGCCTCTGGTGACCGGCTGACGCGGCGCCGATAGGGGAAACAGTCTGACCAAGCACCCCGATCATGGAGTGCCCGGCTAATCGCCCCTGAGCAGATCGCGATAGCCGCCTCGCATGCGGCGAATTCCATCTCTGACCAGACGGATGATTTGGGCGCGGCGCGGCGATGTCAGCCATTCGCGGCGAGACTGCCCGCGGACGAGCGGGTCGAGCAACACGGCCGCTATCTCGCGATAGCTTGCATGCTGCTGCCAGCCGTCTAGCGCGCGTAGCATCAAGATCAGCCGTCGCCGCTGCTGAGCGGTGAGCGGCGCAACCGGCGGCGGCGCCGATCGGGTCAAGCTCAGCCAGAGGTGCAATGCGGCTTCGACGCGCTGCGGCATATGTGCGTCAAAGGGAATAACAGCTGCAAACGGTGCGGTCGGCGGGGCATCAGCAAGCATCCAAAGCTGGCGGTTGCCGCCATGCCCGCGCAGCAAGACATGGCGGCCGTCCGGCCGGCTGACGACAAATGCTGCCGGCGGTAGCTGCTTAAATGTCAGAGAGCTCACGGATTCGAGCGGCGACGTGATCAGGATGACGGCCGCCGGCAGGATGTTTGGATCCCAGAGCGTGGACGCTTGATCGCTACGCTGCCGGGGATCACTCGGAAAAGTTCAGGCCCCAGCGCTTTGCCAGCGCCAGAGCCACCTCCTGGTCACTCGGCGCTTGGCTTTGCAAAAGCAGACTCATCTGCCGATAGTCTTGGCGGTATAGCGGGTCGCGTCTCAGAAACTCCCAGGCAAATCCTGACCGCTGTACGCCGTCCAAATAGTCGGTAGATTCTTCCGACCGCCATCCTGCTCCGTCTGGCATGCGATAATCCCTACGATACGCAAATACGCATGCCCCCAATCCTAGGTAGAATTATTGGAACAGCCCCAAAGTTTAGAAGTACCCGGTCACGCAACACGTGTTGCAGCGCTCCTGCTGTGAAAGATGAGAGATCAAACGGGTGTCACAAAAAACCGTTGAACTCTCAGCTCATTACAGCGAGCGTCGAACGAGGTCGCGATAGCCGGACCGGCTCATCCATCGTGCGCGTGCAAGATGGCTGTCATGCACGCTGCGCGCGCGCTCGGGTTCTTTTTGAGGATCGAGGCCGAAGATGATGCGCACGACCTCGCGCCAGTCGGCTCCTTCTTCTGCGGCGTCCAGGAGCCGCAGGTAAGTCTTCAGGTGGCGCTCGTCATAGGGCGTCACGTGCGGCGAGTCTGGGGGATGATCGTCGAAGGCGGGTATGGTCATGGGCAAGTCCGGCCTCCTTCAATGCCGAACGTAGCACAATCTTGCTTGGAGCTGAGAATAGTCAGGGGACTTATACACTGCCTCGCGGCCTTGGCGTCGACTCGCAGGTTGCTTTGCGGCTCTCCTATCCGCCTGCCTAAACGGTATTGCCGGTTATCCCATCCCTATTTTGTCGATTTAAAGCGGTGGGTCAATAAGCGACAGGCAGCCCATTCTGGCACATGGACTGGCGCCAGGTTGTTGCAGCGAATTTGCGGAGGATTCGGCAGGAGCGTGGAGTCTCGCAGGAGACGCTCGCATATGAAGCAGACGTCAATCGTACCTACATCAGCAAGCTTGAAAAGGGGGAGCCGTGGGTCGGCCTTAAAATCTTGGTAAAGTTGTCGGACGTCCTGGGGGTTGAGCCGACCGATTTCCTTCGGCGGCCTGCTAAAAAGGCCAAATAGCCGATCTCAACGAGGCCATTGCCACTGTCACAGCTTAGCAGCCGGTAAACCGTAGATCTGGTCCATCGCCGATTTCGCGCAGATACTCGACACCGAGGGATTCAAGTTTGTCAGTATCGCGCCTGCCGAAAGGAAAGCAATTCAACGTGGCCATAGAGTTTGTTGCGCAATTCAAGCCTTCTAAAGGCGTATAGTTCAGCTTCGACCTTGATGATCGGTCCGCGAAAGTTGATCCAGCCGGCGAAAGCAAAACCTGACGGCACGGCATAGACCGCTCGCTAGGCTTCACTGCATAAGGGATGCGATTGGCTGGGCAGATGAGCATCGGTGAAGATTTCGTCCGGCGCGCAGTCCCAATTGGCGAGACGGGAAAATGCCCCGCCCGGACCAGCCGGACGGGGCATCCTGCGCCGGTCAGTCGCCGCCGCGGCGACCGTTGGGGCGAGACCAGATCAACGTGTGGGTCTTGCCGCCCTCGTCCTCGATCAGGTTCGCGTAGATCGGACCCGTGAAGCTTGGGTCGTCGAGCTTGACCGAGAGGTACGGGCGACCTTCGTTGGATCGCTTCGCCCAGGCGGCTCCGATCTCGACTCTTCCGACGAAGGCCCGGTGGGTCGGCGCGTTCTCGTTGCTGCTCGCGGCTTCCTCGACCAGGCGGACGTTCTTGGCCTTGAGACTGAGGGTGACGAGCTCGCCGGTGAAGCCCTGCTCGGTCTTGGTGAAGGTGCCGATGTTCGCCATTGTAGTTCTCCTTGCTCTGTTTCCGAGCCGCGACCATCGCGGTCTCGATGGCGACCGAAAGGCCGGAGACGAGCGACGCAGCATCCTTCAGGACCGCAGCGCAGCGGAGGATGCCGGCGGGCAACTTTCTTGGTTCGCGCGAGGAATGGGCGAAGCCCAGGGGAAGAAAGTTGAACGCCGGCATTGCGGCTAGGCGATCGAGGCGCAGCCGGTGTCCGGCTAAGGTCAGGCCATCGTAGACGTGAATGGACGCGCTTCTCGGAACAGGGAGTTTCGAAGGAGAATTGGCGAACATGGCATTGACGCCAGGAGAAGCCGGCGACGGCAATCGTCACCCTCTTGGGTCAGGCGTGGACGTTCGGCGCGCGAGGAAAGCAAGAGGCGGGAGGCATCACCATCGACCCTTGAAGGAAAGTAGATTTTTGCGCCGCGGGCGATCGAGCAAGAAGGCATCCCATGCGCCTCGGTCATAATACACACCCAGGCGATAACGCTCGAGCACACCGAGCGAGGTCGGCGGCGCGGATCCAATGCGTGGTGTTGTGGCGCCTTACCTTCACGCTTGCGCCGGGCGGCGCTGATTGTCGTCACTGGTAGGCGGTAGCGTTGCGGCAAGTCTTTGCCAGGCGATCGCGCCAATTAACATTGCCCCAACGATCGCAAAGGCCTGACGCCATCCTTCGGATGCCGAAGCCAAGCCGAACAGAGTGGACGTCAGGGAATAACCTGCGAGCGCGGCTGGGGCCGCGAAGACCAATGCGATCGCGCCGCGCAGGAGCGGCCCCCGCGCCTGCGCGAACGCCGCGCGCCCCACGATCAGAACCAGCGCGCCGGCACCGACGCCGAGCACGATGCCGCCGAGTGCGCCGGCTCCGGCCTCCTCTGCATGGAGGCCGACGAAGGCGCCGACAAGAAACGGCAATGTATAGATGGCCGCGCCGTAGAGCAGCCAACAGAAGAAACCTACTCCGACGAGGATGGAAAGTGCGGCCATGGTGGATGGCTCCATTTTTTGGACACGAATGATGCGCGCCTCCCACCACCACCTCGGCGCGAGCGAAGTGTAACCGATCGTAGACGCTCTCGGAATCAAAATTAAAGGTGAAGCAAGCTTCTTGCGATCGTACCGCTGATGGTGTGGATTCACGCGGCGAGACGACGCCGTCAATCTGGAAGAAACATCCAGATGGCGATTGACGTCGGCGCTATCGCCGACATAGCGTTTGCTGGTAGGCCTGCTGGCAAATGGGAGAACGGCGCTCACGCGCCGTCCTCGCCGATCTTCCAGACGGGGATGCCGAGGTGGCGGGCCTTGTCGGCGAGATTGGCCTGGATGCCGCTACCGGGGGTTACCAGCACCCCGATTGGCAGTGCTTCGAGCATGGCATCGTTGCGTTTGAACGGGGCTGACTTGCCCTTCGCCCAATCGGGCTTGAAGGCGATCTGCGACACCTTGCGGTGATCGGCCCAGCGCGATGCGATGCGCTCCGCGCCCTTCGGGCTGCCGCCGTGCAAGAGCACCATGTTGGGATGCTTGGCCCGGACCTGGTCGAGCTTGTCCCAGATCAGACGATGATCGTTGAAGTCGAGCCCGCCGGTGAAGGCGATCTTCGGACCGGGAGGAAGCATGACTTCGGTCTCGGCCCGGCGCTTTGCGGCGATGAAGTCTCGGCTGTCGATCAGCGCAGCCGTCATCGTGCGATGGCTGACTTTCGATCCGGTGCGCGGCTGCCAGTGTGATCCGGTGTGCTTGGCGAAATGCTCTGCGGCCTGGTCGCGGAAGTATTCCATCACATTGCGTCGTTCGATCAACGTCAGGCCTTGAGCGACGAGGCGTTCGAGCTCGACGGATCGGATTTCGGAGCCGTCCTGCTCGCGCTGGCCGCGCCGTTGCGCCTGTTCGTTGCTATCGAGCTCGCGTTCGATGCGCGCGGTCGCGCGGTGAAACAAATGGACCGTTGACCACAGGAGATCGTCGAGATCTGGCTCGAGCCTGGTGTCGCGCAGGCTGACAATTAGCGCGTCGAAGATGTCGGCGATGGTGCCTCCGATCAGTCGGCCTTCGGGCAGTGGCCTTGGATCTGGTTCGTCCTGGAACGGTCGGTACCCGTGGAGTTGCAGTTCGGCGATCGCGTGGTCGGTGGCAGAGGAAGCGGTGCCGTTGTGGTCGGTCGTCATGGAGGCGCTCCTTGATCGGATCGGCCGCGCCCATCGCGGCCTTCATGGCGACCAAAGGCGGCGGGCGGACCGGACCGGCACCGCGCAAGCGGCCGGAGCGAAGCGGAGGATGGCGGCGCGCGGCTATTTTGCTTCGCGATGCAAAGCGCGCGTCGTCCTGTGGACTATGTGAGCAGTCATTCGTGGGCGCGCGGCGGAAAATAGCCGCGCGCCGCCATTGCGGGGCCGGACCGCTTGCCGCAAAACGTCGCCTCTCAAGAAGGCCGGTTGCGCGGCCCTTTCCGGATGGAGAACCGCTGCACGACCCTCACGCACCTCTCCGCCCCCGCCCGCCCTTAGCGGATCCGATCGGCCACCAACATGAAGCGCGCGACGTCCTGCGGGAGGAGCTGGATTCGGACTGCAGCCCGAATCGTATCGAGGCCTAGCAGCCGCAAATCATCGTTGAAATCTCCCAGCCCGGGTAACAGCGGGATCACGTCGAGGCCGGCCTTATGAGCCCGGTCGCGCAACGTGTCGTGGGCCGTGTCGCCGGCGGGATCGTCGTCGCGCGCAACGTAGAGGCGGCGCAGTGTGGGCGGAAACAGGATTGCCGCAAGGTGTGCGGCCGAGAGTGCGCTCAGCATTGGCATGGCCGGCAGAAACTCGCGGAGCGACAACATGGTCTCGATGCCCTCGCCTGCGGCGGCGACATCGGCCACCGTGCCAAAGCGGACGGCGTGACCGAGCAGATCGCCGATCGCGCGACGCGGTGTGTCGATGGGCGCTTTGCCGAGCGTTACGGGATCGACTCCATCGGGATTGAGCCAGGTGCGATGCACGCCGGTGATACGATGGTTAAGGTCGGTGACGGCCGCGATCAATGCTGGCCAGGTCTCCGTGGGGCCGTGATCGCCGGGGCGATAGTAGCAGCGCGGGTGAAAGCGCAGGCTGTTCAGGCTTTCAATGTGCGTGATGCCACGATCGGCCAGATAGGATTGCGCGCGCGTGCCGGCGATGCCTTGCGAGATCGCCCACAATCGACGGGCCGCCTCCGATGAGCCGACAGGTGCTGGTCGGCGCCGGACGGCGGATACAAGATCGGGTGCGGGAGGCGGCAGGCTGAGGAAACGGCGAGCCTCTTCGGCGGCCTCGCTGAACGCAAGCCCGCGGCTCAATTGGATGACGTCGAGCAGATCGCCATGTTGTCCTGTTGCCGCATCGGTGTTATGTGCAGTTGAACATAACACCGAACATGTTGCGCCGAGAGTTATGTTGCGCCCCCGCGATTGGGCGCTTTCCCCCAGACGATCGACGGCTTCTACGCAACATAATGTCAGTGCGCTGCGGGAGGTCTCGTGATGTCCCGCGACGCTTCTGAA
>Ga0209166_10000650_pt1 | contig 35211 bp, 29 predicted proteins | sample Coa_R1_3_FD_187151 | JGI IMG/M metagenome (GOLD analysis project Ga0209166, IMG submission 187151) | Surface soil microbial communities from Centralia Pennsylvania, which are recovering from an underground coalmine fire - Coalmine... | ecosystem: Environmental > Terrestrial > Soil >...
TGCAATGGTACATGACCGACCACCTCGGCTCTTCCCGCGTCATTTGGAGCACCGCCGGCGCCGATATCTCGGACTTCTACCCCTTCGGCGGCGAGCGCGTCATCTCCGCCGCCGCCGCCGGCAACAACCGCTACAAATTCACCGGCAAAGAACGCGACTCCGAATCCGGCCTCGACAACTTCGGCGCCCGCTTCGACTCCTCCACCCTCGGCCGCTTCATGTCCTCCGACTGGAGCCCGAGTCCCACGCCTGTTCCGTTCGCTAATCTGGCCAATCCGCAGAGTCTCAACCTCTACTCGTATGTGGCAAACAACCCGATGAATCGAACCGATCCCCTTGGGCATGATTGGTTTTATGTCGACAATAAATGGCAATGGCAAAGAGGACATACCTACCATGATAAAGACGGAAATGCGACGAAGGACAAGGGATACGCTGGGCTCTTAGTCGCGACTGCGACAGGTACGGACAAGAAAACTGGTGCGACTACCTATAACGTGACGCTCTATAACCAGAACCAGAAAATATTCCAGGGTAACGCCTTTTCTGGGGGAAATGGGAACCCTTCTATTAAAGACGGCAATTACACCTTGCGACTTGACATTCGTGACCCCAACGGACCTACAACGTTGAACCCACAATCACCATTGAACAATCCGCCTCAATTCTACGGTATTCAACGAATCCATGATTTCAACCTTCCCGATGGTAGCAGAGTGGACATTGAGGGTGCTTACGGACACACTAGAGTCCATCTCAATCCTTGGAGCGGGCCTGACCTAGGTGACTTCTTACACGAGCAATACAATGGGGCGGGCTACACACACGGATGCCTCTGCTACGGCACGCAAACCCAACTCAGCGATATCCTCTGGAAACTCCCGCCCCAGAAACTACCGGTTGCAGTCGACGTTCCGGTGACGCAGCCATGAAAACTCTCACGGCACTACTACTACTACTTCTCTGTTTACCAGTACTTGCCGCGGCCACCGATGAGGGCCGTGTTCGTGGAGCGTGGTTGCTGAACTCCGTGAAATGGACTAATGCACCAGCAGACATAAATCCACACCTGCAATCCGGCCCAGCCGAAATCCTATACTTCAGGCAAGACCATACCTTCGCGCTAATCTATTGCGTTGTGAACCGCGTACCAAAGCAATATGAGGCTATTAGCCATGGCGACCCCCAGGACGTTTATCTCGGTAAATGGGAAGCACAGGGCGACGACATCGTCGTTGAATATCGTCTGGCAGACAGAACCGTAAAGATCAAAGGAGAGGCGTTGCCCGGACCGATCCAGCACGCGACGATCAAAACCTCACGCGGCATTCTGCACCTAGAGAAAGGAAGCTTCCACCGTTCGGCGGACTTAGACAAGGATGCCGCCGAAGTAGTGGGTGGCCTTCCGGGGGTGGCCTACCATTTGCGAAACTGACTCACGCAAAGGGTGGGTTCTTTCTTTTGACTCTTCGTTTTCCCTGATCTGCCCCTGGGCTCCGCGCACGGAATCGATCCGGCGGGTGCACCGGGTTCCGGTGTTCGGAACCTGGGTCTTGGGCTTACCTTTTTCCTTCCGTTCGAACAGATTTCCACAGATCATTCGAATGCCTATTCAATTATCTTATTGACTTTATAAACATTCTATCCTATAATGGTTTGTGTTCATCTCGCCGAGTCACGCTTACCCTTCCCGCCTCCTGCGCAGTTCTCCCCAGCTGTTGACTGAAAACTATAGACTGATAACTGTCTTTAAATTTAACACTTGTGGACAATCTCCGCGTTTTGCCGTGTTTTGCCCGCGACTTTCTCCTCTAACTGCCTTTAGAATCAACACTTACAGATGTGTATCAAAACAAGCCACTTCATCTGTCTTTAGAATCAACACTTACGCGAAAATGGGGGAGGGGGTGCCCTGCATACTCTTACTCAGGAACTTTCTGGGCGTCTTGATCCTTCGCGTCGCTCGCCAATTGCTGCAGCGGAAAACCCGCCTCGCGCCAGCCATCCAAACCGCCTTGCAAAGGCCGGATGTGCTTCACGCCTTGTTTTCTCAAGAGCAGCGCCACACGGGCGCTCGTCGCTTCGTTTGGTCAAGTGCAGTAGAGGATCACTTCGCGATCCGGCGGCAGCCGGTCGCTCTTTTCCTCGAGTTCCTTCACATCCATGCGAAACGCGCCCGGAATCGTCTCCGGTTCCGCCTCGAAATCGAGCGAGTGCCGCAAATCGACGATCACCAGCTCTTCGCCGCCGTCGATTTTTTCCTTCAACTCTTCCGGCGTAATCCGTCCAATGCGCAATTCACGCAAAAATCTTTGCCGCCCGATGAATTTCCACGCAATGTATCCGCCGAGGGCGCCAACGATCAACACCATCAACCCGCTGCCAAGTGACGCGGCTCGCTCCGCAATTTTCTCAATCTGTCCGCTGAAAATGTATCCGGTCAGAAGAAACGCTCCGGCCCAAAGCAGCGAACCGAGCGCGTCCCAAAGCAGAAACCTCCGCCCGCGCATGTGAAAAATGCCGGCAAGCGGCGGCGCCGCCGTGCTCAGGCCGGGAACGAATTTCGCAACCAACAGAGACCGCGCGCCTTGTTTGGCAAAAACGCCTTCCGTACGCCGCACGCACGAATCCGGCTCCAACGAAATGCGGCAAAGAAACTGAAGAACGCTGATGCCTTTTTTGCGGCCGAGTTGATACCAAAGTCCATCGGCGAGAACCGCGGAAATGGCGGACAACGCCAGGCAGAACCAGAAACTCAAGTGGCCGCGGCCCGCCAAAGCGCCTGCGCCAAGCAGAAACGGCGTTGCCGGGAAGGGAAGTCCTACTTGTTCGGCAAACACCAGCGCCGGCAGCACGACGTAACCGTGGCGCAGCAAAAACTCCAGCGTGCCGTGCATCCCGCCAAGTTGTTCGCCTGTCATCTTCCGTCCTGGGCGCCGGTTTGCTTCATGAAGCTCGCTTCGCCAATTTTACTTCACGAATTCAGCAGTATGCCCCCATTGCCCGCTCATGACAAATTCGCGAATCGGCTTGCGGCTTCGCGCAGCCCTCTCTCTACTCTGAAGCGGCTCCGGCAGGGAGGATACGTCTCCGGGATATCCGATTGCCATCGCAGCAATGGGCTCCCATCCTTGCGCGATGCCATACGCTTCCCTGGCCGTATCCGGATCGAAGCCCGCCATCTGGTGGACGACCAATCCGCGCGCCGTGGCTTCCAGCGAAAGCTGCAGGCTTGCCGCACCGACGTCGTATTGCGCATTCCGGTTCGGCGCGTTGTTCCTGGCAAACGCAAGCTCGGCCACGGCAATCACCAGCACCGGCGCTTTCTTCGCCCAATTCGCGTTGAATTCCACCAGCGCACCGAGCGATTTTTCGAAATTTTCCGTGTCGTCTTTCGTCGCCACGATGTACGCCCACGGCTGCTCGTTGTTGCTCGATGGCGCCCAGCGCGCCGCTTCAAACAAGCTCCGCAGCACGTCGTGCGGAACCGGCTTTTCGCTGAACGCGCGCGGGCTCCAACGGTTCTGGATCAATTCATTTACGGGAAATTCCACCGGCGCCGGATTACTCATATTTCCATATTCTCCAAATGGGAAACAGGCTGCGTTACTTCGCAGCCTGTTTCACCATCTCCAGGTCGATCGTGATCGTCACCGTGTCGCTCACCACCACGCCGCCGCCGTCCATGTTCTGATTCCACTTCACGCCAAAGTCCTGCCGGTTCACTTTCGCCGTTGCCGTGGCGGCCGCGCGCGTCATCTTCCAGGGATCGATCACCGGAGCGGACGGGCCTTCCACCTCCAGCACGGTTTCTTTCGTCACGCCGTGAATCGTAAGATCGCCCGTGATTTTCAACTTGCCCGCCCCGTCGGTTTCCACTTTCTTCGATTTAAACGTCAGCGTCGGAAATTTTTCGACATCGAAAAAGTCCGGGCTCTTCAAATGCTGGTCGCGCTTTTCCTCGCCCGTATTCACCGTCTTTGCGTCGATCGTCACGTCCACCGTGGACTTGGTCACATCTTTATCGTCCCAGACCACCGTTCCGGTTACTCCCTTGAACTCGCCGCGCACCGTCGAAATCATCAAATGCTTCACGGCAAATTGCGCCGCGGTGTGCGCCGGATCGATTTGCCACGTGGTATTTGCCGCGGCCGCTTGCGCGGTCATGGCCGCCGTCAAAATCACCGCTCCTAGAAAGTTTCGAATTGCCTGGTTCATTTCCGTTCTCCTTTTTTTTCCGAACTTGAAACGTAAGATGCTTCCGATGGCCGGATTGGTGCGGACTTCCAGCATTCCTCAAGCAACTCCGCAAGTTGCTTGAGCCTGGCCGGGCTCATGTGTTTGAACTGTTGTTTGTGTATATCCTGCACGGGCTGGTCGAGTTTTTTGAGGATTTCCTGGCCTTGCGCCGTGATGCGCGCCTTGACCACTCTCCGGTCGTCTTTCTGGCGCTCGCGGCTGATCCACTCGCGCTTTTCCATTCGGTCGAGCAGGCGGGTCATGTCCGGATCGTGCGAAATCATCCGGTCGCCGATGCTCCTGCAGGGAAGGCCTTCCGGCCCCGCGCCGCGCAAAATGCGCAGCACGTTGTACTGCGTTCCGGTCAGCCCGTGGGATTTCAGAAACTGTTCGGCGCACTGGCCCAGATGGTCGGCGGCCTTGAGCACGGCGACAAAAACCTGGGCTTCGAACGAGGTCTGGTGGCGGTTTGGTTTTGCCGGTGAACGCATGGCGGCAATATAGTCGTGATAACGACTATTGTCAAGAGGAAAATTTACCCCCGCCGCGCCGGCCTCACGTTCACCTCGCTCACGAAGCTTTGCGGCCCTTGCGTTGCCATCATCGCCACCGCGTGCGCCACATCTTCCGGCTTCAGCACCTTTGCCGCATCTTTCGGCCCGCGGCCGGCGAATTCCGTCGCCACGCTGCCCGGACACACCGTGCTAACGCGGATGCCATGCTCGCGCAGCTCTTCCGCCATGCAACCGCTCAATCCTTGCACCGCCCATTTTGACGCGCAGTACACGCCGCCGCCGGCAAACACGCTTTTTCCGGCCAGCGAACTGATATTGACGATGTCTCCGCCGCCCCGGCGAAGCATTCCCGGAATCACCGCGCGCGAGACAAGGAACACGCTCTTTACATTCGTATCCATCAGACGGTCCCACTCCGCCTCCGTCTTTTCGTGAACCGGCCCGAACAATCCCATTCCCGCGTTGTTCACCAGCAACGAAACCGGCTCCCATTCGGCCTCGACGTTTTCGACGAGCTTCGTCACGTCACTTGCTTCGGTCACATCGGCTCGCACGGCGATGGCTCGCACACCGAACGCGAGAATTTCCGCTTTCGTTTCCGCGAGTTTCGCTTCGTCTCTTCCGCAAATCGCGACGTGCGAACCAAGGCTCGCCAGCTTTAAGGCGATGGCGCGCCCGATGCCGCGGCTCCCGCCCGTTACCAGCGCAATTTTCCCGGCAAGCGGCGTGTTTTGACCGGTTTGTGCTCCATTCGTTTCGCTCATGCTTGCCATAAGAATTCTATTCTCCCGGGCCACTTTATATATGCGAAACTCATCTTATTCTCAGGGCAGCGGGCTGGCAAAAGCATTCGGAACGGCTTTTGCCGCGTTCGGAAAGGTGAAGGCGAGGAAATGAGAACACCAATCGTCTGTGGCGATTCGCACGCTTCCGGCCGCAACGCGTGTTGCAGCTTGCGGCACCGTTACGGCTTGCGGTTCCGCGCTCCCTTTTCTTATAATCCCAAAGTTTCACTAACGAATGACCTTTGTGACGTACGACGAAGTGTTGCGCTCGCCGGACTCTTTCCACGGCGCAACGGAGTCTAATTATCGAGGTTCCTAGCGAGGAGAATCGGAATGAATGCAACACGACGATTGGCAGGGCCGGCCGCACTCTTAGCCCTGTGCCTTGTTCTTGGCAGCGCTTCCAGCGTGTACGCCCAGGCCGCCGCGGCAGCAGCGGGCAGCCAGGATCAAGCGGCGAAGCAACCGCCGTATACCATGGCGGAGTACAACTCCTACAAAGCTTGCGCCGACGATAAGGTTCCCGCTTCGCAGATCAAGTGCTTCGATGATTTCGTTTCCAAATACCCCAACTCCGCGCTTCTCATTTATGTTTATCCGCTGTACATCCAGGACTACGGCAGCCAGAAGAACTACCCCAAACTCATTGAAAACGCGGACAAGCTCGTAGCGCTTGGCGACAAGGTGGATGCGCTCGTGCGCATTCAAGCTCTTTACGCGCGCGCCAGTTCCTACCTCGCTCTTTCTGCCGCGGATCAGGCCGCGCAAGCCAAAGGCCAGCGCGATGCCACCGCTGCCAGTTTGAAGCTGCTCGATGAAGTGAAGAAACCCGAAGGCGCGACCGACGAGGCGTTCGCCGCTTCGAAGAAGCAGTACGCCATTCTTTTCAATAACGCCGCCGCACAGGCCGCCACCGTGCAGAAGGACTTTCCCGGCGCGGTCGGCTACTTCAAAGCGGTGATCGCGGTCAATCCGGATGATCCCGCCGCGCCCGTCGCCCATTATTTGCTTGGCAAAACTTACCTCGTAATGACTCCGCCGCAGTCCATGGACGGCTTCTGGCACGTGGCCAAGGCCATTACCTCGAAGTCCGCAACCGATGCTCAGAAGAAGCAGCTCAATCCGTATTTGAAAAAGCTCGTCCTGGCCTACCAGGGCGGCACGGTTTGCGATACCCTCACCGATTCGGAATTCAGCGAACTGCTTCAACTTGCCGGCAGCTCGGCCGACCGCCCGGAAAGCTACAAGCTATTCAGCACGGCCGACCTCGATGCCGCGCGCAAGGACATGACCATCGCTTCCGTCATCGCCGATCTCAAAGCCGGCGGCGACAAGGCCAAACTCACCTGGTTCGCCTCTTGCGGCCTTGAGTTCCCGGATGTTCCGGGCAAGCTTTTTGAAATCACGGCTCCCGCCACGGATGCGGACCCCGTGGTGCTCAAGCTCGCGTTTGTTTCGAATCAGGCGGAATTTGACGCCGCCACCGCGCCGGACATGGAAGTGAAGATCGTGGGCCAGCCGGAAGCCGCCAAGATCAACAAGGACGATACGCCCGCGCCGCGCTTTACCGGCACGCTCGAGAGCTACGATCCCGCTCCCGCGTTCATGCTCCATTGGGACAAAGCGAAGGTGAACGCCGAAGATTTGCCGAAGGAAAAAGAAAAGCCAGCCAAAAAGCCGCCGGTGCGTCGTCCGGCTCCCAAGAAGCCCAGCAACTGACCGGCTCACTCGGCACAGTCCGTAAAGCAAAAGGCCCTCCGATCCATTCGGAGGGCCTTTTGCTTTTTGATTGGAAGGGAATGGCCGGCTGAAAATTTTTAACGAACGGCGGGTGCGCTAACGCCGCGGTTTTCTGCCGTCGGCGAGCTTATACTCGCCAATTTTCCGGCTCAGTGTATTGCGGTGTATTCCCAGAATCTTCGCGGCGCGGCACTGATTTCCCTCCGCGCGGTCCAGCACGCTTTTGATAAACCGCTTTTCAAATTCGCCCACTGCTTCGTCAAACAGGATGCCCCGGTCCACCATCAGCGCGACCAGCCCTTCCAGTTGATCTCTCACAATTGCACTCTCCGCCGATGGCTTCTGCCAGCCCATCCATTAATTTCTAGTCCAACTCGCGGCCAACCAGGATGCGATACGCTTCCCGGTATTTCGCGCGCGTCGCGGCCACCACGTCTGCCGGCAATTCCGGGCCGGGCGGGGATTTCGGCCAGCGGATTTGCTCCAGATAGTCCCGAACAAACTGTTTGTCGAAGGAAGGTTGCGCGCCGCCCGGTTTGTATTGCGCCGCGGGCCAAAAGCGCGAAGAGTCCGGCGTCAGCGCCTCATCGATCCAAATCAGTTCGCCGTTCAGCAAACCAAATTCGAATTTCGTGTCCGCCAGCAAAATTCCGCGCGGGGCCGCATATTCCGCGGCGCGTTTGTAAATCTCGATGCTTACCGCCCGCACTTTTTCGGCAAGCTCGCCGCCGATCATCGCCGCCGCGCGTTCGAACGAAATATTTTCGTCGTGCCCGCTCGTGGCTTTTGTCGCCGGCGTAAAAATCGGCTCCGGTAATCTGTCCGATTCCACCAAGCCCGTTGGCAAGGGAATCCCGCAGATCGCGCCGGTGGCTTTGTAATCCTTCCAGCCCGATCCGCTCACGTAGCCGCGCACCACGCACTCAATCGGCAGCGGCTCGGTCTTCTTCACGACCATGGAACGGCCCGCAAGTTCCTCGCGATGCACGTCAAACGGGGCGGGGAAGTGCGTCGCGCTCAGCACATGATTCGGAATCGCGTCCTTGAGAAGGTCAAACCAGAAGAGCGAAAGCTGCGTGAGCACTTTGCCCTTGTCGGGAATCGGCGTCGGCATCACGACATCGAACGCGGAAAGGCGGTCCGTGGCCACGATCAGCAGCTTTTCGCCCAAATCGTAAATGTCGCGCACTTTTCCGCGCGCGCTCGGCGTCAATCCGGCGAACTGGGTTTCCCGTAAAGTTTTCATGACAGGCGCAGACGACACAGACAACAACCCCTCGACTGAGTTCGCACATTCTAGCGCACGCCGCCGTCCCCGCCAAGCCGACCCCAGGGACCAGCCTGTGAAAATTTCTGCAAAACTATTAGATGGCCGCTACTCGCATCCCAAAGTCTCCGTCTCGAAGATCTTTTCCCACTGTTTTCCATTTCTTGTCATTCGATAGACCTGGTAGCGGTAGTTCTCGAAAAAGGTACGTTCGACGATTAGATTGTCCTGGCCCACATCAAACAAGTCGCCCTGGTCAACAAAGGTCAGCATCTCATTCTCAGTGACAGTCGGAGATATTTTTAGGACGCTCAATGTGGGCGCAAGCACCCCGCCTTCATAGTTTGCGACAAGAAATAGGCTATGGATCCTCACGTCTCCACCCGCAGGTGGCTCTTCGATGGAAAAGCTACCGACGAAACTCTCATCTGTTTGCGGCAAAAAGACTGTGCGAGTCAGCGATTCCACTCTGATCCTTCTTGCGGATGTCTCGGGTAACCCCCCCTGCTGAAACAAATGGCGCGCAAGCTCCATCATCGCCTTGCGGTCAGCTTCGGACGCTGTGGCTCTCTTGCTTTCTCGTCCACTTATTTCTGGGATGTCCGATGCCAGCCCCCTTACTCCTTCATGAATAGGGGCGTCTCCTCGGTAGCTTACTTCCGTATTGCCAAACAGATCTGATGAAGGCTTCAAGACGACTGCTCCGGCCGCAGCCCCTCCGAACCTAACTTTGTATTCGGTGCCGGCTCTTAGGTAGCTTGCAACGAAACGCTTGTACTCAAGATCTTCTGGGTCGCAGCCGCTCGAAATCGTTAACGGCTTGCCGCTCCTCATCGTAAGTAACGGATCGACGCTCAAATGCCCCTTTTGCGATTCACTTACCACAAACCACACTGTATTTGGTGCTGCATCCTGCGGGAAGCTAAACGGAGGAACAGTGCCAGAAAAGAGGAGAAAAATAGACGTCAAGCAGGCCCTGCATACTTTGATATTCACCAGACACCCAATCTCCGCCATCGGTTCATTCTACCAAAACAAAAAGGAGCGCATCGTTATGCACTCCTTCGTGGTTCTTGATTGAAAACCTATGACTGCAAACTGACGACTGACGACTTTCTCTACGCCGCCGCGGTCCGCGCCTTTTTCTTTTCCGGCGCCTCATCGCCTTCCCACCGCACGCTCACAATTTTCGAAACGCCCGGCTCCTGCATCGTCACGCCGTAAAGCACGCTGCCCGTCTCCATCGTCTTGCGGTTGTGCGTCACGACGATGAACTGCGTTTGCGCGCTCATCTCGCCAATCAAACGCGTGAAACGTCCCACGTTCGCCTCGTCCAGCGGCGCATCGACTTCGTCCAAGATACAGAACGGGCTCGGCTGATACCGGAATATTGCGATCAGCAGCGCCAGCGCCGTCATCGCTTTTTCGCCGCCGCTCAGCAGGAGCACGTTTTGCAATTTTTTTCCGGGAGGCGAAGCGACCACGTCAATGCCCGCGTCGCCGCTGCTGTCCACTTCGGTCAAGCGCATCTCGGCCATGCCGCCGCCAAAGATCGTATGAAACGCCGTGGAGAAATTCGCGTTGATCGAATTAAACGCCTGTTCAAACTTCTCCCGTGAAATCAGATCGAGCTCCGCGATGGCCTGCTGCGTATCCGCGATCGATTGCAGCAAATCGTCGCGCTCCCGCGTCAGGAACGTGAAGCGCGAATCGCATTCGTTGAACTCTTCAAGCGCCATCATGTTCACCGCGCCCATGTTCTCGATGCGCTCCTTCATCTCGCGGTAGTTCGTTTCGGCCAGCGCCAGCTCTTCGCCGCTCATGAACGCCGTTTCGCTCGCAATCAAGTCTTCCGGCTGCGCGTTCACTTCGCTCATGCACGTCTCGCGCAAGTGCTGCCAGTCGCTCTCGTTCTTCGCGCGTTCCACTTCCGCATGGCTCCGTTGCTCGCGCATCTCTTGCAGCGATTGCCGCCCAAGGCGCAGATGATCTTCCATTTGCGTCAGCCGCGTCCGCGCCGATTCCCATTCCCGCTCCAACTCCTGCTGCCGCGCCGATAGCCGAGTCTTTTCCGCGACGAGTCCTTCCAGTTGCCGCGCCAATTCTTCGCTCTGCGCCGTCAACGTCTCCGTCTCCGCCGCAATCGACGTCTCCTGCTGACGCAGCGCCATTTCGCGGCGTTCCAGTTCCGCGCGCTCTTCCGCGAGCCGCGTGGCCAGCGCTTCCGCCGCGCTCAATCGCTCGTTGCGCGCCGCAAGTTCCGCCCGCCCCGCCGCCAGCTCATCTTGCTCGGCCTGAACCGACCCGCGCAGCTGCGCCAATTCGCCCGCGAGCCGCGTGCTTTCGGCTTCCGCCTCGGCACGAGTCGCCGCGGCCGTCGCATGCTGGCTCTTTGCGTTCGAAGCGCGTTGCTCCGCGCCCGCCACTTCCTGACGCAGCCGCAAAAGTTCGCTCTGGCAAATCGTCAACTCCAGCCCCAGCCGCGCCAGCTCGCTTTGCGTTCCCTGGTGCTTGTGCGTCGCGCTAATTACTTCGCGCTCCGCCTCGCGCTGCTTCGCCGTCACGCCGTCAATGCTCTCTTCCGTCTCTTTCAGCGACGTGGCGATGCGTTCCATCTCCGCGTGCATTTCTTCCATGCGCGCTTCGAGATGCATCACTTCCGCGTCCAGCGCGCGCAACTCGCGCTTCATCCCCAGCGGTCCCGCTTCATCCGCTCGTCCGCCCGTCACCATTCGACCTTGATAGCAGGTTCCATCCGGCGTCACGAACGCGTATTGCGCGTTCTCGCGAGCCAACCGTTCCGCCGCCGCCACGCTCTCCGTCAAATACGCCGCGCGCAATCTCGGCAAAAATTGCTTCGCCGCCGCTCCCAGTGGATCGCGGAACTCCACCAGCTTGTCCATCCGCGAAACCACGCCGTCTTCCATTCGAAATGGAATAATCGGCTCGTATTCCTCCACTTTCATGTTTTTCGTGGAGTCCACGAAAAACGTGGCGCGCCCGCCCACTTCGTCGCGCAACATCGAAACGCCGGCCCGCGCGTGGTCGAACGTTTCCACCACCACGTATTCCAATTCATCGCGCAAATACTGCTCGATTGCGTTTTCGTGCGCTTCCGGCACTTCGGCATAGTCGGCCAACACGCCCACGGCGCGGAAATCCTGCCCGCCTCCGCGCTCATTGGCCGCAAAAAGCTTTTGCACCGCATCCGCCGTGTACGAGCGGTCGTTCAAAATCTGCGTCAGCGTTGCGTGGCGCGCGCGCACTCCCGCCAGCGAATCGCGCAAAGTCTCCGCCTGTTTCGCCGAGGCCTCTCGCTCCGCTCGCAAGCCCACCATCTTTGCCTGCAGCTCGCTCGCCTGCTGCTTCAATGCACTCAGTTGCAAGCTCGCCGCTTCCAGCTCCAGCGCGGCTTCTTCCGCGTGTGCCCGTACGCCCAGCGAACTTTCGAGCAGCTCATGCTCGCTTGCTTCGCGCCGGCGCAGCGCCTCGCTCTGGTGCACCAGCGCTTCCTCGGCTTGTTTCTGCTCGCCGTGCAAACGCAGCAAACTGTCGCCCGCTTGCGCCGCCGTCATGCGCAGCGATTCGATGCGCGTTTCGGCGCCGGCAATTTGCGTCGCTCGTGTTGCCGCCCGCGTCGAAAGCTCTTCCACGCGCGCCGCCAGGCCCGTCGCTTCTTCCTTCAACACCGCCACGGTCTGTTGCTGCGAAGCGCTCCGCGTCTGCCATTCGCTCGCCTGCGCGCTCACCTGGCTCATGTCCGCGCTCAATTGCCCGCGCCGCGCCGCCAGTTCTTCCGCGCGCTGTGTGTTGAACGAAATTCTGTTTTCCGCGCGATCCGCCTCCAGCGCCGTCAAGTTCAGTTGATTCTGGTTCTGCCGGATTTCCGTATCCAGCTCATACACGCGCTGATTCAGCCGGTCCTGCTCGCCTTCCTGCTGCTGAATCGCCGTCGCATGGTGCAATTCCGCCGCCGCAAATTCCTCGAGCGCTTTCGCAATTCGCGCCGCCTCCGCCTCCATTTCGCGCGCTTTGCCGGCAAGCATCTGCCGCACGATGCCGCGCATCTGCTCGCGGATTTCCGAATACCGCCGCGCCTTGGCCGCCTGCCGCTTCAGCGAACCGAGTTGCTTCTCCACTTCCACCACGATGTCGTTCACGCGCGCCAGGTTAAGCTTTGACGATTCGAGCTTCGCCTCGGCCAGCCGCTTTTTCGTTTTGAATTTCGTCACGCCCGCCGCTTCTTCGATAATCGCGCGCCGTTCCATCGGCTTTGTCGAAAGGATCTGCCCAATGCGGCCCTGTTCGATGATGGCGTAGGAATCCGGCCCCAGCCCGACGCCCATGAACATTTCCTGAATGTCGCGCAAGCGAGCCACGCGCCCGTTGATCAAATATTCGCTTTGCCCGCTGCGATATAAACGCCGGCTCACCACCACTTCGCCCGGCTTCATCACCACTTCCGGCTTCTCGGCCTTCTTCTTTTTCTTGCCCTTCAAAAACGCCGGCTCGCCGCCGGGCGCAACAATCCGCGCATCCGAATCCGTCGCCTCGGCCGCTTCCGCCGGCGCCTCCGGAATCGTTTCCTCCGTCCGCTCTTCCGTCAGCGAAATAATCTCTTCGTTCGGCGCAAGCGCAATCTCCGTGAACTCTCGTTTCTCGGTGTGCTCCGAGCCAGTTTGTTTTTCTTCGTTCGCCGCGCTTTCCATCACAAACCGCGCCGCCTCGGCCAGCTCCGGGTCTTCCATCGTGATCGTCACTTCCGCCAACCCCATCGGCGGGCGCTTCACCGTTCCGTTAAAAATGCAGTCGCTCATGCGCCCCGCGCGAAGACTCTTGTGGCTCTGCTCGCCCAGCACCCACGAAATCGCGTCCACCACGTTGGACTTCCCGCAGCCGTTCGGTCCGACGATGCACGTCGTGCCGATTCCGCTGAAGGTCACCACCGTTCGCTCGCAGAACGATTTGAATCCCGTGATTTCCACTTTTCTTAGCTTGAGCAAGGTATCCCCTTTGGTCTCTTCACGCCTTCCATCTCACAAGGGGCCGGGCACGCGCGCGCGAAGAGAGACGACTCAGTATTCCCCAGTTGGAGGTGTCTTTTCGCAACATCCCAACCGGGTTCCGGTTGGGCGTCCGCTTCAACCCTAACTCGTTGAAGGGACACACGTTTGGCAGGTTCTCGTTCAGAGGCCCAGCCGCCTGGCGCTTAGATGGCGGTACGGGTAAAAAATGTATCACTCCTCCCCATCCCTGTAAAGCCCTACTCTACCTGTTGTGGCCTTTTTTTGGACCGCCGCAAGCCACTTTTCCTCCTCTTTTCTTCCGTCCTTTGGTTATCCTACTCCCGCCACGGCACACCAAGCCTTGCCCATGCTTCAGGTCTTTACCTGACAACGGAGCAAGGGATTTACTTGATTGAGCCGTAGGAGTTTTCCTTGCACTCTCGTCTATAAGTACTATGCGTTCGCCCGCGCGGATGTCTTTTACCGTCCGCGTGTCTGGAGAATTTGTACATGGCTAATCGTCAAAATCCACCTCGTAAGAATATGGAACCAGAACTCGGACCGCCCGAACTTCCGCGCAATGAAGCTCCGGAGCTTCTACGCGAGCTTGTCGCGCACCTTCGGCAAAACCGTACGCAACTTCGCGAAGAGTGGCTCCGCAGAATTTCCGAAACGCGGCTTCTCACCGCCATGACCAAGGAGGAAATCTTCGCCGAAGCCACGTCGGTCTACGACAGCTACGTCGAAGCCCTCGAGACGGGCACGTTCGAAGCCCTTCAGGCTTATGCCCGCAACCTTTCCGAACGCATCATTCCGCGAGGCGTCGAAACGCACGAAGTCATCGGTATCGTTCTTCTCCTCCGCGACGTTCTCGCCCGTTCTCTTTTCGCCAAGTACCAGGCCGATTTCGAAAAACTCAATCGCATTCTCGATGCCTACGAACCCGCCGCGAACCGCATCGCCAACACCGTCGCCGTCGGTTTCGTGCAGGAACGCGAACGCGTCATCCGCCAGCAGCAGGAAGCCATTCGCGAACTCTCCACGCCGGTTCTCCAGGTTCGCGAACGCTTGCTCATTCTTCCGATCATCGGCGTCATCGATCCTCAGCGTGCCCGCCAGCTTACCGAACAGTTGCTTCGCGGCATCCGCACCAATCGCGCCAAGGTCGTCGTCATCGATATCACCGGCGTCGCCGCCATGGACGTCACCGTCGCCAACCACCTCGTCCAAACCGTCGAAGCTTCGCGCCTCCTCGGTGCAACCGTTATCGTCACCGGCCTTTCGCCGGAAATCGCCCAGACCCTCGTCACCATCGGTGTGGATCTTGGAAAGATGAACACCGTCGGCGATTTGCAGGGCGGTATCGAACAAGCCGAAAAACTCTTGGGATACAAAGTCGTGCCTGTGGCGGAACCGCGATAGGCGGTCTGGAAGAAGGTTCATTTGGAAGTTCCGATTCTCAAGCAGGGCGAGTTCCTCATCGCCACCATTCAAGCGGCGCTTTCCGACGCCGACTTGGAGCATCTTCGGCTCGCCCTCGTTCAGCGCGTCGTCCGCTTCCGTGCGCGCGCGGTCATCGTCGATGTCACCGCCATGGACGTAATGGACTCCTTCGCCTCCCGTACTCTTCGCGAGATTGCCCTCATGATCCGTTTACGCGGCGCGGAAACGGTGATCGTCGGCATCCAGCCGGAAGTTGCTTTTGCAATGGTCCAGCTAGGTCTCACGTTGGAAGGCGTTGGCACTGCCCTCGATCTGGAAGAGGGGCTCGTGTACTTGAATCAAAAATTCAAGGCATTGAACTGAAAGAGAGCTGCAGTGTTTGCCGGGGAAATTAGGGTGCCCATCAATTCAGATCAAGACATCGTCCTTGCTCGGCAAAAGGGCAGATCCTTGGCCTCTGAGGCGGGGTTTTCTCCGGTGGACTGCACTCTCGTTGCGACCGCCATTTCCGAATTGGCCCGCAACATCGTTTCGTATGCCAGGAAAGGGGAAATCGCGCTGCAGTTGGTGCGCGATTCGCGCCGAAGCGGAATTCTTATTACCGCCTCCGATGAGGGCCCCGGCATCGCCGATCTGCGTTTGGCGCTCCGCGACGGCTTTTCCACTTCCGGTAGCCTCGGGCTCGGCCTTCCGGGCGTCAGGCGCCTCGTCGACGAATTTCAGATTTCCTCTTCGTCAGGTCACGGTACAGTTGTAAAGGTAACGAAATGGCGACTAGACCATCGCGAAAAGTAGCTCCGGTCGATTTCGGCATCGCCTCGTTTGTGCAAGGCGACCAGGCCGAGTCCGGAGATCTGTCCGTGGCCCACTGCACGCCGGAATACGCGCTGATTGCCGCCATCGACGGCATCGGCCACGGCAAGAGCGCGGCCCACGCTGCGCGCATCGCCGCCAATGTTCTCGAAACCAATCCCGGCGACTCCCTGGCCACGATCATTCAAAAGTGTCACGAAGCCCTGCGCACCACGCGCGGCGTTGTTCTCAGTCTTGCGATTGTCGATTTTCGAAGCAACACGCTGACGTGGCTCGGCGTCGGCAACGTCCAGGGCGTGCTCATTCGCTCCGCAGGCGGCGAACGCGCCGCATTGGACGCGCTCCTCTTGCGTCCCGGCGTCGTCGGTTCACAACTTCCGAATCTCCAGACCGCCACGCTTTTATTTTCTCCGGGCGACACCCTTGCCTTTGCCACCGACGGCATCGGCAGCGACTTCTCAAACGATCTTTTCCCTTATGAATCTCCGCAAAGGTCCGCGGATCGAATTCTCAGCAAGCATTGCAAAGGCAACGACGACGCACTGATTTTTGTCGCGCGCTTTACGAGGGATCCCCAATGAAATCCGCTTCCGCCGCCTCGCGAAAACGCACGCCACCCTTTTCCGAAACCTATTCCTCGGCTCTCGCGGCGTATTTGGCCCGTCCGGATGAAGCCGCCCTTCGCCAGGCTTACGAGCTCGGCCGCGATTCGATGACGAGTGGCACAAGCCTTGTCGAACTGGCCATCGTCCATCAGGAGGCTTTTGCCGCGCTGTTGCGCAAGAGCCGCGCCCGCTCGCGAGAGGACCGCCTGGTTCCTCTCGCCTCTGAATTTCTCGCGGAAGTGTTGTCGCCGTACGACATGGCCAATCGCGGATTTCAGGATGCCGTCTCCGCTCTTCGCAAAATGAACGAATTGCTCGAGGACGAAATCAAAAGAATTGCTTACGCCGTGCACGACGAGGCCGGCCAGCTTCTCGTCGCCGTTCATCTCGCGCTTGCGAATTTGCAGCGTCGCTCGTCCCCGCAGCTCCATGAAGATTTTCAAAATGTCTCCCAGCTCCTCCGCCAGGTCGAATCGCAACTTCGCCAGTATTCGCATGAGCTTCGCCCGACCATCCTCGACGACCTCGGCCTTGTCCCCGCCGCAAAATTCCTCGCCGGTTCCGTTTCGAAGCGCGCCGGTTTGCCCATTCGCATCACCGCCGAGTTCGAAGGCCGCCTTGCCGCCGACGTCGAAATCGCGCTGTATCGCATCCTTCAGGAAGGGTTGAACAACGCCGTCAAACACGCGCGCGCCTCTTCCGTTTCCGTCCATTTTCTCGGCGAAAAGAATTTATTTGTCTGCAAAATACAGGATGACGGCGTCGGTTTCGATCCTTCGATCGTGCAGAAACCGGGCCGCATGGGTCTTGGCCTCGTCAGCATGCGAGAACGCATCAATGCCGTCGGTGGCGCATTCGAAATTGAATCCTCCTCCGGCCGCGGCGCCTGCCTGATTTTCCGTGTCCCCATCCATTCACTCGGGGTGAAATAATGTCTACACGAATTCTGCTCGTTGATGATCACGCTCTTGTTCGGCAAGGCCTTCGCTCCCTTCTCGTCCAGGAGGGCTTCACTGTCGTAGGGGAAGCCGCCGACGGCCTCGAAGCCATCGAGAAAGTCCGCGCCCTCTTGCCGGAAATCGTCGTCATGGACATCAGCATGCCCGCTCAGAATGGCCTCAACGTCGCTCGCGAAATCCACAAATCCTTCCCACTCGTCAAAGTCATCCTGCTCAGCCAGCACACCGAGGACATGTACATCGCCGACGCCCTCGAAGCATGCGTCGCCGCTTATGTCCTCAAGTCACAAGCATCGAGCGATCTCGTCCACGCCATCCAACAGGTTTCGAGCGGCAAGGTTTACTACAGCCCGGATATTTCCGCCTCCGTCCTGGCCGCTTACAAAGCGAAGTCGGACGACAAGCCCGACGCTCTCACCCTTCGCGAACGCCAGGTCCTTCAACTCATCGCCGAGGGCAAATCGACCCGCGACGTCGCCTCTCTTCTCTTCATCAGCGTAAAAACCGCCGAAACCCACCGCACCAGACTCATGCAGAAGCTCGACATTCATGAAACCGCGAGCCTCGTCCGCTATGCCATTCGCCGCGGCCTCGTCCAGCCCTAGTCTTGTGTCGGGTCTTTACCCGACCGCGAGCTACTCCCTTATCCTCACCCACGTATAAAGCGATGCCCCGATTTTCTCTATTACTGCCTTTGCTATCTTTGCTTCGAGCATCGCCGGGACTTCCTGGAATTCGGTTGGCCATCGAACGCATGGGCCTGTACAACTTCCAACCGGCCAGGACTTTCCGGCGCTGCGCAGAAGCGAGGTGATATGGCTTCGACGACTTTTTCGGAATCGCCAAACGGCAATTCGCTACAAAACGCAGAGGGCGCGCTCGCCGGGCGCCGCCCGGCTGCGCTCGCGCCAGCACTGTGGCCGTCGTCCAGCGAACTGTTTGGCGACGACTTTCTGACCGATTCTTTCGAGCAAGACCCGGATGAGATTTCGAACCTCATGGCGCAGGTCAATGCCTTCTCCGAGTCCGAACAGGCTGGCCCGGCGGAACTGTTCAAATTTCGCGAGCTCCTCTTGGACGCGGCGCACTCCGTGTTCGCGCGCTGGAAAGTTCTTCATGAGCTGCGCACCATCGCCCTCACCGATGAACTGACCAGCCTCTATAATCGCCGCGGGTTTCTGCTTCTCGGCATGCACTATCTTCGCGTCGCGATTCGCAATTCTCAGCCGCTTTGTCTCTATTTCGCCGATGTGGATGGCCTGAAGGCCGTCAACGACTCCTGCGGCCACGTGCAAGGCGACGCGCTCCTGGTCGCTTGCGGCGAAGTCTTGAAAATGACCTTCCGCGAATCGGACATCATCGCCCGCATCGGTGGCGATGAATTCGCCGTGCTCGCTCAGGGCGGCACGAGCGAATCCCGCGACGCGGTTCTAAACCGCTTGCAGTCTTCCGTCGATATTCTGAATCGCAGCGTGCTCGCGCCGTCTCAACTCTCCGTGAGCGTCGGCGTCGCCAGATTCGATCCGTTGAATCCGGTCGCGCTCGCCGAACTTCTGTCTATCGCCGATCGTGAGTTAATGGCCCGCAGACGCGTGCGTCGCGGCGTGGAAGTACAGCGTCCGCGAGCCAAGGCCGCGCACCACGGCGCGTACGGCAAAATCTGATTGATCGAAATTTCCCGCGCCCCGCTGGCGTTCAACGTTCAAATCTTTTCTGCGGTTATTCGCAATCTGCGGTAGTCCAGCACCCAATCCCCGTCCTGGAAAAGCTCCGCCCGGCATTGCCGTTCCACTTCGCGGATCCACTTCGCCGCCGTCTCTTCTCCCAACTTCTCCACGTACGTCTGCCGGAACACGCGAATCCAGTTCTCGAGTCCTTGCGAACCGTCTTCCAGCGCCGTTGGCCGCTCAAATAATTCCGCAGACCGCACTTCCAGGCCGTTCTTCTCCAGGATTCCCGCATACTCCGCAATCCCCGGATAAAACCACGGAGTCACGCCTTCCGGTTCGCTCATTCCGAGCGCCGCGAACGCGCGGTGGAACGCTTTCACCAGCCGCTCGATGTTTCCTTTGCCGCCGAATTCCGCCACCAATCTTCCGCCCGTTTTCAGCGCCCGCGCCATTCCGGCGGCCACTTTCTCCGCCTCCGGAATCCAGTGCAGCGCCGCGTTCGAAAACACCGCGTCAAACTCCGCGTCAAACGTCATCCGCGTTGCGTCCATCACTTCAAACGCCAGGGCAGGGAACTTCCTCCTCGCTTGCTCCACCATCTCCACCGACCGGTCAATTCCGAAAACCTTCGCGCCGCGCGCCGCAATTTCCGCCGCCAGTGCGCCCGTTCCGCATCCCAAATCTAAAATCCGCTCGCCCGCCTTCGGCGCCAGCAATTCCACCAGTCCTTTCGCCTTTTCGTACACAAACGCATGTTTCGCGTCATACGTCTTCGCGTCCCATTGATTTGTCATCTCTGCCGAAGCCCCATCCGTCCCCATTTCACTCGCTCTCTCCATTGTAGCCAACCGAAGCGCCGCGCCCTTGTAGGGGCCGCTTTCCGAAGCGGCCCTCTTCGATCTATCCGCATCGAGCCCGTCTAATGCCTTCCTGCCGCCGCCGCGGAATTCAATGTCGCGCCGCTCTTTTAGCCGGCCATCTTGCCGGACGCATCGGCAACGCGCAACGGCCGCCTAAATTTCTCGACCCGCCTCACTGCCACTTCCACCAAATTCCGAAAATCTCTCGCCAGATTTTATCTCCCACCTTTACCGCTCCCGCTCCAAAAACCAACGCGCAAACCAGCGCACCCGTGAACCCCTCGATGTCGTTCCACAACAAACTCCTCATGAAAATCAGCCCCACAAAGGCGCCCGAAAGTATTCCACAGAGAATTCGCACGGCGTATTCCGCACGCTTCTCGATCAAAGCGGCTTCTCTGTCGCTCAAGGACTCCAAACTGCGCTTCTCTCTCGCACGCGGGCTTCGCGTTTGCGGCGATACGTTCGCCGCCCTTCCGCCCTCGAAATAGCGCAAAGGCGCATTCTCGATCAAGCCATACGCCTCGTTGATCAGCTTCGTCATCGTCATCGCTTCCGCCGCCGTCGCCGCGCTCGTCGCCGGCCGGTCCGGATGCCACCGCTTGATCAATTTTCTGTAATTGGATTTTATCGCCAGCGCAGACGCCGTTGCCGGCACATCCAGCACGCGGTAGGCCTTCTTCAGCTTCTCCATCGGTTGTTCATCGCCTGGCATGCTTCTGAAGAGACCTGTTTTCTGTAATTTTCCTTAAACCGAGCGCGCCATTTAAATTACGAGGCGACAGTCGCCAATCGCTAATCACCAGTCACTTCCCGCCGTCCTTCACATATTTCTCCAGCCACGCCACCATTCGCTTCTGCACGTCCACCCGGTGTTTCGCTTCCTGAAATCCGTGCGGCTCCCGCGGATACAACACCAGATCCGCCGTCACGCCGTACCGTTTGAGCCCGCGGTAAAGCTCTTGGCTTTGCCCCACCGGATCCACCGTGTCATTTTCCCCCTGCAAAATCAGCGTCGGCGTCTTCGCCTTGCGCAAAAACACAAACGGCGAATGATTCAAAAATCCCTCCGGCTTCTCATACGGCACGCCCCAGAACCATTCGTCGTACGCCGGCCCGCGTTCCGTTCCAAATTCCGAAATCAAGTTCGCCATTCCCGCGCCGCTCACCGCGCCCTTAAATTCATTCGTCTGCGTAATCGCCCACTCGCTCATGTATCCGCCGTACGACCATCCTGCGATTCCCAAACGATTCGCGTCGGCAATTCCGCGATTCACCAAATCGTGCACACCCGCCATGACGTCCTTGTAGTCCGCTCCGCCCCAGTCCGCGCGATTCATCTCCACAAACTTCTGTCCGTATCCGACCGACCCGCGAATATTCGGCATGAACACGGCAAACCCGCGCGCCGCCAGCAATTGCGACCACACATCCAGCGAATCTCCCCACGCTCCCGTCGGCCCGCCGTGCACGTACGCGACGAGCGGCAATTTCGTTTTTCCGTCCCAGTCCGCCGGCTTCAGCAGCGCCGCTTCAATTTCCAATCCATCGAACGATTTGTATTTGTAAATTTCCTGCTTCACCAGCGCATGCTTCGTCCATTCGTCGTTCAGATGCGTCAACGCGTTCCGGCGCGTCCTTCTTGTTCCAAATCCAAAGTTCCTGCCCTTCCGTCGCGCTCTCGCCCACAAACGCAATGCCGCCGCTCGCGCTCACCGCGATTTGCCGCGGGTTCGTCGCGAACGCGGGAATATCCGTCCGCGTTCCGTCGGTGCTATAAATCGCAAACCGCGAATGGAATCCTTCCAGTACGTTCACCAGAATCGTTCCGTCGCGTTGCCAGCGAAAATCCTCCGCCGGCCGGTCCAGATTTCCGCCGGAAAGATTTTGCGCCGCCGGCTCGCCCACGTGCAGCACAAACAAGTCCAGCGGATTCGGCCCGTCTTCGCGGCAGCCTCGAAACGCGATCGCCGTGCCCGACCCGGCAATTTGTATGTCGCCGAATCCTCCGCGCGGCGCCAGCAATTGCTTCATCTCTCCGTCCGCCGCGGCCACCGCAAACAAACGATCCGTCTCGCGGTCCGATTCCGGCTTGTCGGTCGCGACGACGATCAGTGTTTTTCCGCGTGGCGACCACTTCATCTCTTTCACTTCCCAATTCGCCGCCGTCAGCGCGCGTTCCTTCTTCGTCGCAAGGTCCAGGATCCGCAGCCGCGCGTGCCGTTCATCTTTATCGGCAACGTGCGAATCGTCCTTCTCTTTCTCCTTCTTTTCCTGCTCTTCCGATTTGGCATCCGCCGCCAAAAACGCAATTTGTTGCCCGTCCGGCGCCCATTCAAAGCCGCCGATGCTCTCTTTGCTCTTCGTCAACGCCGCCGCTTCGCCGCCGTCCGCGCGTATCACAAAGATCTGCTGCTGCTCGCCGCCGCGCCCGGAAAGAAACGCCAGTTGCTTTCCGTCCGGCGACCATCGCGGCGAAGTCTCCGACTTTTCCGAATATGTGAATTGCCGCGTGGTCTTGCTCCTCGCGTCGTACATCCAGATGTGCCGCGTCCGCCGCTCGCCCGTCAGCGGGTCGCTCACCACAAACGCCACGCGCATTCCATCCGGCGAAAATTGCGGGTCCTGGATTCCGCGCAATCGCAAGAAATCCTCCGGCGCAAGAATGTTGCTGGCCTCTTCCGCCTTCTTTTCTTGCGCCGCAAGCGCTCCGCTTGCCACGAGCGCCATCGCCAGTCCGATTAACAATTTTTCGCGCATTCTCGCCAACTCCTTCTTTTTTCCGCCAAAACGACTCTAACCATGCCGCGCCGCACCGTCAATTGCCTTTGCCGCGCGAAATTTCGCCGCAATGCGTTTGCCCCCCTTCCCGCGCCTCGGCTACAATCATCCACTTGTTTGCTTCGTCGCAAACCTGACAAACGGCTCATGAACGAAATTCGCCTCCACAATACGCTCACCGGCAAGACCGAACCCTTCGTCCCGCAAACTCCCGGCGAAGTGAAAATGTACACTTGCGGGCCCACCGTCTACGATTACGCCCACATCGGAAATTTCCGCACCTTCGTCTTTCAGGATATTCTTCGCCGCTTCCTGAAGTTGCGCGCTTTCAAAATGACTCACGTCATGAACCTCACCGACGTCGACGATCGCATCATCGCCAACGCCGCCGCGGCCAAAATCAGCATCCGCGATTACACCGAAAAATTCGCCCAGGCTTTTTTCGACGATTGCAAAGCGCTGAACGTCCAGGCGCCCGAACACTGGATTCGCGCCACCGATCACATTCCGGAAATGGTCCAGCTCATCGAGCGCCTCCAGAATAAATCCTTCACGTACGATAGCGAAGGCTCGATCTATTACCGCATCGCGAAATTTCCGCAATACGGAAAACTTTCCAAGGTCGATCTCACGGGAATTCAAGCCGGCGCACGCGTGGACAACGATCGCTACGAAAAAGAAAGCGCGCGCGACTTCGCACTCTGGAAAGCGCCGAAACCCGGCGAACATTTCTGGGAAACGGAAATCGGCGCGGGCCGTCCCGGCTGGCACATCGAATGTTCCGCCATGGCCATGAAATATCTCGGCGAAACGCTCGACATTCACACCGGCGGCATCGATCTGGCCTTTCCTCATCACGAAAACGAAATCGCGCAAAGCGAAGGCGCCACCGGCCGGCCTTTTTCCCGTTACTGGCTGCACGCCGAACATCTCCTCGTCGAAGGCGAGAAGATGTCCAAATCGCTCGGCAATTTCTACACCGTCCGCGATCTTTTCGCCAAAGGCCACAAGCCTTCTTCGTTGCGCTACGCGCTTTGCAGCGTTCCGTATCGCCGCCAGCTCAATTTCACCTTCGACGGCTTGCAGCAAGCCGCCAGCTCCGTCGAACGCCTGCGTACGTTCGCCGGTCGCCTCAAACAAGCAAAATTTCCGGCCGGCAGCAACGCCGCAATCGCTGATCGAATCGCCAAAGCCGCGAACGATTTTGATGCCGGCCTTTCCGACGACCTGAACACCGCCGTTGCGCTGGCCGCAATGTACGACTTCGTTCGCGAAGCCAACATCGCCATGGACAAAGGGGAATTCCAGCAAGCCGAAGTCGCCGCCGCGCAGGAATTCCTTTCGAGCTTCGACCGGGTTTTCGCCGTCATTCACGACGACGACGCGGCCAAACTCAAAGCCCTCGGCTTTGGCGCGGGAGACGGCGAACTCAGCGACGCCGACATCGAAACACTCGTCGCCGAACGCAACGCCGCCCGCGCGCGTCGCGACTTCGCCGCAAGCGATCGCGTCCGCAACGAACTTGCGGATCGTGGTATAATCCTTGAAGATTCTCGGGACGGCAGCGTCCGCTGGAAACGCAAATGACCAATCTCCATCGCCCACGCATCTACGCTTCTCCCGCCGAAGTTCGACCCAACCTCTACGGCGTCGATTAATAAACTCCAAGTTGGCAGAGCGCACGAGGGATTCGTCCGCCCGCGCGCGCGAAAAAAGTCTGCCCTGCGGCCCTTACACCACAATAACCGCTTACTAATCAACAACTTGGAGGATTTCATGATCGCCGCAACGGAAACGAAAACGCCCCGGCTCCTCACCGCTCTGCCCGGGCCCAAAGCAAAAAATATCGTCGAACGCGACGCCAAATTCATGTCGCCCTCGTTCACTCGCGATTATCCGCTCGTCGCCAAGTCCGGACGCGGCGCCATGGTCGAAGACGTGGACGGCAATGTCTTCCTCGATTTCGCCGCGGGCATCGCCGTCTGTTCCACCGGCCATTGCCATCCGAGCGTCGTTGCCGCCATTCAAAAGCAGGCCGCGGAATTGATACACATGTCCGGAACCGATTTTTATTACGAAAGCCTGCCGTATCTGGCCGAACGCATCGGAAAAACCGTCGCCGGCGCGGAAGACAAAAAAGTTTTCTTCTGCAATTCCGGAACGGAAGCGATTGAAGGCGCGATCAAGCTCGCGCGCTACGCCACCAGGCGCGACAAAATGATCGCGTTTTATGGATGCTTCCACGGCCGCACCATGGGTTCGCTTTCGCTCACCGCGTCGAAGTCCACCCAGCGCAAACAGTTCGGCGCTCTGCTCGGCGGAATCGAACACATTCCGTATCCTTACGCGTATCGCTGCACGCACGGCCACGGCCCGGAAACCTGCGGAGAAGAAATTCTCGAGCAACTCGAAAATCAGATTTTCAAGCGGCTTTTCGATCCGTCGGAAGTCGCCGGCATTATCATCGAGCCGATTCAAGGCGAAGGCGGCTACGTTCCCGCGCCGAAATTTTTCCTGCAGGAACTGCAGCGCATTTGCCGCCAGCACGGCATCATGCTGATTTGCGATGAAGTGCAATCCGGCATGGGCCGCACCGGAAAAATGTGGGCGCACGAATATGCCGGCATCGAGCCCGATATTCTTTGCAGCGCGAAGGGAATTGCCAGTGGCATGCCGCTCGGCGCCATCATCGCGCGCTCGAGTGTGATGAATTGGAAGCCCGGCGCGCACGGCACGACGTTCGGCGGCAATCCCGTTTGCCTCGCGTCCGCAATCGCCACGCTTGATTTACTCGAAGGCGGGCTCGTTGCCAACGCCAAGAAAATCGGCGACCACATTTTTGCAAAAACCGCCGATTGGACGAAGAAGTTCAAAATCGTCGGCGACGTCAGAGGACGCGGCTTGATGATCGGCGTCGAAATCGTGCGCGACCAGCGGACCAAGGAACGCGCCGCGGATTTGCGCAACGCGATTGTGGACATGGCCTTCCACAAAGGCTTGCTCATTCTCGGCGCGGGCGAAAATACGATTCGCCTTTCGCCGCCGCTCGTCATCGACGAAGAACAGGCCGATTTCGCCGTTCGCACCCTCGAAGAGTGCATTCGCGAAGCGGAGAAACGGATATAACGGCGAGAAACCATAGAAGCGAGATTTGCCACAGAGTCACAGAGGACACCGAGAAGAGGAAATGCAGAAAAAATTCCCGCGGAGGCGAAGTAGGGCTGGCCTCCGCGGGAATTGTGTTTTATAGTGCGAGAAGTTGCAGGAGAGTAAAGTCGTGCCGGTGTTTTCCGAACTCGCGTATCGATTCATCCGCTGGAAATCCCGTCGTGGCCTGCGCGACGAGCGCGATGCTATTGACGCAAACAGGCGCACGCGCAAACAACGGACGGGAGTACGCGGCGAGACGTTCGCCTATTGGTATTTGCGAAAGCTGGGTTACGTTTTCGTCGCCCGCAACTACACGCCGCGCGGCGGCGCCAAGGGCGAAGTCGATCTCATCGGCTACGACGGCGAAACTTTGGCATTCGTGGAAGTGCGCACGAGAACGGTCGGGGCCGAACTCACCGCATTGCCGGAACTCAGCGTCACGGCCGCGAAACAGCATGTCGTCGCGCGCACCGCGCAGCGCTTCCTCGCCGAACGCCACGTCAAAAATATTCCGCTGCGCTTCGACGTCCTCGCCATCGACAACACTCCCGGCGCGCCGCCGGAGGTCCGCCTCCACAAAGACGCCTTTAGTCCGCAGATTGACCGTAGGTAATTACAACCAGCTCGAAAACAACTATTAGGTTATTTCGTCTCACTGCTCGGTTTCTGATTTTCCGCGCTGATGTAAATGGCCGCGATTTTCACCGGCGATTCCACCTTCGGTTGCGACGGTTTTCCGTCAATCAGGATGCCGCGCGGAACGAATGTAATATTCCATCGATCGCGATTCGACTTGATTTGAGCCCCGCCGGCAGCGCACGGTGAATGGGGAAGGCGAATTCTGCCGGTTCGAACTTTTCCCGGTCGTGCGATTCTCCGTGTATCCCTTGGACAAACAGGGCGATCGCTCCGATCAAATAAGGACAGTCGTCCGCCGCCTCCTTGCCCGGATCAGCAACGCGAGCGAAGCCACACCGGTCGTTACGCAAAAATTCCCGCGGCTGAATTGCGAAGTCATGAATTCACCTCCAGGTGACGCAAGAGGTGGCGCGGACTCTGCCGCGAGAAAAGCCATGGGTGACGCGAAAATTGGGCAATTGGCAGAGCAGTGAGGCGTCGAGCCGTTTCGTATCCCTTTTCGTGCCCGAATTTGCTCCGCGCCAAAAAAATCTTTTATTTGCGCCAGGTCGAAACGAGGAGAAGCAAAATCGGCCGTTGACTGCAATGCCGGCCACATTTGAGATTCCTGTAAACCGGCCGAGCGCGGCGACAGGATTCCGATATTTGCGAGCGGCGTCCGCTCCATGCTTCTAAGCTCGCCCTGCACCGCGAAAATAGTATACTTTCGCTCACATGCCACTGGTTTCCGGAACAAAACTGGGACCGTACGAAATCCTTTCGCCGCTCGGCGCCGGCGGAATGGGCGAAGTGTATCGCGCGCGCGACTCGCGGCTCGGGCGCGACGTTGCCGTAAAAGTTTTGCCCGCGGCGACGGCGGAAAACGCGCAGGCGCGCGAGCGGTTTGAACGCGAGGCCCGCGCGGTTTCAAAGCTCAATCATCCAAACATTTGCACGCTCTTTGACGTCGGCGATGAAGGCTCGACGCATTTCCTGGTCATGGAAATGCTCGAAGGCGAGACGCTCGAGCAACGCGTCAAACGTGGAGCGGTGCCGCTCGATGCGGCCCTCCAATTCGCGCAGCAAATTGCCGATGCGCTTTCCAAAGCGCACCGCGCGGGCATCGTTCATCGCGACCTCAAGCCGAGCAATATTTTCCTCACCAAGCAGGGCGCGAAGATTCTCGATTTCGGCCTCGCGAAAGATCGCACGGTCCTGCAGGCCGATTCGGAAAGCGGGCAAAGCGGATCGCCAACAACCGTGGTCGCAAGCGATACAGCGGCCGGCACGATTCTCGGCACGTATCCGTACATGTCTCCCGAGCAGCTCGAAGGAAAGCCCGCGGACGCGCGTTCGGACATTTTTGCGTTCGGCGCCGTGCTCTACGAGATGTTGACGGGGCAACGCGCTTTTGCCGGCCGGTCGCAGGCCAGCGTGATTGCGGCGATTCTCGAGCGCGATCCGCGCTCGATTCTGGAATTGATGCCGGTGTGTCCAAAATCATTGCACCGCGTCGTGCGGCGATGCCTTGCGAAAGATCCCGACGAGCGATGGCAGAGCGCCTTCGATTTGAAAATGGAAATTCAACAGATTGCCGGATCGAGCGCGGAGGAGAAGGACAGAACTCGTTCGCAGCCAACTCTCGCCAATCCTTGGCTGACCCGCGGTTTAATCGGAGTCGCGTTGCTATTGGCCCTCGCGGTCGCCGCATTGTTGATTCCGAAACGTGCCACGAAAACGCCCATGTTTTCGTCTCTTGCCCCGCCACAAGGCACGTATTTCGAAATCGAAGGAGACCTCGGCATTCCGCCCGCGCTGGCGCCGGACGGCAGCGGCGTTATTTTCGGCGCCGGCGGCGCAATCTGGTATCGCTCGCTCCGCGATGGAACGGAACGCGAGTTGTCCAAAGGAAAAAACGAAGTCTATCCGTTCTGGGCGCCGGACAGCAAAAGCATTGGACTTTTCAGCGACGGCAAGTTGCGAACAATGGACATCGGCACCGGCGCGACAAAGACTTTGTGCGACGCGTCGAATCCGCGCGGCGGCTCCTGGGGAAGCAGCGGAATCATTTTGTTTACGCCGACGACGCACGACATCATTTATCAAATTCCCGCAACCGGCGGAACGCCGAAGCCGGTCACACAGCTCGACGTCAATCTGCACTCGACGCACCGCTGGCCATTTTTTCTGCCCGATGGACAACATTTTCTTTACATGGCGGCGAATCACGTCAAGCCGCTCGGAGAACAGAACGGCGTTTACCTCGCTTCGCTCGATGGAAAAATGAATCGGCCGCTCGTGACCACTCCGGCTGGCGCGCAGTTTGGTTCCGGAAAAATTCTCTACGTTCACGATGCAAAGTTGATGGCGCAGGCGCTCGATTTGCGCAAGTTCGCGCTTTCCGGAAACGCGACAACCATCGCGGAAGGAGTCGTGACCGATTTTGGCGTCTGGCACGCAACCTTCAGCGTTTCGGGCGCCGACACGCTGATCTATCAAACGGGAACGGCATCGGGAAAATCGAGACTCGAATGGGTGGATCGCAAAGGCAAACATCTAGACTTTGTCAGCGAGACGGATATTCTTTTCGGCCCTCGCCTTTCGAAAACCGGAAAACAACTTTTGGCGGCGATGGGCGATCCGGGCGCCGATATTTGGAAACTCGATTCCTTGGGACAACAAAAGGCGCGGCTTACTTTTGACAACTTGTCCGTTTCCGAAGCCGTATGGTCGCCGGACGAGACGCGGTTCGCTTACAGTTTGGGGCAACCCGGAAAGCGTTTCACGCTCAACGTGAAGGCTTCGAGCGGTTCGGCCGCGCCGAAAGTTTTGGAAGAGACCACGGACATCAACTCGCCGACCGATTGGTCGCCCGACGGGAGATATTTGCTTTGTGAAAGATTTGTAAATGGCTCCTCGCAGATCTGGGTTGTGGACCTCGAAGGAAAAGAGCCGACTCACGCGTTCGGTGCAACCAGCGTGTCTCCGGATTTGCAGTCGAGCGGGCAATTTTCGCCGGACGGAAAATGGCTGGCGCTCGTCTCTTCCGTCACCGGCCCGCAGATTTTTGTCGTGCCGTTCAAAGGCGGCGGCGGAAAATGGCAAGTGTCCACCGACGGCGGGCGCTGGCCGAGATGGCGGCGCGACGGCAGGGAACTTTATTTTGTGAATAATCGAAACGAGATGATGGCGGCGCAAATCGCGCAAAAAGGAGAAGGCCTCGAAGTTGGCGCACCCGAACGGCTTTTTGCTTTCCGGCCCGCTTTGCGAATTTTTCGTTCCGGCATGATTAATTACGACGTGGCCGCGGACGGAAAAAAGTTTTTGCTCGATGTCGCGGCGGATACGAACACGCGCCCGATCACGCTCGTAAGCAACTGGATCGGCCTCGTCGAAGGCGAATAAGAACGGCGTTGGCGCCGGTCGCGGTGCTTGGGCGGAACAAGTCGCGGTACAATGCTTTCCTGCCATCAAGTGATCGTTGCCGTCGGTAAAACGTGCAGGAGGAAGAATTGCCGGAGTTGAGGAAAGACCCGATTACCGGGCGTTGGGTGATTATTTCGACGGACCGCGGCAAGCGGCCGATGGATTTTTTGCGCGACGAAGTGAAGCCGGGCGACGCGAAAAACTGCCCGTTCTGCGCCGGCCACGAAGCCAAAACGGCGCCGGAGCTGCTCGTGTACGGAAGAAACGGCGGCGCGCCGAATTCGCCCGGCTGGTCGATTCGCGTCGTGCCCAACAAATTTCCCGCGTTGAAAATTGAAGGCGAGCTCGACCGCGAAGGCGAAGGCCTCTTCGATAAGATGAACGGCGTCGGCGCGCATGAAGTGATTATCGAAGCGCCGGAACACACCGCCTCTCTTTCCACCATTCCCGAGCGCGCGCTGGAAGACGTGCTGTGGGCGTACCGCGACCGCATGCTCGATTTGAAAAACGACAAGCGCTTCCGCTACGTGCTGATTTTCAAAAATCACGGCGAATCCGCCGGCGCCACGGTCGATCATCCGCATTCGCAATTGATTGCGTTGCCCATTGTGCCGCGCCGCGTGCGCGAGGAAGTGGACAGCTCCTGGCACTACTACGACGAAAAAGAGCGGTGCATTTTTTGCGACATCATCCGGCAGGAGATGGACACCGGCGAACGCGTCGTGGCGGAAAACGATCATTTCATCACCATGACGCCGTACGCTTCGCGCTTTCCGTTCGAGATGTGGCTTTTGCCGAAGGTGCACGGATCGTCTTACGAAAACAATCAAAGCACGATGTACGCGAGCCTGGCGCGCATGTTGAAAGACGTCTTGATGCGAATGGACGCGGCGCTGGACCGGCCCGCGTTCAACTTCATGATTCACACTTCTCCGATCGGCGAAGAAATAAACGACCACTACCACTGGCACATGGAAATCATTCCGAAGCTGACGAAAGTGGCGGGCTTCGAATGGGGCACGGGCTTCTACATCAATCCCACGCCGCCGGAAGAAGCGGCGCGTTTCCTGCGTGAGGTAAAAATCGCGGCGGAAGCGAAGAAATAAACCACCAAATGTCGCGGTTGGCTGACAGCCCTCCTCGAATTGGCTATAATTTCAGATGGATGGCGCGGTACCCAAGTGGTAAGGGAGAGGTCTGCAAAACCTTTATGCGTGGGTTCGATTCCCACCCGCGCCTCCAAGATTTGCGCTGTAAAATAAAGAAATTGCCGGCAACTGATTTTTCGTGTCCCGCGCACGTACCTTGTTACCAGTTAAAATCATTTCATCGTTCTTTCACGCGCTGGTTTGATCTTCTTCGAGTTCCTATTGGCGAGATGTACCCAACGCGCATAGTGCTTCTCGGTCAGTCGCACGCTTTGGTGTTCCGGCAAACATCGCAGAGGGGCCCAACACCAATCTCTGCGATTCGTCCATAACATGGCGTTTCCAAATCCAGCGGGCAGTCTGCCGAGAGTGGCAATGCAAAGGCCATGGAAGACCCACTTGACAGGAAATATCTGGCCGCCATTCCGGTGGCCGTCAGGCGCGCAACGCAGGCGGCAATCCTAAATATGGATTAGTTTGTGCAATGAATGGCGGCGAGTTACGAACTGATCGCAAAGCCGTGCGCGCGAATCGTTTCTACCGCCTCACTTCGGCTTCCGGCATCCACTTGTTTCAAAATCCGATGGATATGATTCCTTACCGTAAATTCGGAAAGATTCAGGTGGGATGCGATTTCCTTATTTGTGAGACCTTTGGCGACGAGAGTGACCAATTGCTGCTGGCGCAAGGTAAGATCCGGTTTTGAAGCCGAATTCTGAAAAGTCATATCTGCGGCCGTCTGCGAAACGATGCGAAAAAGTGCCGAACAAAAACGCGGCGGGCATACAGCTTGGCCGCGATGAACCGCTCGCACAGCGTTTACGGCATCCGAAGCAGAAGCGTCTTGCAGCAGGTATCCGAGTACTCCCGAACGCACCGCCGTCAAAAATTGTTCTTCATCGGGATCCATGCCAACGAGCAGAATTTTGCAACCGCTCGTCTTTCCGCCATTGCCTTCGAGTGTCGAAATCGCCCGATTGACAGTCAAGCAATCGCCCACCAGCACGTCGCATTCATCCTCAAGTACCTGGGTCTGTGGTTCTTCCGCCAAAGAAGTCTGACCCACGACGCACAAGTCCTGCCGTTTCCGGAACAATCGAACTAATGCCTCACGCAGAAGACGGTTTTCCACCAACAAGTACACTCGTACCGACGAATTGGGGACGCATTCGCTCATCAAATACCCAGCCCTTAGAGTAGTGAAAGCAAACAAAGGATGTGGAGAAGGCAATCCGAATATGTCTTGGCCATCGCTTTCGCGGCCAAGCGTAAACTACACGTGTGGTATATGTCAACGGTAAATCGTTCAAATATCCTAAATTACGTCCGTGGAAAGTATCGGCCTGTCCGCTTCGAAGACGCGCACCTTACGATGGTACGAACTCGGTACTTCGACCGCAATTTTACTAAAAACAAATCAAATTCTCATCTTTTGCGCCTTCCGTAGCGCCTTTCGAGCTCATTTCTTCTGCGGGGACAGGAAAATCTGACATGGTACATGCTTGGTACAAATATCCTAGTCCGTACTACTCCCATCTCCAGTTCGCCAGTTCATCCATTTGGATGCCTTTTGATACTTACTTTATTCCGCTCGAGAAACGAAACTTGTCCCACATGGAGTATGCCATGGAAAAATCCATTCGGGTCCTCGTGGCGAATCGCCCTCGCCTCATGCGCGAGGTGATTCTCAATACCTTCGCAGACCAGCCGGACATTGAAATCGTGGGTGAGGTTGAGGACGAATCGTCCATTCTGGCGGCAGTGAACAAGACTCTGCCAAATTTCGTGGTCATCGCACTCGAGCGTCCGGGAGAACGGCCGGAGATCTGCGACGATTTGCTTCGCTTACATCCAAACATACGGATCATCGCGGTCGCGCCCGCGAACAACTCCATTGTTTATTACTGGGCTTCGCTCGATATCCATTCGAGCAGTATCGAGGCGTCGGAAGAAGGAGTCCTGAACGCGTTGCGGAACAGGCTAGTCAAGAGTGGAATCAATTGAAGGGATTCGGGCCCAGCACCAGGGTGAAACTATGTTCAACTTCGGGAAATTGAAGGAAATTTTCTTCGCGGTTATCGTCGCTCACTTGTTTTGCGGGCCGGTGTTTGCCCAGCAACCGGCAGACAGGCCGCGACAAGTCAGCGAACAAGACCGAAATGAATATGGCACGGAACAGACTCCGGACCTAAGTCAGGAAAACCTTCGCAGGGTTGCAGCTTCGGCAATTCAAATTCGCGGCGTCCTGGTTAAAGATGAAGGGCTGCTGGTCGAACTGAAGCGGTGGGTCGCGAAGGAGTCGACGGAAAACGGCCAGGTCGTTGAGGATGCAAAGCTGACCGACCAGGCCATTTTCGACCGTTTGGAGCGCGACATTGCGTTTCGATCCATTGCGACGCGACTCTTGCAGCGATACGGATACCTCGTGCCCACGACCAATCCGGATTCGGACTTTGCCAAGGAAAAACAATTTGTCCTTCAAGAACGGGCGCGACGTCTGGTTCAGATTGAGACACAGGAGGATACGGAATCACTCCGTTCGCAAAAGAACGATCGAGATTTCGAACGCACGGGGACTTGCGATCCACGTCGCGATCAGGATTGTCCGCCGCCGGCGCCGGCAAACCGCCAAAATAATCGCGTTCCCAACGGCACATCCGCGCCCGAAACGAATCCGCAGGCGACTCCAGAGCAAACGCCCTCCCAGCGCCAGTCGCAAATTTTGCGAGCCGACGGACTCCCCACCGATGCCGACCCCCTGGGCAGTGCCGACGCCGATGGTTTGGCAACAAACGTCCAGTTGGCTTCTGGTTTGATGAAGCGCGAAACGAACCCCGTCGCAAGTTCCCAAATTCCGAGTCAGGGACTAATCGACACATTGCCGCTCACAAGAAACTTGCCCTCCACCCCTGGCGATCGCAACGCAAGCATGGGCGTTTCGACCGGCAAGAACGGGATCGAGCAACCGATGCGAGAAAGGTATCCACGGGGGCGCACGGCGGAAGAAGAAATCGCGCCGGTCAGAATGGTTCATCGCGCGAATCCTTTTGCCGACATTCCGTCGCTCTACGACCTGTACGTGCAAGCATCGGTTCGCCAGCGCCCCACAGAGCGTTTTGGTTTGGATATTTTCCGCAACACCACAAATGACCCGCTTGCAATTCCCATGGATCTCCCCGTTGGACCCGATTACGTTCTCGGTCCAGGCGACAGTCTCGAGATCGATCTTTGGGGTGGAGTTTCGCAGCGGTTGTTCCGCGTCGTCGATCGGCAAGGCCGCGTCTCCCTTCCCGAGGCCGGGCCCTTGCTCGTCAGCGGACGAAATCTTGGAGACGTGCAGCAGGCCGTGCAACAGGCGCTACGGACCGAATACAGGGACGTTTCCGCCGATGTCTCCCTTTCGAAGTTAAGAACCGTGCGTGTGTATGTTGTCGGAGACGTTGCCGAGCCCGGCGCGTACGACATCAGCTCTCTGTCAACTCCGCTAAACGCGCTTTTCGCGGCCGGTGGAGTTACACCGCGTGGCTCGCTACGCTCCCTCAAACACTATCGCGGCAAAGAGCTTGTGGAAGAGGTAGACGCTTACGACTTGCTTCTGCGTGGAGTCCGGTCCGACATGCATCGGCTGGAGAATGGCGATACTTTGCTCGTCCCTTCCATTGGGCACCAGGTGACCGTTGACGGAATGGTGCGCCGACCGGCCATTTATGAGCTGAACGGCGAGAACTCGCTCGCGGATGTGCTCGAACTCGCGGGCGGAATCCTGCCCACGGCCACACTGAGACATGTAGAGGTCCAACGCGTTGAAGCCCACGAAAAGCGCACGATGCTTGCACTCGATCTCTCGCCTGTGGGAGACGCCGATTCAAGCAAGAAGCAGCTGGACGCATTCAAGGTCAGCGACGGCGACGAAATTCACATCTTTCCGATCGCTCCCTACAACGAAGACGCAATCTACCTTCAAGGACATGTCCTGCGTCCAGGAAGATATTCTTACAAACAAGGGATGACTCTCTTGGACCTGTTTGGGTCCTACAAAGACCTTTTGCCGGAACCCGCGCCACATTACGCCGAAATCGTCAGGTTGAACGCGCCCGACTTTCATCCAAGCGTGGAGAGTTTCGATTTGACGGCGGCACTGGCAAATCCAGACTCAGCGCCGAAACTCCAACCGCTGGACACCGTT
>Ga0209166_10000651_pt1 | contig 35210 bp, 34 predicted proteins | sample Coa_R1_3_FD_187151 | JGI IMG/M metagenome (GOLD analysis project Ga0209166, IMG submission 187151) | Surface soil microbial communities from Centralia Pennsylvania, which are recovering from an underground coalmine fire - Coalmine... | ecosystem: Environmental > Terrestrial > Soil >...
CGCTCGCGAATCAGCGGCGTAATCTGCAACATCTTCTCCACACTGACGTTGAATCCCGCCTCGCGCACGATAGGCAGCAGGCGCTGGCTAAGATCTTCCACCGCCAGTCCCCGAATCGTCTCGGCATTCAGCCACACGGCTTTCGGATCGAACGCTTCCTCGGGCGTTGTGGCCGGCTCTTTAAAGTTCACAACCGCGTTGGCGCGATTGATGCCTTCGAGCGAAAACGCCTGGATCAATTCCTGGCGGGTCATCTGCTCACGATCATTTTTTGGAGACCAGCCCAGCAGGCATAGAAAATTGATGAAAGCTTCCGGTAAGAATCCCGCATCACGATAGGTGGTCACGCTGACGACCGGCCCGTGGCGGCGCTTGGAAAGCTTGGTCCCATCGGGCGCGACCAGCAGGGGCAGATGCGCGAACTGCGGCGGAGTGTAGCCGGCAGCTTCGAAGATCAGCACGTGCTTGAACGTGTTCGACAGATGGTCTTGGCCGCGAATGATGTGGCTGATACGGAGATCGGCGTCGTCGGCGCACGAGGCCAAGTGATAAGTCGGCATGCCGTCGGACCGCAGCAGGGCAAAGTCTTCGATGTCCGCGCCGGCCTTCACCTGCTCGCCGTACACCGCATCGGTGAAGCTCACAACTTGCCCGCTCTCCCGCGGCACGCGGAAGCGCAAAGCGAACGGCTCTCCCGCGGCAGCGCGGCGGTCGCTCTCCTCTCGCGACAATTCGCGCATCCCGGGATTAAACAGCCACGTTCCCTGTGCGCCCGATCTCTCACTATCTCCGGTATGGGCGGGTGTGAAATCGCGATACGCCAGCCCTTTTTTGAAGATTGTCTCGGCCATCTGACGGTGAAGCGCACCGCGCTCGGACTGCTTGTATTCCTCGTCCCAGCCCAGCCCCAGCCACTTCAGGCCTTCAAAAATTGAAGTCACCGAGGCGTCGGTATTGCGCTCGACGTCGGTATCGTCGAGCCGCAAGATCATGGTTCCATCGGTGCGCCGGGCATATAACCAGTTGAAAATGAAGGTGCGGGCGCTCCCGACGTGAAGAAACCCCGTGGGAGAGGGCGCGAAACGCACGCGCGGCTTGCCGGCAGAAGAGGTGGCATCAGGCATAGGTCAGGTCGGACTCTCGATGGTACGGGGCGGCAAAAAGCATCGTCAAGCGCAGCCGGTTGAGAACGGCATGCAACTTCCTGATTTCATTCCCTCTCGACCACCGACATGTACTTAAAACCTATTGAACAATGGTGGCCCGTTATGAAAACATTATGGGAGTGCTTCCCGCCGAAAGTGAGCCAGCAAGCTGGGCCTGAACCACCTTCGACCCTATGAATAGTGTCGTCATTACTGCAGTTTTAGTTCCGGGTTTCGTGTCGGTCTTACTGTTCCTGGTGTTCACTTATCTCCACGAACAGAGCCGGCAGCCCTATTTCCGCGCGTGGCAACTGGCCTGGGCCGCATACTCGCTGCATTACGTTTTGGATACATTCCCATCGTCTTCGTTGGCGTTTTTCATCAGCCAGCTTTTCCTGGTTGCGATGGCGCTGTGCATCTTCGTTTCGACGCGCCTGATGCGCGGGTCGTCGCAGTTCCGGTGGTATGACGCCGCGGTCGGGGCCGCTGGAGTGGTCCTGGCGCTGCTCACGCTGCGCGGACACATCGTCAATGGCATATTTCGCCCTGATGTGGAACCGGCGGTCCGGCTGGGCATAGGATTGGCGGCCATCCTTCTGTATTCCTCTGCTGTCTTTTACGTGAACGGCCATAAACGCGGGTCGCTGGCCTTCCAGGTGCTCGCGTTTGCGCTGGCGCTGTGGGGCGTGCTGATGGGCGTGGGGCAGATTCAGAATCCTTGGATGGAGATGTTCGGCAATGCCAGCCGCCTGTTTGGCCCGGTACCGCAGATGTTGCTGGGCATCGCCATGGTGATGGTGCTGTTTGAAAACCAGCGTAATGCGGTGCAGGAAAATACTCTGGCGCTTTCGACGCTGGGGGTCGACCCCGGGCGCTTACTCGTTGCCGAGGATCTCAAACCAAACATGCAGGCCGCGCTGCAGCGTCTGCGCAGCGCTTTGCCCATGGACTGTGCCGCCATCGTGATTGGCGAACGCTGGCGCACTCTTTTGCCTTCGGTACAGCACGGTTTTCCAAAAGGTTTTCTGGAGGCGCTGGAGCGAAGCGGCGCCGCCGACTACATCAGCCAGCTGGCTTACCGCAACAGCGGGATTTTCACCGTGCATGACCTGGCGCACATGACCGAGCCTCTCGCCTTCGGCCACCCGGGAACGTTCGCAGAATTCAAACGCATTCTCATGGAGGCCGAGGTGCGCCACTTAACGGCGGTAAACCTGCAGACCCGAGAGAATAATTTTGGAGTGATCCTGTTTCCTCACGTGGAACGCAGGGCATTTGGGACGTCCGGTCCGCGCCTGATGGTGGGCCTGGCCCTGCAGCTGGGCCTGACGCTTGAGAACTATGTGGTCACGCACGATGCCCACCGCCGCACGAAGGAATACGAACTGCTGACCGACATTGGCAAAGCGATCAGTTCCCGCCTTAATCAGGACGAGATTCTTCGTACCATTCAGGTCGAACTTGGTCAGATTTTCGATACCAGCCATTTCTACATCGCATTCCAGGAAGCAGACGAAATCCGCTTCGAGATTGAGGTGCGCGACGGCAATGTGCTGTCCAAACGCACCCGAGAAATTCGGAATGCGTTCACTGAATACGTGATTCGAACCGGCGAGCCCTTGCTCATCCGTTCCGACCTGGAGTCTGCGCGGAAGAAGCTGGGGATCACGCATGTGCCGAAGCGTCCTGCAAAATGTCTCATCGCCGCGCCCATTTTCATGGGGAGCAAGGCCTCGGGCATCATGGTGGCGATGAGTCCGGACCGGGAATATGTCTTCGAGCAACGCGACTTGGACGTATTGGTAACAGCCGCGGGACAGGTTTCGGTCGCCGTGGAAAATGCGCGCCTCTTCGCTGACGAGCAGCGCCGTTCGCGGCAGTTGGCCTTCCTCAACAACGTTTCCCGCACAGCGATCTCGAGCGACGATCCCGTGCACATGCTCAGCCAGATCGCTAGCGAGATTCAAAAGAATTTCAGCTTCGACCACATTGGCATCGGACTGCTCGACTATGGAACCAAGGAAGTTGAGATTAAGGCCGAGGCCGGCGTGACCGCCCATGCCACGGGCAAAAGAATTGCACTGGGCACCGGCATTCTCGGGCGCGTGGCGCGGACTGGCGAACGCGCCCTGGTGCAAAATGCCTTGCCCGGAAATCTGACGGGAATCTTGGCGGACTCGCGCGCCGTGCTTTGCATTCCCATCACCTACGGCGAGTCGCTGTTGGGCGTGCTCAACATCGAAAGCCGCAACGAGAACGCGTTCTCGCCGCAGGATGTGCTGATCCTTAACACGCTGGCGGACCTGCTGGCGACGGCGCTGCACAACGCGTTTGTCTTTCAAAAACTGCAGCAGCAGTCAATTACCGACGGCCTCACCGGAATCAAGACCCGCCGGTTCTTCTGGGAGGCATTGTCGGCCGAGTGGAAACGCGCATCTCGTTCGGGACGTCCCTTCTCAGTGGTGCTGATTGACCTTGACAAGTTCAAAGAGGTCAACGATTCGATGGGCCACTTCGAGGGCGATCTGGTGCTGGCGCGCGTAGGCCGGTTGCTGGAGCAGAAATCACGGCAGTCCAATGTCGTCGCCCGCTACGGTGGAGACGAATTCATTGTGCTGATGCCCGAGACTGGAGCCGAACAGGCCCAAGTGCTGGCCGAGCGCTTGCGGCAGTGGCTGGCCGGCGATCCCATGCTGAGCGAGCACGGCATCACCGGCAGCTTTGGCGTGGCCAGTTTTCCCATGCATGGCTTTTCGATCGAGGACATCATCCGCGTGGCCGATGCAGGCATGTACGTTTCGAAGCGCTCCGGCGGCAATCTGGTCTCGACGGCGCAGGAATTCGTGGAAGGGCAGGATTTCGCCCGGCAGCGGCAGCAGATTTCGGCCTACATCGAAGGCTTCCTGCAACGCGAGCGCACCGGGCCGGAGCAGCTCGAAGAACTGACCTCGACCTTATACAAGCTTTGCGGCGGCAACGAGGATTGCAACGTGGGGCTGCTCAAAGAAGCGATCGAATCGCTCAGCCGCGCCGCGGAGTCGCGCGAACTGCAGACTGCCGGCCACGGGGACCTCGTTGCGCGCTACAGCGAAGTCATTGCGCGCGCGCTCGGATTATCGGCGGAAGAAACCGCCGATCTCGTCTACGCCGCCCGCGTGCACGATGTGGGAAAGATTTTCGTTCCCGAGCAGATCCTCAACAAGCCCGGTCCTCTCAGCGATAATGAATTTTTTCAGGTCAGGATGCACGCCCACGTGGGCGCAGAGATTGTCGGCGTCGTCCCGCACTCTGACATGATGCGCGAAGCCATTGAGCACCATCACCAGCGCTTTGATGGTTCGGGCTATCCCGATGGATTGCGTGGCGAGCAGATCCCGCTCTGGGCGCGGATTATCGGCCTGACCGATGCTTACGCGAACATGGTCACGGAGCAATCTTTTGCGGCCGCGCGAACCCCGGAGCAAGCGCTCGACGAGCTTTCAAAAATGAGTGGCACGCGCTTCGACGGCATGCTGGTGCGCCTGCTGCTGCGCGGCCTGAAATCGGAGCGGACGTCGTCGAGTTCGGCGACGGAACGGGAACAGCATGGCTAAATATGTAATTCAGAGTAAGAAAGGCGCCCCGCCGCGAGGAGCTTATTCGCAAGGATGGAGAGCTGGAGATTTTGTGTTCGTGACCGGAACCGGGCCAAGCGATCCGGTTAGCGGCGCAATTGTTGGCGACACGATCGAACAACAGACGGAGCAGACAATCGACAACATTTCCGCGATTCTCGAGGCGGACGGCGCATCGCTGACGGATGTAGTCAAGGTGACCGTCCATCTCAGCGACACGAGTCTTTTTGCCCGCTACAACGCCGTTTACGCGCGCCGCTTTTCGCAGCCCTATCCCGTGCGAACCACGGTGGGCAGCGATCTCGGGCATTCTCAGGGCATGTTGATCGAGATGGACTGCATTGCTTACCGGGGCGGCACGCGCAAGACGGCGAAGAGAACGGCGAAAAAGAGAGCCAGGCGCCGGTAGGATCAGCCAAGCAGTGGTCTTAATTCCGGTTAGACCTTCTCGGCGTGGTTCATTTCAGCCGCGAGTTCCGAGCTGCGCAGCAGCGGCGCCTCGCGTCCGCGGGCTGAGACTTTCTCTACGGCCTCGATCTGGCCATCGCGTACCAGCAGCGCGCAATCGAAGTTATTCACCGTGGGGCAAACGTGACGCGGCAGCAGATAAAGCTCTTCGCCGATCTCAGGTCCGGCCGAAGCCGCTTTCATCGGCAGATGTTCCTCGCTTGGACCCAGAGGCGCGAGCTCGGGATGTCCTATGACCACGCAAGTAGGTACGCCTGCATCCGCTGATACGGATTTGTGCCCCGCATCGCACGTCACAATTCCCTCGTGCGGACGGCTCACTACGCGGGTTACTACCAGCACGGCGGGCATGTAGCCATATTCGCGCGGGAGTTCCGCCAGGCTGACCGCATCGTGATACACGACCGTTCCCGGCGAACAGCGGTGGATGAATCCGGCACCACGAAAACCCTCATAAGCGAGCGAGCAGGGAAAAGTCGGCGTGCCGGCCGTTACGACTTCGGGTACGCCCATTCGCGCTCGCTGGAGGTCGTCCACGAGCTCCAGCAGTCGACCGTAGCCGGCATGGGCCGCGGCAGTGCGTTCCCGTTCGTCGAGTCCGCCGTACTGCCCGTCGTAGTAATGCAGGCCGCGAAACTCCAACCCGTGTTCTGCGATCGTCCTCGCCAGCGCGACAACTTTCTTCGCGTCGCCCTGTTCCACCCCCGTGCGGTTCATGCCCGGATTAATGTCGAGAAACAGACCGACGCGGCTGCCTTGCCATTGCCGGACTTGTTCCTCGTTCTCCGCCAGCACCGAAATCCGGATGTCGCGGAACTGATCGGCAATCTCGCGCACGCGCCTGGCATTCGCGCCCATCACCGGATACGCCACCAGCACGTCAGCCGCGCCGCTCTGGCATGCCATCAGCAGTTCGAGCGTGGTCGCGCATTTAAAATTCGTGACCCCGCGCTCGACCAGCATGTGCAACGTGTAACCCAATTTGGCGGTCTTGATATGCACCCGCCAGCGATCGGCGTCTCCGCCGAGCAAACCTAAAGTCTGAACGATATTGGAGGCAACAAAGTCCGGATAGACGACGAGAGCCGGAGTCAGTACATCGTCAATCCCGGACACGCGGTATCTGTCGTCCCAGGGAAATTCGTTCAACATGGATTTCTGCGCCGCCATATGCGCCTTTGATGATAACGCGCCCATACGATTGAAGCCATCCGGCCCGATCAATTTCGATCCGCACGACAGGTTGACCACCTGCGGCCTGCAGAGTAGGCTCGGAATTCCTTTTCCCATGAGCGTCCCGGTCGATCAGCAATCCGAGCAACCCCACCTCATTCGCGGTCTAGGCCTGTGGTCCACTACCGCCATCGTCATTGGCGACACGATCGGCACCGGTGTGTTTCTTGTGTCGAGTGAGATGGCTCGAACCGTGGGCTCGGTGTGGCTGGTCGTCTCCGCGTGGATTCTTGGCTTGCTCATCGTGCTTTTGGGTGCGTTTTGCTACGCAGAACTGGGCGCCGCATTCCCGAAGGCCGGTGGTCCTTACGTCTATCTCGGTCGCGGACTCGGGCCCATGTGGGGATTTCTTTTCGGCTGGATGAGTGCCTGGCTGGAGCGGCCCGTAGCCATGGCCGCTTTGGCCGCGGGCTTCGTGCGATTCCTGGCTTTCCTGCTTCCCGCGGTGGCTACGCCTCTTTTTTCATACCATGTCGGGCATTATGCGTTCACATTTAACACCTCGCAATTGATAGCGGCGTTCATCGTCGTACTCGCCACCGCGCTCAATTACTTCAGCGTGCAGATGAACGGCTCGATTCAGATTTTAGTGACTTCACTCAAGATGCTCGCCATCCTGTTCATCATTGCGGGAGGCGTCGTTTTCGCAAGGAAGAACATCATCGCTGCGGCTCCGGCGGCAACGCCTTTGAGTTGGGGAACAATCGCGGTCCTGCTGACCGCGCTGGTGCCAACCATGTGGGCGTACAACGGTTTTAACGATCTCGGCGATCTGGGAGAAGAAATCCTGAACCCGCAGAAAAACATTCCCCGCGCGATTCTTATGGGGCTGCTGACGGTCGGTGGTCTCTATGTCGGCGCGAACGTGGTTTACTTTCATGTGCTGCCGTTCGAGCAGGTGGCGGCCTCGGCGCATGTCGCCTCCGACGTGGTGCAAACTTTTGCCGGACCACGCGGGGCCGCCTGGCTCACGCTGGCGATGGCATTTTCGGCCTTGGGTGCTCTCCATGTTGTGATTATGACGGGCGCTCGTATTCCCTATGCCATGGCCCGCGACGGCGTCTTCTTCCGGTTCGCGGAACGGGTTCATCCTTCCTTCCATACTCCAAGCGGCTCGTTGATATTTTTGGGATTCGTCGCGACCCTGCTCGCCCTGACCGGAACCTTCGAGGAACTCTACTCGCTGTTTGTCTTCGCAGTCTGGATTTTCTTTGCGCTGGCTGCGATTGCCTTACTGCGCCTCCGCCAGAAAGAGCCCGAACTGGTCCGCCCGTATCGCGCCTGGGGCCACCCGTGGACGCCGATTGTTTTTCTCATCGCCGCATTGGCCCTGACTATCAACTTGTGGATTGATCGTCCGATCCGTTCGTCGCTCGGCCTCGCTGTGATTCTGATGGGTGTTCCGTTTTTCCGCTATTGGCGGAAGAAATCTGCGCTCAGCAGCGGAAGCAGTAGCGCCCAGCACTCGCTTAGATCTTGATTGGGGTTTTCTCCCCGTTCTCTGCGAATCCTCCGCGTTCTCGGCGGTTTAGTCTTTTCTTAACCGCAGAGGACGCTGAGAAATCTCGCAGAGTCCGCAGAGAAAACAAGCCCGCTTGCAATCGTGCGACGGAATCTGGACACTATTCAGCTATGTCCATTCCCCTGTCTCTCTCTGGTAAAGTCGCGCTGATCTCCGGCGGCTCGCGCGGCATTGGCGCAGCGACCGTTCGCATGTTTGCCGCCGCGGGCGCAAACGTGGTGTTCAGCTATCGCAGGGCTCGCTCTCAGGCCGAGGCCTTGGCCAAAGAATGCGGCGCCTGCCATCCCGTGGCCTGCGACCTTAACAATCCCGAGGCCGCTCGCGGTTTGGTCGCCGAGACCGTGAAGCATTTCGGACGCCTCGACATTCTAGTCGCGAACCATGGCGTGTGGCCCATTCAGGATGTTCCTATCGAGCGCATGACAGACGAACAATGGCGCTCCACGATGTCCATCAATCTCGATGGTGTCTTTGGCCTGGTGAAGCACGGGGTCGCACAAATGAAAGTACAGCCTCGCGGCAGCGGTCCTGCGGGACACGTCGTGCTCATCAGTTCGACCAGCGGGCAACGCGGCGAGGCGTTTCATTGCGACTATTCCGCGACCAAGAGCTCTGATCAGCATGGTAAAAGGCCTCTCGACAGAGCTGGCGTCCGCAGGCATCTACGTGAACTGCGTTGCCCCGGGCTGGGTTGACACCGACATGAGCGCAGAGGCTCTGGCCGATCCGAAGAGCGGAGATGAGATTCGCAGGGAAATTCCGCTGGGGCGTGCGGGCAAGGCGGAAGAGATTGCGGCTCCCGTATTGTTCTTATGCACCGAATACGCCAGCTTCATCACCGGTGAAGTTTTTAACGTCAATGGAGGCGCGGTTCTGGTCGGCTAAAGCCTGCGGGCCGCCCGAAAAAATTGCCCCACAGTTTGCGTTCATGGCATTTCTTGCATCCAACGAGGCAAAGGAGCAATATTCGCTGCGGGCAGAAAGTCCACAAAAAACGCTACAATCCTGATTGCAGCTCAATCCCTCAAGCGGAATGAAACAGTTTTTCCCGATACTGGCGCTGGTGTGTTCGGCCTTTGCGTATAGCCTGGGCCAAACGCAGGGCTCTGCCACGCAGGCAAGCCCGCCGTCCCAGTCCGCGCCTCCGAGCGCCGGCAAGCCCCAGGTCAATCAGGAAGCCGACGAGAATGCCAACAAGGCCAAAGCGATCATCGCAGATGCCATCAAGGCTCTCGGCGGGGAAACGTACCTGACCATTCGCGACCGCGAGCAACAGGGCCGCGGCTACGGTTTCCATGCCGGCCGTCCTACCGACAGCGGCAACGTGTTCTGGAGCTTCTGGGAATTTCCCGATAAAGAGCGCGTCGAACTCACCAAAGAGCGTGACATCGCGGAGCTCTACGTCGGCAACAAGGGATGGGAACTCACCTACAAAGGAGCACGTCCCATCGAACAAAAGGACCTCGACAATTACCTGCGGCGCCGGAAATTCTCGCTTGAGACCATCCTCCGTACCTGGGTCAACGATCCTAGCGTCGTGCTCCTGTTCGAGGGCAACGCCATTGCCGCGCAGCATCCCGCGCTGCGCGTCACGCTGGTGAATTCCAAGGATGAGAGTGTCACATTGTTCTTTGACGTGGACACGCATCTTCCCGTAAAAAAATCTTTTGAATGGCGGGATCCGGTTGACCGGCAGAAAAATCTCGAAGAAGAGATTTACGAGAATTACCGCTCAGTCTCTGGCATCATGGCGCCGTTCAACGTGACGCGTTATTTCAACGGCGACATGGCCAGCCAGCGCTTCCTCAATTCGGTGACGATCAATCAGGGACTCGACCCTGCCATGTTCGATCCCAACTCCGGCTACAATCCCAACAAGCCGGCCAGGGGGAACAAGTCCCCAAAAAAGTAAACGCCTGTCCTCGCGATCCTGGCTTGAGGCATTCCTCAACGGACGAAGTCTCGCTTAAGTAATTGTATTTACATATGCTTACAGCCGCACATCCTGCCCTAAAGAGACTGCCAGGGCTGCCACGAACTGTGGCTGGTTTACCACAGACGATTTTTCCGACACCGCGATAGGCTAAACGTTCTCTAAGAATTATCTCCGTTCTATCGTTTGACCTACGAGCAAACAATTCGCTCTGCGGTAGAGTGCAGTGGTGTAGGTTTGCACAGCGGGGCGCCTGTCTCCATGCGCATCCTGCCCGCGGCCTCGGGCACAGGCATCGTCTTCCGCCGCACCGATCTCGATGGCTTTGAAATCGAGGCCATCAGCCGCAACGTGGCCCGGGTCAGCTACGCCACTAGCTTGATGAAGAAGGGCGTACTCATCTCCACTACCGAGCACGTGCTTTCCGCCTTCATCGGCTTGGGAATTGACAACGCGATTGTTGAGCTCGACAACCTCGAACTTCCCATCCTCGATGGCAGCGCCAAGCCGTTTGTGGACATGATTCGTAAGGTAGGCATTCGCAAGCAGCGCCGCTCGCGAAAATATTTGAAGATCCGCCGCGAAGTGGAGATGCGCGAGGGTGACAAGTTCATCGCCGTCTATCCTTCCGACACCTATTCGGTCTCGTATTCCATCAATTTCCCGCATCCGCTGATCGGCAAAGAAACCTTCCAGGTCGAACTCACCAATGGGAGCTATTTGAAGCATATTGCCGCGGCTCGCACCTTCGGCTCACGGGAAGACGAGCAGGCGATGCGCAATATGGGGCTGATCCGCGGCGCCTCGCGGGAGAACTGCATCGTGCTGACTCGCACCGGCCTCGAGAACGGGCCGCTGCGCTTTCCCGACGAGTTCGTGAGGCACAAAGTATTGGACCTGGTAGGCGATCTCGCCCTTCTCGGCAAGCAGGTGTTAGGAAAGATAGTCGCCGACCGCGCCGGTCATGCCATGCACACCGCGCTGGTCTCCCGCATTTTGCGCGACAAGACGCTTTGGGAAGAAGTCACGTTTTCGGGTGAAGTGCCGGAGCGCGAAAGCTACGCCCGCTCCGAAGCCGCCGCGGGGTCCTCTTTCTGACCCGTTACCGCCGGCGTCCCGCCGGCTGTCGTGGCGGCATCCTGCCGCCACCCGCGGACACCAACAACTCAGCTTGAAGTTTTGAGGTAAGTTAATCCGCCGGCTCGCAAGGGGCCCCCGCCGAATCGCGCCCATCCTCAGGCTGCTGTTGCAACAGCCGTTGCAGCTCCGCGCGAGTCTCATCAATTACGGCCGCCGCAAACTTTCGAGCCGATTCCTGGCGCTCTTTCGACAGCTCTTTCACCCGCATATTGAGGAGCGGAATATCTTCTTCCAGCCAGCGCAGGGTTCTTTGCACCTTGGCAATACGGAACTCGTTGGTCACAATTCGCTCTCCCGATCTATCAGCTTGCCACGGCCACGCGGGGACGCAAGTCCAAAGAAAGGTTCGTTGGAAAGTTGGTGGCAAAGCACACGAAGTTCCCTGTGGACCTCTGTGTCCTCTGTGGTTAAGTCTCTTGGACTTTAGTGGAAGCTGTCCGCGTCAGGATCTGCGATAAGTTCTTTCGTCCCGGGAAACTCTTCTTCCATTCGTTGATCGAGCCAATGCTCGAGTTCCTGCTGCGAACTTTTCGGAATGTGATGAAAACGGAATCCAACCAGCCCTTTCATATCGGTCCAGGCAACCTCGGCTTCAATTTCCATTCGAATATCGCTTTGCGGAAGCGCGAACTTCAGGTGCGGAGTCGCGCCCTTGGGCAGTGCTTCCCGCAACATCAACGCAATGCCGCCTTCGCTGATATTGGTGCTGGTCGCCTGCAGCGTCTTTCCATCGAGCACGACCTTCACCGCCATCTTCACGGGCTGCCGGAAATAGCGGCGGCGCTCTTTCAGCATGAAATTCAGTGCCGCATGAAAGCAGCGGGACGCATTCAGATTGCTGATGGGCTTCTGCAGAACGAAATTCGCGCCCATCCCAAAGGCTTGTTGCGTCGTCGTGCACTTCCCGTTCAGGACTGCGAAGGCCACCGAACTCTTGTTGCTGGGAGTGTTTCTGAGCGCTTGCAGCAGAGCCAAGCCGCCGGTGAGATCGTCGCAATCGACAATGATCGCATCGAACTTGTCTGCGATCAGCATGTCGGCGCCCGCCCGTGCTTCATGGCAGACTTCGACGTCAATCGACAACTCCTCCAGCGTTGGCCGAATTACCCGCACTAATTCCGGGTCCTGGCTCAGGAGCAAAGACTCCAGCGTCATAGTGCGATTTTAGGGGAGGGTGGGGAACCCCGATAGTGACCAAGGTGATGGAACCTCAGTCCACAGCCTCAGCACGAAACCCTCGAAGTTGTTGGATTCGTTTGATATTGCTCGAAATGACCAAGGATTGTGCGGCACCGTCGCTCAGAGTACAACTGAACGATATCGCACCATGAGTAACCTTTTCTATTTATCGTTGGGATCGAATGTAGGGGACCGCGAGGGGCATCTGCTGCAGGCGATCGGTCGGCTGCGGGAGCATGGACTCTACGTCGCGCTCTCGTCTTTCTATGAAACCGAACCGGTAGAGGTCACCGATCAGGCCTGGTTCTTAAACTGCGCCGTCGCGTTGGAAAGCGGCGAAACTCCCGCTCAGCTGATGGCAGACATACTTGCAATCGAGAAAGCAATGGGACGTCAGCGCATCCAGCGGAAGGGTCCGCGCACCATTGACATCGATATTCTTCTCTGCGGAGACGCCATCGTAAACACTCCCGACCTGACGATTCCTCATCCCTCTATGGCGGAGCGACGCTTCGTCCTCGAGCCGCTCGCTGAAATCGCACCCCAAGCCACGCATCCAGTACTGAAGAAAACGGTTCGGGAACTGCTCGATGAATTGCCCGCCGGGCAGATGGTACGCAAACTCCAGAAAACATAGCTACGGATCACACAGATTTTTACGGATCCAGAAACGAATTCAGATCCGTGGATATCCGTGAAATCCGTGGCGGGTTTTACGGCAAAATGATCCTGCTGCCGGCTTCCTGGGGCGTGACCACGGCCGATTCTTTTTCCGGAAACTGCGCCAAGAGAAATTCAATGAATGCCCGCGACTTCGGACGCCCCGAAGTCCTGCCATTCCCGAGCCGCAGCAGAAACACCAGCGCCTTCAGCACCTCGGAATCCTTGAGGCTGGAATAGCCCACATGCTTCTGCTCGGCCTCGCGATATTCCTTCACCATGGTCTCGACTTCGGCGGCGGCCCTGCGTTGGGAATCACTGGTCAACGGTTGCTCGTAATGCAAGCCGGAATTGATGCGCCGCTCGTAGCTGCTGGCCAGCATCGCAAGCGCGGCAATCAGATCGTGATCGTGCAGGTTACGATCGGCCCGCGCGGCCTTGGCCAGAGCGTAGGTCAGACCCATCAGCAGATGCTCTTTCTCGTACATGAACTGCTCGGAAACTTCGATCTGCAGAAACAATGCCGCCGGATCGATCTGATCGGCCGGGCGCGGCTTTTCGTGCTCGCGCGCCTGGATCAGATATGGACAATCGCTGGGACAGTCGAGGGTCACCTCGCGCTGCTCGCCACAACACTGCGGGCAGATGCGCCCGTGCACCGCGGGGCAAAAGCGCTTCTCCTTGCGAATTTCACAGATAACGCAACTCAATCGCAGGCTCCTTCCAGCATTATTGCATTCCAAGTGCGTTCACCACGGAGGCACAGAGTCACGGAGAACTGATTCTTCATTCTCTCTGATGTTTCTGTTAGGAATTTTCCTTCTCCGTGCCTCAGTGTCTCTGTGGTGAGCAAGCCTCCTCGGTTTACCACGTGGATACGCATGAAAGGCCCGTTTTGGCACCTGCAAGCATCGGAAATGCTGTAAAGACGCGCTTCCGAGCGTATGGGGACTGAAAAAACCCAGTAAAATAGGTGTTTTTCCACAGGCCCGTGGGTATAAGATACGTCCGCTGGCATTCAACCAATTTTTTCGAGGAGGAAGTATGGCTGCAGGTCTGACCAAAACTCAACTGATTCGGCAACTCGCCGAGAAGACTGAACTACCCAACAAAACCGCGGCGGCGTTTCTGGAGCATCTCGCTGACACCGCTATCAAAGAGACCAAGAAGAACGGCATCTTCGTCGTTCCCGGCCTCGGCCGCCTCGTGAAGGCGCACCGCAAAGCCCGCGTAGGCCGTAATCCGCAGACCGGCGAGCCGATTCAGATCAAGGCGAAGACCGTGGTGAAATTCCGCGTCGCCAAGGCCGCCAAGGACGCGATCGCTCCCAAGAAGTAGTTCTGGATTTTATTTCGCTTCGAAGGCCGGCTTGTGCCGGCCTTTGATTTTGTGAACAGGCAAGGTTTCAAAGTTTCAATGTCTCAAGGTTTCAAGGTGCAAGTCGCGAGACGCCTTTGAGCGAGGCTCTGAAACGTTGAAACTTTGCAATCTTACCGCCTGACTCATGCTCAACTGGATCGTCATCGGCATCGGCGACATCACCAAGCGCCGCGTCATTCCCGCCATCCAGGCTGAACCGCGCAGCCGTCTTTATGGCTTCGTCACTCGCGATCCGGCCAAAGCAGTTCCTTACGGTGTGAAGGTCTGGCCCACACTCGATGAAGCCCTAACTGATCCGCAAGTGCATGCGGTCTACGTGGGCACGCCAGTTTTTCTGCACGCGCCGCAGACGATTCAAGCTCTCGGCGCGGGCAAGCACGTCCTCTGCGAGAAACCCATGGCCATGAACGAAGCCGAGGCTCGCGCCATGGTTCAAGCAGCGGAAACCAGTGGCAAGACCTTCGGCGTCGCTTACTATCGTCGCTGCTATCCCAAGGTGCAGCGCGCCAAGCAACTGCTAGAAGCAGGCGCAATTGGCCAGCCCATCTTCGCCGAGGTCACCAACCACATGTGGTTCGACGGAGAAGGCGAGCGCAATTGGCTGTTCGATCCTGCGAAGGCCGGCGGAGGCCCGCTGTTCGATATCGCCTCACACAGAATCGACGTGCTGAACTTTCTATTCGGGCAGCCGCAGCGGGTTGCCGCCCAGCTTTCCAATGCGGTCCACCACTACGCCGTTGAAGACAACGCAACTGTAATGATCGAATACGCCAGCGGAGTCCGGGGCATGGTCGATGTCCGCTGGAATTCCAAGATCGTCCGCGACGAGTGCCGTATCCGCGGCACCGAGGGCGAAATGGAAATGTCGCCCCTGAACGGTCCCGACCTGATTTATCCGGGAGGCCGCGAGAGTCTGCCGGTCCACTCCAACGTGCACCTTCCCACTGTGTCAAACTTCCTCGATGCTGTCGAAGGTAAAGCCCCGTTGCTAGCCAGCGGCGCGTCCTCCTACTGGACCGACTGGATCACCGAACAAGCCGTCCGTTCAAACCACACCGGTAGCGCGACGCGATCATAGCCCGCGATCGTAGCGCCGGCGTCTCGCCGGCTGTCGCCAGGGCGTCCTCGCCCTCGCTGCCGGAAGTACCCCTCGGCGTTAATGCGTTCCAGCGTACTCGTTCTTCACCACCTCGCCGCCCTTCATCACAAATTTCACCCGCTCCAGAGTGGTCACGTCCTTCAACGGATCTCCATCCACCGCCACGACATCGGCCCAAGCCCCGGGCTCGAGCGTGCCCACCTTGCCGGGCCATCCCAGTAAATCGGCGGCATTCACCGTCGCCGCCTGAATTGCCTGCAGAGTCGTCAGCCCCAGCTTCACCATTACGGCGAACTCATGCGCGTTCAATCCATGCGGATACACCGCCGCATCCGTGCCAAACGCAACCTTCACCCCGCTGGCGAAGGCGTGAGCAATATTCTTGCGCGCTGCCGGAATCACCGCCTGCGCTTTGGCCAGTAATGGTGGAGGCAGGCGAGTCAACCCTGCGTTGTCGATCATCCAGTCCCCCAGATAGAGCGTGGGTACCAGGTAAGTGCCGTGCTCCTTCATCGCCGCGATGCCGGCATCGTCAATGTACGATCCATGTTCGATCGAATCCACGCCCGCTTCTGCGGCCCAGCGGATGCCCTCCGCTCCATGCGCGTGCGCCGCCACTTTGCGCCCTAGCCTGTGCGCGTCGGCCACGAGCGCTTTCATCTCCTCCAGGGTGTACTGCGAGGCCTGCGGATTGTCGCCCATGGAAAGTACGCCGCCCGTGGCACACACCTTGATCAGGTCTGAGCCATACTTGATGTTCTCCCGGACCTTATGCTGCACGGCCGCAATGCCATCTGCGACGCCATCTTCAACTGCGTGATATTCGAAGGGCAGCATGTTGTTGTCGCAGTGTCCGCCGGTGATGCTGAGCGGTGGCCCGCTGACCAGCAGCCGGGGCCCCGGCACGTCGCCCGCATTGATGGCATCGCGCAGCGCCACGTCGGTAAAATCGCGCGCACCCACATTGCGAACCGTGGTGAATCCCGCTAGCAACGTTACGCGCGCGTTCTTCGCTCCGGTCAGCGTTTCGCGCGGCACCGAAATCGCCAGCCGTTCATAACCAAAACGCGGCTCCATGGTCAGGTGCGTGTGCGCGTCAATCAGGCCGGGAAGCACAGTCGCGTTAGGCAGTTCGATCCGCACCGCATCGCCGGGAATTTTGGCGTCCCCCGCGCCGCTCACGCTGATGATCTTCCCGTCATCAATCACCAGCATCTGATCAGCCAGCATCTTGCCCGACTTTACGTCGAGCACGTGCCCCGCATGCAGCGCGACGTGCCGTGGCGTTTGAGCGATCGCCTCCCCCAGACAAAACAACACAAAGGCAAACACAGCAACGCAGATCTTCTTCATTGTGACTTTCCCCCAGAATGTTCCATGGGCACAGCGACTACTCGCGACGGGCCTATGCACGCCGTCCGTCGAGACCCCAGACTCGTCCGGCGTCAGCCGCGAAAAAAATAATGAGGAGCAATAATAGCGGAATCGTGTCGAGCCGCGCGCCAAAGTAGCGCCACACCGGAGCGCCATGCCCCGGCTCCCACCAGGCGGCGAGAGTCAGATTGATCAGGAACAGAATGCCGAGAATGGAAGCCGCGCGCACCCACAATCCAATCAGCAGTGAGATCCCGACCAGCAGTTCAACGACGCCCACTGCATACCCGAAGAAAACCGCGTGCGGCAATACCAGACCAGCCAGCACTGGACGATAGAAACTCACCGCGCTGCTGGCGATGTAGTCGTGGAGATAATTCTGAAACCCGCCATGGGCGAAGCCCGGCCCCGCGACCTTGTATTCGCCGAATAGCAGAAAGAAAACAGAGGTGGCGATGCGCACGGCGGCAATGGCCCTTTGCGAGGAAGCGGAGTTAGTTTCGGGCATGGATGGATGTGTAATCCTCTGTCTTCCTCTGTGTACCCTGTGGTTAGGGTTTTAACTTCAACCACCGGGCGTACAGAGATCCACCGATTTATCCTCCGGGCCCGTCGTTCGACACATACTGCTCGAGCGACTCCAATTCCCGGCTCAGATCATCGACCCGCCACTCCAGCAAATTCCGGATCGACAGAATCCCCAACAGCTTCCCATTGTCATCCGCAACCGGAAGATGCCGGAAATGCTGTTCCAGCATGATGCTCAGAGCCTCCCCGGCTCCGGTCTCGCGGGTCGCCATCTCCACCGGTGTGGTCATCAATTCGCGGATGGATGTAGTCTGCGGATCCAGCCGACTCAGCGACATCTTCCGCAGCACGTCGCGTTCGGTAAAGATTCCCGCTACCCGGTATTCACTGTCGACCACCGCTACCGCTCCTACATGCAGGTCAAGCATTTTATGGATGGCGTCGGCAACGGTCGCTTCCATGCCCACTGCCGCAATCTCTCGGTCGCAAAGTTCCAGCACGCTCATAAACACCTCCTCCGGCTCGACGACCCCCGCCCCGGATCCGACCGGCTCAAAGTAGATTGACGCATTATGCTCACACCGAAACGCTTGTCAAGAAAATTGCGAGCGCCTCCGTGAAAAGAGTCGATCTTGGGTCTTGGGTGTTAGGTCTTAGGAAATCGGTTCGAACGGGATCCGCCATCAGCTGACGCTTAAGACCCAATACCCAAGACCGAAGACCTAAGACCGAAGACCGAAGACCTAAGACCGAATCCCGACTTTACTTCGACCGGAAGACCTGCCCATCCTTCATCACGAAATCGACATTCTCCAGCACCTTGATGTCGCGCAGCGGATCGCCATTCACCGCGATTACGTCGGCATACGCGCCCGGAGCGAGCACGCCGATCTTTCCGTCCATGTCAAGCAACACTGCCGCCCGCGAGGTCGCGCTCTGGATCGCATCCATCGGCGGCATACCGAACTCGACCATGCGCGAGAACTCCTGCGCGATCGGCTCCGTCCACGGAATCCCGCCCATATCCGTGCCGAATACGATCTTCACTCCCGCCTTCATCGCCTTCTTGAACGACACCTCGTGCACCGACGCCCGCAGCCGGTCGCGCTGCCCGCCCGGGGTGTCCGCGGGAGCCCAATCCGTGTAGTAGACCGCCAGCGTAGGCACGTACCAGGTGCCTTGTTTCAACATCTGCGCGATCGCGGCATCGTCGAGATCGAGGCCGTGCTCAATCGAATCGCACCCGCCGTCGAGCGCGCGGTGCAGGCCGATCCCGCCATAAGCATGGCAAGCGACCTTCTTGCCCCAGCCGTGTGTCTCGTCCACGATGGCCCGCAGCTCTTCCACGGTGAACGTTGGCTGCGAGACCAATTCGCCGTTCTTGCCGACCCACGAGCGGTGCGTCATGTACACCTTGATCCAATCCGCGCCATGATCGAGCTGTTCGCGCGCCGCCTTGCGGGCCTCCACCGGCCCGTCGGCTATCTGCGCCCCCTTTGGCATCTCAAGCTCCGGAGCGTAGCCTTCTAACGGATAGCCGCCGGTTGTAGAAATCGCGCGCGTCGAGACGAACAGCCGCGGCCCGGGAATGTATCCGCCCTCAACCGCTTGCTTGATTCCGATATCGCCGTAGCCCGCGCCTTCGGTCTCGACATCGCGCAACGTCGTAAAGCCCTGCTCCAGCGCGCGCCGAGCCGAAACCGTGGCTCGAGCCGCCCGCAGCGCCAGCGGCGCATTTAAGATGTTGGCATCGTAACCACCCTTGGCGGGATCCTCTCCCTGCAGAAAAATATGCGTGTGTGAATCGATCAGTCCCGGAAGCACCGTCTCTTTGGAAAGATCGATCTCATGGGCTCCGGCGGGTATCTTCGCATTCGCCGCATCCGAGACGCTCTCAATGCGATTACCGCGAATCACAATGACTTGATCGTGCCGGGGCATTGCAGCCTTGCCATCGATCAAGGTTCCAGCGCGAATCACGGTCACCGATGGTGCCGCCTGATTGGCCTGTTGCCCAACCGCGCTTATGACAAATAAGAGAGACACCACGCAGAGAAGACTCTTCACCTTAGCCTCCGTTGACGCGAACGGCTTGCCGGGATGATTTAGCGGGAAGGATTCTATACCCTGAGTCCAGTAGGGTGCTTAGAATGTCCCAGCAGGAGGCAGCGTGCAGTTGCGATTGGCCACACATGCAGATGCTGACGCGATCACTATTCTCATCAACACGGCCTTCAGGCGCGCAGAATCTTTCCTGATCGACGGCAACCGTATCGACCTGCAGACTGTTCAAGGCTTGCTGGAAAAAGGAAAGTTTCTGGTGGCAGAGGAAGATGGAACACTCGCAGGCTGCGTCTACCTTGAGCCAAAAGGCGATCGAGCCTACCTCGGCCTGCTATCCGTTGATCCGCATCGTCAGAGAGCCGGTCTCGGTTCCATGCTGATGAAGGCCGCCGAGGATTACTGCCGCAACGCCGGCTGCCGCTTCATCGACCTTCAGATCGTCAACGTGCGCGAGGAACTGCCCAGCTTCTATCACCACCGCGGATATACCGAGACCGGGACAGCTCCGTTCGTCCCTGGGTTCGTTCCCAAGGTGCCCTGCCATTTCGTGAAAATGTCGAAGCCATTGAAGTGAAGCCTCGCCTGTTCAGGACACGACCGCATCCGCCTCAATCTCCACCAGGATCTCCGGAGAAATCAGCGCACTTACTTGCACCATCGAGGTCGCCGGACGAACATCGCGGAGAAACTCCCCGTGCGCCTTCCCGATCTTCTCCCAGTCCGCAATGTTGGTGACGTACATGCGCGTGCGCACCACATCTTTCATGCTCGCTCCCGCCTTCTGGAGCGCGCTTTCAATGTTCTTCAACGTCTGCACTGCTTGCGCGTATACATCGCCCACTCCCACGATCTTTCCATCCGCTCCCGTCGCCGTTGTTCCTGAGACATGGACGTAGGAACCCACTTTCACCGCACGAGAGTAATCAACAATAGGCTCCCAGGTCGTCCCGCTGGAAATGTTCTGCCGCTCCATACAAGTCCTCCGTAACCGCATTCTACAAGGCCGAATTGCCCAGTTTGCGCCGAATTAGCAGCCGACCTTCTTCAGTGCCAGCAAAAATACAGTGAAATCCGCCTGCACCTCCTTTGCGACACCCCCAGGTTCTAACGTTTGCTGCGGACAACGTATTGCCTTGCCATTCCTTCTAACGGATCGGAAAAACGAATCATGCCGATAAACAAAAGTCACTTGCGTTCCCACAGTGAACTGAGGTATCTACTCACGCAGGTAACTGAAACTCCGTGGTGGGAGCGGCGTTCAGGAGGCCAAAAATGATTCCGGAATCGCATCCGTTGCAGCAGTTGTTTCAGGATTTGGTCGGACGTCATTATGCCGAGGAGATTGGCATTCGCGATCCGCAGATCGTCGCCTACGTCTCTCACCTGCTGGCGGAATTTTGCGAGTCCGAACAGCTCTACAAGGTCCATGACGCCTTTAACCGCCCGCTCGCCGATGTGGGCGAGATGCTGCTCGAATCTGATCCCGTCTACGGCCCCGCGCCCTCGTTCGACCGCGAGCGCCAGGTGCGCAAACACATCGGCGATTTCACCTTGTTCTTCGCCGGAATGTTCCCGGAAAGCATCAATCACTTTCGCCTGCGCCGCCAGCGCCTGGAAAATTTTGTGGAGTGGGTCAAGGCCGGCAAGGAAAGCTACTACATCGTTTCCAAGTTCGAGCATTTTGAATATGCGAAGGTCGCGCCGCTGTTCGCCACGCTCTCGCAGAATTTCGAGCAGTGCGTCTACGGCCTGAACATGGTGAAGAACGATCTCGAAGAGATGCAGCATCCCATTGTTCGCCGCACCGACGAACTGATTATGTGATCAGGGGTAGCGACGGCGTCTCGCCGGCTGTCGCGAGGGCATCTTGCCCTCGCAGCCCCGGCCTTGCCCAACGGAAGGTTCGCTATTCCGTCGCATTGCTCAACCGGTAAAAGCTCAGTGCCGCATCGCCCTGCACCAGGTGGCGGAATCTCCGCAGCGCGCCAAACTCCTCTCCTGGATCGTATTTCTTCTCATGCTCGGCAACTACCACCGACATCGCCCAAATCAGCGATGATTCCGCCAAGGCCTGCAGCGTGTCGGTATACGCGCTTTTCATCCGGTACGGCGGATCGAGAAAGACCACGTCGGCCGCCACCTTTTGCCGCTCCATCCGCCAGAATGCGCGCGGCGGTTCCTCCTGCAAAATCTCGAATCCTTCCTCAATCCCGAGGCTTTGAAGATTCTTGCGGATCGCCTCCGCTGCCAATTTCGATTTCTCCACAAAGTGCACTTCCCGCGCTCCGCGGCTCAACGCTTCGATCCCGACCGCACCCGTTCCCGCAAACAAATCGAGCCAGATGCTGCCCTCCAACGCAGACGGGTTTCCAGCCGTCAGCACGTTAAAAAGCGTCTCGCGCAGCCGGTCTGACGTGGGACGAATATCCATCCCGCGTAGCGACCGCAAGGGCCGGCTTCGATATTTCCCCGCAATGACACGCATGGCTCAGTACTTTCGGATGCCGCACTCCCTCAATCTCTACATGTAGAATAAAAGTAACAGAGCCTTATGCGAAGCTGGTCGATTCCGGTGGGACGGCTGTTCGGCGTGGATTTGCGCCTGCATCTCACCTTTCTGATCCTGCCGCTATTTGTGTATTGGACCGAATACGCGGCCCATCCGCAAAATGTGAATGGGGGACGCGACCTGGCTCTTTGCGGCATTATCCTGGCGTGCGTCGCTGCTCACGAGTGCGGACACATGCTGGCCGCCCGCCGCTTCGGCCTGATTCCTAAGGCCGTCATTCTGCTTCCTCTTACTGGCGTCGCCCTGTATGACGAGTCCCGCGTCGAGAAGCCGGCCGCGTCTTTGGGATGGAAGCGTGAAATTCGTCTCGCCCTCGTGGGACCGCTGGTAAATCTGGCTCTGGCGGGCCTGGCGATCGCCGCCATCGGCGCCTCAGGTCGCGGCATTGAGCTATGGAGCTGGCCTTTCCTGCGAGCCGCTAACCTGCCCGCGAGCCTGGTGTGGGCCAACTTGTATATCGCAGGCCTGAACCTGATGCCGGCCTATCCTCTGGATGGCGGGCGCATCCTGCGCGCCTTTCTGTCGCGGCAACTTGATCTCCCTACCGCGACGCGCCGGGCCGTTTCCATCAGCAGCGCGATCGCATTGGTTCTCGTATTTGCCGGACTGTTTAGCAATAACTGGCTGACCATGATCGGCGTCATCGTTTTCTCGGCGGCCCAACTGGAGGAGCGGGCGTTGGTCTTCCAGTCGGTCCTCGACAATGTTCGCCTGGAAGAAGTCATGCTCACCGACTTTGCCACTCTTTCCCCCGCCGACACGCTGGAAGACGCGCTCGACAAAGCGGTCCACTCTCTCCAGGATGATTTCCCGGTTGTGCGCGGCAGCGACATGGTTGGAGTGATTTCGCGGCAGCGCATTCTCGACGCACTGCGGGCCGAAGGCAACGGCTACGTGCAAGCGGTGATGAACAAAATTTTTGATGTTTCCGTGCGCCACGACTCGCTCGGATCGGCGTTCCGCAAGCTTACTGCCCGCAGCTCAAGCATCATCCCGGTGGTTGAAGACCAGCGTCTGATCGGGATCGTCACGCTGCAGAACCTGATGCACTCCATGTCTCTGCTTGCTGAGAGCCGCAAACTCCGCCGCGACGAATCCGAATCGTAAACTAGATTTCAGATTGCAGATTGCGGATTTAAGATCGATCGGGAATCGCCTTTCCATCTGAAATCTGCAATCTGAATCCCAGCGCTAGAACAATCGCACCGCCTTAGCCGTCTGCACCGCCGCAATCCCACGCAACTTCGTCAGCACCGCATCAGTCACCTGTCCATCCACGTGCACAACAGCAATCGCCTCCCGCGGCTGATCGGCAACCTCCGCGCTACGCCTGCCCAAAGAGAAATCGGCAATGTTGATCGACTCTTCTCCCAGAACCGTGCCGACTCTGCCGATCACACCAGGCACGTCACGGTTTCGCAGATAAATCAGGTTGCGCTCCAGCGGAGCCTCAACGTCAATGCCATCCACATGCAGGAGCCGCGGAGCGTCCCCATGCAATACCGCTCCCTTCACCAGGTGCTCTTCGGTTGCCGTCTTCAGAAAAATGGAGAGCACGCTGCCCGCGCCCCCGGTCGAAGCCTTCGCTTTGTGCGACTCCAGGACGCGCAGCCCACGGTCGTGCGCAATCGTGGCCGCATTTACCAGGTTCGCCTTCTCCTCCAGCGCCTGATTCAGAATGCCCTTGATCGCCCCGTTGCGGATCAGTTCCGTCTTCCAGTCGGCAATGTGCCCGCTGTAGCGGATGGAAATTTCCTCCAGCGATCCTTCCGAAACCTGCGCCAGAAACGCTCCCATGCGCTCCGCCAGCACGATGTAGGGCTGCATCGCCGCATATTCTTCCGCCGAAACCGACGGCACATTCACCGCGTTCTGAATCACGCCATGCTTCAGGTATTCCTTGACCTGCTGCGCGATCTGCACTCCGACGGCTTCCTGCGCCTCGGAAGTGGATCCCCCGACATGGGGCGTGAGCACGACATTCGGTAATGCCAGCAGCGGCGAATTCTTCGGAGGCTCAACAGCAAATACATCGATCGCCGCCGCCGCCAGGCGCCCGTCCTGGAGAGCGCGCGCCAGATCTGCTTCATTCACCAACTCGCCCCGCGCGCAGTTCACCAGCCGCACGCCTTTTTTCATCTTGGCGATAGACGTCTCGTTGATCATTCCCATGGTCTGCGGTGTCAGCCCAACGTGCAGCGTGATGTAATCCGCCACCGCATACACGTCCTCCAGACCTGCCAGCCGAATGCCTTGTTCCTTGGCCACCGCGACCGACACAAATGGATCGTGCCCGATCAAATCCATACCGAACGCTCGCGCCCGCCGCGCCACTTCCATCCCGATCCGTCCCAGTCCGATAATCCCGAGAGTCTTTGCGCGCAGCTCGGTTCCCTGCAGGGATTTCTTCTCCCACTTGCCCGCGTGCATTAGTGCATCTGCACGGCACAAATGGCGAGCCATGGCCAGCATCATCCCCAGGGTCTGTTCGGCCACTGCGACCGCATTCGCCCCCGGCGTATTCATCACCGCGATGCCCTTGTGCGTGGCCGCTTCCAGATCAATGTTGTCCACGCCCACGCCGGCTCGCCCAATCACCCGCAGCTTTCCCGCGTGTTCCAGCAGCTTGGCGTCGGCCTGCACCGCCGACCGGACAATCAGCGCATCCGCCGACTCAAGATGCTCCGACAGCTTCCCGTCAAGCTGATCGGCCGTCAGCACAGTCCATCCCGGCTCCTGCAACTGTGCTACCGCCGAGGAGGAAATCTTTTCCGCCACAATAATTTTCACGAAAGTTGCAGTCCTTCTTTCTTTTGACGTTTTGGAGACATTGCAAACTGGCCGGACCTTGACAGGAAAGTTACACCGCCCTGACACGCGCCCCAGTACACCGTTCCTACACTCTTCTCATACGGGCCACTGCCCCTGGGGGAACAGTATGAATACCGCAAAGACGTTTTTGTTAATAATACTTTTGGCCGCCGGTCTGGGATGCGGCTACTCCAAGCCGAAAACGACCATGCCGGCCATTGCAACACTCAGCCCAGCCAGTACAACGGCCGGAAGCGGACAATTTCAACTGGAAGTCGATGGCTCCAACTTTGCCAGCGGCGCCGTCGTCAGCTTCAACGGCGTGGCCGAAGCCACCACGGTCGTAAGTTCCACCAAGCTCGAAGCCACGATCCCGGCTTCCGCGATCATGACATCCGGCAGCGCGCCCGTCACCGTGACCAATCCCGGCTCGGGAGGCATCTATGGCGGCATGGGTTCCGTGACCTCCGCACCTATGAACTTCATGATCAATTAGCGCCCACTGGAACCACCATGTGGGGACAGCCGCCCTCGGCTGACCGCGGGGCACAGCCCGGCCTATACTGCCGACCCCACCGCTTCCGTGCTTCGCGCATAGATTTGCTGCGCCGCCCGCACGGCCGCGCCATACTCGACGCTTTTGTCGGTCACTCGCGCCAGCACATGCTCCAGCGCACCCAGAATGCCGATCGTATCGAGATAGTCGTAGTACCCAATGTGCGCGATGCGGAACAACTGCCCTTTCATCTCGCCCTGCCCGTTTGCCACCACCGCGTCAAACGACTCGCGGAACTCCTTCACAATCTTCCCCGAATCGATTCCGTCCGGCGAGGCAATCGCCGTGAGCGCCGCCGCGGGACTTGAAGCATACAACTTCAGGCCCAACGCCTTCGCTCCCGCACGCGTCATCTCCGCGCACAATTCGGCGTTGTTAACCAGTTCCTCGCGCCCTTTGGCCAGATTTCCCTTGCCCATGCCGCGCACGAATTGCAGCGCCGCATCCAGCGCGGCAAATAGCGAAGTTGCAGGCGTGTAGGCCGTCTCCCCCTTCGCCGCCGATTTCCGTTCTTTGCGCAGATCGAAGTAATACCGCGGCGACGTGGTGGTTTCCATCCGATTCCACGCCCGCTCGCTGACCGCGCAATATCCCAGCCCCGGCGGCATCATCAGGGCCTTTTGCGATCCACCGATGATCACGTCCACGCCCCAGCCGTCGACATCGAGATGCGTGGTGCCCAGCCCGGTGATCGCGTCCACCACCAGCAGCGTGTCGTCGCCCTGTGCGCGCACGATCTTGGCGATACCCTGCACATCGTGCCGCGCCCCGGTGGAACTCTCGGTCGCCTGCACAAAAACAGCCCGCACATCGTGCGTCACCTTGCTTCGAATTTCATCGAGCGAAAATGTCTGGCCGTAAGGACGGCTGAGCACATCCACATTGCAGCCGAATGCCTTGGCCAGCCCGGTCCAGCGCTCGCCGAACTTGCCCGCTGTGAGCACCAAGACCTTGTCTCCGGGCGACGTCAAGTTCGACACGGACGCTTCCATCACGCCCGTGCCCGAGCAAGCCAGTACCAGCACGTCATTCCTGGTTCCGACGAACTCCTTCATGTCGGCCAGCACGCGCTGAAACAGCCCCTTGAAATCGGCGGTCCGATGATGTGCGGTAAATGAAGCCATGGCCGTCTGCGCTGCCGGCAAAAGCGGCGTCGGCCCAGGAGTAAAAAGACGATTCTTATGCAACATGGCAGAGTCCTTATGAGTAGGAATAGCTCACTAGTTTACCGGAAAGCTATGGTCGCACGCAGAATCCGTTTCACCACGGAGTCACGGAGACACGAAGGAATTTTACTTATCTTTGTTTTTGATTCCTCCGTGCCTCGGTGGCTCCGTGGTGAAAAGCCCTGAGTTGGCATCTATAATCCCCACATGCCCCTAGTCGATCAGATCCAAAAAGATATCGTGACCGCCATGAAGGCGAAAGACGAAGCGCGTCTCTCCTGCCTGCGCATGATGAAGAGCGCGTTGCAACTGAAAGCTGTCGAGAAAATGTCCCCGCTCGACGACAAAGAATCGCAGGCGGTCCTCTCCACGCTGATCAAGCAGCGGAAAGAATCGATCGAGCAATTCACCAAGGGCGGGCGCCAGGAGATGGCCGACAAAGAAGCCGCCGAAATTACGGTGATCGAAAGCTACTTACCGAAAGCGGCCAGCGAGTCTGATATTGCCGCTGGAGTGAAAGCCACGATCGCCGAAATGGGCTCGCCCACGATGAAAGACATGGGCGCGGTGATGAAGAACGCCATGGCAAAGTTCGCCGCGTCCGGGATGCGCGTGGACGGAAAGATGGTCAGCGACATGGTGAAGAGAGAGTTGGCGGGGAAGTAGCGAAATGAATGTGGGGACAGCCGCTGTCCGTCAAGCGAAGCTCGACCGGGTTCACCTGCTTCTCTGCATCTCCCGGTAAGCTTCGCTCTTCGACACCCCCCGTTCCTTCGCCACCTTCTTCAGCGCGGCCTTCTCATCAATCTTCTCCTCCGCCATGACCTGCTGCACTCTTTGAAATACGGAAACCCGGGCGGACGAGGCCTCCGCCGCTCCGCGAGCATCTTCCTCTTCCGCTTTCCCGATCAGCAGCGTGATCTCGCCCTTCACCGTCTCCCTCGTCTTCAACGACGCCAGCACCTCGCTCGCGCGCCCCCGCAGGAACTCTTCATGAATCTTCGTCACCTCGCGCGCCACCACCACGTGCCGTGCGCCTCCCAAAACTTCGCAAATGTCTTCGAGCGCCTCCACGATCCGGTGCGGAGCCTCATAAAACACCTGGGTCCGCGGAGAACTCTTGATCGCCTCCAGCACCGCCCGCCGCTCCCCGCGCTTTGCCGGCAGAAATCCGCTGAAGCGAAACGAATCCGTAGGCAGACCGCTGGCTACCAGCGCCGCCAAAAACGCCGACGCCCCCGGCACCGGCACCACCGGCACACGGTGCCGGATGGACAGCGCAATCAGCCGGTACCCGGGATCGGAGATCCCCGGCATGCCCGCATCGGTCACCAGCGCCACGCTCGCGCCCTCCTGCATCTCCTTGACCAGCTCTGCCGAGCGCGTCATCTCGTTGTGCTCGTGATAGCTCGTCGTTCGAGTTGTGATCGCATAATGATTCAGCAGCTTCTGCGTCTGCCGCGTGTCCTCGCACGCGATCACATCCACTTCCTTCAGCACGCGCAGCGCCCGTAGCGTGATGTCTTCCAAATTCCCGATAGGCGTCCCGACCAGATACAACGCGGGTCCAGTAGCGGACGCCTTGTCATCAGCGGATCGCATCGGAATCTCGTTCGATTTCATGCCCTTCCTGACCCGAAGTCTACCACCGTAACTTTGCAACCATGAGGTCGGTTATTCCTGATGTAATTCTCTTGCGCCTTCCTTCGTGTACCTTAGTGACCTTCGTGGTTCTTGATTTGAATTCCGGAGAACTCAACAGGAACGGATTGGGTTCCTAAAACTGCTAGCAGACGTTTGGGAGCAGAGTTGCGCCACGCGCTGGTAGCGCAAGAAATTGCACATCCCCGAGTTCCTGGCAAGCTTTTCACACTTCCATGGAGAATCGGACGCTCCCTCTGATCTTCCCGAATTGTAAGGTCCCCATTTTTCAATAGCTTTAAGCTGCAATCTTCCTTGGCCCTTCACTTGCTTCTACAAAGTCCCAGGAGAACTCCATGCAAGAAGAATTCCGCTCAAAATCAGGTTCTGCAGCTCGTTTCCCCGTCGCCTTCGCACTCGTTTTCGTTGTCGTCGCCGCCATCGCCGCCTACGCGTTTCATGAGCACAATCTCTCCAAGCAACTGGCGGCGCAGAACAGCGCCGTCACATCCACTCTTAATGCGACTCGCGACCAGGTAAGCGCGCTGACCGCGCGGCTCGACACGATCAGCGCGGAGCGCGCTGCCGAACAAGCGGCTCATGCTCCCGTCTACCACAAACCGATGGCCGCAGCCGGCATGCGGCACCGCATCGACGATCCGCGCTGGAAGAAGATGCAGGGACAGCTCGACGATCAGGCCAAGCAAATCGACGCGACCCGGCAGGATCTTTCGAGCGCCCGCACCGAACTGCAGGGCTCGATCGCCACCACCCATGACGAGCTCGTGCTCCTGGAGAAGAAAGGCGAGCGCAGCTATTTCGAGTTCGATCTCGACAAGAGCGGCCAGTTCACCCGTGAAGGTCCCGTGGGCGTGCGCCTGCACAAGGCCAACACCAAGCATGAATACGCTGATCTGGAAATGCTGGTGGACGATTTCAAAGTATCGAAAAAGCACGTCAACATTTACGAGCCCGTGGTCTTCTACGCGGCGGATTCGAAAGTGCCAGTTGAGCTTGTGATCAACAGCATCTCCAAGAATCACATCCACGGGTACGTTAGCGAGCCCAAATACAAAGGCGCCGACCTGGAAGCCATGGCCAAATCGTCCGCGAACAACGCGGCCACAAACAACTCCGCCGACCCGAATGCCAAGCCGTCGCCGGTAGTGCGCCAGCGCCTGGACATGCCCAGAAACTAACGGCTCAGCATTGCTGCCCGACTGAAACACTGAGGCCACAGAGGAGATCTTTTTCCTCTGTGATCCTCAGTGTCCCCTGTGGTTAAAGCTCTTCTAGAAATTGACGCCACCCAACTCCCGCCCCTAGAATCAAGGAGTCGACGTTATCTTCAATACCCGTCTCTCACTCATGCCACTTTACGAATACGAATGCAAGCAGTGCGGCCATCGCTTCGAAAAAATCCAGAAGTTTTCCGACAAGATGGTCAAGAAGTGCCCTGAATGCGGGGGTATTGTCGAGCAGATGATCTCCGCGCCCGCCGTGCAATTCAAAGGCTCCGGCTGGTATGTGACCGACTACGCCAAGAAATCCACTTCGCCGGGCTCTTCAGCTGGTGACTCCGGATCCAAAGACAAGACGGACGACAAACCCAAGGCGGATAGCTCGTCCAAAGACAGCTCCAAAGAGAGCGCCGCCAAAGCGGGCTCTTCCAAAGAAAGTTCCCCGAAGGAAACCCCTCGCAAAGGTTCAGGCCGGCACAAATAAAGCGGCTCCGTTTTCGCGAAGCCGCTGTTTCCCGCACTGTAGCTTGCAAGTCACAAGCAAGTCCTGCCCTACTTCAACTCCCTCTCAAACTGATCCTCGATCATCGTGAACAAATGCACCCGCGCATCTTTCCCGGCGATGCTGTGCGTCTTGTTGGGATAGATCATCAGCCGGAACGGCTTGCCCGCATTGATCAGCGCATTAATCATTTGAATGCTGTTCTGGAAATGCACATTGTCGTCGCTGGTCCCATGCACCAGCAGCAGCGCCCCATGGAGTTTGTCGGCGGACTTGGTCACATCGGACTGTTCGTACCCCGCCTTGTCATCCTTGAGCAAGCCCATGTAGCGCTCGGTATAGATCGTGTCGTAGTTTTCCTGGTTCGTGACTGGAGCCACCGCCACGCCCGCGCGAAAACGCTCGGAATGCGTCATCGCATAAAGCGTCATCGACCCACCATTCGACCATCCCCAAATGCCGATGCGATCTTTATCGATTTGCGGATACTGCTCGAGCAACTGATCCAGCGCCGTCAACTGATCCTTCAACTCAATCGCGCCGAACTCATGCCGGATCGCCGTCTGAAATTTCCGATCTCGCCCCGGCGTCCCGCGATTATCCACCGCAAAAATTGCGAACCCCTTGCGCGCCAGAATTTCGTCAAACGCGCTGGGCACATCTTTCCGCACCATCTGCGCCGCTGGGCCGCCGTAAATATTGATGATCAGCGGAATCTTTCCACCCGCCGGAGCGTCGGGTGGCAACAGCAATCGCCCGTACAGAACGGTCCCATCGTCCGCCTTGAACTCCAGATACTTCGGCGCCCGAAGGCCGTACTCCGCAATCTCATCGTTCGCCTTCCACACCGGGTTGCATGCCCCACCCACCTCGCACAGTGTGATGCCCGGCGATGCCTGCGGCCCGAAATACATGTGCGTATAGTGCCGGCCATCGTCGCTGAAGTTGGCCCTGTGCTCGCCCTCTTCCGTGGTCAGAGCCTTGAATCCCGACCCGTCGAGCTGCACCGAAAAAATCTGCATCTGCCGCGGATCATCTTTATTCGCTGAGAAGAATACTGTCCCCGCCTTCTCATCGACGCCGTCAATGCCGAGCACCTCGTATTCGCCCTGCTCAAGCTGGCGTTCCAGCTTCGCATCCGCCGCCATCGGATTTTGCATGTCGTAACTGTAGAGATAGATGTGCATATTACCGTCGCGCCAACTCGGCCACAGGAACTGCGGCTTCGTCTTCAGGAAGCGCGCCTCCACCTGATCGAAGTCAATCCACGCGCCCGGTGTCGCCTCCGTCAGCACGATTCGCGACTTCCCCGTTTTCGCATCCACGAAGTACAGGTCCATCTTGTCTTCGGTCCGGTTCAGCACCTCGGCCCAGATCATGCCCTCGCGCACCCAGCCGAATCGCGGAATATAAGTCTCTTCATCGTTGGTCAGCGAAAGCCACCGCACCTTGCCCTTATCCGCATCCACTACTCCCAGCTTCACCACCGGATTCGGATCGCCCACCTTGGGATACTTTTCCTGTTCGACCGTGGGATGCGTCGGTATCCAGTCGGTGATCGGATAGGTGGGCACTTTGGTTTCGTCCATGTGCAGGAACACGATTTCTTTGTTGTCGGGCGACCAGAAATAATTGCTGCGCACCGCCAGCTCTTCCGCGTAGACCCAATCGATGTCGCCGTTCAGAAGATTCTCGCTGGTATCCTTAGTAAGCTGCTTTTCCCCGCTGCCACTGACCGGACGCACGTACAAATTGTGTTTGCGCACGTAGGCCAACCTGCGTCCATCCGGCGAGAACTTCGGATCGCCGCTCGGATCCGGCGCCGAAGTGAACTGTACCGCCGTCTGCGTCCCCAAGTCGTAAAGCCACAACTGCCCGCGCGAATCGAATAGCAGATGCTTCGAATCTGGAGCCCACACGTACGCCGCCACGTGATAGCGCGTGAGACGCTCTTTTTCCCGCTCGTTCTTTACCTTGTTTACGTCCGGGTCAAGCGACGCCAGCTTCTCCGTGCTGACCAATACCTTCTTCTCTCCGGTCGCCGTATCCACGTAATACAATTCGCCCTTCTCTCCCTTTTCGTCGCGCTGCACAAACGAAAGCCGGGCCCCATCCGGACTCCACTCCGTTGTCTCTGGACCGCGTCCCGCCAAGCTCCCTGGCTGAAACAAGGTGTCGATGGTCAGCGGCTTGGTCGGCGAAGTCTGCGCCGCAACCTGACAAATAGAAAGGCCAAACAACGCGCAGAGAACAAAGCAGGAACAAGAGCAAGTCTTTCGTTTCACGAAGCGACCTCACAGGAAAGAGTGATAACAGGCGAACGGAAAGTGTACACCGCATAATGTTCGGCCTGCACCTTTGGCATGCCCCTGTTCCCTTCGTGTACCTTCGCGTCCTTCGTGGTTAAAGCCTTTGCCGGCCCACAAATACTGCCTCTGCGCATGCTAGAATCAATGCAGACATCCCGGATGCTTCCTGACATCGAAAATCTGTTGAAACTGCAAGACGCGGACAAGGAAATCCGCCGCCTCCAGGACGAAGTCGCCGAACTCCCCAAACGCGTCGCCGCCATCGAACAAAAGCTGGCCGGAACCAAGGCCCAGCTCGACAAAGCCCAGGCCGCGATCAAAGCCGACGAAGCCGCCCGCCGCAAGTACGACACCGCCATCTCCGACCTTCGCGGCAAAATCTCCAAGTATCGCGACCAGTCTCTCGATGTAAAGACCAACGACCAGTACAAGGCTCTGCTCCACGAGATCCAGTTCGCCGAAAAGGAAATTGCCGCCAACGAAGACAAGATCCTCGAACTGATGGTCAATGCCGACACCCGCGACAAAGAAGTCAAGGCCGCGCAGGCCGAACTGAAGGCTGAAGCCGCCGAGATCGAAGTAGAAAAAGAGCAGGCCCGGCAGCGCACCGCCGAAGACGAAAAACTTCTCTCCGAATGGCGTGGCAAGCGCGACCACCTCCGTTCCGGCATTCGCGAAGATCTTCTGCGCCACTACGAGCGAGTTTCAAAGTTCCGCGGCAGCGGCATCTCCGAAGTCCGCAATCAAAAGTGCATGGCGTGCCAGGTCATGCTCCGCCCGCAGACCTATAACGATGTCCGCTCCGGCAACGAAACCGTCGTTTGCGACTCCTGCCAGCGCATCCTGTACTTCAACCCAGCGGACGAACTTGTCGATCAGAAGCCGGGCATTCACCGCCCCAAGCGCCATCACCCCAAAATCGACGCGCCCCAGGCTTGGTACTATCGCCCCGAATTTGCCGGCGACGGCGAAGTGTTTCTCTGTCTCACCAACGCCCGCGGCCAGGCCAGTCGCCGCATCTACGACATCCATACCGGACGCCTCATCGGCGACATCCTCATCCGCGAAGGCGACTACCGCCAGGCTTTTCCCGAAGATATCAGCGGATCCACCCGTCTCAATGGCGGCTGGTCAGAGGATGAACTCGACGCCTTCGGCGCCGAACTTCCCATGGTCGTCCTCGATTCCCTGAATGCCGACCTCGATCTCGCCCGCTACGAAGCCTCCACCGGATCTCACGTCAAGCACCAAGCCCCCACCGAACAAGCCGCCAGCTAATTTCTGGAACATACGGAGACCGCCGCCTTCGGCTGTGCGTTAGGCAGAGCTCGACTCTAGCCATGGTTATGGAACGAATTGCGAGGTTTTTAGGGTTTGGCTGTTAACGTCTAATGCGTCGCGGAACACATGTTTTAGAATGCGCTGTTATGACTGCTCACCGTTTTCGGACGATTGCCGTGCTAGTGGCTGTCACGTCAGTGGCATGGTGCACCGACGCTCATCAGCGAGCGCCTGCCCACGAAAGTGCGACATTTATTGCGCCTGATCATACCTTCCGTTTCTCTTATCCCACTGGGTTCGAAGTGTGTACAAAGGGCAACATCCAGCCTTGCGTTACATCCATGATTCCCCGTGTTGATCCCGACGCGCTGGTCTGTGCTGTATATCCGGTGAAGCAGTTCGGGGAGACCAATCTTAATGCGGCCGCGTTTCAAGTAAGGGAGATTTTCGCGTCAGGGGAACAAATGACGGCGGACATCTGCGCCACACCATATCCACGGGATCACGGTAGCCCCGGACAATATCCAGATTTCTTGATTTCCGCCAAGAACCCCGTCGAAGTGATTGGCGGCGTGCAATTCATCCACGGTGCCAGAGATGGCGTTGCCACGGGCTCCAGCATCGACACTGAGTTGTACCGTGCGTTTCACAACCAAAGATGCTTTGAGCTTAGTGTTAGCCAGACTGGCACAAACCCAAATCTCTCCGATCCGGCCACAAAAACGCTAACGCTAGCGCAGCAGAAGACGTTGGTGTTGACGTTGTCGCACATCCTGCACAGCTTTCGGTTCACCAGATAGACTGCATCGTTGATGATAAATCCCGTGGGTTCTGAAAAAGTCGATTAGCCGCAGTCTGCAGTTGCTGGCACACGCTATAATTGCGCCCACGCATGGCTCTGACCTCTGGCACGAAACTCGGACCCTACGAAATCCAATCTCTTCTCGGCACCGGCGGCATGGGAGAAGTTTACCGCGCCCGGGATACCCGCCTGGATCGTACCGTGGCGGTCAAAGTTCTCGCTTCTCACCTTTCTTCTTCCCCGGAATTCAAGCAGCGCATGGAACGCGAGGCCAGGGCCATCTCGTCGCTCAACCATCCCCACATCTGCCATCTCTATGACATCGGCTCGCAGGATGGCACCGACTACCTGGTGATGGAGCTGCTCGAAGGTGAAACTCTGGCCGACCGGCTGCGCAGGGGCGCGATGCCGCTGAGCGAAATTTTCAAGATCGGTATTGCCGTAGCCGATGCACTGGCGTACGCGCACCGCCAAGGCATTGTGCATCGAGACCTGAAGCCGGGAAACATCATGCTGACCCAAGGCGGCGCGAAGCTGATGGACTTCGGGCTGGCGAAGCCGCTGGGCCTGCGAAACACGGCCACCGGGTCAGGAGCGGCGCCTTCATTCACCGCCGCAGCCACGTTGAGCGGGCCGAGTCCGCTAACTCCGCTGACCACCGCAGGCAGCATTATTGGCACCATCCAATACATGTCGCCGGAGCAAATTGAAGGCAAGGAAGCGGACGCCCGCTCCGACATTTTTTCCCTTGGTGCCGTCCTCTATGAAATGGCGACCGGAAAACGCGCCTTCCAGGGCAAATCGCACTTGAGCACGGCATCCTCGATTCTGGAAAAAGACCCCGATCCCATCTCGACCGTTCAACCGCTGGCCCCGAAGGCTCTGGAGCACACAGTCCAGACTTGCCTGGCGAAGGATCCAGAAGACCGCTTCCAGGACGCGCACGATCTCAAGCTCCAGCTCCAGTGGCTGTTGGGCGCAGGCGCTGACGGG
>Ga0209166_10000653_pt1 | contig 35184 bp, 25 predicted proteins | sample Coa_R1_3_FD_187151 | JGI IMG/M metagenome (GOLD analysis project Ga0209166, IMG submission 187151) | Surface soil microbial communities from Centralia Pennsylvania, which are recovering from an underground coalmine fire - Coalmine... | ecosystem: Environmental > Terrestrial > Soil >...
GCGCACGAAGCGAAAAGGACCGCTGCCGACGGGATGACGGTTAAAATCGGCGCCGCTGCCGTAGGGCACAATGCCAATGCCACCCTCGGAAAGGTTCCACATCAGAGTTGCATCAGGTTCTTTGAGATGAAAAATAACGGTGGCGTCGTCGGGCGCATCAATGTGATCGACATGCTTGTAAGTGGCGGTCTTGGGACTGGGCAATACGTGGTTCAGCATGGAATCAATGGTGTATTTGACGTCACGCGCGGTCAGCAAGCGTCCGTCATGAAAGTGCACGCCCGTTCGCAGGTGGAAGATATAAGTCAACCGATTGGGGATCTCATAGCTCTCGGCCAGCATGGGCTGCAAGTTAAAGTGCTCGTCGCGGCGAAAGAGCGCGTCAAAGATCAGCATGTCAATGCGCTCGGATTGCGCGTCAATGCCGGCACGCGGATCGAGGTTTGTCGGGCTGCTCTCGATGATCATCACCAAGGCGCCAGGGTCGGGACGTCGCGCACATCCGGAGAGCAATAATGCAAGCAAAAGCGCAGCCAGGCAACGGGGGCGGAGCATGCCTTCAATTAAAACATGGAAGATGGAAAAGCAGTCGGCATCCACGGCAGGCAGCATTCAGACGAACCGGAGGTACTGCAGGGTCTCAGCTCTTGGGCGTAACCGCATAGAGCTTAAGATGCATCAAGGCTTCTCGAACCGCAATTTGGACCGGCTGGCTGTTCCGTTCTATCTTGCCCATGAGCATGGCGCCCTGGATTGTAGCGATGCAAAAGGAAGCCAGATGCTCTTCGTTGGCGTTCTTCGAGAGGCGTCCTTTGGCTTTCTCCCTGACGAAGAATGTCGCTAACTTATTCTTTACGATTTCAAAGAGAAGGCTGAGGTCCTGGCGGATGAGGTCATCGCTTTCGGTCAACTCATTGCCCACAGTTCCAAATGGACAACCGCGGGTCATATTGAATCTCTTCTGCAGCTCAATATGCGCCTGGAACCACTGCTCCAAATCTTGCCAGGAATTGATTTCGTAGTTGACCGGGGCATTGCCGGTCTTGATCGCCTCAAGATGATTCTGAAGCACCGCATGTACGAGGCCTTCTTTACTCTTGAAATAGTGGTAGAACTGCCCCTTGCCGGTGGCGGAAGCTTCAATGATTTCGTCCGGACTGGTGGCGCGGACGCCCTGTTTGTGAAACAGGTCGGCTGCAACCTGAAGAATACGAAGTCTTGTCTCAGCGCCTCTCACCAAACGTGCTTTCATGGTCCTCCTCTAATTGTACTAACACGTACAAATCAGGCATCCATCCAGCGCCAAATATGGCCAAGTTGCGAATATTCCGGCTTGTACTTGATTTCTGACCAGCATTCATCTACAAAGGCTGAGCATTTCAGCGGCGATGTTACGTCCTGCTCTCAGCGCAATGCGCTTTTGTAGGAGCCTTTCAAAGCACCAAATTGTACTAGACAGTCCAGTACTTGTCTAAAAAGTAAAACACGAATGAGAGCGAAAGGAGATGGAATCAGCATGATGAATTCCGACAAGACAGTGCTCATTACCGGAGCGACCGGGCGGCAGGGCGGGGCCGTCATCCGCCACATGCTTCCCAAGGGCTGGAAGCTGCGCGCTTTGACTTTCAAAGCCGATGGCGCAGCGGTCCAACGACTTACCGACCAGGGGATCGAGGTTGTCAAAGGAGATTTGGAAGATCCGGCTTCACTGGAGCGGGCGGCGCGAGGTGTATATGGTGTCTACAGCGTGCAGGATTTCTGGTCGGTCGGCGCCAAACGTGAAGTCCAACAGGGCAAGAACATGGCCGACGCCGCGAAGAAGGCCAGCGTGGAACACTTCGTATACAGCTCGGTGGGAGGTGCGGAGAGAAACTCCGGCATCGATCACTGGGAAAGCAAATGGGAGGTCGAGAACTATATTCGCAAGCTCGGCTTGCCCGCAACCATGATCCGGCCGGTGGCCTTCATGGAGAACTACTACATCGACCAGGTTGAAATAGGGATTCTCAAAGGCAAGCTCATGGATCCTATTCGAGCCGACAAAACCTATCAAACCATCGCGGCAAATGACATCGGAGGGTTCGTGGCGCTGGCATTCGAGCGCCCCAAAGAGTTCATCGGCGCCGCACCGGAAATTGCCGGAAGCGAGCTGACCAATCCGGAAGCGGCCCAGGTTTTCAGCCGTGTTCTGGGCAAGCCGGTGAAATTCCAGAAGCTTCCCATGCCCATGGTACGGCTTATGCTGGGCAAAGAGTTTTATCAGATGTTCCGCTGGTTCAATGAGGCGGGCTTCAAGGCGAATATTCCTGAACTGCGGCGCAAATATCCGGAGGTCCGGCTTCAGACATTGGAGGAATGGCTGCGCACTGAAGGATGGCACAAGCGGGCGCGCCATCTCTGCCCGCCGAAGGTTTAGGTATTGTTTTATGAATGCATGTGGCTACGGAAGGAATTGCCTCGAGGCTGTGCGAACTGGAGATCAAAACGTCGTCCCTGCGGGACTAACATCATTTTTTGCGCATACCCAGCGGTGAACCGCTGGGCTATAATACGTCACCCCTTCGGGGTTGTTCATCTATCAGGTCTTACACTTTATCAAGTCTCACAAATTCATCTCTCACAGTTTCATCACACTACAAAATCGAGTTCTCAAATAGGTTTAGAGGAGAGGCTTCCAGCGCTCCATCATCTTGCGCAACTCTGTCATGTCTTCCGGACGCATCGCAGGAAGCGGCGGACGCACCGGGCCTGCCGCCAGTCCGGCAATACTCATCATCTCTTTCATCACCGTGACCTCGTAGCCCTTGCGCCGCGCTCGCAGTGCGTAGAGGGGAACCACGTATTCATTCATCAGCCGCAGAAGCTCTGCGCTGTTTCCCGCGGAGGCGGTTTCGTGAAGCTGTAAAGAAAGTTTGGGCGCGACCGTAGCGATGCTCGATGTATAAGTGCGGATTCCGATGCTGTAGTAGCCGGGAACGCAGTCGTCGCCGATGCCGCCGATCCAGTAGAGCCGGTCGCCCACGCGGTTGATAATCTGCTGATAGCGGCGGATATCGCCTTGGCCATCTTTCCATCCCACCAGGTTGGGAATCTTTGCCGCCAATTTTTCCACCCACTCCGGCCCGGGATTGACCCAGTCGCGGCTATAAACAAAAAGCCCCAGCGGAGTGGCCGCGCCTATGGCAGCGTAATAATCCGCAAGCGCAGCCTCATCGGCGCCGGGGTAATAAGGAGGCAGAGCCAGGATCGCGTCCGCGCCTGCCCGTGCCGATTGCTGCGCCAACTCAATGCCGATCTGCCGGTTGAAACCCGTGCCCGCGATCACCGGGACCTTGCCGCGCACTTCTTCTATCGTCGCCTTGACGACCTCGGTGTGCTCCGCCGGCGTCAGGGAATACATTTCACCCGTGCCGCCTGCGGAGACAACCGCGCTGATCGGGTGCTTAAGTAATTCTTGAAGATTCTTCCGTAGTCCACTGATATCGAGAGATAAGTCAGGCTTGAACGGTGTGACCGGGAAAGCAATCACGCCACGGAGCTTACTGCGCAGTTCTTCTGGTTTCGTCATCAATGTTTCACCAACGGGAATTTTCACCAACGGGGAAGTATACGCTTCCAATTTGGATCTACATGTCTTCTCATCTCTTCGGCATCGTCGCGCTTACGGTAGAGGCAGGTGGCATAACGCTCGCGCCCGCGGGCTAGCTGGTCGTGATCAAGTTCAACCCCCAGCCCAGGCTTCTCGGGGATTCGGACGCAACCGCCTACTATTGGCACGCGGCCGCCGTTCACAATCTCATCTTTTTCCGATTGCCAGGGGTAATGCGTGTCGCACGCGTAGGTCAAATGCGGAGTAGCAGCGGCAGCATGGGCCATGGCCATGAGCGAGACCCCAAGGTGACTATTGGAGTGCATGGAAAGTCCAAGACCGAAGGTCCGGCAGATCTTGCCCAGGTGCTGTACCTGCTGCAGGCCGCCCCAATAGTGTGGATCGCACAGGATAATCTGCACTGCGTCCTGCTTTACCGATTCGGGAATATCGGCAAACGAGGTTACGGCGACGTTGCTGGCCAGCGGCGTTGTCACCCCTGCCTGCAGCAGGCCACGGCGCACCTGTGCCATGCCGTCGATGCCGGCGGCCGGGTCTTCGAGATATCCGCCGTTTCCTAACTCCTCGGCCAGTGCCTTTCCCACGCGGATTGATGTCTCCACCGACCAGGCGCAGTTGGGGTCCATGCGCAAAGGCACCGCCGGTCCTAACGCCACCCGAAGCTGCTTAACGGTTTCGATTTCTATATCAGGATCGAGGACGCCGGTCTTGAATTTGATATCGCGAAAGCCATACTTGGCGACCATCTGCTTCACTTGTCCGACCAGCGCCTCAGGCGTCAACGCCTCGCCATATTCGTCGGGGCGGGCATCGGCGCCTTCGCCGCCCCCGCCCGCATGTTTATAAAACGGATAAGCCGAAAAGGGAACTGCGTCGCGCACTCTGCCGCCAAGAAGGTCGCAGACCGGCTTGCCGACCGACCTTCCGATCAGATCAAGAGAAGCAATCTCGAGCGCCGAGTAAAGACGTGCAGCCGCGTCGAGCGGATTCTCGCCGGGAACATGATAGGTCTGGGAGCGGTCGAAACTTGTGCCTTTGGGGTCGTCTTCGATCATCGGCATGAGCAATCCGGCCAGACGATACGGGTCAGCTTCGACAATGCGAGGACGCAAACTCTCAAATCCCCGGGCAATGGCATCGCCGCCGTGGGTCTCGCTGATACCGGTAACTCCGTCTTCGTTCTTAAGCTCAATGACGGTTCGCAATGCATAAGGCGCATGCAGGCCGTAAGAGCTTCGCAGCGGCGGATCTGCGATGGCAATCGAGTGGACACGCAATTCAACAATTCGCATTGGATGGATAACCAGAGAAAGATTTTAACCGGCTATTCTAAACGGCTGTCTGCTTCATGGAAAATTTCGTCACTCTCCGACCAAATTTTTCGGTTAAGGCTTTCAAGTATACTTACGGGTTATTCGCAGGTGAAAAGATGGAACTGCACGGCGGCAACATTTTAGGCGGAGAAGTAGCAAAGGCAGGAGCTACAACTTTTCGGGCGGTGAATCCTGGGACGGCGGAGGAACTGCCAACGGTTTTTCACGAGGCCACGGAGGCGGAGGCCGGCCGCGCGCTTCAACTCGCACAGCAAGCTTTCCCTGAGTATCGCCACAAGTCAGCCGATGCGATTGCGAAATTCCTCGAAGCTATTGCCGCGGGTCTCGAAACTTTGGGCCAGGAGCTCATCGTTCGGGCACACGCTGAGACTGCGCTGCCCGAGCCCCGTCTGCTCTCTGAACGCGGCAGGACCGCCAGCCAGCTCAAGATGTTCGCAACGTTGATTCGTGAGGGCTCATGGGTAGATGCCCGCATTGACCGCGCCGATCCCGGCCGCATGCCACCAAAACCCGATCTGCGAAGAATGCTGGTTCCCATGGGACCAGTCGTTGTATTTGGCGCCAGCAATTTTCCCCTGGCTTTCTCCATCTGCGGAGGCGATACCGCCTCGGCGCTGGCGGCGGGGAATCCGGTTGTTGCCAAAGCGCACCCGGCGCATCCTGGCACATCGGAGATGGCGGCCCGCGTCATCCAGAAAGCCGCCCGCGATTGTGCCCTGCCGGCAGGCGTTTTTTCCATGGTGCACGGCACAAAACCTGATGTAAGTGTGGCGCTGGTGCGCCATCCTTCGACCCGCGCAGTTGGTTTTACCGGTTCGCTGCAGGCAGGGCGGGCGTTGTTCAATGCTGCCGCTGGCAGGCCCTCGCCCATTCCGGTTTTTGCCGAGATGGGAAGCATCAATCCAGTTTTTGTGCTCCCCAACGCCTTGAAACAGCGCGGAGCCCAACTGGCCCAAAGTCTGGCGAAGTCCGTGACTGCGGGTGTCGGCCAATTTTGTACCAAACCCGGGCTGGTGGTGGGCCTGGAAGGCGCGACCCTGGATGAATTCCGGCAGAGTCTCGGCGCCAGCGTGAGCTCAACTCCTTCCGGCACGATGCTTCATGCGGGCATCGCTTCACGTTACGGCACTGAATGCGAGAAGAGGCTGCGCATTCCGGACCTGCAGCTTGTCGCAACGCAAGACAAATCATCGCAAGATAAATCAAAGACTCAGGCGCAAGCCGCGGTATTTACCACCAGGGCGCAATCTTTCCTTAAGAATCCGGAGTTGCATGAGGAGATGTTCGGGCCTTCCACATTGATCGTGGGCTGCGAATCGGTTGGGCAACTGGAAGAGATTGCGCGCAGCCTTGAAGGCCAGCTCACGGTTTCCGTTCACGCTACCGAACAGGACTTGAAAGAGCACGGTGGCCTGATTGATATCCTGCGAGAGAAAGCGGGACGGCTGGTCTTTGGTGGCGTTCCCACCGGGGTAGAGGTTGGGCCGGCCATGCACCATGGCGGTCCTTATCCGGCGACCACCGATTCGCGCTTCACATCGGTTGGCACGGCGGCCATTCTGCGCTTCGTGCGGCCGGTTTGCTATCAGGATTCGCCATCCGAGTGTCTGCCACCAGAGTTGAAGGACGAAAACCCGAGAGGAATCTGGCGCTTGGTGGATGGCGAGTGGACGCAAGCAGCCATTGCCGTCGCATCTTCAACCAAGACATAGATAGAACGAAAAGGCTCTTCTTTACAGGTTAGCAGCGGCCGCTGGAGTGAATTCGGCTGCTTTCTTTCTTCAGCTTCAAGTCTTCAATGGAAGGGTAAGACTTAGGCATTGTCAAAATACATTCTGGCGGCTGGATGCCGGTGCGAATTGCTTTTTCCATGGCTTCGATCGCCAAGCCGGCATTGGGAGGCACAACGATGGTGCTGGCCAGCAAGCCTTTGCGTACCCAGATTTGTCCGGTTTGTGGGAGGCCGTCAACGCCGGTATAGGGCAGGTTGAGCCAGCGTTCGCGTGCGAATTCGGTCGGTATTTCCGCGAAGGCCTTTCTTGCGCCAATCGCTATCAGGTCATTTTGCGCCGCAATCACGTCAATGGGCTCGTCGTTCGCTGTGGAGAGGCGCAGCCACGAGGAAACCGCTCGATATCCGCCCTCTTCAGTCCAGGCAGGCGTTCGTATGGTCTTGGTCCGGATGTTGTCAGGCTTTGTCTCTGCCATGCCGGCAGCACGTTCATCGGCTCCGTAGCTGCCGGAAGGGCCCCGAATGTAGAGGACATTGCCGCCTTCGGGCAGAAGTGCCGCAAACTGCTGCACCTGTATGTGCCCGATCTCCCGATGGTTGGAGCTGTAGATAAAAATGGGGACGCGGTAATTCTGGCGCAGCTCGCTCACGTAGTCAGCTTGCCAGTTGAGCACGGCGACTCCCACGCCTGCGGCCGCCGCCGTTCTGGCTACCTGGGGCAGGGCCGTGCTGCCGAATGGGTGAAAGAAAATTGCATCCGGATGAGAGCTCCCCGGCAATTGAATCAATTTCAGCAGTTGCTGACTCTGCAGGATGGGATCGTTCTCTGCATAAATGATTTGCACAGTTACATCAAGTTTCTGCCCCGCTGCCAGGGCTGTGGCCGCCAGTTCCATTTGGAAGTCATTGGTGTTGGTAGAAAGGGAAACGATGAAATTAAGCTTCTTCATGACTGCCTGAGGGCCAAAAAAGCCTTACTGTCTGAGGGCCAACTTCTTACCGTCTTAATGTTAACGCCATATTAACGCCAATGCGGATAAAAATGCCTTATCAACCCCGGTTCCGGCCCCCAGCACCATTGCTCGAATTCAGAGTTGCTGGAAGGAAGGAAGAAGTGAGAAGCAGGAAGTAAGAAGTTAGAAGTAGGAAGTAAGAAGTTAGAAGTAAGATTCTATTAAGGCCCTTTGCACTTTTACCTCAACCTTCTCACTTCCTACTTCTGAGTTCCCTTGTCTTGGCTGAGTGCTGAATGCTGTTCTGCCTGATGTTTACGTTTTCATCGCCGTTTTGCTAGGATAAAACGTGCTGAACGAAGCGCGTGAACCTGATATTCTTAACAGTTCGCCAGGTGCAAGACACTACTGGTTCGGGGGTACGTGATGAGTGATCGTGAAGACGATATAAAGTCAGGGGTCTCCAGACGAGAATTTCTCAAGATATCGGGCATCGCTGCAGCCGGTGTTCCGCTGATTGCCGGGCCGACTGTGCTTACCGTTGCCGGCGAAGAAGTCGAGCTCCATGGCCCGGGCAAAACCACAGTCAAGCTGAATGTTAATGGGAAAAGCTATTCCGCGGAACTCGAACCCAGGGTCACTTTGCTTGACGCGCTGCGCGACAGTTTTGATCTGACTGGCGCCAAGCGGGTTTGTGATCGGGGAACCTGCGGAGCGTGCACTGTATTGATGGATGGCAAGGCAGTTTATTCCTGCTCGGTTCTTGCCATTGAGGCACAATCTCACACCATCTCTACGGTAGAAGGCCTGGGCGAGCCGGGCAAGCTGCACCCAATACAACAGGCATTTGTTGATAACGACGCGCAACAGTGCGGCTTCTGCACTCCGGGGTTTGTTATGGCAACCAAGGCTTTTCTGGATAAGCATCCTGACCCGACGCCGGAACAGATCAAGCATGGGTTGGGTGGAAACTTTTGCCGATGTGGCACCTACGCAGGCATGCGCCTGGCAGTGGCGCAGGCAGCCAAAGCCAGAAGGGGAGCTTAGTTATGGCAGACGACGTGAAAACACCAAACCAGCCGGATTACTCGTGGCCTGCGCCGGAACAAAGACCTCTGCTGGGCAAGCGCATTTCGCGCGTAGATGGTCCGGTCAAGGTCTCAGGGCGCGCTAAATACACCTACGACATACACCGGACGGGAATGCTCTTCGGCAAGGTCCTGCGCTGCCCCTATGCCCATGCGAAAGTAGTGAGCATTGATACTTCGGCGGCGGAAAAGATGCCGGGCGTCAAAGCCGTTTACGTCGTGCAAGATGTGGGATCGGAAATCTACTGGGCTGGAGACGACGTTGCGGCCGTAGCCGCGGTGGATGAGCCTACCGCCGAGGACGCCATCCGGAAGATCAAGGTTGAATACCAACCGCTGCCCCATTTTGTCAATGATTTTGACCGGCCGCAAAGCGTTCCTGAAGACACCGGCCCTGTCACGCAGCGTGACCTGACAGATATGTTCAGGAACCAGGTGCCCGAGCCGCAGATCATCTCCAAAGTCCAGGACAAAGGCATCAGCTTTGACGTAACCCCGGAGATGATTGACACCATGCGCCAGCAAAAGGTCGGCGAGGGGGTAATCAAGGCCCTGCAGGCAGCGCCGAAAAAAGAGGCGCAAGAATCCAAGTCGCCTTACAAGAAAGAAGCCGAGACGGTCAAGGGCGACCCGGACGCAGCCTTCCAGCAAGCCGATGCGACCTCGGAGGGAATCTACGGCTGTCCGGTGATTACACACTGCTGTTTGGAAACTCACGGCTCAATTGTGGAGTGGCCCGCCAGCGATCAGCTCTTCGTGCATACCTCCACACAAAATGTCTCCGGGGTGGGCGGCGAATATGCCCGCGCCCTGAAAGTCCCGGGCAGCAATGTTCATGTGCACCAGGACCACATGGGTGGAGGGTTTGGCAGCAAGTTTGGCGCCGACCGCTGGGGCATCGCCGCGGGGCAGCTCTCGAAGAAAGCCGGCAAGCCGGTGCGAATCATGCTGGAGCGCGATGCCGAGTTGATGGTGGCAGGCTGCCGTCCTTCAGTATTTGCGCGGGTCAAGGTGGCGGCAAAAAAAGACGGCACGCTGCTGGCCTGGCAGTCGGACTCTTGGGGTACAGGAGGGCCTGGCGGTGGCGGCGCTCCACCGATGCCTTATGTGTTCAGCATTCCCAACCTGCGCAAGCAACACGTGGCGGTGGCGACCAACATTGGTCCGGCGCGCGCCTGGCGCGCTCCCAACCATCCGCAAGGCTGCCTCGTCACCATGGGGGCCCTCGAAGACCTGGCCGCCAAGCTGAATATGGATCCGCTGGATTTCTTCTTGAAAAATATCCAGCTTGCCGCTCCGCCCCAGGATACATTCCACCGCGCCGATACTTATCGCGATGAACTGCTGATTGCCGCCGACCTGATGGGATGGAAGGCAAACTGGCGTCCACGCGGCACGAATGGCGACGGACTGGTGAAGCGCGGTCTCGGTCTTTCGATCCACACCTGGGGTGGGCGCGGCCACAATAGCAACTGCGCGCTCACCATTGCTCCCGACGGCTCTGTAGATATGAAAATGGGAACGCAGGATTTAGGCGTAGGCAGTCGCACCGCTATCCTGATTGTTGCCGCTGATTCCCTGGGAATCCCCATCGAGCAGATCCAGTTGAACATCGGGGACAATCAATATCCCGCCTCCGGCGCCTCCGGCGGCAGCTCAACCATTGGCGGCGTCAGCCCTTCTACGCGCCGCGCAGCAGTGGATGCCTTGAACCAACTCTTCGCCAAAGTAGCCCCGGCGCTGAATGCCCAGCCTGCGGAATTGGAGTCGGTCAACAGCACAATTCGGGTGAAGTCAGACCCCAGCCGCAAGCTGAGCTGGAAAGAGGCTTGTGCCAAATTGGGAACAGAGCCCATCCAGGTGGTGGGCAAGAACCCCGGCCCCGGCAACCTCAACAGCAGCGGCGTTGGCGGCGCCATGATGGCCGATGTTTCCGTAGATATCGAAACCGGCATCGTCAAAATGAATAAGATGGTCTGCGTGCAGGATTGCGGCCTGGTCGTCAGCCTGAAGACGGCTGAGAGCCAGTGCTACGGCGCCATGATCATGGGCATCGCTACGACCCTATATGAAGAGAAGATCATGGATTATGTCACCGGCCGCATGCTGAACCCCAATATGGAGTTTTACCGGCTGGCCGGCATCGGCGATGTTGGCGAACTGGTAGTTCACATGATGACCGGCAAAGGATACGACGAGCGTGGCCCTATCGGTCTAGGCGAACCGCCCACGGTTTCTCCGGCGGCGGCAATCTCCAACGCTGTGGCCAACGCCATCGGCGTGCGCGTGCCTTTCCTGCCCATCACACCTGACCGCGTTCTGGCGGCCCTCAATAAAGGAGGCAGCAATGCGAGCGTTTGAGTTCGCTACTCCCACCAGCAAAGATCAAGTCTCGGCCCTGCTCGGCGATACCTGGGGAGAAGTTGAAGTCCTGGCCGGCGGCACCGACCTGATTTCCTTGATGAAAGATGATGTCACCACGCCTCACCGTCTGGTCAACATAAAGGGCATCAAGGAATTGCAGGGTGTGAGCGTTGGGAAAGATGTCCTGCGCATCGGCGCGCTGGTGACCCTGGCCGAGATTGCGGATGATGCCAAGATCAAAAAGCTGTATCCTACGCTCGCGGAAGCGGCCAACGATGCTGCCAGCCCGCAAATCCGTAACCGGGCAACTTTGGGCGGGAACCTTTGCCAGAGACCGCGCTGCTGGTACTTCCGCAGTGGCCACGGCCTGCTCGCTCAGGGCGCCGGCGGCAAGTCACTGGTGCTTGAAGGCGACAACCGCTACCATGCCATTTTGGGAAACGATGGGCCGGCATATTTTATCAGTCCTTCGACGGTCGCGCCGGTGCTGATTGCCCACCAGGCCAGAGTAAGCATCCAGGGGCCGAAAGGCGAACGCGAGGCGCCGCTGGAGAAATTCTTTGTCATTCCCAGAAGTGAACAAGAGCGCGAGCACGACATCAAACCCAATGAAATTGTGACTGGAGTCATTCTGCCCGGCAAAGTGCCAGGGCCTGTTCGTGCCGCGGCTTATGAAGTTCGGCAGAAGGCTGCCTTCGATTGGCCCTATGCTACCGCCGCCGTTGCCCTTACCATGAACGGCGACACGGTAAGCAGCGCCCGAGTGGTGCTGGGCCACGTGGCGCCAGTACCCTGGCTTTCAGCCGAAGCGGCGCAGGCCCTGGTGGGCAAGAAAATTACCGCCGAAACCGCCGATGCGGCGGCAAAAGCAGCAGTCGCCAAGGCCAAAAGCCTTGGCCGTAATTCGGAAAAAATTATGCTTGCGCGGGTGGCGGTCAAGCGCGCCATTCTGAAGGCAGGAGGTGCTGCATGAGTGATCGCTTCAATACTGAGCGTCCCGGACTATGTTCGAACCTGCACTCCAAGAGCCAGTATATCTGGGCGGACCCCGATCCTACGGTTCCCCGTTCGAACGAAGGTTTGTTCTGGTGTGCGCTCACGCAAACCTGTATTGGACCTGATGGCAAGCTGGCTGAGCCGGGGAACTGCTGCTCTGAACAGCGCAACTGTCATTGCAGTCACGACAAATAAACCCGTATGTAAGAGCACGACAACGCCTCTTAGCGTTAAACTACCTGGCGTTAAACTAAAAGTTTAGAAAATTTGATTTTGAATCGAAGAATCCGTCATGGGATGATTCGAATCGAAACTTTGCAGGAGCAGGATTTATGCGCAGAATCGGAATTGCATTCATCGGATTGTTCTTACTGGCCATCGCCGCCCACGCCCAGCAGATCAGCGGAGATTATATTGAGAGCCGCAGCGCCGACGTTTATGTGGCCCAATGCTTTGCCAACGGCGAAGTAGGACAAGTTGGCGACCAGGCAACTCTCGCCTGGCACGTCCAGAGCGGAAGCTGGAACGGACAGAAGCTTGACGGACTGACTGTCATGGCCTCAGTGAAAGCCCAGGGGACGTTAGGCGATCCCTTTGAAAACCCATATCCGGCAAAATCGGTGATCCTGGTTGACGAAAAGGCGGCGCCCGCGCAGCGCGAGGCGCTGGTCAGCTTTGCCAAACACATGGGCGGCGACCTGCTGGCGCACGTAAGCCAGGTGATTCCCACCGCAATAGACATGCAGGTGCTGCACAATCCGCAAGACCATGGCCGCGCTCAGTTGCGCGCCGGCAGCTTTGCCGCCATCCAGACCCGGCCGATCAACGAGAAAGATCACACCTGCGGCAACGAAACCACATATTACCCACCGCTCACCAAGCTGGAGCACTCTATGCCGGCAGTGGCTTTGACCGATGAATACCACGGCCCGGATTTGGGCGTTGACTGGGAGCTGCACGACAAGCGCAGCGCGTTTGTGGGAACCTTTTCGGAGTGATTTACGATTTTTGATTTACGATTTGCGAAGTAAGTAAGATTTGAAATGCGATCTGCCTCAAACTTCATAAATTCGTACTTCGTAAATCGCAAATCGCAAATCGTACTTAACCTCCAGTATTCATTCCCGCAATCGGCAGTCCAAAAGAAAACACCGATCCCTGACCCAACTGGCTGGTGACGCCGATTCTGCCGCCGTGGGCTTCTACAATGGCTTTTGCAATTGCCAATCCCATGCCGGTACCTTGAACCCGGTGGCGCTGGCCCTGTCCGCGATAAAACTTATCGAAGATCATGGACCGCTCCAGATCGTCGATACCTGCACCCCGGTCGGCAACATTGGTCACCACCCGGCCGTTTTGTATCTCGCTGCTGATAAAAATAGGAGACTGGGGAGGCGAGTACTTGGCGGCGTTCTCCAGCAGGTGCCGCAGCACCTCTTTGATGCGGTCCACATCCATGAGCACCGGCGGCAGGTAACTCGGCAACCGTATTTCGATGGGATGCACGCGTAATTGCGGCTTGGCCTCTTCCAGGGCGGCGTCAATTGCTTCACGGATACTCTGCGGTTCAATGTTGAGCTTTACCTCGTGAGCATCGAGTTGCGCCATCTCCGTTGCTTCCCCTACCAGGCGGTTCAGTCGGTCGCTCTCTTCATTAATGACCGTCAGCAATTCCTGCCGCTGGGCCGTATCCAATTGAAAGTCCGATATCAGGCTGGTGATGGAAGCTTTGATGGAAGTCAGCGGGGTGCGGAACTCGTGGGTCACGGAATCGAGCAGCGCCGAGCGCAGCCGTTCGTTTTCGCGCGCGGCCTCAGCGCGTCCCAATTTTTCCACCGCTCCCGCCCTTTCGATGGAGATGGCAACCAGGCTGCCGAGCGCATCCAGAGTTTCGCGTGATAAATGTCCCACGACTCCAAGTGTCCCCAGGGCGCGGACCCCCATGCGAACCGGCACCAGGCAGACATCACGCCGGGTATCAATGATAGTCTCACCGCGCGCTCCAACGCTCTTCAGCTCCTCGCCTTGTAGTTGGGTAATGTCAGGGCCAGAGCGGTAAATCTTGTCGCGCTCAGAAACATAAACCGCGGCCGCGCTGACACCGAAAGTCGCGACGATGTGATGGGGAATTTCGTTCAGCAGTTCAAGCACGTTGTCGGTGACCAGGAGCTGTTGGCTGAAGGAATAGAGTTTTTCCACCTCCCGGCGGCGCTGGTTGGCTTCGTCTGCCTCGCGCCGCACGCGCGCGGAAAGCTCGCTGGCGATAACCGCGGTCAGCAGGAAGGCGAACAAAGCTACCCAATTTTGCGTATCCGCGATGGTAAAAGTTCCCACCGGGGGAAGAAAAAAATAATTGAATGCCAAAGTGGCAATGACGGAAACAAAGACGGCATAACGCAATCCCCAGGCCGCCGACACGGCAAGCACGGCCACCAGAAACGTCAACGCGACCGTTGTCGGGTTGACCCTGATGACCCTGGTGTAGAGAAAGACAATCAGAAACACCAGCACAGCCGAGATCAGGAACTGAAAAGCGGAGAGTACGATCCATCGCCTCATCAGGCGATTGTAGCCGATTCGACAAGTTCCTACGTTTAGCGGAAAATATGCGCATGCCAAAGAGTCCTGAGCAGTGGCTGGAACAAGCGGCACCGGAGAAGAAAGCCGGTGTGTTCAAGCTGTTTCTTGGCTACGCCCCTGGCGTGGGAAAGACTTTCAATATGCTGAGCGAAGCCATCCGCCGCCACAAGCGCTGCGAGGATGTCGTGATCGGTATCGTCGAGACCCACGGGCGCAAAGGGATTGCCGAGCTGGCCGCTCAGTTAGAGACGATTCCGCGCCGCAAGGTGGAATACAAAGGCACCATTTTTGAAGAGATGGATCTCGACGCCATCATCGCCCGTGAGCCGCAGGTTGTGCTGGTTGACGAGCTGGCGCACACCAACGTGGAAGGCAGCAAGCACAAGAAGCGCTATGAAGATGTGCTGGAGATCCTGGACGCAAAAATCGATGTCCTCTCCACCATGAATATCCAGCACCTGGAGAGCGTGACGCCAACGGTGCAGAGCGTTACCGGAATCCAGGTGCGCGAGACTGTGCCTGATTGGGTGTTGCAGCGCGCCGGCGAAATCGTAATGGCCGATCTTACTCCCGAGGCCCTGCAAACCCGCATGCGGCGCGGCGATATTTATCCCGTAGACCGCGCCGAAAAGGCACTGGGAAATTTCTTTCGTCCCGGCAACCTGATCGCGCTGCGCGAGCTGGCTTTGCGCCACGTTGCCCAGGCGGTGGACCAGAGCCTCGATTCCTATTTGAAGAAGAAGCGAATTGACCGCAACTGGGGCGTGCGCGAGCGTATTGCGGTTTGCATGAGCGCCAGTCCTGCCGCGCAGAAGCTGATCGCCCGTGGCGCCCGGCTGGCCAAAGGAATTGATGCCGAATTTTACGTTGTCTACGTGGAAGTTGATTACGAGAAGAATCCCGAAGACCAGCGCACTCTGGAGCAGAATATCCGCTTTGCCGAAAATCTTTCGGCTACGGTGATTCGTCTGAAGGGCAAGGATGTCGCCAAGACTGTAGCTGACTTCGTCCGCGAGCACAAAATTACGCAAATTGTTTTTGGCCGCTCCGCCGTAAGCGGCTGGCGAAAATACCTGTATCTTTCGGCGGTCCAGAGATTCCTGCGCAACGCCCCGCCGGTAGACATGCATATCGTCACGCAAGAGACCGATTAAGCATGAGCGAACCACGGCATATCCTCGTAGTAGACGACGAGCCCCAGATCACCCGCGTGCTACGCACCACCCTATCCACGCATGGCTATGACCTCCGCGTAGCCAATGACGGCGATGCCGCGCTCGATGTGATGAAAGACTGGGCGCCCGACCTGGTCATCACCGATCTTTCCATGCCCAACATGACGGGAATTGAACTATGCCGCAAGATTCGCACACAGTCGCAAATTCCCATCATCGTGCTCTCGGTCAAAGGGGAGGAACGCACCAAGATTGAAGCCCTTGATTCCGGCGCGGACGATTACGTCACCAAGCCATTCAATATGAACGAGCTTCTGGCGCGCGTAAGGGCGCAACTGCGCCGTGTTCCAGTTTTGCCCAAGGGCGCCACTTTGATTGAGGTGGGAGATTTCCAGATCAATCTGGAGGCGCATTCCTTGATGGTGCGCGGTGAAGAAGTGCACCTGACCCCCAAGGAGTTCGAACTCTTGGCTTACATGGCCCAGCATCCCGGAAAAGTGATTACCCATCGGGCGCTGCTCAACGCGGTTTGGGGAGGACAAAGCGTGCAGCAGCCGGAATATCTGCGGGTCTTTATCGGGCATCTGCGAAAAAAGATTGAGACCGAAGATTCTCCACGCTACATCATCACCGAGCCCTGGATCGGCTACCGCTTCGATCCCGGCGAATAAAGTTATAGCCCAAGAAGGTCGAATGCAGAAATTATTGAACCACGCTCTCCGATTTGGATTTCACATCAACTGAAGATGACTCGATTTCCAAGGGAGCGCAGGCAGTGCTCCCGTTTTACTCCTGCTAATCCAACAGCGCCTTCTTACTCCACAATGACTGAACTGTTCAGGACCGGGGCCCGGTCACTACAGAATTATCGAGTGGGGAGTGGCAAGAAACGCCTTCAATGGGCAATAAGCGTAACCGATGCAGCTTTTATGAAGTATTGACAAATTATTTATGAATATTTTATGTCCGAAAACCTATGCTTGAACATGCAATAAGTCGAATAGGAAAAATAGTCCAGGCAGCCGAGCGGGCTGCCGCATCTTTGACCATGAACTCCAAGAGGTGCAGAAATGCTTGATTTGCTGATGGTGGTTTTTACGCTGCTGTTTTTCGCGGTCGCAATCGCCTATACGGTGGCTTGCGACAAGCTCAAGTGAGGCCTTATGAGTCTTGAAACTATGATCATGTTGCTGGTGAGTGCCCTGATGATGGTCTACCTGATGTATGCGCTATTGCGTCCGGAGAAGTTTTAATGACACCCAACGGCTGGCTCCAAATCTTGTTTTACTTTGTGGTGGTATTGCTGGTGACAAAGCCAGTGGGAATTTTCATTACCAAGGTCTTCAACCGCGAACGGACATGGCTTGACCCGGTCCTGCGGCCAGTCGAGAAACTGCTCTATAAGCTCACACGAGTGGATGAAAACCACGAGATGCGCTGGACGGAGTACTGCATTTCCATGTTGCTGTTCAGCGGTGTTTCCATGCTGCTGCTGTACGTGTTTGAACGCACACAGCAGTGGTTGCCGGCTAATCCGCAGAAGTTCGCTGCTATCGCTCCCGATCTGGCTTTCAACACCGCCGCCTCGTTCACCACGAACACCAATTGGCAGTTCTACACCGGCGAGCAGGTCATGAGTTATCTCACGCAGATGGCCGGCCTGGCGTATCACAACTTTGCTTCGGCTGCGGTTGGACTTGTGCTGGCGATTGCGCTGATCCGCGGCATTGCCCGCCGCGAAAAAGAGACCATTGGCAACTTCTGGGTGGATACAACACGGGCTATGCTCTGGGTATTGCTGCCAGCCTGTATCATCTACGCTCTTCTCCTGGTGCAGCAAGGCGTGATCCAAAACTTCAAGCCCTATGACACGGTGAAAGTCGTGGAACCGCAGCAGGTTCCACACATGGGGCAAGACGGGAAGCCGGCGGTTGGCCCTGACGGAAAACCAGTCAGGGACGCGGTAACCGGCCAGACCATAGCGCAAGGTCCCATTGCCTCCCAGGAAGCAATCAAAATGCTGGGGACAAATGGCGGAGGCTTCCTCAATGCCAACAGCGCTCATCCCTTTGAGAATCCCACTCCGTTCACCAATTTTCTGGAGATGCTGTCTATTTTCGTAATACCTGCCGGTCTCACGTACACGCTGGGACGCATGACCGGCTCGCAAAAACATGGCTGGGCGGTCTTCGCTGCTATGGCGATACTCTCCGTCGCCGGTGTTGTCACGGCGTACTGGGCGGAGTCGCAGGGTAATCCCTTGCTGCTGGGCACAGATCAGCATGTGTCGGCGATGCAATCCGGCGGCAACATGGAGGGCAAAGAGGTCAGGTTCGGCATCGCCAACTCCGCTTTGTTTACGACCGTAACCACAGACGCCAGTTGTGGCGCTGTCAACGCTATGCACGATTCCTACACTCCGATCGGGGGCATGGTTCCGCTGGTCAATATCGAACTGGGTGAGATCGTCTTTGGCGGAGTGGGCGCAGGCATGTATGGAGTCCTGATTTTTGTGGTGCTGTCGGTGTTCATTGCCGGCCTGATGGTAGGCCGCACGCCTGAATACCTGGGCAAGAAGATCGAAAGCTACGACGTGAAGATGGCCATGCTGTACGTGCTTATTTTCCCACTCATTATTCTTGTCATGGCCGCGATCTCTGCCATAACGCCTCCAGGTTTAGCCACCCTGAACAACGCCGGGCCGCACGGATTGTCTGAGATTCTTTACGCGTTCAGTTCCATGGCCGGCAACAACGGTTCGGCTTTCGCCGGGCTGGGAGCCAATCGCTGGTACAACCTCGCCGGGGGATTCACTATGCTCATCGGGCGTTTTCTCATGATAGTGCCCATGGTGGCATTGGCGGGTAGCCTGGTCCGTAAAAAAGCTGTCCCGCCATCGGCAGGCACGTTCCCAGTAACCACTCCATTGTTCACCATTCTTCTGATAAGCGTGATCCTGATCGTGGGCGCATTGACGTTTTTCCCGGCGCTGAGTCTTGGTCCGATTCTCGAGCACTTGCTGATGCATGCAGGAAAGACCTTCTAAGAGGACCCTATGTCGACGAAACAAAGCAAATCCAGATCATTGTGGGACGCGAAGATCATTCGCCAGGCGCTGATTGACTCGTTTGTCAAACTGAATCCCAGAGTCATGATGCGCAATCCGGTAATGTTCGTAGTCGAGGTCGGCAGTGTCATTACTTCCATCCTGCTATTTCGAGATATCTCGAAGCACAGTCAGGCATTTGGTTTCGATCTGCAAATTACCTTGTGGCTTTGGTTTACGGTTTTGTTTGCCAACTTCGCCGAAGCCATGGCGGAAGGCCGGGGCAAGGCCCAGGCTGAAACGCTGCGTAAAGCCAAATCGGAGACTGTTGCGAACAGGATTCTTCCCGATGGACGCATTGAGCAAGTCCCCGGCTCCAAGCTTCAGTTGGGAGATTTGGTCCTGGTCGCGGCCGGAGAAATGATCCCCGGCGATGGCGATGCAATCGAAGGCGTAGCTTCGGTCGATGAGTCCGCCATTACCGGCGAATCCGCGCCGGTGATCCGGGAAGCTGGCGGCGATCGCTGTGCCGTGACCGGTGGGACCCGCGTTCTTTCCGATCAGATCAAGATAAAGATTACCGCCAATCCAGGGGAAACCTTTCTCGACCGCATGATCGCCTTGGTGGAAGGCGCCGAGCGGCAGAAAACTCCCAATGAGATCGCTCTGAACATCTTGCTGGCCGGCCTCACAGTGGTCTTCTTGCTGGCTGTGGCAACACTTCAGCCTTATGCGATTTACTCCGGTTCTCCACAGACCGTCTTTGTGCTGGTTTCACTTCTGGTTTGCCTTATTCCTACGACGATTGGCGGTCTTCTCTCCGCCATTGGAATCGCCGGCATGGATCGCCTGGTGCAGCACAATGTGCTGGCCATGTCTGGCAGAGCGGTCGAGGCGGCTGGTGATGTGGATACACTTCTGCTGGATAAGACCGGAACGATTACTCTCGGGAACCGCCAGGCAGCGGAGTTTATTGCCGCTCCCGGAATCACCAACGACCAACTTGCCGATGCCGCTCAGTTTTCCTCGTTACCGGATGAGACTCCCGAAGGCCGCTCGATCGTGGTACTGGCCAAAGAGAAATACGGCTTGCGAGGTCGTGAGCTTGCCGACAACCAGGTGGAATTTGTTCCTTTCAGCGCAACCACTCGCATGTCGGGAGTGAATTTCGATGGCCGGATGATTCGCAAGGGCGCCGCAGACGCAATTGAGCGGCTGCTCAAAGAGAATGGAGGCTATCTTCCGCAAGAACTTCGGGCGACAGTGGAAACCATTTCTCGTTCCGGAGGCACGCCGCTGGTTGTCGCCGAAAACGGCCGTGCGCTGGGCGTGATCCACCTGAAAGACATTGTCAAAGGAGGCATACGCGAACGCTTCTCCCAGCTTCGCGCCATGGGCATTCGCACCGTGATGATTACCGGCGACAATCCGCTTACTGCGGCCGCCATCGCCCAGGAAGCGGGGGTCGATGATTTTCTGGCCCAGGCTACGCCTAAAGACAAGATGGACCTCATCAAAAAAGAGCAGGCTCAGGGAAAGCTGGTCGCCATGACCGGCGACGGAACCAATGACGCGCCTGCTCTCGCGCAGTCCGATGTTGGTGTGGCCATGAACACCGGCACCCAGGCGGCAAAAGAAGCCGGCAACATGGTTGACCTTGACTCGAACCCCACCAAGCTGCTGGAGATCGTTGAGATCGGCAAACAGTTGCTCATGACTCGAGGCTCGCTGACCACGTTTTCTATCGCCAATGACGTGGCCAAGTATTTTGCCATCATTCCAGCGATGTTTGCGGGAACCTTCCCGGTGCTGAATGCTCTGAACATCATGCACCTGGCAACGCCCGAATCCGCTATTTTGTCAGCCGTTATCTTCAATGCTCTTATTATCATTGCGCTCATTCCGCTGGCGCTGCGCGGAGTTAAATACAAACCCATGAGCGCAGAATCATTGCTGCAGCGCAACCTGTGGATTTATGGCGTTGGCGGAATCATTATCCCTTTTGTCGGAATCAAGGTCATTGATGTAATCGTTCGTGCAGTTGGGTTGGCCTGAGCGGAGGAATTATGAAAAAGAATCTTGTTATATCCATTCTCTATACTGTAGTCACAACTGTCATTTTAGGGATCGTTTACCCTTTGGTCGTTACCGTATTGGCCCAGGTGCCGATGAAAGACAAGGCGAACGGCCAGTTAATTACCAAAAACGGTGTTGTGGTAGGTTCTCGCATTATCGGCCAGACATTTACCGGCGCGGGTTATTTTCATACCAGGCCATCGGCCGCGGGCAACGGATACGACGCCACTAACTCCGGCGGCACCAACTATGGGCCTACAAATCAGAAGCTGGTTGACCGCGTAAAAGGCGACGTCGCCACCCTGCAGGCTGAAAATCCGGGCAAACCTGTTCCTATTGATCTGGTCACGACGTCTGGATCAGGTCTTGATCCGCATATTACTCCCGCAGCCGCCGAGTTTCAGCTCCCGCGCGTGGCTAAGACTCGCGGGATCGCTGAAGATGAGCTTCGCACGCTGGTCCAGCAGCATACCGAGGGACGTCAGTTTGGGTTCTTTGGCGAGCCGCGTATCAACGTGCTTGAGCTGAATCTTGCATTAGACGACAAATATCCCTTAAAGAGCGCCGCTCCATCAAAATGAATTCAATCTTCAAGTAGTTCTTTCAATTTTGTCTGGGCGACACAATCCTAATGGCAGTTACCGCTACCCGAATCCTTAAACGTCTTGCCTTCTTCCGGAACAAACTCCCAATCGTAACTTTTGGCGTGTAGAGTCAATTTCAACACTCCATAGGTATCGGCGTTTCTGATTTCGCTATTGGGTTTTGTATCGCCGAATACGCGATGGCTGTTCTTGCCGCCGCTTCCCACTACAAACTCCCGGATACCGCGGGCATTATCCAGCTTGCCGTCCGGATCTTGCGGCGCGAAGCGCTCGTAGTCATGATCGTGTCCGTTAATGACAATGTCCGCATTGGCGGCGTAGAGGTCTTGCCAGAAGGGTTTCATCTCAGGATCGTTGCCGTGCGCCTTCCCCGAGCTGAATAAAGGATGGTGCCAATAAGCCACAGTACAAGCCGTCGGATGCTGCGCCAAATCCTGTTTCAGCCATTGTTCTTCAGGGGAACCCGCAGCGCATCCGCCCGGCAGCTCCGAGCAATTGCTGTTGATAACGATCACGTGCCATGCTCCCAGATCGTAGCTGTAGTAGCCCTTTTTCGGATCGCCTGCGGCATCGCCAAAGTAATTGAAGTAAGGTGTGGCGCCGCCGGCATGAAACTCGTGATTTCCCGGCGAAGGCCGGGTGCGCGTCTTGTGCCGTCCCCAGGTCGGTCCGTAGCAGTTGGCGAACTGTTCCGCCGACCCATCCGGATAGGCGAGGTCGCCCGCAGCGAACACTGTCCCCGGAATTGAATCCAGTAGCTTTGCCGTGGCCTTAGCGCCCGACAGATCGTCACAGCTCGCTATGTCGCCCGCGCCGACAAAGACTGGGTCGGGCCCGCTTGTCGAAGTTGGGCTTGTTGTCGTGGCCGTAGCGGTGGCCGGGGCCGCCAGCACGCTGGCTGTCTCGCTTTGCTTCCGCGATCTCTGGCAACCGGTAGCCAAGACAACCATGCAGCAGGTGCAGACCACAATCGTAGTTTTCATCCAATGAAACATAAGCATTCAAACCAGACCTTTCCTCGGACGCACCAGGATTCTACACGCAATGAGCCACGGGGCAGTGTATGAAAGCCGTGTTACGATCAGATAAATAGTCTGTTAAGGTCTGGTGAATTGGCCCAGCGTCTTTCCTGCTTTCGCCAATTCAACTAAAATCTTGGTTCTTTCCTGAACTACAAGTTGTCTAATTTGTGCGAGTTCTGATCGAGTATCAAGTCTTGGCACTTATGCCCGGAGGCATGGGTTGATCTCTCACGCGAGTCGGCTGCGAATTACATTCTTTCTTCTGCTGTTAACCTGCTGCGCGCTTTCGCAACCTGCTTCGGTCGAGGTGCGTCCCCGGTTCCTGCCACAGGATACCGGCGCTCCCGGCCTGGACCAGGCGCTCAGAAAACTCAAAACCACCGCGCGCCTGCTGCAAACTACGGCGCATCCTGATGACGAAGACGGTGCCACGCTGACCCTCCAGGCGAGGGGCAGGGGAGCCGAGGTCATGTTGATGTCGCTGACCCGCGGCGATGGCGGACAGAACAAGACCGGCAGCAATCTGTTCGACGAGTTGGGCGTGTTGCGTACTCTGGAACTGCTCGAAGCCGCCCGTTACTACGGTGTGGGTGTTCGCTTCAGCCGGGTCGCAGACTTCGGATACTCCAAAACTGCCGAAGAGACCTTCCAGAAATGGGGAGGCCATGAAACTGCTCTGGCAGACATGGTGCGCGTAATCCGCGAGTTCCGCCCTGACGTGGTTGCTTCCGACTGGTCTGGAACGGTAAGCGATGGCCACGGGCACCACCAGGCCAGCGGTATCTTAACGCCCGAAGCCGTGCAGGCTGCCGCCGATCCTGATCGCTTTCCGGAGCAGATTAAAGAAGGATTGCTGCCGTGGCAGGTGAAGAAACTTTATATCCGCACGCGAAGCAGCGAAGACTACACCGTGCGCTTTGAAACGGGGGCGGTTGATCCCGATCTGGGAACTTCTTATGTGCAGTTTGGCATTGAAGGGTACAGCCATCAAAAATCGCAGAACGCTTCGTTCTTTCCGGCGAGACCCGGTCCCAATTACCGGCCCTATAAGCTGGCGCAATCTATATTTTCCAGCAAACCCGATGTGAGCAAACGTGAAGAAGGTTTTTTTGATGGCATTGATACTACGCTCTCCGGGCTTGTAGGCCGCTTGGGAGCGGAGGAATCGCAGGTGCTGTTCCTGCTGCCCGCGTTAAAAGAAATTGAGACGAATGTTGATCGGGCAATTGCCACTCGCTCTCCCGAGCCATTGTTGACGGCAGGGGAGGAACTCAACAAACTTATTCCCCAGGTGGAGCAGTCGCATCTTTCCGCTGAGGCCAGACAGGATCTGCTGCTGAACCTCAGGACAAAATCGCAGCAGTTCGAAGAGGCATCGCGCTTGGCGTTGGGGCTCGATTTTCAAGTCTCTCGCGACGTGCCCTCGCAATTGCTGGTGCCCGGTCAAACCGTCAGGCTCACAGCCCGATTGCAGAACAACGGCAAGCGCCAGGTTACGGTGAAGCAGCTTGCTTTGGATTTACCCGAGGGTTGGCAGCAGAGGAGCGCGCCAGGGTCCGCCAAAATACTGTCGCCCGGCGAATCAACCAGTGTTGAACTTACCGTGGCTGTGCCGGGCAATGCCGAAATTACGCGTCCTTACTGGCATCGCAATGAGCCCGACAAAGAAAATATCTTCACTATTGACGATCCCCGTTATCAGACGCTGCCATTGCCGCCGCCTCCAATTCGCGCGCACGCGGCTTACGAGTTTTCTGGAAAGACCGGTATTGTTCACACCAACGCCATCGCTCAGGCAAACGGCAAGGCTACGGATCTGGCCGTCGTGCCGGCTTTTTCTGTGCTCATGCAGCATGCCACCGCGGTGGTTCCGGCAGGCAGAAAACCGGCCATGGATGAAGACGTAATCGTTCGCAGTAACCTCTCCACACCAGCGGAGGCGATCGTGCACCTGCAAGTTCCCGATGGCTGGCATGTGAACCCCGCATCGCAAAAAGTTGTATTCAATAAAGCCGGAGAGGAGAAGACCGCGCACTTTGAAGTTGAGCCCGAGGCTCTGAGCGAGACCCGCACCCAGGTCAGCGCCGAGCTGGAATACAAAGGCAAAAAATATGACGAAGGGTTCAGTGTGGTCACGCGCGATGACATTGCGACCTTCTACTACTATCAGCCCTCGATTCAGAAGATCAGCGTGGTCAAAGTCGCTTTACCCGGGAATCTCAAGATTGGCTATATCGAAGGTGCGGGTGACGACATCCTGCCTTCGCTGCAACAGCTTGGCCTGGATGCGCGATTGATCAGCGCCGACGAACTGGCGCGCGGCGATCTGACTCAATATGGCACCATCGTTCTCGGCATACGCGCCTATGACACCCGCGAAGACGTAAGAAAGTATAACCAGCGCCTGCTCGATTTTGTGAGCCAGGGGGGCACCCTGCTGGTGCAAAATAATTTTGACGTGGATTCTTTCAACTCCGGCAAGTACACGCCTTATACCGCGCAGCTTGGCCGTCAACGCGTGAGCGTAGAGGAAGCCCCGGTAGAGATACTGGCGCCGCAAGACGCAATCTTTAATTTTCCCAACAAAATAATAGCCCACGATTTCGATGGATGGATCCAGGAGCGCGGCATAAACTTCATGGCGCAGTGGGATGACAAGTTTCAGCCGCTCCTGGCCTCGGGTGACCCTGGCGAGACTCCGCTTAAGGGCGGATTACTGCAGGCCAAGGTAGGGAAGGGAACTTACATTTACACCGGCTATGTATTCTTTCGCCAGCTTCCTGCCGGTGTGCCGGGCGCGATCAGGCTCTATGTGAACCTTCTTTCTGCCGGGCACCAGCGCTGACAGACGGCTTTAACATGACACAACCATCGGAACTCAGGCGCGACGTCGGAGTCTTGAGCGCCACCGCGCTGAACATGATTGACATGATCGGTGTAGGGCCGTTCATTACCATCCCGCTCATCATCAGCGCGATGGGCGGGCCGCAGGCCATGCTGGGCTGGGTTCTCGGAGCTGCGCTTGCCATGTGTGACGGCATGGTGTGGGCCGAGCTGGGAGCGGCCATGCCCGGCTCAGGCGGCTCGTACCGCTACCTGAAAGAGATTTACGGACCCAAAATGGGAAGGCTGTTTTCGTTTCTTTTTGTTTGGCAGCTATCTTTCAGCGCGCCGCTTTCCATCGCAACCGGGTGCATAGGTCTGGCGCTGTATTCGTCTTACTTGTTTCCTGCGCTGGCGCCCGCCTGGGTGGAGCGTGCGTTCTCGCTCTCGCTGCCGCTGTTCGGGACCATGCAAATACGTCTCACGGCGAACGGTGCAACCTGTGTGGCCATCGGCGCCTGTCTGCTGGCGGTGATCCTGCTGTACCGCCGTATTGCCATCGTAAGCAGGCTTTCCCTGATGCTATGGATCGGAGTGCTGGGGACGATTGCCTGGGTCATCATTACCGGTCTCACTCATTTCAGCGCTGCCCGGGCTTTTGATTTTCCTCCACAGGCGTTTCATCTGGATAAAGGTTTCCTGGCAGGTTTGGGAGCGGCGTTGCTGGTAGCGGCCTACGATTATTGGGGTTACTACAACGTTTGCTTCTTGGGGGATGAGATCAAAGATCCAGCGCGCACGATACCCAAGGCGCTGATATATTCCATTGTCGCCGTGGGAGCGATTTATATTGTGATGAACATCAGCATCCTCGGCGTCATACCCTGGCGCGAGCTGGACGCAGCGGCAAAATCGCAAACACATTTCTACGTGATCTCCACCATGATGGAAAGAGTTTATGGCCACTGGGCGGGAGTGCTGGCTGCGCTCCTCATCATGTGGACGGCATTTGCCTCAGTATTCTCCCTCCTGCTGGGATACTCTCGCGTGCCTTACGCGGCCGCCGCGGATGGCAACTATTTCAGGATCTTCAGCCGCGTCCATCCCGTGCACCGGATTCCACATGTCTCCCTGCTGGCTCTCGGCGTGGTTGCTATGCTGTTTTGTTTTTTGCGGCTGGCCGATGCCATTGCCGCGCTGGTGGTAATTCGGATTATCATTCAGTTCCTGGTGCAAGCCGCCGGATTACTGTTCTGGCACAGCCGGCATCCTGATGCTCCGCGGCCGTTTCGCATGTGGCTGTATCCGCTCCCGGCATTGCTGGCCATCGCCGGATTTCTATATGTACTGATTGCGCGCCGGAATTTTGCCCGGGAATTGCGCTATGCTGCTGCCATCATTCTTGCGGGCCTGGTTGTTTTCCTGATCCGTGCCTGGAAAAACCGCGAGTGGCCCTTTGGCGGCCTCGGTGGAAAAGTTACGCCGAAACAGATTCCGGCTGCTTACTAAACTAAACTTTGAACGTCCTAACTGCACACAAGGAGGAATTTCAACATGAAAAATGCTGTGACGGCGATCTTGTTCTGCCTGATGTCAATTGCCGGGGCAATGGCCCAGGAGAAACCAAAGGACACATCAAAAGAGCAGCCTGCCGCTTCGCAACCTGCGACTCCGCCGCCTGCCGCATCACAACCCACCATCGCTCAGGTACTCGACCGGCAGCTCAGCAATCTGGAAAAGGACTTTGTTCCTGCAGCCGAGGCCATGCCGGAAGACAAATTTAATTTTGCACCGACCAATGGCGAATTCAAAGGGGTGCGCACTTTTGCCCTGCAGGTGCGGCATGTGGCCGCTACCAATCTTGTTGTCTCCGCCGGCCTGTTGCTGGAAAAGCCCCAGGTTGATCCTTCACTGGACAACGGTCCTGAAGATGTCAAAAGCAAGGATGACATCGTAAAGCTGCTCAAGGAGTCTTTTGCGCTGGCCCACAAAGCGATTGCCACCATCAACGACAAGAACGTGACCGAGATGGTGCCGAACCCATGGAATCCAGAGCGCAAAGTCTCGCGGCTCAGCCTGGCTACTCTGATGACCGCACACAGCTTTGACCATTACGGACAAATGGTCGAGTACCTGCGCATGAACGGGATCATTCCACCCGCAAGCCGGAAGTAGTTTGGGACAAACCTTTTCGGCGAAAACAATGTGTCAATCCGGTAATCCAGCCCCGGCTTGCCCAGGACGGTTGATAATAGCCCGCCGCTTTTAGCAGCGGGTAGGTTAGGAAACGATTCTAAGTCCCCGCAGGGGACGACTGAATCTTTCGAAGGAGTACGGCTTCATTTACGAGATGGTTGCACGATCTACCTAACACTTCTGTCAATCTCCAGCTCCTTGGATGGAACCCGAAACGCAAGCAAACTATCCAGCAAACTCTTAGGTTCTTCATGTGTCAGCACCAGTTTGCGGTTTTCCGGCATAAGAAAGCCTTCCTGCACGGCGTGGTCGAACAGTGACAACAGGGGCCGGTAATAATTCTCTACATTGAGAAGTCCGCAGGGTTTCCTTTGTATTCCGAGCTGCGACCAGGTGAGCACCTCGCAGAATTCCTCGAAGGTGCCAAATCCTCCCGGCAGAGCGATGAAGCCGTCGGAAAGGTCAGCCATCAATGCTTTGCGTTCGTGCATTGAGCGCACCACGCGCAAATCCTGCAGTCCCTGATGGGCCAGCTCGCGCTGAACCAGGGCTTCGGGAATCACGCCGGTCACATAGCCTCCTTTTTCCAGCGCCGCATCAGCCATCGTTCCCATTAACCCCACATTGCCGCCGCCGTAAACCAATCCGATACCGCGTTCGGCCAGCAGGCGTCCCATCTCCGCAGCCGCTTTGCGATAGGACGCGCGCCGCCCCAGGTTAGAGCCGCAGAACACGCAGATTCGCTTCATCAAGACGCGTCCGTCAGCTTGAGCTCTTTCAAAAGGTCCTGGAACCTTGGATCTGACCGGACGAAATCGAAATAACAATTCACTTTAAGCTGGATCATCATGCTGGAGCGCTGCTCATACGCTTTTTGCAGATATTCCAGCGTCTTCTCTTTGTCTCCCAGCGACGCATAGGCGACCGCTGCCAGAAAAGGCGATTGTTCCGTTTCGAGATCGTGCTTGAGGTCATAAGTTCTGGCCGGCTCGTAGCCGCTGCTTTTATAGATTTTCATCAGTGTGTCGGCGGCGTCGTTCTCATGGCTCAGCACCAGGATTTCGCGCCGCTCTTCGACGGCTCGGGCATAGTCCTTCTTATGCTCATAGACAATGACCAGTCCATCGTGGGCGTAGAGAAAATTTGGGTCCAGGTCCAGGCACTTCTTCATTGCTGGCTCGGCCAGTTCATATTGGCCCGAAAATAAGTAGAGCCAGGCCAGGCTTGACGCCACCCGCGCTGAAACCGGATCAAGCGCCATCGCCGCCTTTGCCTCGCGCATAGCTCTGTTAATATCACCCACTGCGCGGTAGTAAGAAAGAATGCGCAGATGAGCATCAGGATCGTTAGGGCTAAGTTCTAACGCCTTTTGCAGTTCGTCATGCGCTGCCGGCCAATCCCAGTTGTAATTCAGCAGAATTGTTCCCAGAACGCCATGAGCATGGGCCAGAGAAGCATCGATTTCCAGCGCCTTTTCGGCCATGCCTTTCGCTTTAGGCATGGCAACATCAGGCGGAGAAATGCCGGTCGATGCCAGCGCGGTGTAGCAATCCGCCATGCCAGCGTAAGCATCCGCGTACTCAGCATCCTTTTGGATGGCCTGCTGGAAGAAATCGCAGCTTTTCTTAAAGCTCTCAGGGGTCCACTGGAAAAAGAAGTACCGGCCTTTCAGATAGGCTTCGTAGGCCTCAGGTGGCGGAACATGCGTTCTTGTGACTAACTGCTGCGCCTGCTCCGGCGTCAGGTTGATGCGGACCTTTTGAGCGATAGCGCGTGCCAAGTTGTCTTGCACGCTGAGGATATCTTTTACTTCACTGTCGAAGCTCTCGGCCCATAGGTGCTGGTCTTTGCGAGCGTCAATGAGCTGCGCCGTAATGCGTACTTTGTTTCCGATGCGGGTGACCGAGCCTTCAACTACTGCTTCAACTTTCAGGTCTTTAGCGATATCCGGCAAGGGCTCTCGCGCATCCTTGAAACGCATGACCGAGGTGCGTGAGCTGACGCGCAAGTCCGGTACCTTGGCCAGGTCGGTGGTCAACTCTTCTGTAATTCCGTCGGCAAAATAATCTTGCGCCGGGTCCCCAGAGAGGTTTTGCAGCGGCAGCACTGCTATCGAATTGAACGGATGGCCTACACCCCGCCATTGCATCCATTTTTCATGGAGGATGGGATAAAGTGCCGCCGCAGCCACCAGAAGCGCCAAAAGCGATGCGGCGTAAATGGCCCAATAACGCCGGGATTTCGCTGCAACGGGCATGCTCTCCAGAACGGGCGCCTGGCTGGCTACACTCTGGCCGGTAGGGAGGCTCTGTTCGAGTGGAAGAATTGCTGCCTTTTCCGGAGGGGCATCCGGTGGCGCGCTCACCACTGCGGCCAGAAAGCGATATCCGACCCGGGGAAGGGTCTCAATGAAGCGAGGGCTGGCAGGATTATCGTTCAAGATTGCCCGCAACTTGGCAATGGCCTTGTTCAATCCCAGATCAAAATCAACGAATGTGTCCCCCGGCCATATTCTTCCTTGCAATTCCTGCCGGGTGACGACCTCTCCGGGCTTTTCCAGCAAGGCAACCAGCACCTGGAAAGGCTGTCGCTGGATGCTGATCTTGGTCCCAAACTTGCGCAGCTCGTAGGTGCGCAGGTCAGCCTCAAAGACTGCGAAGCGTAACACACGTTGCCCAGGGACTGGGCTTTGCAGAGGAGCTGCCATTGGGAGAAAAGTCTAACATTCCTTGCTGAAGAGAGAAAATGGGAAAATACAATTTTGGGAATACTTTAAATAAAGACCTTTGTAATCAATAGTTTGAGTGGGAATGTGTATTCCTCCCCTGGGGCATTGACCATTCCATGTGCAAGCATTTACAACCAAAATCATATTGTCAGTGAATTGGGGAAGGAAGTAAACGTGGCCGGTACAGGTATACCTGGATCGGCCACGTTCCATAGAGCAAATGATTGAGATTCGTTCCGCGCTGTTCGCAATCTGCCTTCGTCTAGCGGGCTTTTTTCTTGCTTTAGCTGTAAAATTTCGCCCACAACCGTCAGAAAGCGTTGGAGCAATCGAAGCCGAGTGGCTGAAAACGTAAACCCCTTCGGGTTGAAGCAGAAATAATATGTTGTTCAAATTTCCTCCCAATTTCAACTGGATTTTGCTTTTCATGGCCGCAGTAATTCCTTTCCTGTCTACGGCCAGTTATGCCGGTGGATTTCAACCCGCTGTCCCTTATACGGCGGGTACGTTTCCTTCTTCTGTCGCGGTCGGCGATTTCAATGGAGATGGGAGCCCAGATTTAGCGGTAGAAAATTTTGGCGGCAGCATCAGCGTCTTCACCGGCAATGGAAATGGCACTTTTCAACCAGCTACAAATTACACTGTGGCCTCTCCCGGTGGCGTCGTTGTGGCCGACTTCACGGGAGACGGAAAGCCTGACATAGCGACCGTTGACTATTTTGGCGGCAAAGTCAGAATTCTCATCAACAATGGCTCAGGTGCGTTCCCCACGAATATGGAATTTGCGGCAGGGAGTGGTCCCGTCTTTATTGCGACAGGAGATTTCAATGGCGATGGCAAGCCGGATCTGGTGGTCGTCAGCAATGCATCGGGCCAAATCAATGTACTGCTGAACACCACAACCGGCGGCATCTTGAGTTTCGCTGCTCCAACCCCATACACGGTAGGAACGCAACCCTTTTTCGTGGGCGTAGCCGACGTGAACGGCGACGGAAAACTCGACCTGATTACAGCCAACGGTGGCAGCAACGACATAAGTGTTCTATTGGGGAACGGAAACGGGACGTTTGCTCCGGCAACCAATTTTGCGGCAGGCAGAGACCCGATTTCAGTGGCTGCCGGCGATTTCAACGGAGACGGTAAGATCGATCTGGCCGTTGCCAATTACAGCGACTCGACAGTAAGCATTCTGCTGGGCAACGGCACCGGAACCAGTGGAGGTTTTCAGCTAACGAACACCATCAGTGTAGGGACAAACCCGAATTCGATAGCCGCGGCAGATTTGAATAGCGACGGCAAATTAGATCTGGTGACTGCGAACTACACGGACGGAAACGTGAGCATTTTGTTGGGGCATGGCGATGCTACTTTTCAGACCGCTGCTCAGTACGTCGCTGGTACGAGTGCAAGTTTCGTGGCTGTCGGCGATTTCAATAAGGATGGCGTACCAGATCTGGCCGTTGCCAATAATAATGCCAGCGGCAACATACCGGCCACAAATACAGTGAGCGTTCTGTTAGGCAACGGACTCTTTGCTCTCCATACTGATTTTGCCGCGGGGACCAATCCCATTGCCGTGGTCGCAGGCGATTTTAACAAAGATGGAAATCAAGACGTAGCTGTTGCTGATAACGGCGGCAATGGTATAAGCGTGCTGTTAGGAAACGGCGTAGGGGGCTTGGGCACTGCCAACCCTTACGCTACTGGCGGAGGTCCGTTTGATGTAGCTGCCGGCGACTTTAACAATGACGGCAATCTTGATCTTTTTGTCGCTAACTATACGGGAAGTTATGCGTCTCCTCTGCGCGGGGTTGGCGATGGAACCTTTGCGGTAAAATCCGGAGTTTTCGACAGCAACACTTTCAATCCTGCCGACGCGGCCCTTGCCGACTTCAACGGCGATGGCAAGCTGGATGTCGCCATGGTCGAAAACGGCAAGAACGATGTCAGTGTCTTTCTGGGCAAAGGTGACTTCACATTTCAACCCGGGGTAGACTACGCCGTTGGCGCAAGCCCAATTTCCATTGCCGCTGGCGACTTCAATGGTGACGGCAAGCCCGACCTGGTGGTTGCCGACCTGAATGGCGCAGCCGGCGCCAATCTGAGCGTGTTGTTGAATAAAGGCGATGGTACTGGCACCTTCCTTCCCGCCGTTGCTTATGGTGCGGGAACCAACCCGAATGAGGTACAAGTAGGCGATTTTAATGGCGACGGCAAATTGGATATCGCAGTCGCTAACTTCGGCGGCAACAACGTCAGTATCCTTTTGGGAAATGGTGATGGGACCTTCCAATCCGCGCACAACTTTCCTGCTGGAACCAATCCCGCTGCGCTCACGGTTGCCGATTTTAATGGCGATGGAAAACTGGACTTAGCTGTGGCCAATTATGGCAGCAACGACGTCAGCGTGCTCCTGGGCAACGGCGATGGTACCTTCAACCCGCAAACCCGATATGCGGCAGGCTCTTTGCCCAACTCCATCGCTGCCGCAGACTTTAACAACGATGGCGCCCTCGATCTGGTTGTCGCCAATAAAGGCGGAAACGTAAGTATCCTGTTGAATCGCGCTGGAACGACTGGTACCTCCTCCAGTTCTGCGAATCCGTCGCTCTTATCGCAAAGCGTGACCTTCACAGGCGTAGTTGCAGCCAACATTGCGGGATCAGGCACTCCCACCGGCACAGTGACATTCAAAGAAGGCGCCACCGTGCTGGGATCGGGCACGCTCGATGGCTCCGGCCATGCCACCTTCGCGACCTCTGCACTCTCGTTGGGGACCCACGTAATCACACCCGTGTTTTCCGGCGACCTGAGCTTTGTTTCACATACCCTGCCAGCCATTACTCAAGTCGTGAATGTGGGAACCCTCACGGCTCTGGTGAGCAATCAGGACCCATCCGGGGATGGGCAAAGTGTGACCCTCACGGCCACCATTACCCCAGCCACAGGCAACAGTACTCCTACAGGAACTGTGACTTTCTTGCAGGGAGCATCTCCTATCGTCAATTGCAGTAATGTGGCTCTGGATAACACCGGAACGGCGCAGTGCATTACTCCCACCCTGACCGTGGGCACCTACACCTTTAAGGCCAGCTATCCCGGCAACGGGAATTTTTTGAGCAGCCTCTCGCCGCCCCTGACTCAGGCTGTAGAGTTCTCAAGTTCTGCATTCGTGGCTTTATTTGATTCTAATTCCAGTTGCTGTGCAGCAATCTCCACCCTGAAGTTTCGCCAGAGAATTGCTGTCTTTTCATCGCTGACTTTTGAGAATGGTGGGCCGGTGCCGGTTGGTACAGTCACGTTCTACGTGGACGGCAAGCCTTTTGGGTCACCGGTATCTTTGGATGGGGTCTCGCACAACCAGGTCGTGCAAATCATCTCGCAGCAACCCAACCAGCTTACGGTCGGACAACATACAGTCACGGCAATCTATAGCGGGGACGGAAATTACGCCGGCAGCACTTCAGGTCCGCAGCCGTTTACCCGTGTGTTGCGCCCACATTAGGATAGAACTGCCCGCGTCCCTATTTGCATTGTCATCCTGTGCATTTGACTCGCAGATGCGAGTTAGGACTGAAATGAACAAAATTGCGCATTGGTTCTACAGCTTTGTCATCCCGACCGGAGCCGCGCACTTTGCGGCGGAGTGGAGGGATCTAGGGTTTCCTCGGGTTCCTCCAGATTCGTTTGTTCATTAGGAGCGCCCGCTTTTGGCGCGAAAGATCTTGCGTTTCTTCTTCCCGCGATATGCAAGCTCGACGCTCAATCGCCTTCTTCTATGGCGATTCCACAGTTGCTGTGTCCTCTACCGTGGAAGAGCCGGCCTTCAGGCTGGCGTTGAAACGCAAAAACAAATGGGCTTCAGAGCGTGCGTGAGAACCCAAAAATCGGCTTGGCTGACCACAACATATTGCATTTGCCAAGCATTGTGATCGCAATATCTGACACGAAAACCTAGTTCTCACACACGCTCTTCAGCCCCGGGTGCCGCGCGGGATACACCAATCCTGAAATTGCTCTAAGTACTGAGTACCGGGTACTGAGTACTGCTTTTCAGCTTCTTCGCCGCCAGATTCAAAGCCTGCTGTAACTCCTGCACGTTCTTTTCCGTGGTCAGATAGCTGATGATCATCATGCGGATCACGCTGCGGCCATTCACCGTGGTGAGCGAGATCCAGCGCTTGCCGTCGCGGGTTATCTCGTCTACGACTGCCGCATTGGCTGCAGCAACGTCCGCTTCGGTTTTGCCCTTGACGCGCAGGTTCAGGATAGGCAGCTTCAGCGGCGCGGCCAGCTCATAAATCTCCGATTGTTTCACCCAGACGGCTAAATCTCCTGCCATCTGCAACTGGCGGTCGATCAGTTGCTCGTAAGCCTGGCGGCCGTGGACGCGCAACGTCAGCCACAGTTTGAGCGAATTCATGCGCCGCGACCATTGCACGCTGACCTTAAAGTTATCAATCAGTGGAGCGCTGGCCATCCTGGGCATGTAGGGTGTTGAAACCCCAAAGGCGCGTTGCAGCAGCTCCGGACGCGAGGTCAAAATCACTCCTGCGGCAAAGGGCATGGCCAGCCACTTGTGCGGATCGACGGTTACCGAGTCCGCCAATTCAATGCCGCTCACCAGATGCCGGTGCCGGTCGCTGAAGATCGCGGCTGCGCCGTAGGCGCCATCCACATGCAGCCACAGGTCATGCCGCCGGCAAATTTCCGCCAGGGCAACAATGTCATCAACAGCTCCCGAATTGGTAGTCCCGGCTGTGGCCACAACGCAGAACGGCCTGCGCCCGGCGCGCTTGTCTTCCTGGATGGCGGCTTCCAGCTTTTGCACATCCATTTCCACCTGGTCATTGACT
>Ga0209166_10000656_pt1 | contig 34799 bp, 30 predicted proteins | sample Coa_R1_3_FD_187151 | JGI IMG/M metagenome (GOLD analysis project Ga0209166, IMG submission 187151) | Surface soil microbial communities from Centralia Pennsylvania, which are recovering from an underground coalmine fire - Coalmine... | ecosystem: Environmental > Terrestrial > Soil >...
AGCTCTCCTCGCGCGCTCCCGGGCGCAGCCTGGCCATCCAGATCCGCCAAGCTCTGCTGCTCGGTCTTGCCTATAACCTCTACCGCCTGAGGCATCGGCTCGCTCATCCAGGATGTCAACAGAGCCATCAACACTTGCGGAGGCCGCGCGTAAGTGTTGATTATAAAGGGCTTGGCGCAGGAGAATTGTGCAGGCTGGGGAAACCGGTAAGCCGCGAGGATTCGGGGTGACAAACACAAAGGATCATAGCATAAAGATATACTAATTGTCAATTACTTGTATGATATCATTCGAATGGACTGTGGAAAAGTAGGAGAAGTCCAAGCCTCAGGTACAGAGCAGGTACCTGGAATACTCCGTTGAAGAGATAAGATGTGAAAGGACTTATTCGCACGGTGGAAGCGTTTGTCGAGGAAGCGCGGTTGTGCTAGGCTTTGCGGTGCAAAAATAAGCGTGGGCAGGCGCCACGCAAGTCCCTGAGCAGCGAGCGTTCTCTCCTTCCCGATGTTCAGCAGAGATTTCCCGAAGGGGAAGACTCTCTCCGGGGGGACCAAGCGGCCCGGGCCAATCACCGGCTAACTCCCCTCAGGCCGGGCAGACAAGAGGAAACGGATAAGCCCATGTCCGGCACACAGACGGCCTCAAAACCCGAAAAAGAAACGGTAGAGATCAAGCTCGCGCATTCGCCCGATTCCGACGATGCCTTTATGTTCTACGCGCTGGCCACGCACAAGCTAGCCACGCCCGGGTACAAGTACACACATGTGCTTTCCGACATTCAAACACTCAACGACGCGGCCCTGACGGAGACCTACGATGTCACGGCGCTGAGCTTCGCCGCCTACCCGACATTGCGCGATAAATACGTGCTACTCGATTGCGGCGCGAGCTTTGGGGAGAACTACGGTCCGATCGTGGTGGCGCCCAAGGCCATGAAACGAGAGGATTTAGCCGGCAAGCGGATTGGAGTGCCGGGATTGAAGACGACTGCCTATCTCACCTTGAAGCTCTTTGAACCAAACTTTGAGCCGGTTGTAATGGCCTTTGACAAGATCCTGGACGCGGTGAAGAACGAAGTCGTGGAGGCTGGTCTTCTGATTCACGAAGGGCAGCTCCTCTTTCCACAGCTCGGAATGCATCGCATAGTGGATTTGGGCGTGTGGTGGCACGAGCAGACGGGACTTCCCCTTCCGCTTGGCGGAAATGCGGTGAGGAGGGCGCTCGGTCCGCGCATGGGTTTGCGAATTGCCAGGACGATCCGAGACAGCGTCGAGTATGGCCTGGAGCACCGCGAGGAAGCCCTGAACTATGCAATGCAATTCGCGCGCGACATGGAAACCGATATCGCCGACAAGTTCGTGGGGATGTACGTCAACCGCTGGACGCTAGGATACGGCGAGCGCGGCAAGCAGGCGGTTCGGGCCCTCATCGAACGCGGGACTGCCGCGGGACTGCTGCCCGGCCCGCCGGACGTGGAATTCCTCAGCGAAGAGTAGCAAAACAACCGGAAATTGTTCCATGGAGAGTCCGCAAAGGGTATCTTTGCGCGGCTTGACGCCTTCCTTCGAATCCCTTAGTGTCTTTTGCTTGCAATGGAGAGCGTGATGAAGACTTTTGTGTGTGCAGTGTGCGCGGCGGCGGGGGCGCTGGTGCTTCTGGCTCCCCAGGCGCAGGGGCAGGCCGCCGCGGAATATCGTGATCAGGTGCAGGCGCCGGCGGCCTGGCCGCAGCAGGCAGTTCGCGCAGCGCACGGAATGGTGGCAACGGACGAAGAGCTGGGCTCGCAAGCAGGCGTGGAGATCCTGAAGCGCGGCGGCAACGCCGTGGACGCGGCGGTGGCCACAGCTTTTGCGCTGGCGGTGGTCGAGCCAGCCGCAGGAAACATCGGCGGCGGCGGATTCATGCTGGTGCGGCTGGCCGACGGGCGCACGACGTTCTTCGACTACCGCGAAGTCGCACCCGGCAAAGCTACGCGCGATATGTACATTGGCGCCGACGGCAAACTCGACAAAGCACTCTCCGTTATCGGTTACAAATCCCTGGCCGTGCCGGGGACAGTAGCGGGGCTGGAGCTAGCCCTGAAAACATACGGCAAGCTGAAACTTGCCGACGTGATGGTTCCGGCGATCCATCTCGCGGAAGACGGTTTTCCGGTCAGCGAAAAACTGGCGCGGCAATTGGAAGAACAACGGGATTACTTGCAGGAGTTCAGCGTGAGCCGGCGCATTTTCCTGAACGACGGAAAAATGTACAAGGCAGGCGACACCTTCAAGCAGCCGGAGCTGGCGGCGACTCTCAAGCGGATTGCGAAAAACGGAGCGGCGGAATTTTACCGCGGCGAAACCGCGCGGATGATTGTCGAAGACATGAAGGGCATGGGAGGACTCATCACGCTCGAGGACCTGGCGCAATACAAACCGAAGGCGCGCGAGACGTTACGAGCGAGCTATGAGGTGGACGGGCACAAATGGGACGTAATCACTTCGCCGCCGCCGAGCTCGGGTGGAGTTGCAATCATTGAAGCGATGAATATCTTGAGCAATGTGAAGTTGAAAGGCTGGGACGATCTCGAGAGCGTGCACATGGTGGTGGAAACGATGAGGCGGGTTTTCGCGGATCGCGCCGCGTACCTCGCGGACCCCGATTATTCGAGCGTGCCGGTGGCCGGACTCACGAGCGATTGCTACGCCAAAGAGCTGGAGGCCACGATCGATCCGCAGCACGCGTCATCCAGCAAAACGGTGAAGGCGGGTACGCCCCACGTTTGCGGAGTCTCCGCAGGCAAAGACGCCGCACCAAAAGAAATCGTGAGCTTAAATGATGGGCCGCACACAACGCACTTTTCGGTGGCCGATTCCGACGGGAATGCCGTGGCCAGCACATACACGCTGAACAATAGCTACGGGTCGCACGTGGCGACCACGGCTGGATTCCTGCTCAACGACGAAATGGACGACTTCACGACGCAGCCGGGCGTGCCGAACGCGCTGTTCGGACTGATCCAGTCCGAGGCAAACGCCATCGCACCGGGACACCGGCCACTCAGCTCCATGACGCCGACGATTCTGGTGCGCGACGGCAAACTCAGTTTCGTAACTGGTTCGCCGGGCGGACCGACAATTATTTCCGCAACTCTGCTGAGCGTCTTAAACTGGATGCGCCTGGGGATGGACGCGCAGGCGGCCATCAACGCGCCGCGGTTTCATCAGCAGTGGCTGCCGGATGTGGTGCTGATGGAAAAGGATTTTCCGGCCAGCCTCGAGACGGCGCTGAACGCGGAGGGTTACCAAACGCGAAGGCGCGGGCACATCGGCCTGGTGAACGCCATCGGGGTCGATGCGAAGACGGGCGAGCGACTCGGCGCGGCGGACCCGCGAGACCATGGCGCTGCCGTGGGGTACTAGGTTTTCTGAAAACGGCGCCGCGATTTTCCGGCGAGATTCGGAGCGCGGCGACTGGCGTATCTTCTGGCGGCGCGGAACTTGAAAATATGCGAAGAATCCTATCCACGTATCAATTCGTCTCGCGACGATTGACTCCGGAACTGCTCGGGCAGATCGCCGAGGCCGGATTTGAAGCGCTCGAGATTTTCGCCACGCGAAGCCATTTCGATTACACAACCCAGCAAGAAGTGCAGGCGATGGCGAACGCGCTCTCGCAACACCGCCTGGCGCTGGCGTCGCTCCACGCGCCCACGAGCCGCGACCTGAGCGCCACACGCGAAGGCGGAGCGCCTCTCTCCCTTTGCGAAGTGGAACGCGTGCGGCGCGTCGAGGCGATGGACGAACTGAAGCGCGTGATCGACGTGGCCGAGGATTTGCCGTACTCGCGGCTGATTCTGCACATGGGCGGCCCGCGGGAAACAGCCGATCCGCGAAAGCGCGACGCGGCTTTCAGTTCGCTCGAGCATCTGGTCTTGCACGCGCATCACGCCGGCGTGACGATCGCTGTGGAGAACACAAACAGCGAGATGGGCGACCCCGCGTACCTGCGGGCGTTTGTGGACGAAACACGATTGAACGGTTTGCGATTCAATTTCGACCTCGGGCATGCGCACCTATCCGACGGCGCGGAGAACGAACGCATCGAGAAGGCGTTTGCGCCGCTGCGTGAGTTGGTGGTTTCGGCGCACGTGCACGACAACCACGGCGAAAAAGACGAACACTTGCCGCCTTATGAAGGGACGATCGATTGGGAAGCCGCCGTCAAAGCACTGAAGACCGCGCCCGATGCGGAGCTCCCGCTCACGCTTGAGCTGAAAGAAAAATCAGGCCACGACGCACCATCCACCGCAGAACAACTCGCCGCTGCCAGCGATTCCCTCGATCGCTTCGAGCGTGAATGGAGCTAAGCGGGCAACGCGAACCGTGAAGTAAAAAGCGTGAAGCAAGTTCATCGCGAAAGTTGCCCGGATTTGCGGCGCTTTGGTACAGTGACCAGTCATCCGGGAGCGATGGAATAATTTTCTGGAGCGAGGAGCGCATGGGAATATCGGAAAAGTTGCTTACGATTCTGGCGTGCCCCATCTGCAAGACGCCAGTCAAACTTACTGCTGACAACTCCGGGCTGAAGTGCGAAACGTGTTACCGGGTCTATCCAGTGCGGGATGATATTCCGGTGATGCTGGTGGAAGAGGCGAAGATTGAAAAGGAATAGTGCGTAGTGAGTAGTGGGTAGTGAGTAGTCCGGGGAAAACGCGCGACGGCTGAGAGCGAGAAGGCTGGCGCAAGAGTCTCGGATGGATAGGGCCAGAATTCGGAAATTACAGGGACCCATGACGACGACTGATATCAGCGAATCGATTCCGAGGTTGAAGAGGTTGATCCCGAAGTTGCGCGGGAAGCGCATGGGTGTGCTCGGGGACTTGATGCTGGACCGGTATTTGTGGGGGACGGCGACGCGGCTGTCGCCGGAGGCAGCCGTGCCGGTGGTGGATTTTGTTTCGCAGAGCGAATGTCTCGGCGGGGCTGGGAACGTGGCGGCGAACCTGGCGGCGCTGGGCGCGCGTGTCGAGCTGTTTGGGGCGATTGGGGCGGACGAACCGGGGCGGGCTTTGCAGAAGTGTTTGCGCGAGGAAAACATCTTCGACCAGGGAGTCATCGCGAATGCCAAGCGCGTGACGACGGTAAAGACGCGGATTATCGCGCGGCACCAGCAGGTTGTTCGCGTGGACCACGAACGCCGCGAGCCGCTGCGTCTCGAGACGGAAAAGAAGTTGCTTGGCGCTCTCTTCCGGGCGATGAAGGAGCTGGATGCGTTGGTGCTTTCGGATTACGACAAGGGATTGATCACGGACGACCTTGCGGAACGCGTCTTGAGCGCGGCGCACCAGTTGAAGGTGCCAGTTTTTGTGAAGCCGAAAACTTCGCGGCTGTATGCGTATCGCGGCGCGCGGGCTATTGTTTGTAATGCGAAGGAAGCGGGATTTTTTGTGACCCGGTCGCTGGGAGATGAAAAGTCGGTAGAAGAGGCGGGGCGAGCGTTGCTGGCGCACTTTGGGTGCAGCGCAGTGGTAATTACGCGGGGCGAAAAGGGGATGAGCGTTCTTGAAGAGACTTCGCCGAGACATTTACAGATTCCGGCGACGAGCTTTGAAGTGACGTATGCTCGCGTAGGCAAGAGCGGCGTGGAACGCGGGGCTTCGGGGCGGCAGGTATTCGATGTTACCGGAGCGGGGGACACGGTTTTGAGCGTGCTTTCGTTAGGGGTGGCGGCTGGAGCGTCGTTGGCGGATGCGGCGGTGCTTGCAAATACGGCGGCGGGTGTGGTGGTGGGGAAATTGGGTACGGCGAGCGTTAGTCCGCAAGAGTTGGCACATGCGTTGGAGGATTTTCGGGTTTGAGGAAAAACAGATTCCTCGCTGCGCTCGGAATGACAATTATTTTGAGTGCGAGTTCTCTAGAAATTTCTAGGGTGGGAAGCTGAAGGATTTGTCTTTGGAGTCGATCCAGACGTTGACGACTTTGGTTTTCTGGGATTTTTCGGGGTCGTTGGCGCTGGGCATGGGGGAGAAGGGGCTGATGGCGACGCGGATTTCGACGCTGGTGGTTGAGCCGGTCGGAGATTTGGCTTTCATGATTTCGTAGCTTTTTACAGGGCCGTAGTAGCCTGTGGGGCCCCAGTCGGCGATAAAGTCCTGCATTTTGTAGCTGGGGCCCGGCTTCCAGAGCTGATAGGCGCGGGTCATGTCGTTGGCGACGACCGCGTTGAAGAATTCCTCAGCTGCTCTTTTCTCCGGATAAAAACGAAGAACAAACCAGATGGCGATGATGGCGATGATGACACACGTTGCCACGGTGAAAGCCAGGGCGCGTGATTTTTTTTGTATATCGGCAGGCGGTTCGAGAAGTGACATGCAGTAGTCTCCTGCCCTGCGAGGCACATTGAACGGTTTGCGAGCGTATCTAAATTAACCTTTTCTGGGCGGGATGGCTAGGGAGGGGTGAAAGTGAGTAGTGGGTAGTGAGTAGAAAAACGGCCCGCGGCGCTGATTCGAGTTCCATACCTCGTGGAACCGTACTATATTCCGCTCACCGTCATGCAACCTGATGCCGATCCACTTTTCGTAATCAATGTACCTATAGGAGTAGATCGGCGTCAGCCGAAAGTGGGCTTCATCGACCGACACGGCAGCATCGCCATATCGCCTCGTTTCGATGATGGTGTGAAGTTTAGCGAGGGTCTGGCAGCTGTAAAGCTAGGCAAGAAATGGGGTTTCATTGATCGCAGCGGGGAATTCGTAATTCCGCCAGCGTTCCATACGTTTTCGCGTTTTCATGAAGGCCTTGCCAGAATGAGCGCGCCAGGGCGGTGGGGAATCTTCCGCCGGCTGCCAGCACGGACATTTTCCAGTTTAGATAAGCACCTCGGGGAGATCTTGCGAAGCAAGCGGCTGGGATTCATCGATCGCTCCGGCAAGCTTGTTGTCGGCTACGAATACACAATGGCCGGCAATTTCGCGGAAGGCGCAGCCGACGTTCAGCTGAACGACAAATTCGGCTACATTGACCGTTCGGGTACACTGATTATCCCCGCGATTTATGATGACGCGCGGGCTTTCTCCGAAGGTCTAGCCGCAATAAAGATGCGAGGGGCGTGGGGCTACGTAGACAGTTCAGGGGTCTTGGCAATCCCTCCCAAGTTCCGAACTACAGACTTCAAGGCGGCCCTTGCTTTCGTCGAAGGCATAGGACGCGCGCCCGCTGACCAAAAGTTTGGCTACATCAATCGAGAGGGAGAGTTCATAATCCCGCCGGAGTTTGATATTGCTGGAGCACACTCAGAGGGGCTGGCCTGCGTCAGGATTGATGACCACTACGGTTTTATCGACAAGTTTGGTCAGTTCAAGATCGCGGCAAGATTCAAATACGCAAACGACTTCCACGAAGGTCTTGCATGTGTGACCGTCGGCGGACGAAATGGCTTTGTCAACCTCGAGGGAGACATGATTATTTCGCCGAAGTTTATCGCGGCTGAGGATTTTGAAAATGGGCTTAGTTACGTCGAAACTGAGAACACTGTTGGTTACATCGACGCGTCTGGAGAATTCGTATGGCAAGGGCCGTACGTGGAAAGCCGAAGTGGCTCTTTGAGATGAGCTGTCGGCATGCAGAGGAGGCTTTGTGAGCGCACGTTAGCCTTCGAGGGCGCCGGCGGAGCCGGAGGGGAGTTCGATGGCGTATTTGGTGCGGGCTTTCTCGGCGTGTTGTTCGAGGGCCAGCTCGATGAGCTTGTCGATGAGTTTTGAGAAGGGGATGCCGCTGGCTTGCCAGAGTTTGGGGTACATGCTGATGGAAGTGAAGCCGGGGATGGTGTTCACTTCGTTGAGATAGATTTTCCCGCTGCCTTTTTCCAGGAAAAAATCCACGCGAGCCATGCCGCTTAGTTCGAGGGCGCGAAATGCCTCGACGGCGAAGTGTTGGAATTTTTTGACTTGCGCGGGCTTTAGCACTGCGGGAATGAGGAGCTGCGTGCCTTCTTCGAGATATTTCGCGGCGTAATCGTAGAACTCGTGGTGCGGAACGATTTCGCCGGGAATGGAAGCTTGCGGATCGTGATTGCCGAGGACGGAGAGTTCGATTTCGCGGGCGTTGACGGCGCGCTCGACGAGAATTTTCATGGCGAATTCAGAGGCGAGATTCAGGGCGGGGGCTAGCTCCTGATGCGAGTGGACTTTGGTCATGCCGACACTCGAGCCGAGAGTGGCGGGCTTGACGAAGACGGGATAGGGAAACTCCTTTTCAATTTGATGAATGACAACATTTTCGTGGTGTTCCCACTCGTCGCGGCGGACCGAGACCCACGGGACGACGGGAATTTTTGCGGCTTGGAGAAGTTTTTTGGCGACGTCCTTATCCATGGCGATAGCGGAGCCGAGGACGCCCGCGCCGACGAAAGGAAGCCCGGCGAGGTCGAGGAGGCCCTGGATGGTGCCGTCCTCGCCGAAGGTACCGTGCATGACGGGGAAAACGACGTCGATGCGCTGGCCCGCGCCGCTGCCATCGAGGCGGACAAGCGCGGCGTCGGTGGGGTCGGCGCTCATGGTGACGCGCTGGCCGGTGCGGAGAACTTCGGGGAGCATTTTTTGTGCGCCGCTGCCGATGAGCCAGTGGCCTTCCTTGGTGATTCCGATGGGGACGATTTCGTATTTGTCCGGGTCGAGGCCGCGAATCACGGAGGCCGCGGAGGCGAGAGAGACTTCGTGCTCGCCGGAGCGGCCGCCAAAAAGAACGCCGATGCGCAAACGCTTTTTGTCAGGGGTCATGGAGATAGCCGGTTTGGGGTCTATTGTTGCCAGTTCCTAGTTATAGGACAAAGGGATGGAGTTGTCGCGGGGGAAGTGGCGGTCGGGTGCTGGAGAGACAACGGAGATTGGACGGCTAATTGACGGGGCACACGGAACCTTCTTCAAGTTCTATCGTCTACAAAGATGCGGAATTGCGCGGGAGGGGTTATGTCTGCTCAAAAGTCGAATGGGAGAGCGCCGTTTTTCGAGAATATTTGGCGTGATGTTCGTTATGCGCTGCGCACGCTCCGGCGAGACGCGGGATTCGCGACATTCGCGATTTTGATTGTGGGGCTGGGTGTAGGCGCGAGCTGCACGATATTCAGCGTGGTGAACACGATTCTGATCCGGCCCCTGCCGTTCCGGGAACCTGGGAGGCTGGTGTGGATGGCGAATCATACGGACGATACAAATGACATGTCCGGGAAGACGGTACAAGTGGATTACTTGCTGGAATACCGGAAGCTGAACAAGTCGTTCGAGGACCTGGGTGCGTACATGGCGTTTTACAGCTCGGGAGGCGCGAAATTGATCGGAGACGGGGAGCCGGAGAGGCTGACGAGCATTCCGGTGACGCAGAATTTTTTCCCGCTGCTGGGAGTGGAGCCGCAGATGGGGCGGCAGTTCAGCGCGGAGGAGTGCGTCTGGAACGGGCCGCGCGTGGCGATGATCAGCGATGCGCTGTGGAAGAGGAAATTCGCGAGCGATCCGAAGATCGTGGGAAGAGCGATTGCGTTTGACGGCGGACCGGTGACAATTGTGGGCGTGCTGCCGGCGTCGTTTGATTTCGGGACGATCTTTGCGCCGGGGACGAAAGTGGACATGTACCAGCCGTTTCCCCTCACGCCGGAGACGAACCGGTGGGGGAACACTATTGCGATTGTCGGCAGGTTGAAGCCGGGCGCGAGCCTGGGAACGGCGCAGGCGGAGGCGGCGATTCTGGGACCGCAACTCCACAGGGAAAATCCGAAGTTGAATGACTTCGAGCCGAAATTCTCGATGCTGGCGGCCCACGTGAGCGGCAAGCTGCGGCCGGCGCTGCTGGTGCTGGGCTGCGCGGTAGGAGTGGTGATGCTGATCGTGTGCGCGAACCTTTCGAATCTGCTGCTGGCGCGGTCGGCGGCGCGGCAGAAGGAGATTGCGATCCGCGTGGCGCTGGGAGCGGGGCGGCGGCACTTGTTGGGACAGATCTTGACGGAAAGCGTACTGCTGTCCTGCGGCGGAGCAGTGCTGGGAGTGGCGCTGGCGTTTTTGGGAGCGCGGGTATTGACGCAGTTGAGCGCGATGAAGATTCCGCTGCTGGCGGACGTGCGAGTGGATGGGACGGCGCTGGGCTTTGCGATTTTGATTGCGGTGGCGACGGGGCTGTTGTTCGGACTTGCTCCCGCTTGGTCGGCGTCGGAATTGACGCTGCACGATGCCTTAAAAGAAACGAGCCGCGGATCAAGCCAAGGGCGAGGGCATGCCTGGATGCGGAGCGCGCTGGTGGTGGCGGAGATCTCGCTGGCCTGCGTGCTGCTGGCGGGAGCGGGACTCCTTATACGGAGCTTCCTGAGGGTGCTGGATGTGAATCTGGGATTCGTGCCGGAGCGAGCGGCGGCGCTGCGCATCGACCCGAACGCCAGCTACAAAACGCAGGAGGAAAAGAACGCGTACTTTTCGGAAGCATTGCACGACATAGCGAACGTGCCCGGAATCGAGGCAGAGGGTCTGTCGGACGCACTGCCGCTCGGATGGAACCGGAGCTGGGGATTTGAGGCAAAGGGCGTGCAGTACAAGGACGGGCAATCTCCGGAGGGATTCCCGCGCATCATCAGCGAGGGATATTTCCATGCCATGGGAATTCCGCTGAAGGCCGGGAGGGATTTTACGGAACGGGACACGAAAGGCGCGTTGAACGTGATTATTTTGAATGAGACGGCGGCGCGCACTTTGTTTCCGGGACAAGATCCGATTGGACAGATCGTGCTCGCGGATAGACCAGAGCGGACGGTGGTGGGCGTCGTCGGGGATGTCCGCCACATGACGCTGGAGGAAGGGTCAGGCAACGAATTTTATATTCCGATGCGGCAGACGCAGGACTACGGAGTGGTGGATCTGGTGGTGAGGAGTTCGCTGCCTACCGGGGAGCTGGCGGCGCGCTTGCGCGAGGCGCTGCGGCCGATTGAGCCGAATCTGCCTACATCGAATTTGCGAACGATGCAGACCGCGGTTGACCGTGCAGCGTCCCCGCGACGGTTTGTGATGATTTTGCTTGCCGGTTTTGCGGGATTTGCGCTGATTCTGGCTTCGTTGGGGATTTATGCCGTGATTTCGTATTCCGTGAACCAGCGGAAAAACGAGATTGGAATACGCATGGCGCTGGGCGCCTCGCCAGCGACGGTGCGGCAGCTTATTTTGCGGGAGACGATGCGCCTGGCAGGAATTGGCGCGGCGATTGGATTTGTTGGCGCGATGCTGGCGACGCGGCTCGCGGCCTCATTGTTGTACGGAGTGACGCCCACGGATCCGGTTACGTTTGCGGGGATGATTGGCGTGTTTGGTTGCGTGGCGCTGCTGGCGGGGTATTTGCCGGCGTTGCGGGCGGCGCGGATCGAGCCGGTGACGCTGTTAAGATCGGAATGACCTAACCGGACTTTGCCCGGCCCGGCTTTTGAGGGGACTTCACGAAGGATTGCCTCACCCAGATCGTGTGGAGGATGCCCTCCGCGTCCCGGAACATCAACTCGGCTCTTCCGTCCGCATCGTATCCCTCCAACCTGACCCGCTTGCCCACGACTTTTGAAATAGCCAGCTGGTCTTCCGTTGGCAAATCGTCCAGAAACCCTGCCGGAAGTCCCGTCAGAATAACCATTTCGCCTGGCTTGGGTTTCCTGATTCGCATCCGCATCTTTTTCTGAATGGACTCAGAGAATTTTCTTGCCGAGGGCGGAGAGGACCAGCTCGACGCCGAGGAGGGCTGTGCGGTTGTGTTCGTCGATGATGGGATTAATTTCGACGACTTCGAGGGAGACCATGGCTTCGGAGTCGGCAATCATTTCCATGGCGAGATGGGCTTCGCGATAGGTGACGCCGCCGCGAACGGGGGTGCCGACGCCGGGCGCGTCGGATGGATCTACAAAGTCCATGTCCAGGCTGACGGCGATGCCGGCCGTGTCGTCCATGGCGTGTTTGAGAGCGTCGGACATGACTTCGCGCATGCCGCGCTCGTCAATGTCGCGCATGGTGAAGACGTGAATGCCGGATTTTTTGACGATTTTGCGTTCCTGGGCGTCGAGGTCGCGCGCGCCGACGATGACGATGTTGCCCGGTTCGGCTTTGGGCTTGAAGCCGAGGAGGTCCACGAGCTCCGGCGCGCCGTAACCCATGATGGCGGCAAGCGGCATGCCGTGGACATTGCCGGAAGGTGAGGAGTCGGGAGTGTTCATGTCGCCGTGGGCGTCCAACCAGAGGTAGCCGATTTCTTTCTTGTCCTTGCGATAGTGGGAAGCGGCGCCGGCCGCGACCCCGACGGCGATGGAATGGTCGCCACCAAGAACGAGCGGCAGAAATCCTTCGCCCAGAGACTTTTCGACCGTGTTAGCGAGGTCCGTGCAGGTTTCCGCGATTTCCTGAAGATACTTGGCGCGTTTTTCGCCGACTTGCATTTCCTCAGGCTGTTTGACTTCAAGATTGCCGATGTCCTCGACGGTGTGGCCGAGCTGCTTGATGCGTGCCTGAAGGCCGGCGCCGCGCAGAGCTGAGGGGCCCATGTCCACGCCGCGGCGGGATTGGCCAAGATCCATGGGTACGCCGATAATTCTGACTTTTTGCGCCATGCAAAGACTCCGTGACTGGTGATTGGTGACTGGTGACTGGAGCGACGCGCAGCGCGAGCAGTCCCGTCACGGGCCGCCATTCAGCAGTTGTTGATCAAGTACAATTTCGAAAAAACGAATCCGCGAGTGTGCCGCAGCTACCCCGGACTAAGGATACACGCGGTAAATCATGCGGGGAAAGGGGATGACTTCCCGGATGTGCTCGGTTCCGCAAATCCACGCGACGGTGCGCTCGAGGCCAAGACCGAAACCGGAGTGGGGAACGCTGCCGTAGCGGCGGAGGTCGAGATACCACTGGAAAGATTCTTCGGGAAGGTTGTGTTCGCGAAGACGCTTAAGGAGGAGGTCGTAATCGTGGATGCGCTGGCTGCCGCCGATGATTTCGCCGTAGCCTTCGGGGGCGATCATGTCGAAGGCCAGCGCGAGTTCGGGGCGCTGAGCGTCAGGCTGCATATAGAAAGCCTTAATGGCGGACGGATAGCGGTGGATGATGACTGGGCGGTCGAAATTTTTCGAGATGATGGTTTCTTCATCGCCGCCGAAATCGTCGCCGAATTTGGCGGGGTTGCCATTCTGCTGTAGGACGCCGACGGCGTCTTCATAGCTGATGCGGGGGAATGGAGGCTTTATGTTTTCTAACTTTGTGAGGTCGCGCTTGAGCAATTCGAGCTCGCGTGATTTGTTTTTCAGGACAGATTGTACTACCGCGCTGACGAGGCCTTCGCCGAGAGCCATAATTTCGTCGAGTTCGACGTAAGCGGCTTCCGGCTCGAGCATCCAGAATTCGGTGAGGTGGCGGCGGGTCTTGGATTTTTCTGCGCGGAAGGTGGGGCCGAAAGTGTAAACCTTGCCGAGAGCCATGGCAGTGGCTTCGATATAGAGCTGGCCGGACTGTGTGAGGTAGGCTTTCTGATCGTCAATGTAATTCACTTCGAACAGAGTGGAGGTGCCTTCGCAGGCCGCGGGAGTGAACATGGGTGCGTCGGTGAGCGTGTACCCCTGGTTGTCCATGAAATTGCGCGCGGCGCGGATGGCCTCCGCGCGAATGCGGAGAATGGCGGCCTGGCGAGGCGTGCGAATCCACAGATGGCGGTGGTCGAGAAGAAAATCGACGCCGTGCTCCTTGAGCTGGATGGGAAATGGTGTACTCTCCGGAACTTTCTGGACGATCTGGATTTTCGAGACGCCGATCTCATAGCCGCCAGGGGCGCGCTGCTCGGCGCGGATCCTGCCCGTGACGATGACGCTGGATTCCTGGGTGAGGCCCTTCAAGGCGTCAAAGGCTTCGGGATTCTCTTTCAGAGCGCAAACGCCCTGAATGATGCCGGTGCCATCGCGAAAGATGGGGAAGAGCAGCTTGCCGGATTCGCGAAGGTTGTAGAGCCAGCCACGAAGAGTTACTTCTTGCCCGTCATGGCTTCCCGCTTGATCGATCGTGATGATGGTCATGGTCGAATATTTTGGAGAATTCGCAAAAATCCAGTTTAGCAGAGAAGTGGCGGACAGCAGAAACAGTGCCAAGCTGGAAAAAACTATCTAACTGGCGGCGCCCCTGAGGGCCGGCGCAATGGGAAGAATTCAGGGAGTGCAGAAGACTTGGTAGCGCTAACGGGATTCGAACCCGTGTTTCCGCCTTGAGAGGGCGATGTCCTAGACCCCTAGACGATAGCGCCACAGAGCAGTGCATCTGAAATGCGGGCGATGCTCAGGTCACAGCGAGTCTTGTCATTTTCGCATGGTCAAGTGACTCGAGCAAGCAACGGAGTGCGTCAGGCTGGCCCGGCTTTTGAAACGCAACCATACAGAAGCTAGAAGAATTTCCTCAGACCCAGAGCTTCCAGAGCGGTTAGCACAAGAAACTCGGGGCCGTATACGAGGTAACGGCGCCACAAGCGGCCCGGCTCGCGCAAAAGGCGGAAGAGCCATTCGAATCCATGTTCGCGTATCCATGGCGGCGCTTGCGCGATTCGGCCGGTGTAGAAATCAAAGGCCGCGCAGCAACTGATCGCACAGCGGTGGCCGTCGCAGGGTTTCATCCAGAGCGATGAGAAGAAAGTCAGGCTGAGTCTCGGCCACCAGGAAGGGTACGTCCTGCTTGTCGGCCGCTTCCCCTACGGTTGTGATTCCCGTTTGTTCCGTGAGAGTCGAGAGCACCAGTTCGCGCAGCAGGCGGGGGCGGTTGGCCACCCGGACGCAGATGCTCGTTTCCATAGATCCCTCCCGTGGCGAGGTAGCCTAGCGGGATTTATTTTGGGGGAATAGACTGCAATAGGCACGGGGGAGAAGGACCCGGAAGTCCTAGGCTAGTACTGCGCAGACGAGGACCGCGTAGGTACGAAATTAGTATTTGGCGGGAATGTCCCGCGCCTCGATCTCCGTTATCCACTCCGCGGGAGCCAACGGCCGCACCGAAAAGAACTTATAACGGCACGGAACGCAGCGCAGAGCGGGGAGCCGCAACCAGCGCCCTGCGATCGACTTCCATCCGGAGATTTTTTCCGCGGAGATGCGCTGCAGTTCGAGATTGCCGCACAGACGGCAGCGCGCATAAAAGCTGCGCTGAAGCGGAACGGCTCGCGCGTGGAAACGCGTCCGACACACGGAGCAGCGCCATGGAAATACACCCGCCGCACTGAACACGAAATCCAATGCGGACCGCCGCCTCGAACGCCGGCAGACGACGGCTTGACACACTGGGCAATTCATCGAAAGATTCTGGTGGGCCTCTTCGCTGAGCATAGGGAAAAAACCAGGCGGCGGCAAGAGGCCGCCGATTTGAAGTCACCGTACAATAGGAGCCGCCATGGCGGACTACACAGCAAAGCATGCCCGGGCAGGCGTGGACGCAAAACTGCCGAAGCTCGATACCTGGCCCAACCAATTTCAGGGCTACGTCATCACCACGCGATTCCCCGAGTACACCTCCGTATGTCCAAAAACCGGGCTTCCCGACTATGGGGCGATCACCATCCAGTACATGCCGCGGAAGGATTGCATTGAGCTCAAGGCTCTTAAGATGTACCTCCTGGCCTATCGCGATCTTGGCATTTTTTATGAAAATGCCGTAAACAAGATGCTTCATGATATTGTTAAAGCCGTTCGTCCGGAGTGGTGTGTCGTGCGCGGCGAGTTCACGCCGCGCGGCGGTTTGACAACCTCGATTTTTGCCCGCTGGCCGCGGCTTTCCCCGCGCCGAATCGGCGGCATCGCTAGCGCATCGCGAAGGTCGACCCGATGACCAGCCGGTAGACACGGCGCGAGTCACGGGAGATAATTTCACCGGCGTCCAGACGCCAACCTGGAGCCCTGACTGAGGAGGGGGAATGAGCATTTCTCCAAATGTGCCGAGTCCGGAGGAATCCTATCGGTACGAATCTACGGGTACACCGCGCTGGATTGCGGCGCTTTTCGTTGTGCTTTTTGTCGGCGTAGGCGCGCTCGGCTACCTGGGCTACTCCGGGATTTCTCGCCTGGAGCAGAACCTCGGCAAAGAGCAGGAACAAAACAAAGTTTTGACGGCGCAGCTCGAGCAGGCGAATTCGCGCCTCGCCGACTTGAAGGGCCACATTGAAGTCACGGAACAAAAAGTGGGGATGACGGTCTCCGAACTGGCTCAGGCCAAGAGCCGCGCGGAGGCGATACGCAAAGAGCAAGTGAGCTCCGACCAGAAACTCACGGCCCAGTTGTCTCAAGTCAAAAAGGAAAGCCAGGAACAGATTGGCGCGGTCGCCACGGAAGTTGGCGGCGCCAAGAAGGACATCGAAGCCACTAAAACTGATCTCGAAGCCACCAAGGGCAAACTCGAACGCGCCACGGGCGACATGGGCGTGATGAGCGGTCTCATCGCGCGGAATCACGACGATCTCGAGGAGTTGAGGCGCCGCGGCGATCGCAATTATTATGAGTTCACTCTCACAAAATCGAAGAATGGGCAAAAGGTCGGCCCGATCCAGCTCACGCTTAACAGGACGGACCCCAAGAAATCCAAGTACACGATGACCGTCCTCGTGGACGACCGGACCATTGAGAAGAAAGACAAGACTGCAGGCGAGCCTGTGCAATTCTATGTGAAGGGCGTGTCGCGGATGGCTCCCTACGAGATCGTCGTTTTCGACGTCAACAAAAACCAGGCAACCGGTTATCTTTCTACTCCGAAGGACGCGGGCTCAACTCCCGCTGCCGCCGCTCCTGCGGCAACTCCGACGGCAGCTCCGACCAAACCTTAAGGTCGCTTTTGACCCGGCTCCGATAAGAATTGCCAGCCCCGTTCCGCGTTCTGGAAACATCGCGAGGGACGGGGCTTTTTACTGTTTCTGCGACGGTCTACCATGCGAGTTCGGACTATGCGGCACCTCTTTCGAAGATGCGCAGTTCTTTTTCCCTGCGGCGCGCTCCTCTTTGCACCCGCCGCGCTTCCCCAGGCCAAGGTTCCAAAGTCACCTGACATTCGCGTAACCGTTGACCGTGTCAATGTGGGAGTCATCGTAACCGACCATCACGGAAATTTCGTTGGCGGACTCCAACGCGGCGACTTTCAAGTATTCGATGACGGAGTCGAGCAGCCCATCACGGATTTCTACAACGTAGACGAACCGGCCCAGGTCCTGCTGCTGATCGAGGCCGGGCCCGCCGTCTATCTTCTCGAAGGCGGCCATCTTCAGGCTGTTCACGCACTACTGAACGGCCTTTCGCCGGGCGATCGCATCGCCATCGCCCGGTATGACGAATCAGCCGAACCGATTCTTGGCTTCACCTCGGACAAACTCGTCGCCGCGGCCGTTCTGGATCAGTTGCACTTCAACCTGGGATTTGGCCAGTTGAATTTGGCCGCCAGTCTTGTCACGGCTCTTGATTGGGTGGCGCGAGTTCCGGGCAAGAAATCGCTGGTCTTGCTCTCGACTGGCGTGGACACTTCGCCTCCCGCCGCGGCGGAAACCCTTCTTGCCCGCCTGAAATCCACAGATGTGCGAGTGTTGGCCGTTTCTCTCGGCGGCGAACTTCGGAGCGCCAACCCCGCTGGCAGGAAGCGGTCTAGAAAGGATCAGGTCGTCCCAGAGAAAGAGCAAACTGCGGCAGAAGGCTTTGCCCAGGCGGACGAGGAGTTACAGGCAATTACGCAAGCGAATGGAGGCCGCGTTTACTTCCCCGCGACGAGCAAGGATTTTGGAGAAGTTTTCGCGCAGATAGCCCAACTTGTCCGCCACGAGTACAGTGTGGGATTCGTTCCGCGCGCGCAGGATGGAAAGGTCCATTCCATCGAAGTCCGCGTTACTGAATCCGCAAAAACGAATTCTTCTATCACCCGACAAAGCTCGGCCGCCCAAGCAAGCTATCGCGTGGATCATCGCCAGGCCTACGTCGCACCTGTCCCTCCGGCTCCCTAAAGGTGAAGTGGCCTGCTGCCTTATCTTTATTTGTTCAGTTTTGTGTGGATCGGCAATACGGGACAGTGCTACTCAAATTGCTTCAGTGTCTTCGCCATCTCTGTCAATTTTTCGTTCATCAGCCCAAAAACTGTTCCAGCTTCGAATGTCCCATCACCATTTCGCCGGCCGGCATCGGACTTCGTCAGAATCTCAATTCCCTGCTCGACTCTGCCCACCGGCCAGATATGAAACTTCCCCGCGGTTACCGCCTCCAGAACGTCTTCTCGCAGCATTAAGTCCTCGACGTTTGACTCCGGCATGAGCACGCCTTGCGTCCCAGTCAGACCCTTGATCCGGCACACGTCAAAAAATCCTTCGATCTTTTCGTTGATCCCGCCAATCGCCTGAATGTCTCCCTGCTGGTTCATCGATCCGGTCACGGCGATATCCTGACGAAGCGGTATCCCGGAAAGGGCGGAAGCGAGCGCATAAATCTCCGTGGAGCTTGCGCTATCTCCATCCACTCCCGAATAGGACTGTTCGAAACAGATGCTCGCCGCGAGCGAGAGCGGCTTATCCTGGGCAAAGAGGCTGCGCAAATATCCGGCGATGATGTGCACGCCTTTGTCATGAAATCGCCCGCTCAAATTCGCTTCGCGCTCGATGTTGATGAGCCCGGCCTTGCCGAGAGCCGCCGACGCAGTGATACGCACTGGTTTTCCGAAGGAATACCCTCCGATTTCCAGCACGCTCAGACCGTTCACCTGCCCCACGCGTTCGCCCGCCACGTCGACGAGCAGCGTGCCTTCCTCGATCATCTCCCGAATGCGCGTCTCGATGAGGTTATGCCTTTCCATCTTGGAAGCCAGAGCGTCCCGCACGTGCGCCGCGCGCACCACTCTCTCCCCCGCGGCTGCGGCTGCGTAATGCGCCTCACGCGCAAGGTCGGCGATATCCACAAACCGCGCCGTCACCTTATTGCGCCGTCCGGCTTTGCGAACTCCATATTCGAGCATCGACGCAAATGCCCCGCGATCGAACGGGTAGAGTCCCTCCTTTTCCGAAAGGGTTCGTAACCTTCCAGCGTACTCAGCGATCACGCCATCACTCATCGGCATCTCTTCGTCAAACTCCACGCGCACCTTGAAAATCTTTTGAAAATCTTCTTCGTATTCATAAAGCATCTCGTAAAGCTGCCGGTCGCCGATCAGAATTACTTTTACGTTGATTTCTACCGCCTCCGGCTTCAGTGCGCTGCCCCCGAACGGGTAGAACATCTCCAGCGGCTGAATCTCCAGCCGGTTGTGATTCAGGGTCCTCTTCAGGGCCCTCCACACTCCGACCTCCGACAATGCTTCCAGCGAGTACATGATCAAGAACCCGCCGTCCGCTCTAAGCAGCGATCCGCCGCGCAGGTCCATGAAGTCGCTCGTCCAGCCGCCCCGCGTGTCGTAGGCCCGCTGGATAGTTCCAAACAAATTGGCGTAGGTAGGGGTCGTTTCGAAAATCACAGGCGAAACCTCATCGTCGCTGTGCGCCAATATCACGTTCACTCCATACACGCGGAAGGGGTCGCGCTCCGGGCCGCTGGTGCCAAGCATTTTCGGCAGCCCGTCGGGTGATTCGCCTTCCTGTTCGCCCTCCCCTTCGCGCTCCTTAAAAGGATCGAGATTGTCCAAGAGGTGATGCCGCACCTCTTCGAGATACTCCGAGACATTTGCCCCGGGGTATTTTTCCTTCAGCTCTTCGATGACGCCGTCGACGAGCACCGAAGCGGCTTCTTGTTCCAGATAACTCAGCTCGCTTGCCAGCTCGCGCGATAGCGTCAAAGTCTTCCGGTATACGACCGTAAACTCCTGCCGGAACTGCTCGTACTTTCTCTCGATGTCTTCCGCCAAGGGCGACTCGAGTTTTCCCTCATGCACCATCTTCGAAATGTCCTCGATCGGCACCATCTGACCTTCGAGCACGGGGAAAATCTCCGGCAAGGCCACCGCGCCCACTTGCATGTGTCCCAGGGCAAACTGCTCCCGTGCGATTCGCCTGGTGAAATCGTCCATTAACTCTTTTTCGCGCACGGTAAATCGCTCGACGATCCGGCCCTTCTGCCTCTGAAACGGCTCGCCTTCGAACACTTGCGGAATCCGCCGTCTCAGAAAATCAATTCCCGCCTGAATATCCTTTTTGAAGGAGTTGGCTTGCCCCCGGGGAAGCGAGAGCAGCCGGGGCCGGTCCGGTATCTTGAAATTGTTGACGTAACACCTGTCCAGGGATGGCTTCGTCGGCGGGTGCAGGTCCTCGATCATATGCGCAATCGTCCCGCCGCGGCTCGTTCCCGCCAACCCGCAGACGAAAACGTTGTAACCCGGGGCGGATAACTCCACGCCCATCTTGAGCGCCCGCAGAGCGCGCTCCTGTCCAATGAATCCCTCGCGCAGCTCGGCCTGCGCCGTGGTTTCAAACGGTATGCGCGCGAGTTCGCAGCGCCACCGCAGTTTAGTCGGCGGCAGCTCTTTATGACCCGGTGCCGGTTTTAGGTGGTAGGGACTCATCCGAGCCGGGTACTCTAGCACACCCACTTGGCGAGCATCATAGTTTCGCCGTCATCGTTTCCCACAGTGAAAGCCGCATTTAGAGCCGCTCTCAGGATTCTCTCGCGGCCAACTGATCGCGGTGATCCATATACACGCGGAACACCCCCATCGCCGCGGCGATAATCGTCGGCCCTGCCACCAAACCAAGCAGCCCGAACGCCTCCAATCCACCTAGCACTCCAATGAATAAGAGCAGCTCATTCAGCCGCGTCCGGTTCCGCAACAACATTGGCCGCACTAAATTGTCCGCAATTGTGGACACGCCGCCGCAAATCACAACCACCAGCAAAGCCTTTCCCCAGTGTCCGCTGACTCCGAGCCACAGCACCGCCGGCCCCCAAATGAGCGCCGAACCAACGACTGGCACGAGAGAGAAAAAAGCGATCAGCACGCCCCAGAACGTGGGAGAAGAAATCCCCACCAGTGCGAACGACAATCCTCCCAGCGCCCCTTGTATAACCGCCACGAGCAAGCCCACTGCAACGCTTGCAAATACCAATTCCTTCGATTCTTCCACCATCTCCGTCTGGATGTCTTTGTCGAAAGGTAGAAGGTGCTTCGCCCCTCGCACCACCGCTTCGCCATCCCGAAACATAAAGAACAGGGCAAATATCAGGATGAATAAGTCCACAAAAAAACTGACAAGATTCTTCAGCAGACCTGCAAATTTTGCCCCTAAGTAGGATGCAATCCTCTCTGCGGCCTGCTCCATGGGGTTGGAGATATCCAGGGATTGCCAGGACGCAGGCAGCCGTACGCGAAGCCATTCTTCAATACGAAGAACAAGCCCTTCGCTCGGACCCTGGCCGTGCACTGCCAGTGCGCTCTGCACCCGCGCCGTCGCGTCCAGCGCCTCGCGCGCCGTGAACACCAGCACTACCAAAGCCGGAACGATGAGCAATAAGGTCACTCCCAGTGTGCTCGTCAACGCCGCCGGCGTCGGCCTCATTTTCCTCCGGACCCGTTCGTGCAGCGGGTAAAAAAATATCGCCAGCACCGCGGACCATGCCAGTGGCACCAGAAACGGTTCAGCGATCAGAAACACGAAGTACCCGAGGAGTAGAATGGCCCCGTACGAGAGTACGGTGGTTAACTGGCTACTCGTTGTCGTGTTCACGGGCGTGACGGATTTCATGCGCGGTATATAATCTCTCGGACCCTTTCGAACCAGGTCTCCCTGAGCCAGTTGAGTAAACCAACTATGGCGTCGAATCCCACTCCGCTATCTTCCTATCAAATTCGACTTCTTGCTGTACTTGCTTTAATCAATTTTGTCAACTTCGCCGACCGCCAGGTCGTTGTGCCCCTTCTTCCTCTTCTCCGCCAGCAAATGAGCTTGAGCGACGCGCAGCTCGGTTCCCTGCAAACCTGGCTCCTCGTCGTTCTGGCCGTTGCCAGCGTCCCTTGTGGGTTGCTTGCGGACCGGCTCAATCGCACCCAGATCATCGCCGCGGGCATCGCATTTTGGAGCCTGGCCACTATCGCATGCGGCTTCGCGTCTTCTTTCATGCTCTTGCTCGTCGCGCGAGCTTCGATTGGCGTTGGCGAAGCGGCGTATGCTCCCGCGGCTCAGTCCATGATTTCCGATACCTTCCCGTATCAACTTCGCGCGATGTCTCAATCGATTTTCGCCTCCGGCATGCTCCTCGGCGGAGCCGCCGGGCTGGCTTTTGGCGGCCTGATGGGCGCGCTTTACGGTTGGAAATACACTTTTGTAATCGTTGGTGTGGTTTGCATAGTACCTGGCCTCTTCGTCCTCAAGCTGCCCGAACCCCCACGCAGACCGCGCTCGGAAGTTGTCCCCTTGTCCTGTCTCTTGAGCGTCCCCGCCTATCTCGCCATGATCGTCGCGGGAACTCTGATCACTTTCGCGAGTGTCTCGCTCCTAACCTGGGGCACCGATTTTGCCGTGAACTACAAAGAATTCAGCCTACGGGAGGCGGCCGTCTCGCTTGCCCTCGTTGCCCTTCTTTCTCTCGTGCTTGGAGTTCTGGCGGGCGGCTTCCTTGCTGACCGCATCCAGAAAAAATACGCCTACGGCCGGATTATCATTATCGCGGCCGCCTTCTTGTTTGCTGCTCCCTTCCTGCTCCTGGCGATTCAAACGGACGAAAAGTGGATTTTTCTCACCGCCCTCTTTATCGGCGGCTTTTTCATGTCCTGGTATCACGGCCCTGTCACCGCGGTCCTCTGTGATTTGACGCCTCAGCGCGCTCACGCCACGGCCATCGGGGTCTACATGTTTGTCACCCAGCTGCTCGGCGCTCTAGGACCGCAGCTTGTGGGGAAAATATCAGACGCCAGTGACCTCCAGCTTGGCCTTCAGGTTGCCGTCGCCGTGATGGTTGGTGGTTCGCTCTTGATGCTGCTCGTGATTTATTTTGTCCGCCGGGATGGACTGCACCACCCCCGGCTCGCCGCGTTCCACACTGAACCTTGTGATTGATTCCGTTTGCGGCAATGCGAGATTGCTGGGACCTGTAGAAGCGGAGATTTAAACGTGTTTCGCCGAGCCTCTCGGGCTACGAGGAAGATCTACTTGATTCCCACCATTTCAATCAGTCTTAGAACATCCGATTCGGGCACGTCATATAGCGGCCGCTCATCCTCTTCTTCCAGCCTCTCCCGCAAATACTCCGCCGCAACGAAACTCGCTTCGCGGTCGGTCAAGTCGCGTCCCCTGCGCGCGCGAAATGTCACGAACGCCGTGTGCGCCAAGCCAACAACTCGCGCGGCGCCATCGACATAAAACTTCGTATCGATTGTGTCGCTGTGCCGCGTCGCCACCCCATTCCACATGTGCGAAAACCGGCAGTGATACAACTGCCCGCTCAGTTTCGAGGTTACTTCAAACGCTCCCACAAACTGGCTCATCGCTCCCGCGTTTGCAAGTACCGGTCGTGTCGTCGTCACATTTCCTCTCTTTGCTTCCTTCTTTTACTTACTTCCTTCTTATCGGCTTACCGTCGTAGCCGTTTCCGCATGCGAATAACTTTGAATCGCAGCCGCCACTCCAGCTCCCGCATGTGTCCGGTGGCCTTGCTCCTGCAGCACTTTCTCCAGCGCCGATAGAAACAGCAGCACGTTCGGCTTTTGGCTGCAATGCCCCATCAATCCTACTCGCCAGATTTTCCCCTTCACCGGCCCGAAACCCCCTGCTATCTCAATATTGAATTCGTCCAGCAGTTGATTCCTCACTTTCGCGTCATCAATGCCGCTCGGAATCATGACCGCAGTTACCGTGGGCAGCCGGTCCGCCGGATTCTTCACGAGTAGCCCCAGCCCCATCGCCTCGACGCCGGCGATCAGCGCCAATTGATTCACCCGGTGCCGTTCCCACCGCGCTTCCAGCCCCTCCTCCACCACCATCCGCATCGCTTCGCGCAAAGCATAAATCAATGATATTGGCGGCGTGTGATGGTACAGCCTTTCCTTTCCCCAATAGTTCATGGCCGTCGTCAGGTCAAAGTACCAGCTCTGAACTTTTGTTTTCCGCTTTCGAAAGACGTCTTCCGCGGCAGGGCTCACCGTGATGGGCGACATACCCGGTGGCGCGCTAATGGCTTTCTGCGATCCGCTGAAACAAATATCGATTCGCTCGCGGTCCACATGCAAGGGCACGGCCGCCAGCGACGCCACCGTATCGACAACCAGCAGGGCTCCCAACTCATCCGCGACCTTCCGGTATGCGTCCAGCTTCGTCACCACTCCCGATGAAGTCTCGCCGTGGGCCAACCCGATCATTTTGATCTTTTTGCCTTTGCCCGCCTTCCGCATATCCTCCGCATCCACGGGCAACCCGTAGGGCGCTTCCACCTTGGTCACTTTCGTCGTCGCACGCGACGCGATCTCATACATGCGGTCCGAAAACGTTCCGTTCACAGCGACGATGGCTTCATCGCCCTCTTCGAGCGTGTTCAGCACAGACGCCTCGATTCCGCCCGAACCCGAAGCCGAGAGCGGCATCGTCAAACGGTTTCCCGTCTGAAAGATTTGGCGCATCAACAATTGCGTCTCGTCCATGCAGATCTTGAACCACGGATCGAGATGCCCAACCAGCGGCGCTGCCAGAGCGCGGTAGACTCGCGAGTCTACCGACGAGGGACCCGGTGTAAGCATCAAGCGATAGGGCGGATTAAGTTCGCCAACTATTTGCGTCATTTTCCTTGACCTTCTTTTTCATGGACTTGCATGCCCGAACAGCCCGCCGGCGAATTCTCTTGGGGACTTCGAGAAAGCGGCGGGAATACTGATCTTCCCGCAATGCTCTCGACACCGCAACCGACAAATTGGCTGGAATCAGCTCTGAGCTCGCGCTTTATCCGGCAACAAGGCGCCGGCAAAAAACAGGATCATCACAGAAATTGTGAGATAGACGCCAATGAACATTCCCAAGTATTTGACCAAGAACGCCGCGTTCGCCGCCAGGGTCGCCGCGCATACGAAAAGTATTCCTCTTCCCCGCTCCATCCGGCTCGCCATAAACGCGATCACCGAGACCGCTATCATCTCTGTCGAGAAAATCAGCCACAACGCTCTCGAAATTCCGTCGAGCGGCGGCTTCACGTGGTTCTCACTGAGCATCCTCCCTAATTCCGGGAATTTCGTCCCATGCAGAACCCCCGTAGCCAAAAGAGCGATGCTTCCAATAGACGCGCTCCATCTAGCAGCTTTCATCCGCAGCCCCTTTCCACCCTGTTTTTTGGGAACACGCTCCCTATCGCGCCGGATTGTACACGTTCCAACTGACTATTCGAAGCGTAAGACGTCTCATCGTCCATCCGAGCAGCCGTCTGGAAAACCCACGCGTCTAGGTGCGGACCTCCCACTTCCGTCGCATTTATCGCCGCCGCCATGAATGTTCCGCAACAATCGTTACTAGCTTCGGGCCCGGCACCGCAATCATGCTTCTCTCCTTCGGCCCGAGTGTCCTGCTCCTAATCAAAAGACGCCTCGATTCCTACCCGCCCCGCCACTCTCCATAGCGGCTGCCTGGATGCCGGGGGAACTCTTTTCCCGGATATGCTATCGTGCTTAAACTCGTATTCCGTGAGGAGAAATGACCCCGCAAGTCAGGGGTCGCAAAACGAAATGGCAGAGCGCCCAGTACTTGTTGGACTCATTCCGCAGGTGGTCGTCCTGGATCCCGGCGATCAGATCTCCTGGATCTCCGACGCGGGAAACCTTCGCGTTGAATTCGACGTCAATCGCTGCCCCTTTTCTTCAAATATTTTTCAAGCGCCCGCCGGCATGCGCCTGCTGAGCGGCCCCCCTCGGCCAGGTCTCAAAAGCGCTACTTTTAAATATCGCCTTTGGCTCAACGATCAGCTCGTCGGCCAGGGCGAAGTCATTCTGCGCGAAAAATAATTAGGTCGAATCGCATCGAGCAGAGTGGCCGAGCAGCTTTGGCCCCCCATAGAGCAAGAGCCCGGCTACAAGTGCTGCCGAGCTCTTGGAAACAGAGAGTGTGAATAAAGCAGCTCTTAAGGCATCCGCTGCGGGGTATTAAAGCTGCAGGCTGCTCCCCCCATCCTCCAGGGAGCCGATCGGTGGACAAGTCCGGCCGAATATCCCGGCCTACTTGGGCTGTTTGGCGATAATCAGACCCTTGATCTTCGCGTAGGTCGCCGCCGGAATGATCTTCTTGTTGACCAGGTCGGTCTTCATTTTGTACGGCCGCCCATCGATAATTTTTTGCGAGTAGGCATCGCCGATTCCCGGCAGCGCCTTCAATTGATCTTTGGTCGCCGTATTGATATCCAGCAAGTCGCTCGCTTTGGCCGTCGCTTTGGAGGCCGTTTGTGCTGAGCTGGCCTTGGCCGGCGCAGCGGCTGGCTGAGTTTGCGAATACGCAACGCCCAGTCCCAACAATAAAATCACCCCTGCCAGAATAATCTTGCCCAATTGCTTTTTCATTTCGGCCGCTCCTTTTTGAGATTAGACCTGCAGCGCAACCCTTGCTTCCTCGGTAACTTGTCCCCACTTCACCACGACTTCTCTTTCGCTTCTCCTCCGCTCGTTCTTTTCGCAACGCGTACTAAGCTCGCTGATCACCGGGCTATTTCTTCGCAGGCTTATACCCCGCCTTGATGGCATCTGTTTCCAGCATGTACTTCCCCTTTTTCGTCTTGCCATACCAGCGTGTTCCCGGTTCGTGATACACGCCGGATTCCGTGTTGACCCAGACCATTCCCGCTCCGGTCCGGGGAGGTTTTTTCGGCTTCGCTGAAGGCGTGGAGGTTCGCGTCTTCGAATCCTGAGTGGTTGACGCATCTCCCTTGGATACAGTGGCGGAGTCGGCCGGCTTTGTCGAAGCGGCTTTCTCACCCGAGGGAGTGGTCTTCGCTTTTTCCGAGTTGCTCGCCGGCGGAGCTTGCGCCAGGAGCATTTCCCCGCTTACGACAAGAGCGACCATCAGAATGCCAACAGCCACGACGACCGCCAGAGAGCTTAACTTGGCATGGTCTTTCATGGAATTTTCTCCACCCGCGCTAGCATTCAGCCCTGCCGCCTGTGTAGCCCCCGCTCGTCTCATCGCAGGCGTACAACTATCCGTCAAGTCTCGCTGGTCTTCTGTACTGGAATGCCGGAATGATGTCGAAGAAAGCGCGTGAAGTCAATACGGAAGAAGTTCAGCTTCGATGGCCTGAAGGCCAGTGGGAAATCCGTTGCGCAAGTCATCCGTATACAACAAGTTGCAGCAAAGCGTACCGGCTATCAGTCTCCTGCCACCGCAGCCCGAGGTGCTTCCACGGATTCTGCCAATCCCCTTCGAACCGGCCCTAGTACGAACGCCGGAACGTTGCGCTCCGGGACTACGGACAGGTTAGTTGCCCGGCGAGGAAACTCCATGCGGTGGTCCAGTTTAAGTCCCGCCTCACGAAGGAACTCTGCGGAGAATCCCATGTCTTCGGCTCGGTCCACTCCCCAGAACCAGAGCTTTTCCTCATGGCGTTGGAGAAAGTCGAGCGACTCCTCGAGCTTCTTCATGGCCCGGTCGAAAGACGAAGCCAGAAAGAACACTCCAAGATTCCACGCATGACGCGGATAGAAAACGCGGATTCGAACGCAGTACTTGCCGGACTGGTTTCTTTCCATGCTGCAAAGATAGTCGTTCCGGACGGCTGGTGTGCGAGCTGGTGCTTTTTTGGTGCTCATAAATCCTGAGATTCCGGCGCTGGGAGGCCTTGATCGTTTGCTTTTTAGTTTCAGCCGGTTCAACCCCGGAGATAACCTACGCGGAGACAAACTCGCAGCTGAAACTTGCTACTTGGGAGACACCAATAGGCTACCGGGCTTCGAGAGCAAACACAAGAAAACTGTAAAGTGATTTTAAGTTGTGTATTATCAAATACTTACGTCAGCCTACGCTCCCAAAACTCCGCAGTTTATCCGGCATGATCTGGAGCTTGCCTTCTTTTTTCAGGCGATCTTCCAGGGCCGTTCGAAAGGCATCGAACGCCAGCGAGCGCTTGTTCTGCAGCACGGCATCCGTGATTTCTTTCTTCTGTTTCTCGAAATCACCCGGATTTGGCTCCTGTTTATCCACAACTTTATAGACAAGCCAGTTCGTACCCAGGTTGAGCGGCAAACCGACATCCCCCGCCTTCAGCTGAAACGCGGCCGCGAGCTGCTTTCCGCTGGCAACATTGGAAATGGAGCCGCCGCGAGCCAACTCATCGCTGGTCTTGGCTTCCAATCCCAGGGCTTTGGCGGCCGCATCGAACTTATCGCCTGCCTTGACCCTCTTGATCAATTCGTCGGCCCTCGAACGTGCATCGGTGGCCGCTTTTTCCTGCTTCAGATCGGCAATGACTTTGTCTCGCACCTCATCGAGCGAACCCTGGTGAGCAGGCAGAATCTGCTTTATGGAAAGCACCAGATAGCCGCGATCCGTGTGTATCGGCAGGCTCAGGTCGCCTTGGCGTAAGTTAAAAATCGAATCGCTCACCTTGACGTCCTGCGAGTTCCCCAGTTCGAGCAAGGGGTCCGTCGCCGCAACAGGTCGGGTCTCCCCCACGGTCAAGTGATACTGCTTCGCCAGATCGTCGAGAGCCACCTTGTTGGACTGCCGAATCGCTTGGGATAGCTTGTCCGCGATATCCCCGGCCTGCTTATCGGCCTCCGATAACATCAGGGGCGCGCGGATGGAATCCTTCACTTCGTCGAAGGTCTTGGTGTGCGCGGTCTCCTTGTCAATGATCTTGATGATGTGGAAGCCATACTGCGTCTTGACCAGGTCCGAGATGCTGCCCTTCGGAAGCGAAAATGCCGTTTTTTCGAATTCCGCCACGGTTTGGCCCTTGACGATCCATCCCAAATCGCCGCCTTTGTCCTTCGTCCCGGGATCCTCCGAGTATTTCTTGGCGAGATCTTCGAAGTTCGCGCCCTTCCTGGCTTGATTCAGGATGTCCTGGGCCTTCTTCTGGATTTCTTCGATTTCGGCGTCCGTCTTGCCCACGGTCATCAGCAGGATGTGTTCGACGTGGGCCCGGTCCGGGACTTGATAATCCTGGATGTTTTTCTTGTACTGGGCCAACAGCTGATCGTCGGAAATGTGGATGTTCTGGCGAATCTGATTCACGTCCACGATCGCGTACCGTACGACGCGCTTTTCCGGCACTTGATAACTTGCCTTATTCTTTTCGAAGCCCGCCTTGATCGCCGCATCGTCCAGCGTGATCTTCGCCTGCAGATCTTCAGGTTTGATAAAGGCATAGTCCAGCTTCACTTTTTCGTTGCGATACCTGAATTCTTCCTGCAATTCGGCCGGGCCTGCGCTGATTCCATCGGTCACCAGCTTCTGGAATTTCTCCTGGAGCAAGCCCTGCCGCACCGTATCTTCGAACTGCGAGACGGGCATCTGCGTGCGCGACTCAACCAGAGAAGCGTATTGATCCGGGGCGATCGGCGCGCCGCCGTTGAAGGCCGCCGGAAGGATAAGGCGGATGCGATCGGCAATCTCGTCGTTCGAAACGCGAATCCCGAGCTGCCCGGCTTCGTACTCCATTTCCTTCTGCAGCAGGAGCTGTCGAAGAATTTGCTGCGCATAATAAGGTTCCAGCATCGGCGGCACTTGATTGCGCTGCTTGATCTGATTGAGCTGTTGGCCTATCTCGGCCACTGTGACCGACTGATCGCCGACCTTGGCCACAACATCGCTCGAGGTCTGGGTGTTCCCAGGGCCCGTCGGCACAAGGTAGAGAAGCATGCCACCGGACAAGGCCAGCACGACCACTCCTAGCAAGATGCGGGAAAGAAGTTTTTGCTTGTTATCTGAGCTGCCAGCCATCCGCTGAATCCCCCAAGTCTCCGAGCAAACTTAGCATTATAGAAGATACGAGGTACGCCTCTCAATCACAATCGCTGCTGCCTCGAACATCGCGGTCGCGCTGCTTTGCCATTGTCCCGCGCTTCGGTCCCGAGCCGTCTCCGCGCTCCACACCTTCAGTCTCCTGCACCTCCTCCCCGTCGCCGCGATACACCCCGCGTGGATCGAGGTGTGCCCGGCCTCAAAACTCGTGCTGGGCGAACACTTTGTGCCACCGTTTCCCAATCAGTCCGCACCTGGTCGTCCCCAAAACACCAGCCCAGGTTGCCTCTAAGGACGCACGCTGTCCGATGGACGTTCCTCGATCCACCGGTGACGCTTACAATTTGATATGCAGTCTCCCGGCTATGAAATTGGCGAATTAGTGGGAGCAGGTACGTGAAACTCCGTCATTTCCTCTGGCAAAATCAGCTTTTCGCCACCGCTCTTGCCGGCGCCGTCTGTCTTGCATTGCCCTGTTGCTCCGCGCAAACGGCCGCCCCACCACGGGCCGCTTCGGCTGCGGACGCCCAAACTGAAGACGTCGAACAGCGCAGCGGGCCATATGCGATCGCCGGTCAAAGTTACACAGTTGTGCAGTATGAGAAGCGCCTCCCACGCGTGAGTGATACCGCTCTTGGTCAGACTCTCGCAGGTATCGAGATTCGCGATGCAGCCGGGAATGTGGCCTACCAAAAAGCATTTTCATACGCGATCCAAAAGGACTACTTCCAGCGGAGCCTCTCCGCCTCTGCGCGGCTTGCCCCCGGTAAAACGGGCGCAGGCCTCGTTATCCGCTATAGCGAACGAACCGCCCGGACCCAGACCGGGGGACTGCAAACCAGTGAATTTTGGCAATTGTTCGGTTTGGTGAACGGCAAGCTCGCGCCTCTGGGAAAGCCCGCCCCCATCGGCAGCACCGGCGGCCCCTATATGGGAGTGGTGATGAAAGCTGCGAATGGCGGTGTCACAGTCGTCAGCCAGCCTGATGTTATCGAATTGCAGGTTTGGACTGGATACTTCTACGTTTTCGTTCCGCTGCGTGTGGATTGGAACCACGGCGGATTGGCCCAGGGGCAGCGTTGCATGGAGATGCTCGGCGGTGGCTTGAAAGAGGCTGGCTGCGAAATGCGGGTCGAGGCCAACCGCAAACCATCCAGCGAAGAGTTCACTTTCCTGCGCCTGTTTGTGGAAGCTCACGAGAATTTTGCAAGCGCGGAGCATGTAGTCTTGCAAAAGGATTCCAAGTTCGAAATCATGGGAGCTTCCGCAATCACCACCTGGAAGCAAAATGAGGAATTGATCCAGCCAGAGTTCTCGGATCTTTGGCTCCACGTGCGCATCGGGGATCGCGCCGGGTGGATCCGCGGCGAGGAAGATTTCGCCGCCGCGGGTTTGTCCGGCGGGAGTCCCGCCCCGTGAAGACTGTTCACTTCGCGGTCATCGGTCTGTTCGCTGTAGTGGCGGCCGTCTTCGGATGGCGCGCGGTCCACACACGAGTCCGCCCACAATCGACGCTGCCCTCTGCACAGCCGTCCATCGCTCAGCCGTCCGGCACGCAAGCCCAACCGCCCAGTCCGCAAACTCTTCCCGCACCCGCACCGCCAAGCGAGGCTGTCAAACTTCTCGGCCCTTTCTCGATAGGCGGCCAGAGTTATAAGGTCGAATTGCGAACCAGAAAGGTTCAGCCAGGTTCCACGCAGGAAAGCGGCGACACGGTGGTGGCCATGGAGATTAAGGATGCGGCGGGCGCCATTTTATATCGAAAAACATTTCCTTATCAGGAAGCTAATGGTGAGTTTTCCGACTCCTGGTCGGTCTCCGCACTGCAACTTATCGGGAAGAATGGCTCGGGGCTGCTGGTCAGTTACGATGCCTATTCCGAGCCTTCCGCGCCCGAGGAAGAACCCACTGGTTGGTATCAGATTTTTGGCGTAATCGACGGAAAACTCAGCTCCTTCGGAGCGCCGATTGAAGTTCAGGGCGGTCTATTGGATAAGTATGCCGACAGAGGCTCCTATAGGGCTGAGCGCCCGATCGGCACGGAAGCCGACGTGATCGACTTCAAATTCTGGTCTGGCCATTGCCGCCTGATCTTTCCCGTTCGTGTGGACTGGTCCCATGGGAAGCTCAGCCCCGCGCAGGAATGTTCGGTAGCGGCAGGTGAGCCTGGCGCAGGATGTCAGTACGGTGTGGTACCCGAGGACAAGCTCTACCGCAGCGACATTACCTTTGTTCGCCTTTGGCCGAACCCCAACGAAAAATCCGGCAAAGCTGAGAAAACTGTCGTGAAAGTGGACTCAAAAGTGGAATTGATCGCCGCACTAGTCCCCACGCGCTGGGTCGATGGCAAAAGCGCGGGGCCTGCGGACAACTCAAACGACTGGATAAAAGAGGCCGGAGGCTTCGGCATCGCTCCAGAGAGCGACCTGTGGATCAAGGTGCGCATCGACGGAAAAGAAGGCTGGATACACACGGAAGAGGACTTCCGCTCTCTCGGCTTGCCTGAGGACGAGTAGTCCAAATCATCCTTGCCAGCCTTCGTCGAATGTTGTATTCAAGCTAACTACGTTCCCCTCATCGCTACAGCTGCACCAATCAAGACTTATAGATGGCTATTGCCGGGCAAGCTTCTCGCGCTCATAATTGTTTTTTTAGGAGTACCACAGTGCACTACGACCCTGCTATCGCCCCTCTGCAGCCGCTGGATGAGTGGGATGATTTTGTGGCCACCCGCTATCGTCAAGGCAAATCGGAGGAAGAATTCCGCAACTACAAGGCCGATGCCAACCCTGGCGTGACGGAGTTCTACCGTCAGAACCACGCTCACCAGACGCTCGATTTCGTCCTCTCCAAAAAGGCCGAATATTGCGGCTTCAACCGCGGCGAAAAAAGCATTTGGGAAATGGCCGATTATTTGAACACTCTCGTGGATGACAGTGATCCCGACACGGATTTGACTCAGATCGAGCACCTCGTTCAAACTGCCGAGGCCATTCGCAAGGATGGCCATCCGCGGTGGTTCATCCTCGCCGGCTTTCTGCACGATCTCGGAAAAGTCCTCTGCCTATATGGCGAGCCTCAGTGGGCAGTGGTGGGCGATACTTTCCCCGTGGGCTGCGCCTACTCGGATCAGATTGTCTTTCCTGAATTCTTCGCCGCCAACCCGGACAGCAAAATTCCCGACTACCAAACCCAGTATGGAATCTACGAACCGAACTGTGGGCTCGATAAGGTCCATCTCTCTTTTGGGCATGATGAATACATCTATCAGGCAACGCGCAAATACCTGCCGGGAGAGGCCCAGTACATGCTTCGGTACCACTCTTTTTACCCCGCGCACAGGCACGGGGCATACCGTCATCTCATGAACGAACAGGATGAGCGGATGTTTGAGTGGGTTCGAAAATTCAACCTCTACGATTTGTATTCGAAGGGCCGCGAGCGCCCCAAGATCCAGGAGATCCTCCCTTACTATCAGGACCTCGTCTCAGAGTATTTTCCCGACAAAATCGCCTGGTGAATGACGCGCGCAAGGCGAATTGTTCGTCAGCTTGGCGAGGCCGCTGGCGTAGAGTTGCCTGCGCAAGATTGAGCGCGCTCGACCTTCGAATGCGCATTGCCCTGATTGTTGTCGCGACGGTTATCGCTGCGCGAGTCGCGTTCGCCCTCGCCTCAGTGGAACTGCCTCTCGCACAAGAGCGCGACGCACAGCAGTCCTCTATTGCAAGCGCGATTACGTTTTATCGCGATGTACTCCCGATTCTTCAAGCTCGGTGCCAGATCTGCCATCGCAGAGACGGCATAGCTCCTACGCGATTCGAAACATACGAACAAACGCGGCCATACGCGGCGGCGATCGCCGCCGCAACTCGCGACAAGTCCATGCCACCGTGGTTTGCGGACCCGCGCATCGGCCGCTTTTCAAACGATCCGTCCCTCTCGCCCTCACAAATTGCGGTTCTTGCCGCCTGGGCAGAAGCGGGAGCGCCTGCCGGAAATCCACACGAGGCGCCTCCTCCGAGGCGATGGGCGGAAAGCTGGAGCATTCCCCGACCTGATGTGATCTTGCAAATGCCGAAGGCCGTGCCGTTACCCGCCGCCGGCGACGTCGAATACACCTATGAAATTGTGCCGACTGAGTTCAAGCAGGATCGCTGGGTGCGCGCGGTCGAGATACTGCCGTCACTCCGCGCGAATGTCCATCACGCGGTGGTTTACGTGCGGCCCCCCGACTCGAAGTGGATGCGGCACGCGCCGATCGGAGTTCCCTTCACTTCCTCGACGCTGACCGATCCCGAGGACCGGAAAGGCGCGCATTGGACGGACAGCGATGTCCTGCTTGTCTATGCACCGGGAAGCTCACCGGACAATTGGCCGGACGGCATGGCAAAATTCATTCCCGCCGGGGCCGACCTGGTGTTTCAGATGCATTACACAACCAATGGCCATCCGGGCGCCGACCAAACCAGCATCGGTTTAATCTTTTCGAAGCACACGCCCGCCCAGCGCGTGCTTACCTTGCAGCTCACCAACGATCACTTCGTAATTCCTCCGGGAGTGCCGGATTATCGCGTGGAAGCCGATGGCTCTCTGCCGAATGATGCGCTTCTCCTCAGTTTCTTTCCGCACATGCACCTGCGTGGAAAGCGCTTCCAGTACAACATCGTCCATAACACAAGGAATTCCGGTGGAAGACGGGACAACGAAATTGAACCGCTGCTCGACGTCCATTATCATTTCCACTGGCAGATGAGCTACCGTCTCGCCGTTCCGCGCCTACTGAAGGCAGGCACGGAGCTGCAGGCCGTCGCTTGGTATGACAATTCCCGCGAGAATCCGCACAACCCGGACGCGGAGGCCGCCGTACGCTGGGGCGAGCAAACCTACGACGAGATGATGGTGGGGTTCTTCGACGTGGCCGTG
>Ga0209166_10000657_pt1 | contig 34768 bp, 36 predicted proteins | sample Coa_R1_3_FD_187151 | JGI IMG/M metagenome (GOLD analysis project Ga0209166, IMG submission 187151) | Surface soil microbial communities from Centralia Pennsylvania, which are recovering from an underground coalmine fire - Coalmine... | ecosystem: Environmental > Terrestrial > Soil >...
GGCCCCGGCACGTCACCGCCGCCTGAGCTCGCCGAGTCCGTGGTCCGGCTGGCGGTGCACAGCGACGGGACGCTGGCCGCACAGGATTTCTTCAGCCCGGCGGACGCCCCGACCCTCGATGCCTATTAGGCTCCTGCGAAAGTCGTAACCTCAGGTCAGACGTACATTTCGATAGCGAAGATCACGGCAGTACCCCAGTTTGATCTTGTTTCTACCCCAAGTCAGGGTTCGTATCACCATGATCTAATAGCGGCGGCGAGCAAAGGTGTACTCACACCCCCGATCACGCCACGCCGGGAACTGCTTAGGTCACGCGACACCCCCAGGTGAACTGATACCCTGTGGGCAGTGACGGAAGGAGGTGGTTCCGGTGGACCCCTGGGATGAGGTGATCCAGCGGATCACTCCCGATCTTGAAGCCGGGGAGGCGGAACTCCGTAGCCTCATGCAGCAGGTAGGCCGAGTGACGCAGCGGGTGGAAGGTCTCCGCTTCGCCATGCGGTACGCCCGCGAGGCGAAAGCCGATGCCCTCACCCAGCAGACCGGTCCCGCCGAGAGCACTCCCGCTCCACAGGTCACCGCACCGGGTTCCCCGGATATCGCGGTTATCAGCCCCACCAAACTGGCCGAGGCGGTGGTAGATGCGGCCGAAGGTGACCTGAAGACGCAGGTGATCCGCCAGCGGATGAGCGCGATGGCGGGGCGTGAGATCACCAACGACCAGGTCAAGGGTGCCTTGGCCTACCTCAAGCGCAAGGGGCGCATTGAGCACGTTGGCCCAGCCCTGTGGAGGGCTCGCCGCTCATCTGCGCCATCTCAAGACCTCACCCCCACCGCTGGTGCGGCAGGGGTGAGCCAATCTGGCGAGAACGGATGGTCTGGCCGGCCGGACGTTCTCACCAGAGCGGGTGCCTGACCTCGCTGCCAACGAGGCCGAGCGCCTGTTCTGCCCTCCGGGCGGTGGCACCGCATCCAGCGGTGTTCGCCGTCCGGGGGGACGGGCGGTGATTGGTTCCGGCAGGTCCTTGCGAGTTCCAGGCCGGAGGGTTCAACTCCCTCACCGTCCACGTCAGTGTACCGCTTGACGTGCGCCCGGGGCAGCTTTGCCCTGCCCCGGGCGCGCCGTCGTCCCCCAGGTTTCCTTGATCGTTACCCCATTGAGCGAACGGGCCGTACGTGGTAGTCCGTACAAATCTCGGCCTCAAGACGCTCGGTCGTGGTGGCGTTCACGGCCGAGCCATCGTCACGCCGGACGGCCCGGAATATCCCGCTGGTGACCGTGATCTCGTACGCTTCGCCCCAGCGCCAGCGCAGGCCGGACAGGTCGTCTTGCTGGGCCATCTGCCGATTGTGTCATGGTGAACCATGATGCATCGTGTATCGCTTTGGTAAGACCTGGGTAACTATCGTCTACTCATGATCAACCGGTCCTCATCCATGCCGCCGTGGGAGCAGCTTGCTGGCATCCTGCGCGGCCGGATCGAGAGCGGGGAACTTCAGCCGGGCGACCGCATCCCCTCGGTGGTCTCGCTGGCGCAGGAGTACGACCTCGCGGCCGGGACGGTCCGCAAAGCCCTGGGGCAGTTGCAGCGGGAAGGGCTCGTCGAGTCGCGGGTGGGCTGGGGAACCTTCGTGACAGGGAAGCTGTCACCCGGAGAGTGACTGAGGAGAATGCGAAGGCCCGGGCTGCGACCCGGGCCTTCGACTGTCCCGAACGACCGAAGGCCGTTCCCTCAAGAGGCGACGCTCCGGAGAGCATCAGGGGCGTGTGTCCATCCGCACAATAGACAGGCGGACGGTCAAAGGCATGGTCAAAGTAAGGGGCTGTTAGCATATAATGCCTGCATGAGGCAGTATGAGACCAGCCATCCATGGATCGACTTCAAGGCTACAGACATCAATGATGTCAAACCCCGGCACTGGATGCTGCTGGGGGAAGCTCACTCCAAGTGCGAGCATCTGGCAGGTGCGCCGCTAGGGCCTGATGTGGCGAAGGAGCTATACACAGTGACCCTGATCAAGGGGGCTCTGGCCACGACCGCCATCGAAGGCAACACGCTCACCGAAGATCAAGCTCGCGGCATCCTGGACGGGTCCTACCAGGCCCCTCCCTCGCGGCAATACCAAGAACAAGAGGTCCGCAATCTCATAGAGGCCCTGCAAGACCTTCATGATCGCATTGTGGCAGGTAAGAACATCCAGATTACGTCTGATCTGATTTGTCAGTTCAATTACCAAGTCTTGAAGGACACCGACTTCCGGCCGGGCGTGATCCCCGGTAAGATTCGCACCGAACCTGTCGTTGTAGGCAGCTATCGATCTGCGCCCGGCGAAGATTGCGAATACTTGCTTGACAGACTTGCGGACTGGCTGAACGGCAGCACCTTCGTACATCCTGATCCTGAGATCCAGTTCGCGCTCATTCTTGCGAAAGCCGTCTACGCTCACCTGTACCTGGCATGGATTCATCCGTTCGGGGACGGCAACGGACGAACCGCGCGGCTACTGGAATTCATCATCCTGGCGAATTGTGGCCTTGTGCCGGTTCCAGCGGCCCATCTGCTGTCAAACCATTACAACCTCACGCGCGATCGCTACTACCGCGAACTTGCTCTCGCCAGCGCCCCCGGCCAGAGCACACTGGGCTTCTTGACCTATGCGATTGAGGGTTTCATCGACGGCATCCGTGAGGCTATCGGGATGGTTCGCGAGCAGCAGCTCCAAGTCGCCTGGGTGAATTACGTACATGAGCGGTTTGCGGCTATGCCGAACACCAATGCATCTAGTCGTCAGCGATCGCTTGTGCTAGCCATGCCCATGTTCGGGGTTGTATCGAAGTCTGACCTGGACGGGCTCACTCCGAAGATTGCACGGCTGTATGCCAATGCTGGGCCGCGAGTGCTCCCGCGTGACCTCAATAAGCTGATGAAACTTGGCCTTATCAGCAAAGCTCCGCGCGGGTACCGCACTCGCTCAGCAATTGTCCAAGCATTCCTGCCGCCAATGGCAACGATGGATGGCTGATGATTTTTCAGGCACCTAATTTTGTCGTACCCTCCCGATACCATCGAAGTGAAATGAATAAAAGGGTGACCCCCGCGACGCGCCAACGCCCGGGGGTCTGGACCAAGGAGACACGACTCCGTGGCCGCTTCGAAGGTACCACTTGCGCGCGACGCCGCACAGGTCGGCGCACTCTTGGACTCCCCTGAGGTCAAGCAACTCATCGCTGACCTGGACGAGACCCGATGGACCGGCAGACCCGGCTACCCGATCCGAGCGATGGTCGGCTTGTCGCTGGTCAAGTCCGTCTACGCGCTGCCTACCTGGACGCGCGCCGTGAACCTGGTCAAGGACCACGCCGGGCTGCGGGACGTGCTGGGCGCAGCCCCCAGCGATGACGCCGCCTACAGGTTCACCAGGAAACTCCGCGAGCACAACGCCACGCTGACTTCCTGCATCGAGCAGGTGCTTGCCGCGCTGCGCGAGGCCAAGCCAGAAATGGGCCAGACGGTCGCCATTGACGGGTCCGACCTTCCCGCCTACGCGAATGGTCACAAGCACGTCGGTAACAAGAATGGCCCGCTGCGGACCCGGTTCGCGGACCCGGACGCCGGATGGGGCCACCGGTCGTCTATTTCCACCCGCAAGGGCGGCGCGTATTTCGGCTACAAAATTCATGCCTCGGTCTGTACCGCCACGGACCTGCCGTTGGCCTGGACCGTGGAAGCCGCCAATGAGCCCGAGACCGAGCAGGTGCCCGGCCTGCTGGATGAGACGCTGCGGCGCGGCTTTACCCCCGGCGCGGGTGTGCTCGACAAGGGCTACGACGGGCAGCCGATGTATGACGCGTGCGAGTCCCGGGGCATCCGCCCGGTGATCGCGCTCAAGGAGACGCCTGCCGTGAAGGCCGGCAAGCACAAGCCACCTGCCTGTGAGCATGGCGAGTGGACGTTCGCCGGCGCGGACGTCAAGCGGGGCGCGTCCAAGTGGCGCTGCCCGTCCGGCGAGTGCGCTCCCGCGTCAGTCTGGATCAAGGCAGACCGGCTGCACCCGCTGATCCCGCACGGCTCGGAGCGGTGGAAGGCGCTGTACCGTCAGCGCACGGCGGTCGAGCGCGAGTTCGGGCGCTTGAAGCACGAATGGGGGATGCTGCCACTGCGGGTGCGGCGCATCGAGCGGGTCAGGCTCCACGTTGACCTGACCATGCTGGCCATGCTCGCCTCCGCGCTGCTCGCGGCCAGGACATAGGGCAACCGGTCCACAACCCGCCAGATGGCGGGGACTTCGCCATGCCCGAACAGCGATTCTGGGGCCATGAGGCCGCTGTCCGAGCTGGCGGAGCGCCGTCGAATCCCGTTCCGGGGCGATTCCGCAGGCAGACAGGCTATTTGGCGACGATCACGGACCAAGATCAACTGTTTCGCGGGCCGTAACGCGGGAGCCTACTATGACCAGGACCTGGGATCGGGCGGGCCGGTCGGGCTGCCCGTCGGCATGGTCAGCTACCCGCATCTGCTGGTGCAGGCGGGCAAGGACGGCCGGGTGTTCGTGCTCAACAGGGACAGCCTCGGCGGCCGGGAACAGGGTGCCGGCGGCACGGACGCCTACCTGGCGGAGACGGGGAAGTTCGGCGGGCAATGGGGGCACCCGTCCGTCTTCGAGGCCAGCACCAGCCCGCTGGCCAGCGGCTCCTCCGGGCTGAACGACTACGTGTACTACCTGGGCAAGAGCGACAACCTGCGGGCGCTGCAATTGGGCGCGAACTCCTCCGGCCTGCCCACCCTGACCGACGTGGCCAACAGCGTGACGAGCTTCGGGTACACCTCCGGGTCCCCGGTGGTGACCTCGAACGGCGCGGACCCGTCGTCGGCGGTGGTGTGGGTGGTCGGCGCCGACGACTCCAGCGGGGCCAACGGCACGCTCTACGCGTTCAACGCAATCCCGCAACAAGTCAACGGCGCGCTGCAGTTGCAGCAGATCTGGTCGGCGCCGATCGGCACGGCGAGCAAGTTCTGCATCCCCGCGACGAGCAACGGGCGGGTGTACGTGGCGACCCGGGATGGTCATGTGCTCGGGTTCGGCAGCCCGGACGCGACACCGCTGACCGGGAACTCCCCGCTGACGTTCCAGGCGCCTGTTGGCGGGTCGCCGCAGACCAAGTCCGCCACGATCACGGCCACGGCGACCATCAGCATCGGCCAGCCCGCCGTCAGCGCGACCGGCACGGCGGATCCGTTCAGCCTGGGCCAGGCCACCGTGACTCCCGCCGGGGGCAGCGGATCGCCGGTGACGAGCTACCCGGTCACGCTCAACGCCGGAGACCAGCTCAGCGTCCCCGTGACGTTCAGCCCCACCGTCCCCGGGGCCGCCACGGGCGCCGTGACGTTCACCGGGACGTCGCCAGACGGCACGGTCAGCTACCCGCCGGTGAGTACCAGCCTCTCCGGCAACGGCACCGAGGACGGCCTGTTCGCTTCCCCCGGCTCGCTGACATTCGGCGGTGTGACCCCAGTCCCCGTGGGCACGGGCGTGCCCTTGACGCTGGACATCGTCAACTACGGCACCACCACGGCGACCGTCACCAGCGTCTCACCGTCGGCGGCCCCGTTCACCGCCGCCGGCCTGCCCGCCCCGGGCAGCACGATCGCGCCGGGGCAGTCCGTCCCGGTCCCGGTCACCTACACGCCCCCAGCGCCCACCACGGGCGGCCCCGACCAGGGATCGCTGACGATCGACGGCTCGACGGGAAACGTGACGGTCAGCCTGACCGGGAACGCGGTCGCCGGCGTCAGCGCCCTGACGGCGTCCCCGGCCGCGGTGAACTTCGGCTCCGTGCCGGTCGGCCAGCAGGCGGCCATCACGGTTGGCATCACCAACACCGGCAACCTGCCCGCCACGGTGGCGTCGGCCAGCCGCCCGGACGCGCCGTTCGGGACGCCGGCCCCGGTTTCTGCCGGCCTGCCCCTCAATCCCGGCGACGACCTGCAGGTCCCGGTGACGTTCACCCCGTCCAGCATCGGCAGTGTCTCCTGGACCTTCAAGCTCACCTGGACCGACGCCCAGGGCACGCACGTGCTCACGGTGCCAGTCACTGGCAGCGGCGCATCCCCGCCCCCCGGGCAGAGCGCGGTCGCCCCGCCGGGCGGGGGATGGAGGGTCAACGGCAGTGCCCAGATGGTTGGCTCCGGCCTGCAGCTCACCCCTGCGGCACCTGACCTGGCCGGGTCAGCCATCTACCCGGTCCCCGTGCCCAGCGATGGCCTCACGGCCCAGTTCACGGCCCAGATCGGCGGCGGGACCGGCGCCGACGGGCTGACGTTCAGCCTCCTCAATCCGGCTGCCTCCTCGCCCCGCTCCCTCGGTGGCTACGGCTGGAAGCTCGGGTTCGGCGGCCTGTCCGGCGTCGCGATCGTCCTGGACACCTACAAGAACGCCGGCGATCCGTCCAGCAACTTCATCGGGATCGCCACTGGCGTGACCGGTAGCTCGCTGGCCTTCGCCCAGACCAACAGCCAGATTCCGCCGCTGCGCCAGGGTTCCCACACGGTCGGGGTGTCGGTGTCCGGAGGGACGATCACGGTGACCCTGGATGGCACCCAGTACCTCTCTGCCACGGTGAGCCTTCCCCCGCAGGTGCTGGTCGGCTTCACCGGCTCGACCGCGACGCTGACCGACGTGCACACGGTCAGCAACGTCGCCATTACCGCGGGCGGGAACCCGGTGCCGCCACCGGGCGGTGGCTGGTCATTCAACCAGACGGCGAGAATGTCAGGCTCCGACACCCAACTGACCCCGGCGGCCGCCGGAGATGCCGGCTGCGTGGTGTACCCCGCCCCGGTGCCCACCGCGGGCCTCCAGGCTGAGTTCAACATCCAGGTCACCGGCAGCGATGGCCTCACCTTCGCCTTGCTCAACCCGGCGAGCGAGTCCGCCACCGCGTGCGGCGGCGCTTACGGCGATCTCGGGTTCGGCGGGCTGAGCGGTCTCGCGGTGGCCTTCATCACCCACAAGGAGACCGGTTTCCCGTCGCCGAACTTCGCGGGCATCTCAACCGGAACCGATGCCACCGGCCAGTACCTGACCTTCCAGGCCGTCGCGCGGGCGATACCGCCGCTGAGCCAGGGCACTCACACCGTCGAGGTCAACATCACCACCTCCGGCGTGCTCATCGTGTTCCTTGATGGCGAGCAGATCTTCCAGCAGGCAGAGCCGTCCCTGCCCGCCACCGCACTGCTCGCTTTCACCGGGGCGACGGGGGCCAAGAGCGGGATCCACATCGTGCGCGACGCCGCCATCTCCGTAGCGGGGTAACGGGGCCGCCCGGCCGGTCGCGGGCGCCGTGACGGATCACCGGATCCTGCGGCGGGCCACGGCTGCGGGCAACCGTCAGCGGATGGCCGTTGCCGGCGGGCTGCTGGCCGTCACCGTGAGGCAGCCCGCGCATTTGCCGCGAACCCCGTCAGGGTTGGTAACGAACAGGCTGTACGTGCCCGGGGTCACCGTCGAACTGACGCTGACAGAAACGTCGAGCTGCGTGGAGCTGACGAAGGTCGCGTGGAACGAGATTCCGGCCTGGCTCGTCACCACGGCCCCGGGGGCGAAGTTCTTCCCGGCCACCGTCGCGGTCACGCTCGACGCGCCCGCAATGAACGAGTTCGGCGTGATGGACGTGGGAGCTGGTTTCAGGGCGACGGTGAGGCAGCCGGTGCACATGTCCGCGACGGGCGGTGACCCGGGTTCGATCACCGAGATGTCGCGCGCCGTCAGCGAGGCGCTGCCCCCGACTTTCACCCGGACATCTAGCTCGGTGGTGGACACCACGGTGGGCGTCCCGGCCGAAACGCCGTCGCCGGAGATGAACACCTTGGGGCTGCCGGTGAAACCGCTTCCGGTGAGCCGGACTGTGCTGGTCGTGCCCTGGCCCAGCACGCTGGGCGAGACGTTCGTGATCGGTGGGCCCGGAACGGTGATGTCGTAGGCGGTGAGGCCGATGCTGGGGCTGCCCCCGATGAGCAGATCATTCTGGGCGAAGACCGGCTGGCCGAACAGCCGTGAATGCGGGGTCGGGATGAAGCCGAGGATGGCCCCGGTCACGGCGCTCAGCAGGTACACGCCGAGCTGGCCGGTAGAGCTTTGGTAGGTCTGGGCCGCCACGATGCCAGCGCCGTCTTCGGTAGGGCTGCCGACGATGGTCCCAGGTAGCCCGGTCTGCCAGACCGGGGCGCCCGTCGCCGGATCCAGGGACTGGACCGAACCCTGGTACGTGGTCCCGCCAATGGTGGTCGGCGCGCCGCCGCCCTCGATCAGGTTGGTGCCGTCCCAGATGGCCGCGGCGTCGCACTCCTGCGCCCCGCCCGGGTAGGGCACGGTGATGGTGTCCTGCCAGACCGGGCCGGCCGCGAGGTCATCCTGCCTGAAGGCGTAGTAGGTGCCGTTCTTGTTGCAGATGCCCGCCATCGGCGTGGGCACCCCGCCGATGGTCGCGGTGAACATGGTCGGCGAGGCGCCGAAGTCGCCGTCTTTGACCTGCTGGGGCTGGGGAACCTCCCAGGAGTCCAGGACACTGAGGGTGTTCGGGTCCAGCGCCACGACCGAGTCGTCGTAGGCAGGCTGCCCGGACGAGTTGTACCCGTTTCCCGTCGCCGCGATGATCCGGCCGTCGGCCGCCTCCGCCGCGCTCGACCACACGCTCGCACCGATCTGCCCGGGTGGAAGGGAATCCCACTTGGCGACCTGCGCCCCGGTGGACTGGTTGAAGGAGACGACGCCGGAGGGTACAAGCGGGCTGTCGCAGTCCGACGAGACGCCGATGTAGACGTCGCCGTTGGCGACAAGGGGCGAACTCCACGAGTAGTAGTCGTTGACCGTCTGGGACGGCGTATCGACGACCGACTTCCATACCACGGCGCCGGTGGCCGCGTCCAGGGCGTACAGGTGGCCATCGGGACCGAACACGTAGACGGTGGGATTGCCGGTCACCGGGTCGTTCGCGACCGTCGCCGTGGAAATGATCCCCTGCGGGCCTGGGCACGTCGTAGGCAGGACCAGGCCCAGGAAGTCCGACCAGAGAACCTGCTGCGTCGCCTCGTCGACCGCATAGAAGTACCCGTCCTCGGCGCCGATGTAGACGACGCCGTCATACACGGTCGGGCTGGCCAGCAGCGTCGTGGAGCCCGCGTTGGGGGACATGGGCACGATCCACCGCCACACCGGCTGCAGGTTGCCGATGCTGCTTGGCGTTATTGAGTTCGCGGCGGCGTTGTACGAACTGTGCGAGGCGTCATGCAGGTACGACGTCCAGTCGGCGCCCGGCTGCGCCGCGGATGGGGACGCGGGCTGCGCCGTGGCCGGCGCAGCCGCCAGCCCCACCACCGCCAGGGCTCCGGAGACAGCTGCCGCGATCGGTGTCCGCAGCCGCCCGGCCGCCCTACGGTGATGGGCGGGTGGCTGCGCCTTGGGCTTTGCTGATGCGCTCATCGGGCCCTAGTTCACGACAGCGTTGTTGCCGGTCGAGGAGATCAGCGACGCGGGAGAGGCCTCAGCGGTCGTGCCGCCGTCACCCAGTTGTGAATGGGTGTCGCTGCCCCAGGCGTACAGGGCGCCATCCGCGAGCATCACCAGCGTCTGCCCGTTCAGGGCATTCGACCCGCCCTCGGCCACCTGGCTGACCGGTGAGGCCTCCGGCAACGCCACATGCACCGGCACGGGGGACGATGTGCCCGTGGTGCCGTCGCCAAGCTGTCCAGCGGCATCGTAACCCCAGTCGTAGTACTGGCCATCCGCGAGGAGAGCCCCTGCGTTGCCAAAGGCGGAGACCAGGGCCACCACGTCCTGGCCGTTCAGCCCGGCCACCGGGACGGGCATGGTGCTGCTGCCGCCCCCTCCGGTGCCCAGGACCCCGTTCCAGTTGGACCCGCATGAGTAGAGGGTTCCCGTGGAGTCGTAGACGGCATGCCCGGAGGCCCCTGCCAGCGCTGTGACTCCGGTGAGGGGAAGCTGGACCGGTGATGTGTAGGCGGTCTTGTTGCCGAGGCAAAGCTCGCCGTGCGCGTTGAGTCCCCAGCCCCAGGCGTTCCCGTTCGTGTCCACCGCAAGGGCGGTGTCATAGGGCATGGCGTCCATGGCGATGAACGCGATCTTCACCCCGGCCGGGAACTGGACCTGGACCGGGACGGTGAACGAGTTGGTATCGCTCCCATCGCCGAGCTCCCCGTAGGTTCCCTGACCCCATGCCCATAGCGTGCCGTCACTGAGCAGTGCGTACTCGGCTGCGTTGGACGTCCCGACCTGGATCACAGGAGAGGAATCGGGGAAGGTGACCCCGGTGGGCCAGGCGGTCGTGTCGGAGTCGGCGCTCAGCCCGTCGCCGAAGAAGGCGCCCCAGTGCTGGACAGCTCCTGGTGCGGCCTGGCCCGCTGACGCCGGCGCAGGCTGCCCGCCTGGGGCTGGGGCGGTAGGCCACAAGCTGAAAGCGATGAGCGCCGCCGCGCTGACTTTGAGCATGATAAACGTCGTGTTCTCTCCCACACGACAACGGCCACACGGCCCAGGCACTTCGTTGTGAGCGCCGCGCTCACTGGCGGCTCGTACGTGTGATCCAAGGATCGTACCAGTCGGCGGACCAGCCTTTATTTGGCCTGATAGGGAGAACCTCCGCGCCGGGGCGGCGGCCCGGGATGGCGCACCGGAGCGGCGGGTGCTGGCCGGGCTGAAGGAGTCCGGGAGACCTCGCCTGGACCCGGTAGGATCGCCGCCGTCCGTGCATGGCCGCAGCCAGGCGGGGAAGCCTGGATATGCACATGAGCACCACGCGGCTCAGCGGACCATTGAGAGGTAGGCGACCGTCATGAGCATCCCGGAGACGCGCGTCGGCCAGGTGGACGTCGGCGAGGCGGCCAGGCAACTGGAAGCCGCCACGCATGACGCCCGGGTCGCCTTCGATTGCATCCAGCTGGGTGAGCTTGATCGCGCCCATACCCACGCGATCACCGCCCGCGCGGCGGTTGACGCTGCGGAGAATCTCTTGCGTGCCGCGCTGGGCGAGGGGCTGCGGTCGCCCGGCTAGCCCCTGACCAGCCGCCCGGCTGGGCTGTTGTTTCGGGCCGGTCTTGGGGCGTGTCGTGCGCGGGCAGCCCGGCGGGCCGTCAGGGGCGCGCGCTGCGTTCCAGCGTGGTCTGCCCGGCGCCTTCCGGTTGTCCCCCCGGTGCGTGCTCCTCATGCACGTAACGCCCGCCGCGCAGCAGGGACACCCCGGCGGCGATGATCAGCAGGCAGATCGCCATGGTGAACACGATGTTCAGGCCGTGGTGGAACGGCCCGGAGATGAGCTGCGGGAAGAACACCTTGCCGGTGAGCAGGGCGACGTGGCTAGCCGGCAGGTGGGCCAGGATGCCGGTCGGGCCGAGCAGCTGAGCGACCGGGTTGTAGCCGAGGAACGCGGCGAACAGGCTGCCGACCGGGGGCAGTGAGCCGATCTTGAACGCGATGGCATGCGGGACGCCCTGCGCGGCGAGGCCGTGGGTGAGCGTGCCCGGCAGGGTCGCGGCCAGCCCGGCGATCATCAGCGTGAAGAAGACCCCGATCGAGAGCACGAAACCGGAGTTCTGGAACGTGGCGAGCATGCCGGACGCGGCACCGCGCTGCTTGGCCGGGACGCTGTTCATGATCCCGGCCGCGTTCGGCGCGGAGAACAGGCCCATGCCCGCGCCGGCCACGAAGATCAGCACGGCGAACACCCCGTAGCGGAAGTCGGTCGGTATGAGCAGCAGCCCGCCGAACGCCAGCGCTGAGACCAGCAGGCCGCCGGAGGCGAACCAGCGGGCCCCGTGCTTGTCCGACAGCCAGCCCGACACCGGCCCTGAGAACACGAACCCGCCGGTGAGCGGGAGCAGGAAGATGCCCGCCCACAGCGGGGTGTCCCTGAAGTCGTAGCCGTGCAGGGGCAGCCAGATGCCCTGCAGCCAGATGATCAGCATGAACTGCAGCCCACCGCGGGCGATCGAGGCGAGCAGGGTGGCGCTGATCCCGGCGGCGAACGCCCGGATTTTCATCAGGTGCAGGTCGAACATGGGCGCGGCAACCTTCAGTTCGACGAAGCAGAACACCACCAGCATGGCGACGCCGCCGAACAGGCCGCTCAGCACCAGCGGGCTGGTCCAGCCCATCGAGTGCCCGCCGTAGGGCAGCAGCCCGTAGGTGATGCCCACCAGCAGCGCGATCAGGCCGATCGCGAACGTGATGTTGCCAAGCCAGTCGATCCGGGCGGGGGTCCTGATGCCGGTCTCGTGCAGGCTGAAGTACGACCAGATGGCGCCGCCCAGGCCGATCGGCACCGACACGATGAACACCAGTCGCCAGTCGATCGCGGCGAGGATGCCGCCGAGTATCAGGCCGATGAACATGCCGGAGATGCCGGCCACCTGGTTGATGCCCATGGCGGTGCCGCGCTGGTTGGCCGGGAACGCGTCGGTCAGGATCGCCGGGGCGTTGGCCATCAGCATCGCCCCCCCGATCGCCTGGATCACCCGGAACCCGATCAGCCACAGCGCACCGGACGGCCCGGTCAGCGGGTCGAACGGCAGCGCCAGTGCGCCCAGGGCGAAGACGGTGAACCCGGCGTTGTACATCTTGACCCGGCCGTAGATGTCGCCGAGGCGGCCCAGCGTCACCACCAGGACGGCAGAGACGACCAGGTACCCCATCAGCATCCAGAGCAGGTAGCTGACGTTGCCCGGGGTCAGCGGGTTCAGCTTGATCCCGCGGAAGATCGCCGGCAGCGAGATGATCACGATCGACGCGTTGACCGTGGCCGCCAGCATGCCTACCGTCGTGTTGGACAGCGCCAGCCACTTGTAGTGCGTCCCGCGCAACCGGGCGGACGTGCCCCGGGGCCCGCCCGGCGCGGTACCGTCCGGGGCGCTGCCGGGCCCGCCGCCGGGCGGCGCCCCGCCGGGGGTGGCGCCGTTGTGCCCGCCCGGGACGCCTTGCCCGGGCACCTTCGCTTGGCCGTTCGCGGACTCGGTCACCTGATACGTATCTCCTCGCCCAGCATTAATTGCTATTAGCAAACTAACAGAGAAAGAGGAACATCCCCAAAGTTTTCCCAAGCCGCCGGCCGCCGCCGGACCTGCGGGAGGCCACCGCCGGACCTGCGTCGCGGGCCGGCCGGATTCGGTCCCCCCCGGCCGGCCGGATTGGCCCGCCCCGCCGGCCTTATTCAGCCCGCCCCGGCCGGCCGGACAGGTGACGGCGCTGCCCGCAGCCGGATATTTTCGTCGGGTGACCCCGGCACGTAAACCCAGCGACCTGCGCGCGTCCGACGACGACCGGGAAAGGATCGTGGCCGTGCTCGCGGAGGCGGTGGGAGACGGGCGGCTCACCCTGGAGGAGCACACGCAGCGGGTGCAGTCCGCCTATCAGGCGCGCACCCTCGGCGAGCTGGCCTCGCTGACCAGGGACCTGGTACCCGCCGCCGGCCAGCCGCTCCAGCTCGACGACTCCCGCGCGGTCACCGCGTTCTTCACCACAGCGCACCGGGACAGGCGCTGGGTGGTGCCCGACCGGCTCACCGTGACCGCGGTGGGCGGCCAGGTGATCCTGGACATGCGGGAAGCGCTGCTCCAGGGCATGCACACGGTGCTGCACGCGACCCTGGTCGGCGGCCAGTTGCACCTGTACGTGCCGGAACGGGTCCAGGTGGTCGTGACCAGTTCCCGGCATCCGGGCAGAGTCCGGGCCAGCCTGGCCGCCCGCCAGGTTTCCCCCGCGCCGGCCGGATCGCCGCTGATCGAGGTACGGGCGTTCACCGTCGTCGGCCGGGTGCTGGTGCACGTTCCACGCCGGCCGGGCCCGCGGTGGCGCTCCCGGCTCGCGCGCCGGGCGGCCGGACCGCGCTGACCGGATAGCCCCGCGCCGGCCGGATAGCATGGCGCTCCCATGCCGGTCACCCCTTCCCAGGCTTCGAGGTCCGCCATCGTCACCAGGCTGCGGGCCGCCGGGTGCGTCTTCGCCGAGGACGAGGCGGAACTCCTCATCGCCGCAGCGGCGACGCCCGCCGAGTTGGCCACGATGGTGGACCGGCGAGTGTCCGGCCTGCCCCTGGAACAGGTGGTCGGCTGGGCAGACTTCTGCGGTCTGCGGATAGCCGTGGAGCCCGGCATCTTCGTGCCGCGCCGCCGCACCGAGTTCCTCGTCCGCCAGGCCATCGCGCTCGCCCCCCCGCGGCCGGTGATCGTGGACCTGTGCTGCGGTTCGGGGGCCGTGGGTGCCGCGCTGGCCGCCGCCCTGGACCCCGCCGAGCTGCACGCGGCGGACATCGACCCGGCCGCGGTGCGCTGCGCCCGGCGCAACGTCGGCCCGGCGGGCGGCCACGTCTACGCCGGCGACCTGTTCGAACCGCTGCCCACCGCGCTGCGCGGCCGCGTCCACATCCTGACGGCCAATGTGCCGTACGTGCCCACCACCGAGCTCGCGCTGCTGCCAGCCGAGGCCCGGCTGCACGAGCCGCGGGTGGCGCTGGACGGGGGCGGTGACGGGCTGGACGTCCTGCGCCGGGTGGCCGCCGGGGCGCCACGGTGGCTGGCGCCGGGCGGCAGCCTGCTGGTGGAGACCAGCACAAGGCAGGAACAAACTGCGTGCGATACGGCACGCCACGCCGGCCTGGTGCCCCGGGTGGCCCGGTCTGCCAAGCTGGCCGCCACGGTGCTCATCGCCACCAGACCGGCCGGATAGCGGGGCCGGCCGGATGGTGCGGCGGGTGCCAGGCTGGTCAGCCGCCGCCGGAGCCTCAGCCGCAGCCGGTGCGGTGCGTCGCGTAGATGATCACCGAAGGGTTCTGGAACACCTGCTGGTAGTGCGCCGGGTCGGCGGCGAACCCGGGCAGGTCGGCGCCGTTGCCGACCCGGTACAGCACGACATAACGCACGTCCTGCCGCACCAGGATGTCCGCGGACTGACAGCTCTGCGGGTGCAGCAGCACCTCTTGCGAGTCGAGCAGCGGGGCCTTGCCCGCCGTGGGCAGGGAACGCGGATGCGCGATCCGGAACGGGCTGTAGGACTGCAGGCCCGTGTAACCGCCCATGGCCAGCACGGCCCGGTTGGTGATCCCAGGGTTCATGTACGGGGTCGAGATGATCGTGCCGCCGGTGTTGTGCCGGGCCAGCCACTGCCCGGCCGCGGCGACCCGGTGGCTCAGCAGTTCGCCGGCGGACCGGTCGCTGGCGTTCACCGCGTGGACGAACTGGGCCAGCAGCATCACCCCGGCCAGGATGCCGGCCGTGGCGGCGGCCAGCGCCGGCCCGGCCCGCGTGGCGGCCCAGCGGACCGGCAGCGACCGGAAGAGCAGGCCGATACCGAAGGCCGCCACGACGGACAGTGGTGCGCCGAGGTCGCGCTCGAACCGCTGCGGGAACCCGTCCAGCGACGTCCGGCTGCCCAGGTACATGACGACGCACCAGGCCACGACGGTCGCCACGGTGAGCACCTGGGCCGGGCGGCGCAGGTAGCGAAGGCTCACCGCAAGCGCGGCCAGGCCAATCAGCCCGAACCACACGATGGGCGGCCCGAGTTCCTTGAGCAGGGCACCCTGACTGGCGGGAGCCTGGCTGCCGAGCACGATGGACACCGCGCCGCCGGTGGAGGACTTGCCGCCGAGGATCCCGCCCGGGTTGTAGATGTAGACCGCATAGACCACCGACAGCACCGCGACCCCGGCCAGCGACAGCAGCAGCGCCCGGGTCTCGATCCGGTGCCGCCCGCGCACCAGGTACGGCAGGCAGATCACCGCGACCACGACGAACAGCACCGCGGCATACAGGGTTGCCACCGAGTGATACAGCACCGCGGAGGCGCCCACCACGGTCACCAGCGCGGCCGACCGCCACGTTGGCGCCTCGTACAGCGTGACCAGCGCCGCGACGGTCATCACCAGCAGGAAGAACGCGGAGACGAGGTCGGGGTAGCGGCCCCCGGCGAACCCGTTGAACGCGCCGGTCAGCACCAGCCCGGACAGCGCCGCCGCGGTGAGCCCGTACTCCCAGCCCCAGAGCCGGCTGGCCAGGGCGTAGGCGCCCAGCGCGGTGACTACGAGCAGCATCGGCGCCAGCACCGGGAAAAGCGCCAGCGGGGCGAGCCCGGCGAACCGGCAGACGACTGCGGTGAGCGCGGAGAAACCGGGCGGGTAGATCAGGTAGCTGTGGTACTGCCCGTGCGTGAGCATCTGCTCGGCCATGACCGCGTGCGAGAACTGGTCCCCGCCGCTGATATCGGGCCATTCGAACCGGATCACACCGGAGTAGACCCGCAACGCGGTGAGCACCAGGATCACGGCCAGCCCGCCGTCACGCACAACTGGCAGCGGCAACCCGAACGGCCGTGGCTCCGGCGCGGGGCCGCCGGCCGCGGTTCCGGCCTGCGCCCGTGGCTGCGTGGCCGCCGGCTGACCGTCCGCCGTGGGACCCGGAGCCGGGGGCTCCGGTGACGACGGCGCCCGGGCCGGCGGGGCGGGCTCGGACGGTACGGGGGGTGCCGACAGGAATGCCGTGGGGCCCGAGGGCGGCCCGGAGGCCGGCGGTGCCGGGGGCCCAGCGTCCGCGGCGGGGCGCGGCCACGCCATTAGCGCGCCACCGGCCAGCAGCGCGACCGCGATGAGCCCGAGCAGCAGCACCGGCGGGCGGTGGTCGGCCATCATCAGCAAGCCGAGAGCGATCGCGACGGCGACCAGCCCCAGTACCCGGGGATCCCGGGCCGGCTCGGGCATCCGCAGCACCGGGGGCGCCGTACCGGGTGCCGGGCCCTTGAGCCGGTAGACGAGCAGCCCTGACCCGAACACGATCAGCACCGCCGCCAGCGCCACCCAGAGCGCCACGCCGCCGCGCGTGGCCCGGGCAAGTATCACCGCGATGACCGGCACCGAGGCCATCGACACCACGGTCGAGTAGGCCAGCCGCTCGCCCAGGCCGCCGGCTGGCCGCAGCACCGCGGCCCAGAAATACCCGGGCAGCACGGCCCCGGCCGCCCCGGCCAGCAGCGCGCGGATCAGGTCCAGGGCCACGAGACACCGCCATACATCGAGTCAGGCGCCGGGGACGTGCCGGGCCCGGCAGCCGAGGAGCACCGAAGACGCACCGTACCTTATGCGGTCAAGCGTGCGGTGGGTGCGCTTTTACCGCCGCCTTTGCGCAGGCCGCAGCCGTGCCCGCGGCACACTCGTCCCGCACCCATCCTCGGCCCGCCCGCGGTTCCATGCTCGCGGGATTGATCATGGAAGCGGCGTACCGGCGCCCCGGCCGGGGCCGGTGCCGGGCAATGATAGGGCAATGAACTTCGACCGCAATGCTGCCCTGGACTTGATCGACTTCGTCGACGCGTCGCCGTCGCCGTACCATGCCGCCACCGAGGCCCTGCGCCGGCTGACCCTGGCTGGCTTCACTCAGCTCCCGCTGGCCGGGGAATGGCCGTCTGGTCCGGGCAGGTACGCCGTGGTAGATGGTGGCTCGCTGTTCGCCTGGGTAGTGCCGCCGGGCTCTGCGGGCCATGCACCGTTCCGGCTGCTGGGGGCGCACACCGACAGCCCGGCGCTGCGGGTGAGGCCGCGCCCGGACACCGGCCGGGCCGGCCTGCGCCAGCTAGGCGTGGAGGTCTACGGCGGCCCGCTGCTGAATTCCTGGCTCGACCGCGACCTCGGCCTCGCCGGCCGAGTCGTTGTCCGTACGCCGGACGGCGCAGCGGCCCGGTTGGTACGGGTGCACCGGCCCGTGCTGCGGGTGCCCCAGCTGGCCATCCACCTCGACCGTGACCTGCACACCGGAGGGCTGAAGCTCGATCCGCAGCAGCATCTCGTGCCCATCTGGTCGCTGGGCTCCCCACAGGCCGGTGCGTTCATCGCCTTTCTCGCCGCCGAACTGGACGTCCCGCCTGGCGACGTGCTCAGCCACGACGTGGTGACCTATGACCTGACCGGCGGCACCCTCGCCGGGGCCAGCGAGGAGTTCGTCAGCTCGGCCCGGCTGGATGACCTGGGATGCGCGCATGCGAGCGTCACGGCGCTGGCTGCGGTGGCCGGCCAGCCTGCCCAGCAACACATCAGCGCGCTGGTGTTGTTCGACCATGAGGAGGTCGGCAGCCAGGCGGTGACGGGTGCATCGGGTGCATGGCTGGGCAGGCAACTGGAGCGCACCGTGCTCGCCCGTGGCGGCACGCGCGATGAGTTCCTGCGGGCGATCGCCGTCTCGGTACACGTCTCGGCGGACATGACTCACGCGACGCACCCGAACTATGCCGACCGGCACGAGCCGGACCATCAGGTCGCGCTGGGCGGCGGCCCAGTCGTGAAGGTCAGCGCCAATGTCAATTACGCCACCGATGCGCCGACCCACGCCGCGTTCCTGCTCGCCGCCGACCAGGCCGGCGTGCCCGTGCAGATCTTCGTCAACAGGAGCGGTGTGCGCACCGGATCCACGATCGGGCCGATCGTGGCCGCCGGCCTGGCAATGCCCACCGTGGACGTGGGCATCCCGGCGCTGGCCATGCACTCGGCGCGTGAACTGTGCGGTACTGCGGACCCCGGCATGCTCGTCGCCACACTGAAGGCGTTTCTCACCCCCGCGTGAGCATCACTGCTCGGCGTCTTGGGAGGCGGTCAGCCGGCCGTGTCGAAGTTGACCGAGCTGTAGGCACGCAGTTTCCAGAGTTGATGCTCGCTCGTGATGGCCCTGATCGTGCCGGAGCGGGCCCGCATCACCAGCGAGTGCGACGTGGCGCCGCCCGCCTGGTACCTGACCCCGGCCAGCAGTTCCCCGTCCGTGATCCCGGTGGCGGCGAAAAACGCGTCCTCGGAGGCGACCAGGTCATCGGTGGTGAGCACCCGGGACAGGTCGTGCCCGGCGTCGAGCGCCCGCCCCCGCTCGGCTTCGTCGCGGGGGGCCAGGCGGCCCTGGATGGTGCCGCCCAGGCACTTGATCGCGCACGCGGCGATGATGCCCTCGGGCGTGCCGCCGATGCCGAGCAGCAGGTCCACCCCGGTGCCATCACGCGCCGCCATGATCGCGCCGGCCACGTCGCCGTCGGTGATGAGCTGGATCCGGGCACCAGCGGCCCGAACCTCGGAGATCAGGTCGGCGTGCCGCGGCCGGTCCAGGATGACCACGGTCACGTCCTGCGGCGAGCAGCCCTTGGCCTTGGCGACCTTGCCGATGTTGTGCGCGACGGGAGCCTCGATGTCCACCACGTCGGCGGCGGCCGGCCCGGTGACCAGTTTCTTCATGTAGAAGACCGCGGACGGGTCATACATCGAGCCGCGGGCGCTCACGGCGAGCACGGAGATCGCGTTGGGCATCCCGTTGGCGGTCAGCCGGGTGCCGTCGATCGGGTCCACCGCGACGTCGCAGGCGGCGCCGCTGCCGTCGCCGACCTCCTCCCCGTTGAACAGCATCGGGGCGCGGTCCTTCTCGCCCTCGCCGATCACCACCACGCCCTTCATCGAGACCGTGTTGATGAGCATGCGCATCGCGTGCACCGCCGCGGCGTCCGCGCCGTTCTTGTCGCCCCGGCCCACCCACCGGGCGGCGGCCATGGCACCGGCCTCGGTGACCCTGACCAGTTCCATGGCGAGGTTGCGGTCCGGCGCCTGCCGGGGTGGCTTGGGCGGCTCGCTGACCGTGACCCCGGGCTCGCCCGGGATGCCGTCGGGCTCGTGCTCTGTCATGGACGGCGCCTTCCGTCGGGAGCTAACAGGTCAGAACGGCGCGCTTGGCTCGCCCGGGGCCGCCTCGTCGGCCGATGCGGCGGTGAGCCGTGCCCGTGCGCCTTCGAGCCACTCTGAGCAGATGGCGGCCAGTCGCTCGCCCTTTTCCCAGAGTTCCAGCGACTCCTCCAGGGTGAGCCCCCCGCTCTCAAGCCGCCGGACCACATCGGCGAGCTGGTCGCGCGCCGTCTCGTAGGGAACCGGGGAAGCAGCCTCCGTCACCAGGCCAACCTAGCCGGCCTGGTCAGTGGCAGCCCGGGGGCGAGGTCACGCCGTGGTCGGCTCATCAGCCGTCACCGGCAGCTGGTCTTCGGCGAACCGCACGGTCAGCCGTTCCCCGGCACTGACCTCGGCGGCGCTGCGGACCACCCCCCCACCGGGCCGCTGGACGATCGCGTAACCACGGCGCAGGGTGGCGGACGGAGCCAGGGCGAACAGCCTGGCCCGCAGGTGGCCCATGTCGCCGGCGGCACGGCCAAGCTCGGCCGCCAGGGCCCGGCGGCCGCGTTCGGCCAGCGAGGTCACCTGCTCCTGGCGCCGGTCGATCTCCCGGATCGGGTCGGCGAGCACCGGGCGGGATCGCATGGCGTCCAGCCAGGCATGTTCCCGGTCCACCTTGCCCGCGACGATCCGGTACGCACGGGAACGCAACTGGGCGATGAGGTTCAGTTGCTCGGTCACGTCCGGCACCACCCGGCGGGCCGCGTCGGTGGGCGTGGAGGCCCGGACATCGGCGACCAGGTCGATCAGCGGGGTGTCCTGCTCGTGGCCGATCGCGCTGACCACCGGGGTCCGGCAGGCGGCCACCGCGCGGATCAGCGACTCGTCGGAGAACGGCAGCAGATCCTCCAGCGACCCGCCGCCCCTGGCGATGATGATCACGTCCACGGCGGGGTCGGTGTCCAGCCGGGCAAGCGCGTCGGTGATCTCCGTGACCGCGAAGGCGCCCTGCACGGCCACCTGCTCGACCCGGAACCGCACCGCGGGCCAGCGCCGGGCCGCGTTGCGCTGCACGTCTCGCTGCGCCGCCGAGTCGCGCCCGCAGATCAGGCCGACACATCCGGGCAGGAACGGCAGCCGCCGCTTGCGCTCGGTCGCGAACAGTCCTTCGGCGGCCAGCGCCCGGCGCAGCCGGTCCAGCCTGGCCAGCAACTCACCGATGCCCACGGCCCGGATCTCGAGCGCGGCCAGCGCGAACGACCCCCGGGCCACGTTGAACTCGGGCTTGGCCCAGACCACCACGCGCGCGCCCTCGGCGGGTGCTGGGTCCGCCGCGTCGAGCACGGCGCGGGCGCAGATCACCCGCACCGACACGGCGGCCACCGGGTCGCGCAGGGTCACGAACGCGGTGCTGCCGCGCTTGGTCAACTCGGCGATCTGGCCCTCGACCCAGATCCGCCCCAGCCTGCCCACCCACTCGCCGACCAGGCGGAGCGCGGTGCGCACCGGGACGGGTGACTCAGCGGAGGTCTGCAGCGGCATGGCAACACCACAATGGCACCGCACCCGGCTCCGGGCGTGTAATCGGCGCTGATTCTCTGCTATCCGGCGCTGAGCTTCGCCAGCCGCCGTTCCAGCATGGTGATCACTGACTCCCGGCGGGCATGCGCCTTCTCGTAAGCCAGCATGCCCTGGACCGTGGCGGCGTCGAGCACGCGCAGCCGCGCCCGCAGCGAGGCAACGGAGAGATCGTCGTAGCCGGGCAGCGGCGGCGCTGCCAGAGCGGGGCCCGGCCGCCCGGCCGGGGCCGCATCCTTGGCCCTCGGCGCGGACATGGCCGCCGTGCTCCCAGGGGCCTTCGGGCTCGGCGCGGTCTTCCCTGCTGGCGCGGTCTTCCCTGCTGGCGTGGCCTTGGGCGCTGGTGCGGCCTTCGGCGCCTTCGCGGGTGATGTGGTCTTTGCAGTCTTTGTGGCCGGGGTGACCTTCGTTGCTTTCGCGGGTGGGGTGGCCTGCATGGTCGCGGCCCCGGGGGCCACCTGGGCTGCGCGGACGGGCGAACTCCCCGCTGCCGCGGGTTCGGTGTGCGTGGTCCCGTTCCCGGACCGCTGCGATGACTGCTTGAACGTGGCGCGGGCCGCGGGCGTGGGTGCTGCTTTTTCCAGGCCCGGCGCCGTGGCCCGTTCGGCCGCCCAGACCTGCTCGGCGGCCCGGGCGCGGACCTTGTCCGCGGTCAGCAGGATCTGGCCGATTCCGGCGAAGACCGCTCTGAGCACAACCACGGGAGCCTCTTTGATGCGGTCATTGACCTGCGGGATTGTCATGGCGATTCTCCCTGCCGTGCGTTCCTGGGCCTCCGCGGGCGGGCGAGGCGGCACCTGCGTGCGGTGAATTCATTGTCTCGTCCCGTGACGTTCACCGCATCATCGGCCGGAGGTTTGTCCGGATAAAGTCCGCCGACCGGAGCCGGGACGGCGGCCGGCAGTGCCATCAGGGGCCTCGCTTACCATGAGAGGCATGCCTGTCAAGACCCGGAGAGTGCTGCTTGCCAAGCCCCGCGGTTACTGCGCGGGGGTTGACCGGGCGGTGCAAACGGTCGAGGTGGCACTCGAGCGGTACGGTGCACCGGTCTACGTGCGCAAGCAGATCGTGCATAACTCCCACGTCGTCGCCTCCCTGGAAGCCCGCGGCGCGATTTTCGTGGAGGAAGCCGAGGAGGTGCCCGAGGGCGCGGTAGTCGTGTTCTCCGCGCATGGGGTGGCGCCCCAGGTCCGCGAGGATGCCCGCAAGCGCGGGCTGCAGACGATCGACGCGACCTGCCCGCTGGTCACCAAGGTGCACAACGAGGCGCGGCGGTTCGCCGCCCAGGGCTACGACATCCTGCTCATCGGTCACGAGGGCCACGAGGAGGTCGTGGGCACCACGGGCGAGGCGCCCGCGCACATCCACCTGGTGGACGGCCCGGAGGAGAGCACGGCCACGCAGGTGCGTGATCCCGCCAAGGTGGCGTGGCTGTCGCAGACCACGCTGTCGGTTGACGAGACCCAGCAGACCGTCGCCGCGCTGCGGGAACGCTTCCCGCAACTGATCGACCCGCCGAGCGATGACATCTGCTATGCCACGCAGAACCGGCAGGCCGCGGTCAAGGCCATCGCCGCCGCATCGGACCTGGTGCTGGTCGTCGGCTCGCGGAACTCCTCCAACTCGGTACGCCTGGTCGAGGTGGCCCGTGATGGTGGCGCCGGCGCCGCGTACCTGGTGGACGACGCGTCCGCGGTGCGGCCCGAATGGCTGGAGGGGGTCAGCACGGTCGGGCTGACCAGCGGTGCCTCAGTCCCGGAGAATCTGGTGGAGGGCATGCTGGCCCGGCTCGCCGAGAGCGGCTTCGACCAGGTCGAGGAGGTCGAGGCGGTGCCCGAGCGGATGCAGTTCGCGCTGCCGAAGGAATTGCGCAAGGCGGACCGCGCAAAGAAGTAGCACGGCCCCGGCCCGGTCAGCGAGTGCCTAGCTGGCCCGCCGCCATCCGGGGCCACTTGCCCGCGGGCCGTCCGCACGCGGCGCGCTCGCCTGCAGTCCAGCCGCCGGCGGCCTGACCGGTCCGCGTGCGCCCAGCGCGTGGATCAGGTCCCGGACACACCGCGGCAGGCCGCGGGCCCAGGTGATGACGACCGTGACGCCCATGCCCACGGCCAGCCACGGCGCCACGCCGGTCAGCGTGCCCACACTGCCCACCACCACCGACAGCAGCAGGCTGCCCGGCCCGGTGACGGCGCTGACCAGGATCACGAGCCCCAGGAACAGCATCAGCGGGCTGATCACCACGGTGAGCAGGTCGTCGGGCACGGTGTACCGGGCAGCCAGGACGCAGCCGACGAGGAACGCCAGCCCCGCCAGCACGGTCCAGCCAAACAGCGCCGCCGCCAGCAGGCCGATCAGGAAAACCCCGGCCATGATGAACACGGCCCCGCGTCCCGTAAGCCGTGCTGCCGGGCTAGCAGCCTGCCTGGGCGGTGCGTTACGAGGCGGCGCCATTGGTGTGGGCCATGAACAGCTCAGCCGGTGGGTCAGCGATGCCGATACCGGTTGCGGGGGTGGGTTCAGGCGTGGCCTCCGGGGAGACCGGGGTGACGCGCTCCGTGGCATCCCCGGGAGCCGTGGCCCCGGGGTGCCCGGCGGCCGGGGCCGGCGCGCCCTCGGGGGCGGCCCGCTCGGTCAGCGCGAGCGCCCCCGACGGGGCGCCCGCTGTGGCCGTTTCGGCTGTCGTCAGTTCGGGTGCGGGCACGGGGACGACCGCCGCCACCAGTTCGGGCGCGGCCAGCAGCCGCGTGGTCTCCTCCACGATCCGTGGCGCCTGCTGGCCGTCCGCGACCAGGCCAAGCTCGGCAAGCCGGCGGGCGCTCACCAGCACCCGGCTCTCCAGGGAGCCGACGGTCTGGTTGTAGGCGGTCACCGCGCCGGTGAGCGCCTTGCCCACCCGGTCCATGTGCTGGCCGAGGCCGGAGATCCGCTCGTAGAGTTCCCGGCCCGCCTCGAACACCGCCCGCGCATTCTCCGAGAGCGCCTCCTGCTGCCAGGCGTACTGCGCGGTGCGCAGCAGCGAGACCAGCGTTGTCGGCGTGGCGATGTGCACCCGGCGGCCCACGGCGTACTCCAGCAGGCCGGAATCGTGCTCCAGCGCCGGGGCGAGGAACGCCTCACCGGGGATGAACAGCACCACGAACTCCGGTGCCGCGGGCAGTGCGGCCCAGTAGGCCTTGGCGGCCAGCCGGTCCACGTGATCGCGCAGATGCCGGGCATGCGCGGCCAGCCGGGTGTCCCGCACGTGGTCATCGGTGGCCTCGGCCGCTTCCAGGTAGGCCGCGAGCGAGACCTTGGAATCCACGACGATGTTCTTACCGCCGGCCAGGTGGATCACCATGTCCGGCCGCATCTGCCCCTCGGCGGTGGTCACCACGGCCTGCTCATCGAAGTCGCACCGGGCGCTCATGCCCGCGAGTTCGACCACCCGGCGCAGCTGCATCTCGCCCCAGCGGCCCCGGGCCTCGGGCCGGCGCAGCGCCGTGACCAGGGCTTGCGTCTGCCGGTTGAGCTCGTCGGAACTGCGCCGCGTGATGGTCATCTGCTCGGCCAGCGCGGCGTGCGACGCGGCGCGCTGCGCGTCCGACTCGCGCAGCTGCGCCTCCACCCGGGCCAGCGTCTCCTTGAGCGGCCCGACCAGCCCCTCGACGGCGGCCTTGCGGGTTTCCAGCTCACCCGCGGCCCGCGCGTTCGCCGCGCTGAACCGGCCTTCCGCCATCTCCAGGAGCCGGCGTGCGCTGGCGTCCAGCGCCTGCGCGGACAGCGCCTGGAACCGTTCCGCAAGCTGTCCGTCGACCAGGGCGGTACGCTGCTCGGCGGCCCGGGCGCGCTCGTCGGCGGCGCTGGCCCGGGCCACCAGGTCTGCGGTGGCCCCGGCCGCCCGGTTCCGCGCCACGAGGAAGCCTATGACCGCGCCCAGCAGCACGCCGATGACCAGCGTGAGCAGTGAGATCAGGGGCATGTCGCCATACTTACAGCAAGCCCTGACAGTTCCCACACGCCACGCGGGCCGCCCAGCCGATCGGGGGGGAGCCGCGCATGCTCGGAGTGCCCCCGGATCGGCCCGCCTGGCGGGGGTCCCGTCCCCGCGGGCCGGCGTTACGGCTCTCAGGGCTCCACGGAACCCGCCGGGGTGAGGGAGACGGGATCGGCACTGCAGCGTAACGAGGTCAAATTCTGCTGAGCCCTTGGTGGCCGCCTTGGCCTTCCCGGCCGTGATCTCGTGGTCCGCGGCTGGGCCTAGACTGCCCGGGTGAGCTTGTCCATCGGCATCGTCGGCCTGCCCAATGTCGGAAAGTCCACCCTGTTCAACGCCCTGACCAGGGCAGGCGCGCTGGCGTCGAACTACCCGTTCGCGACCATCGAGCCCAACGTGGGCGTCGTGGGCATCCCCGACCCGCGGCTGAAGGCGCTGGCGGAGATCAGCGGCTCGGCCCGGATCATCCCGGCCGCGGTCCGGTTCACCGACATCGCCGGCCTGGTCCGCGGCGCGTCCGAGGGGCAGGGGCTGGGCAACCAGTTCCTCGCGCACATCCGGGAAACCGACGCGATCTGCCAGGTGGTGCGGGTGTTCAGCGACCCGGACGTCAGCCACGTGGATGGCGACGTGTCCCCGGGCCGCGACATCGATACCGTCGCGACCGAGCTGATCCTGGCCGACCTGCAGACGCTCGACAAGGCAGTGCCCCGGCTGGCCAAGGAGTCGAAGTTTGCCAAGAGCCCGGAGCGGACCCGTGCGGCCGAGGCCGCCGCGGCCGCGCAGCGGCTGCTCGACGGCGGGACGACGCTGGCCGCGGGCGCGGCGGGGGCCGGTATCGACCTGGCGGACCTGCGCGACCTGCACCTGCTCACGGCCAAGCCTTTTCTGTACGTGTTCAACACCGACCCGGCGGGCCTGGAAGATGAGGGCCAGCGCAAGGAACTCACCGCGCTGGTCGCGTCGGCCGAGCCGATCTTCCTGGATGTTAAGACGGAAGCGGAACTTGCGGAACTGCCCGAGGACGAGGCGGCCGAACTGGCAGCCGGCCTGGGGATGGGCGAGCCGGGGCTCGGCCGGCTGGCCAAGGCCGGGTTCCGGGCCCTGCGCCTGAGCACGTTCCTGACCACCGGGCCGAAGGAGACCCGGGCCTGGACGATCCCGGTCGGGGCCACGGCACCCGAGGCGGCGGGCGTGATCCACACCGACTTCCAGCGGGGTTTCATCAAGGCCGAGATCGTGTCGTACGACGACCTGGTCGCGGCCGGGTCGGTCACCGCCGCGCGGGCCGCCGGGAAGGCCCGCATCGAGGGCAAGGACTACGTCATGCAGGACGGCGACGTAGTCGAGTTCCGCTTCAACGTGTGATCCGGCGCGTTCCGGCAGGCCAGCGCGCTATGCCTGCCCGGCAGTCCGCGCAGAGTCCGCAGCGCTCGCGCTGAGTGTGTCTGCGAGCATGGCCGCCGCGGCGGTGCGAGTGCGGTCCTCGGCGGTCGGCCACAGGTGCGCGTAGGTGTTCAGCGTGACCGTCGCGTTGCCGTGGCCGAGTGCGCGCTGGACCGTGACCACGTCCCACCCGGCCGCGATCAGGCCGCTGGCGAAGAAGTGCCGCAGATCGTGCAGCTTGACGGCGCCGCACCCGGCTGCCGTGCGCGCCTTGCGCCACCAGAAGCCGACCGTGTTCTGATGCGGCGGCAAGTCCTTGCCGAAGCCGAACAGCCAGCGGCCGGAACCGAACCCGGGGCAGTGCGCGGCCACGTGCGCGGCCAGGATCTCGACCAGGCCATCGGCGAGGTACACCGCGCGCTCGCTGCCGTACTTGGGCGCCCGGATCTCGACGTGCCCGCCCGTGCCGCGCTGCACCTGCCGCGCGACCGTCAGCGTGCGGCGCAGGAAGTCGATATCCCCCACCTGGAGCGCGGCGGCCTCGCCGAGCCGCAGCCCGGCGAACGCGCACAGCGCCACGAACGCGCGCCACTCGCCGGGTGCCGCGTCCAGCAGTGCGCGCACCTGCGCCGTGGCCGGGAGCGTCATCGCTGCCTCGGGGCGCCGCACGCGCGGCAGCGTGATGCCGTCGCTCGGGTCGGACGGGATCACGCGGTCACGGACAGCGCCGCGCAGCACGCCGCGCACGCTGTTGACGCGGGTGCGGATCGTGCCCGGCGCGAGCCCGGGCGGCCGGCCCTCACCGCGGGGAGCGGCCTGCATGGCCTTGACCCAGCGCTCGACGTGCGAGCGGCGCAGCGCCGCGAGCGGTACGTCCCCGAACGTCACCGAGCCCGCAGCGAGCCGCACAGCGCGGTCAGTGCCGGATTCCCACACCTGCCGCGTGGCCCACTCGGCGAAATAACTGGCGAACGTGACGCGCCCGGCCGCCGGGTCCACATAGGCGCCTGTGACCATGCTCGCGGTGACCTCGTCCAGCCACCGCTGAGCATCCACCTTGCGCCCGAAGTGCCGTGCGTGCTCCTTGGCGGCATCGTCGCGGTACCGGGCCCGCCACTGGCCATCTGGGCGCCTCTTAATGCTGGCCATCGTCCCGGCCCTCCTTGCTGAGGATGTCCCGCGGTGGCCTTCCTCCGCAGGCGATGCACTGGCCCTGCTGCATGGCCTCGAAGTCTTCCGGCGGCACCTCGGACCAAAGCCGCCGGACATCGCCGACCTTGGGCAGCCTGCGCAGCGGCTGCAGGCCCCGGATCCAGTGGCGCACCCGGTAACCGGGCTCTGTCACCGCGGCGGTCACCTGATAGAGCTTGTCCCCGTCATCCGGCCGCACGAGAAGGTGCACCGGGAAGACGTTCAGCGCGTCGGCCAGGATGAGCAGCTCGTCCACTGTCACCGGGCGCGGGCGCTTGCTGGCCCGCGCCGACCGGCTCTCAATGTTCTCGATGACGTTCTCCGTCAGGTCAGCGGCGCCCAGTTCCGCGCAGCGCGCGGCCAGGTCCGCGGGTGACCAGTCGCGCCGCTTGCGCACTTCTCTGACCCTTGCCGCTACCGTATCGCTTACCGTCATATCTACGGATGGTAGCACGGATTTGACGGGCATTCACCGATGCCCCACGCTGGCCACGGACTATCCCGCAGGACCAGCGGGATTTACCGTCGAAAGGACGGCCAGCGTGTTTGACCACCACGGCGAAAAGCATGACAAGCACCTGAGCCCCGAAGAGCTGGCCGAGCGCTACGGCCTGTCAGTCGAAACCATCTACGGATGGAACAAGACCCGCACCGGCCCGAGGTTCATGAAGATCGGCCGGCATTGCCGCTACAGGCTGGCCGACGTCATCGCATGGGAGAACTCGCGCACCATCGCCGGCGGCAGGACTGCGTGACCGATGGCCGCAAAGCAAACCCCCCGGCGGCGGACCGGGGGGCTGATGAGCGCGGGCAGCGCGTCACCCACCACCATACGGCAGCACCCTGACGCCGCGGGCGAGCTGGCCGCGTGGCGGTGCTGGACGTGGCGGGAGCAGCACGCATGCGGCTGCGGCCTGCCCGCTGACTGCCTCTTGCTCACCCCGTTGCCGGTGCACGCGCCGCAGCCATGCCCCGGCCAGTTCAGCGCGGGTGGCCGGTGGATGCCCTGCTGCCGGGACGGTGCCGCATGACCGGCGAGTGCGGCCGGTGTGGTGTGCTGCTCGACCCGGACGGCACATGCCTCAACGGCTGCGTGCAGGACCAGGCCACCCCGGTATCACCTAACGGCCACGCGCCGCGGAAACGCGCCCGCAAGATCCCCAACGAGCCGCCACCGGCCGCGCCGCACGGCCCGCGCTACACCCTTACTGACATTCGTGGTGAAGATCTGGGCAGTACGCATGAGGCGTACCTCCGGTGGTTCGGGGAGAAGTACGACCTTGGTGCGCTCGATGTCGTACTCGCCGCCGCGGCGGCCGAGCGGCTCGGCGGTGACCCGCCGTGGCTCATGGTCGTGGGCGGGTCCGGCGCGGCGAAGACCGAGACGGTGGCGCCGCTGACTGGCGCGGGCGCGCACGTCATCTCCACCATTAACGGCGAGGCGGCACTGCTGTCCGGGACCAGCAAACGGGACCGGGCGAACGACGCGACCGGCGGGCTGCTCCGCAAAATCGGCCCGCGCGGCCTGCTGGTGGTGAAGGACTTCACCTCGGTCCTGTCGATGAACCGCGACACCCGCGCCCTGGTCCTCGCCGCGCTGCGGGAGATCTACGACGGCCACTGGTCCCGCAACGTCGGCACCGACGGCGGGCAGACGCTCACCTGGCGCGGCCGGATCGTGCTGATCTGCGCGGTCACCACCGCGTGGGATTCCGCCTATCAGGTCGTGTCCACCATGGGCGACCGGTTCGTGCTGGTGCGCATGTCGTCCGGCCAGCACCGCCGGGCCGCGGGGAAACAGGCCATGGCCAACGTCGACCACGAGACGGTGATGCGGGACGAGCTCGCCGCGCACGTCGGCAGGCTGCTCGCCGGGGTGACACCGGACTCCGGCGGCGAGGTCGCCGCGGGACACCTGGACGACCTGCTCGGCCTCGCCGACCTGGTGACCAGGTGCCGCACCGCGGTGGAACGCGACTACCAGCGCAACCCGATGTTCGCGCACGCCCTGGAAATGCCCACCAGGTTCGCCAAGCAACTCGTCCAGCTCGTCCGCGGCGGCATCGCGCTCGGCATGCCCGCCGAGGCCGCCATGGCAGTAGCGGCGCGGGCCGCCCGGGACAGTATGCCCCCGCTGCGGCTGGCCGTGCTCGCCGACATCGCCGGGCACCCGATGTCCCGCACGGCCGAGGTCGCGCGCCGCGTGCAAGTGCCATGGTCCACGGCCGACCGCACACTCCAGGAACTTCACCTCCTGGAGTGCCTCGTCACCGAGGACGAGCCCTACGGGACGGCGGGCAAGGTCCGCTGGCTGTACTCGCTCGCTCGCGGCACCGACCCTGACGTGCTCGGAAAGTTCACCACGAATGTCAGTACCCCAGAGAGGACAGCACCATGACCACTGCCAGGACTCCGAGGTTCGGCAAGTCCACTTACCAGAAGGCAGAACCGCTGCCAGCAGGCAAGCGACTCGGCCGCAAGTACGTGCCCGACATCCCGCCGGGCAAGTTCAAGGACATCCCCGGCCAGGGCGCCATGGACTTCAGCAGCGACGACCCGGACGCCATCATCTGGCCGGAGGAAGTGACAGCACCATGAGTTACAGCCAGTTGCGCGGTCCCGGAAAGGATCAGCTTGCCAAGTGGAAGGGCGCCATCGCTGCCAGTCGCCGCCAGCAGCGGCAGCGGCGCGGCAGGCGCAAGACCGGCGTTGCCACCGTGGCCCGCGCCGGCATGGTGCGGATACCAGCCACGCGCACCACCATCACCGAGGACATCGACGAAGCCGGCACCTGCGATGGCCACTCCTGCCACGATGGCCGATGATGGCTGCGAACAAAGACCGCCTTCCGCGCGTTCTCAACCAGAAGAGCGCGAAAGCACTGCTTGAGCGGGACGGCTGGACCGAGACCCGCGGCGGCAAGCACGTCATCAAGATGGAAAAGCCAGGCCAGCGGCCTATTACACTCCCGAAGCACAGAGGCCAGGACTACTCAGCCGGGCTCCGGGATGCGATACTCCGTCAAGCGGGCCTGAAGGGAGGAGGTGCAGGGGAATGAGCGGCAACGACGCCATCGCCTATACCCTTCGCATCCACCGTGAGCCCGGCCAGCTCCTGTGGGCAGAAGTCGCCGAGCTTCCCGGCTGCTTCGCCTCCGGTGCCGACATGGGCGAACTCCGGGAAGCCCTCGCAGAGGCGATCGGCCTGTACCTGTCCACCCCGGAACGGCCAGTTCGCGTGCAGCTGGATGAGCACGTATCGGAATCGGTGGAGGAGCAGCGCGTACTCGCGCATGCCACCCGCGCCGCATGACGCTGCGGCGAGTGCGACGGTCCCCCTGGCGATGCACTGGCGACGCAGGGCAGCCAGTCCCGGCCGCGCAACCGGCGCTCCTGACCACCCGCCGGGAGTGACGCCACTCCCACCAACCCCGGGATAGTGACGTTAAGTGGCGACGGATCGCCGTAGCGTGATGGTCACTCAGCGTGACCCCGCAGTCACCCGTCTCCGTCCGTGGCATGCGCGAGGCCATTTCCCCAACCGGTGTGTCACGATGGGTGACATGGCACGCGCGAGGCCGCCGCAGAGCCTTGACCAAGCAGGCAAGGCGCTATGGCGGGCCGTCACGGGCGCCTATGAGCTGGCGCCGCACGAGGCTGAGCTGCTGCGGCAGGCGTGCCGGGTGGCGGACAATCTGGCCCGGATCGACGCGGTTCTGATGGATTCCGAGCCCGTGGTGGAGGGTTACGCCGGGCAGCCGCGGGCTCATCCGCTGTTGCAGGTGTCGGCGGACCAGCGGCGGGTGCTCGACGCGCTGTTCAGGAGCATGGCACTCCCTATGCCGGATGAGGCGGAGGGCAGGCGCCGGTCCCCGGCCGCGGTGGCTGCGGCGCAGGCGCGATGGAGGGCCCGGGGTGGCGCGGCATAGGGCGCAGGACTTGTTCCCGGCGCCGCTCCGCGAGTTCGTGGAGGCTGAGTGGCCGCCGGTCGAGGGTGAGTGCCTGGGCATCTATGCCTGCCGCGGCGAGGGCTACGGCGCGCCGTGCGTGTCGCTGGACGGCCCGTGCGGGCACCGCTGCTACGCGATGCTGGCCGATCCGTGGCAGGTAGCGCAGGCGCGGCGGCGGGACGCGCTGGTGCGTTACCGGGCGGCGCGCCTGGCGTGGCTGGGGGAGGATCATCCGGCGTGGCTGGATGAGTTCTGCCGTTCGCTCGGCGACGTGTGAGGATGGCCCGGCACAGGCACCCCGGCGCCGATCCGCTGGCGTCGATGCCTGCCGGGCTGGCCGAGTTCGACCCGGAGGAATGGGCGCTGGTGGGTGAGGAGCTGGACTACGAGCGCTGCCACCGCCGGTACACCGATGCGCTCCTGGCGTGGTTCGCCGAGCATCCCGACGCATCCTTCCTCACCTGGATCCGGGCCAAGCGCGCCCGGCGCCGGGCTGCGGGTGGGAGCATGGGGCCGTGACTGGGAGCGGCTGGATGAGCGACGAACCGCCCGAGCCTGAGCCTCCGGCCTCGCCCGGGGTAGTCGATGACATGCTGCGGGCTCTCGTCTCCGGCCCGGTGGAGGAGTTCGCTCAGGTGCGCGATGCCGCGATCCAGGCGGGCAGGGAGCACGAGTGGAATGCGGCGTTCGGCCTGGCCGTGCACGACCTCAACGACCGGCTGCTGCGTGCGTCCTACGACGTGGACGATTCCCGGCGCCGGGACCTCGCGGCGCGGATCGCGGAGTTGCAGCGGCTGACCGGCAGTGAAGGACTGGGCGGCTGACCCGCGCTAGGCTGGGTGGTGCCGCTTCAGCCAACTGGCTGGCGGGAGTAACCCTCGTGGTCGGGCCAAGCGACCCGGCGAGTGGAAAGGCCCGGAAGGGCCGGTAGCTGTCACTCGCGCGGATGGAGTTCCACGATGGAAACCCGGGACGAGCAGTTTCTGCGTCTCTGCGACTATGCCCGCACCACGCACGAGGGCCGCGCCCGGCCGGAGTGGGATGTCCGCCGGTCTCAGATCATTGAGGACGTGGCGCAGCTTGAGGGGTACGCCCGGCGGACCCGTGCGCAGGATGACGAGCTGCTCGCGCTGAATGCGGAGCTGAGCGTGCTCGCCACGCTGATTGAGCGGGACGACGTGCGGGCACGCCGGTCGGAGCAGATCAGCCGCGGCATGGCGCTGATGGCTGACCCGGCTAACCGGGAGGGGCCTGATAGCGGCAGCCAGCTTGGCGGCGCGCCTGCTCTGGTCAAGGGCCTGGGGGACCGCCTGGAGTCGGCGGCCGAGGTCATTCAGCGGATGGGCAATCCGTGGCGCGCCGTGGACGGCAGCCCGCTGGCCGGGCATACCACCTATGGCGGGGCAGGCCGGGAGACCGCCAGCGGGCTGCTCGCCCGCGCGCATGCCGTGGTTGAGGGCCTGGAGCGCACGTTCACCCGGGACGGGTGCGGGAAGCTCGCGGACGCGTTCGCGGAGTCGTCGGGGTGGCCGGGGATGACGGTGAAGCGGTCCCGTGACGAGCAGGCGCAAGCGGCCGAGTTGTTCCTTGCGCTGTCCAATCCGCATTACGCCGAGTGCTTCCGCAGCGTGCTGAGATATCCGGCCGAGTTCTACGGCGCTGGGGGCACCGGGTTCGAGACGTTCACCGACGACCAGCGGCAGGCGTGGCGGGACGTGCGGACCAATGACCTGGTGCGGGCCGCGTTCGCTGAGACCTCGGGCGCGGTGGGCGCGTACGCGCTGCCATTGCAGCTTGACCCCAACATCATGATCACCAACGCGGGGGTGGTCGGCCCGTTCCGTAAGCTTGCCCGGACGGTGATCGGCACGTCGAACGTGTGGGAGGGCATCACGTCGGCGGGCAGCACGGCCAACTGGGTGGCTGAGGGCGTAGCGGTCACCGACACCACGCCAAGCCTGGGCCAGCTGGCCGTGACGCCGTACAAGTCGGCGGTGTGGATCTACGGCTCGTTTGAGGCGATGACGGACACCGACCTGAGTAACCAGGTGCCGGGGCTGATCGATGAGGCCCGGTCCCGCCTGGAGCTGACCGCGTTTACCACGGGCACCGGGTCGGCTCAGCCGTTCGGGGTGATCACCCGTGGTGCGTCGGACACCGCGCTGGGTGCCCTGACCGCGGCGATGGTTTACGGGCTGCATGTCAACCTGGCGCCGCGGTTCCGGGCCTACGATTCGGCCCGCCCGGCGTGGATCGCCAACGTGAACATCATCGACGCGTGCCGCCAGATTCCGTCGTTCACTGGGTCGGTTACGTCGCTGGTGAATGACAACGTGGGCACCGATAACCCGCCGATGATGCTGGGACTGCCGTTCTACGAGGCCAGCGCGATGGATGCGGTGAACGGCACCGGCACGCACAAGAACCTGTGCCTGGGTGACTTCAGCCAGCTGGTCATCGTGGACCGCCAGCCGTCTGTTTTGCTGTTCGATCCGCTGGTGCTCGCCCAGGCGTCGGCGCTGCCGACCGGGCAGCGTGGCTGGTACTCGTGGGCCAGGACCGGGGCCGACATCACCACGGCCGGCGCCGCCTACGGGTCCAACGCGTTCGTGTTCCACACTGGCTGAGCGGGAGGCGTCATGGCTAAGCGCAAGGATTGCGGCTGCGACCCTGCGACGTGCGGGGTGGCCAGTCCTGGGCCGCATGTGCGGGACCGGCTGCCGTGCTGCCCTGAGTGCTCGCACTGAGGGGAAACGTCCCGGGGCGTGGCATCGGACGCGGCCTAGGGCATGAAGCGGCCCGCCCCCGGGAGACAACCGGGGACGGGCCGTTTCGCGTATCAGCGGTTCCTAGACGGGCCGGTTTCCTTCCCACTCGCGGATCTGCCGGGCGAGCCCTTCGGCGGTCACGTCGCGGAACACGACCGGCGGTGAGGACTTCCGGCGCCGGGCGTACAGCAGGCCGGCGATGCCCTGCCAGCATTCCCAGCCGGGGAACTTGCCGATCA
>Ga0209166_10000658_pt1 | contig 34731 bp, 39 predicted proteins | sample Coa_R1_3_FD_187151 | JGI IMG/M metagenome (GOLD analysis project Ga0209166, IMG submission 187151) | Surface soil microbial communities from Centralia Pennsylvania, which are recovering from an underground coalmine fire - Coalmine... | ecosystem: Environmental > Terrestrial > Soil >...
GCGACGCGTGGCAGCCTGATCGCGGTCAGCGGCCTGTTCGAGACGGCGCCCTCCGGCGTCACTGAGCAGCCTGCGTTCTACAACGCGGCCTGCGCGCTTGCCACGCCGCTCAGCCTGCCGGAGCTGCTCGTGCTGGCCAAGCAAATCGAATGGGAACTGGGCCGCCGGCCCTCGCGCGTATGGGGGCCGCGCCCCTGCGACATCGACATCCTGCTCGCCGGCGAGGAGACGTGTGCGTCGCCGTCGCTGACCGTGCCGCACCCGCGCCTGGCCGAGCGCGGCTTCGTGCTGGCGCCGCTGGCCGAGATCGCGGCGAAGGTCGTGGTGCCCGGCACGGGAAAGACCGTGCAGGCGCTCTGCTCAGCCCTGCCCGTCGCCGAGCGGGAGGGTGTGCGCCGGATCGCCGGTCCCGAGTGGGCCGTTGGCTGAGGCTGGACCAGGCACGGGCAACTCCGCCGCCACCTCGAGCAGGATCTGCTGAGCGTCACGCACGCGCTGGCGGTACAGATCGTGCAGGAAGGCAGGCGCCCAGGGGCGGAACAGCTCGTCGGAGATGGCGAGCAGCAGCGATGCCTCGACTCCGCGCACGGCCGCCACCGAGAAGATCGTCGCCGCTTCCATCTCGACGCAGAGCACACCGCTTTGCCGCAGGTGCTCCACCTTCTTCTTGAACTCGCGGAAGATCGCGTCCGTTGACCAGTTCGTACCCAGAAGCGGCGTGATGCCCCGCCGCTCGCAGGCGGCCTGCACCTTCGCGGTGAGACTGGGGTCGGGCGCGGGTACGGCTTCGGGCGGGAGGTAGTGGAAGGAAGCGCCGTCTTCGCGCAGCACCGCCTGCGGCAGCACCAGCGAGCCGATCGGCGCCCGCTCCTGCAGGCTGCCGGCCGCGCCGAGGATGAGGAAGCGCCTCGCGCCGCAGGCGATCAGCACCTCCATCACCATCGCGGTGGCGGGGGCGCCGACGGGAAACTTGACGACCGTGACCGGCCGGTCTCCCGCGGTGCCCTTGAAGAGCGTTGTCGTCTCCGCGGGCAGAATCCAGCGCTCAACACGCTCCGCGTGCGCCTCCTGCGCCAGTCGCCTCCAGGTGCGGCCCAGGAAGGTGCCGACCACCACGTCGCTGACCTGCACGTCGGCGGGGGCCCAGCCCGTGGATTCGAGCACGTATTCCAGCATGTGTTGGGCGGTGAAGTGCTCTTCATCGTCCAGGTCGTGCAGGTGGGCGGGCGTCGACCACATCGGATCATCCTGCTCAGCGGCCCACGGCGCCGCTCGGGATAGGATTCGGGCCGCTGCGTGCGCCCCGCGCCCACGGCGTTGACCTACGAGGCCGGCGCCTCGTCCTCAGGCTCGGGCACGTCGGCTTCGGTCGTCATCATGGTCCAGCCGACCCAGATAGCCAGGGCCGAGATGCCGGCGACGGCGAAGGCGATCGGCAGCGCCAGCGCCCAATAGCTCCTGCGCACGATGCCGACGGCGAAGAACAGAAGCTGCACGACCGCCGCGGCCACGATCGCCACGCCGGTGAGTTGAGGACGGTCCATCTGTACGCCTCCGACTGCTGAGTGAGGGCGCGTCCGCGAGCCTTCAGGCCGGCTGGGAGCGCATGTCGGGCGGCAGCATGTTGGGGATTGTGTCTTCGATGGGATAGCGCTCGTTGCAGCGCACGCAGAAGAGCGAGCCGCTGACGATCTCACCCTCGCGCTCCTCATCCACGGTGAGCTGCAGCTCTCCCTTGCACACGGGGCAGACCAGGATCTCCATCAGATCGGGCTTCACGCGCTTCCTATCCTCTCCAGGCCCTCCGGACGCGGGGCGTCGGGCTCTCGTCTCGGATTGTAGGGTCGGCCCAGCGGTCCGACAACGGACCCGCCGCCTCGCCGGCCGTGGCTCAACCGTGGCCGGTGACGTAGGCCCGCGCCGCGACCAACGCGAGGAAGAAACAGATCAGGCCGAGCACCATCGCCGGTCGCTCGGGCATGCGGCGCCGGTAGTAGGAGCCGACGCCGATGCCGAGCACGGCGCCGACCCCGTAAATGTAGTGCTGCCAGCCGTGCCAGCCCGCGGGGGCGCGATGGCCGCCGGCGTAGAGACCGATGCCCAGCGCCAGCTGCGGCACGAACAAGATCCAGCCAAACAGCGCGAGCACGAGATAGCCGCGCGGTAACGCCCAGCCGCGCCACCAGGCAAGCAAGCCCCAGACCGCCGCCACACCGTTGCCGACGACGATCGCGATCGCCAGCGCGTTGTGCAGATCCTTCACGCTCACTCCGATCCAGCCGAGCATTTGCACGATGCGCAGCGCCAGGTAGACGGCGAACAGCGCCCCGAACAGCTTGAAGTGCCAGGGCACGGGCGGCCGTTCGGCGCCGGGCGGCGCACTGCCGCCGGTTGGCGGGCCGGGAAGATCGCGGCTGCCGGGAGGGGAGGCCATGCTCACTCCGAAGTGATCCACCGGAGAATTACCACCGCGATCGTACGGGCGCCGCGCGCGGCCGGGCAAGGGATGGGCCGCCGCGCTGTCCACGTCTGCTTTCGCGCTTCGAAGAATCGATTTCGGCGGCGCGCACGGGGGCAGCCACAACGCCTACCAGTTGGTGAAGGAGCCGTCGTGGGCGCGCAGATGGGGCGGCTCCGTGAGGCGGAAGGGATAGGCGCGCGCTGCCGCGCGGTCGAATTCGATGCCGAGGCCGGGCCGCGATGGCGCCAGCAGGTAGCCGTCCTGCCATTCAACCTGGACGGGGAAGACGTCCGTGAGCGTCGTTCCGGGCCGCCAGGGCTGCTCCTGCACGCCGACGTTGGGACAGGCGAGGTTGAGCTGCAGGCAGGCGGCGGTAGAGACGGGGCTGAGCGGGTTGTGCGTGGCGAGCTTGACGTGGTGCGCCTCCGCCATCGCCGCGATCTTTTTCGCTTCGGTAATGCCGCCTGCAAGGCAGAGATCGACGCGCGCGTAGTCGATCAGCTCCTCCTCGATCGGGGCGCGGAACTGCCACTTGGAGTGCAATTGCTCGCCGGCCGCGATCGGCACCGCGGTCTGCTGGCGCACGCGGCGCAGGGCGGTCAGATCTTCGGCCCGCACAGGGTCTTCCATGAAGTACGGCCGGTACGGTTCGACGGCGCGCAGCAGCGTGACCGCGTCGGCCTGGTCGAGGCGCGTATGCACGTCCAGGCACAGCTCGATCTCATCGCCCAACGCGGCGCGCAGCGCCTCGAAGCCGCGCACAGCGGCGCGGATCGCCGTGCGCGACTCGAGCCGACCGTCCTCGGCCGGCAGGTGCCAGCGCACGAAACGCCAGCCTTCGGCCACGGTGGCGCGGGCGCGCTCAACCAGCTTCTGCACGTCGTCCTCGTTGCAGTGCGGATAGCAGACAACGCGCTCGCGGTACAGCCCGCCAAGCAACTGGTAGACCGGCACGCCGAGCGCCTTGCCGCGAATGTCCCACAAGGCGATGTCGATCGCGGAAAGGGCGGCACTGATGACGCCCAGCGCAGGGAAGAAGCCGCCGCGGGCGATCAGTTGCCAGAGATGCTCGCCGCGGAACGGGTCCTGTCCGAGCAGCAGCGGCGCCAGGTGGCGCATGGCGCCCTCGATCGCCAGCTCGCGCCCGGTTAGCCCCGCCTCGCCGATGCCCGAGATGCCTTCATCCGTGTCCATGGTGACGAAGCAGAAGTTGCGGCCGCCGCCCCAGACCAGGTGTGTCTCCACGGCGCTGATTTTCATCGCCCCTCCTTCGGCCGGGCTGCATAGGCGCCGAGCACCCGGCAGGTCGGGCGCTCGCGGCCTGGCCCGGCGTCGTGGCCGCGGGCGCCGAGCCACTCAGCTCGCCAGCGGGCGGTACACCCGCCGTTGCTCGACGCGCACGACGCGTCCGGCATGCGGCGCGGGGAAATGGCCGCCGAGCACCAGCAGCCCCTCAGCTTCGATGCGCTCCACCAGCGCCGTGCGCGAGCGCGCCGACAAGACCCGGTCGTCATCCGCCGATGGACTCCAGTCGGGGTGCTCGATCTCCAGCGGGTGGTGTGCCGCGTCGCCGGTGATGACGCCCCCCTCGCCGCCGCCGTGGACCAGCACGCTGACGTGGCCGGCGGTGTGGCCCGGGGTGCTCAGCAGGCGTACGCCCGGGGCGGGCTCGTGGCCGTCGTCCACCAGGTCGAGCTGGCTGGATGCCGCGAGCGGCAGCACATGCCGGCGGATGTAGCCCGCCTCAACATCCTTCCAGCGCTCCCATTCGGGGCGGTGCACGATGTAGCGGGCGTTGGGAAAGGTGGGTACGAAGGCGCCGTGGCGCTCCGTGCAGTTCCAGCCGACATGGTCGGGGTGCAGGTGGGTGAACACGACCGCGTCGACGCGCTCGGGCTCGATGCCGGCGGCGTCGAGCTGAGCGGGCAAGACGCCGCAGGCGCCCTCGAAACGGCCCAGGAAGCTGCCCAGGCCGGTGTCGACCAGCAGCGTTCGCCCGGCGGACTCGATCACGTAGGTCGTCAGCTCGCAGCGCAGCTTGTCGCCTACAACGCCCGCGGCGTAGTCGCGGAACGCGTCGGGCGGCGCGTCTGGGAAGAAGCCGTTCAGACCAAGCAGTAAATGGCCGTCGGATGCGGTGCTCACCCTGATGTCACCGAATTGCAGCACGCTCATGCGCTCACTTGCTCCACGTGGTCGCATCACCGCGCAGCCTACCATCGATGTTCCACGCCGTGCGCTCGGCGGCGGTTGACCGGCAACGGAGTAGAAGTCCTCTACCCCCTTCGCCGGACGCGCTCGTTCGTGGTGCTGCTTAGCGTGAAGAGCAGCCCCGTTGTTTGCATGCTGACCCGTGGGCCGCCCGCTGGATCCCGCCGAGTGCGGAGGAGGAAGCGCGTGAATGATGAGAACACCGCCGGTGCGCGGGCCGGCGCCCGTCCCGGCGCTGAGCCGGCCTGGACCGTGGAAGACGCGCGTCGCGTCGATTTCGCCCGCATCGAGCCGGGCTGGTCGGTGGCCAGCGCCGACGGCGAAGAGTTGGGCCCGGTACAGGGCAAGGGTCGCGACTACCTGGTCGTGCCCTACGGCCGCGAGCAGGAGCGCAGGCTGTTCGTGCCTCGGGAGTACATCGAGACGATCGGCGAGCGCCGCGTGATCCTGAATCAGCCGGCGCAGCTGCTCATGGACATGAAGCTCGATGCGCCGCCTGCCGGGTTCCCCGAGGAGCACGAGCGGGTCAGCGGCATGCCGCACGAGCCGTTGCGCATGGAAACCGGTGTCGTGCCCGAAGTCGATCCGCTCGCCGGGGGCGCGGCGCAACGAGGGGCGCCGTTGCGCCGCCCACCGGAGCGGGCGCGCTCCAAGGCATTCGCCCGCACCGATCGCGCCGCCGCCGTCGCGCCAACGCCGAACGACAGCTTCGCCAGCGGGCGACTCACCGCGGCCGATGCGGCGGTTCAGCTGGCGCAGTCTCGACGTGACCTGCGCGGCGGGGCGGTTCGCGTGGAGCCGACGCTCGACGGCAGAAGCATCTCGAGTGCCGAGGGCGCCGACGCCGCTGCCCCGCGGCCGCCTGCCGCGACACACATGGAGCGGGCGGCCGGCGGGCGGGGATCGAGCCAACGGCCTACGCTTGTCAATGCGGAGATCCGCGCCGAGTCGTCGTTCGAGGAGCGCTCGGGCTACCGTGTGCTGAGCAGCAGCGCCCAGTTCGACCGGGTGGGCGGGCCGACGCATCAGCCCGGCGTGAAGGATCCACGCAGCCTGGAGCCGCTGCGCACGCAGTTCGGCAAGATGGGCACACCCGGCGAGGGCCAGGAGCGTAACGTCAGCGACCTGGACCTGACGCGCAACAAACGGCCGGACGGTGACCCGTTTGGCTCGCAGGCGCAGACGGTCGGCCGCCCGCTGGCCCCCGGCGAGCCGCAGGCGGCGCAGCGCAGTCTGCCCGGTCCTGCCGGCTCGAGCCGCGCCCGCACCGGCGTGAAGGACGTGCCGCCGGGTTCGGTGGCGCGGCCCCGGCCCGATCGCTAGCCCGGCGCCCGTGCAGGCGTGCACACTGAGCGCAAGACTCGGCGCCGCTGCCGGCGCCGGTTTGCGGGGGTGTGCGCGTGTCGGCAAACGGCGTCGTGATTGTCGGCGCAGGCAGCAGCGCGCGCATGGGCGGCGCCGACAAGCTCTTCGCGTTGCTGGCCGGGCAGCCGTTGCTGCTCCACTCGTTGGACGCCGCGCAGCGGTGCGAGATGGTCCAGCAGATCGTGCTCGTGGTCGCGACGCAGCGGCTTGAAGAGACGCGCTGCCTGCTCGCAGCGCAGCCGATGGGCAAGCTGCGCGCGATCGTGCCGGGCGGTGCGCGGCGCCAGGATTCGGTCATGGCCGGGCTCGCCGCGCTGGCCGGCGTCGAGTACGTCGCGATTCACGACGCCGCGCGGCCGCTGGTCACGCCGGCGCTGTTCGGCGCGGGTTTCGCGGCCGTGGCGGCCACGGGCGCGGCGATCGCCGCTGTGCCGGTAGTGGATACGCTTAAGCGTGCCGCGCCAGATGGCTCGGTGGAAGCGACCGTGTCGCGCGAGGGCCTCTGGGCGGTGCAGACGCCGCAGGTCTTTCGCTACGAGTTGCTGCTGGCGGCGCACCGCGGGAGCGAAGGCGATGTAACGGACGACGCGATGCTGCTCGAAGCGCTCGGCCAGCCGGTGCGCATCTTTCCCGGATCGGTGCGCAACGTCAAGGTGACCACTCCGGATGACCTGGCACTCGCCGCGGCGCTGCTGGCGCGGCAGACAGATTGAAGCCCAGCGCGGACTCGGCACGCTGGCGCCCGCATGGGCGGCCGGCATACGATAGACGGGTGATGCGCGTCGGCATCGGCTACGACACGCACCGGCTCGTGGCCGGCCGCCGGCTGGTGCTCGGCGGTGTGGAGCTGGAGGCGGAGCGCGGGCTGGAGGGCCATTCAGACGCCGACGTGCTGCTGCACGCGTTGATCGACGCGCTGCTCGGGGCAGCCGGGCTGGGCGACATCGGCGGGCACTTTCCGCCCGGCGATCCGCGCTGGCAGGACGCCGACAGCGCCGAGTTGCTGCGCTTCGTCGCCGATGAGCTGGCGCAGGCGGGTTGGAGCGTGGCGAATATCGATGCGAACGTGCTCGCCGAGCGCCCGCGGCTGGCGCCGCAGATCGCGGCAATGCGCGAACGCATCGCTCGCACGCTGGGCGTGCCGCTCGGGCGGGTGAGCGTCAAGGCGAAGACGAACGAAGGGCTGGGCCCGGTGGGCGAAGGCCTGGTGATCAGCGCCCAGGCCGTCGCGCTGATCGAGCGAGCCTGAGGCCGAGTGAAGATGGAATTGCAAGGACGCGCCGTCGCGGTGAAACAGTTCGTTGGCTCCTGCATCTGTTGCGCGGGGCGGCCCGCAGTGTAGCGCGCCGTCCCGAAGCCGGCCTTCATCTCACTGCCCCACCGCCCATTGCCCCACTGCCGTCGCAGGAGCCTGCCATGTCGTTCCTCAAGACGGTGCGCCGCGATCTTCGCGTCGCGCTCGAGCGCGATCCCGCGGCCCGCCATCCACTCGAAGTTGCGCTCGCCTATCCCGGCTTCCACGCCCGGCAGCTGCACCGCGTGGCGCACACACTGCAGTGCCGCGGCGTTCCCGTGCTGCCGCGCGTGATCTCGCATGCCTCGCGCATGCTCACCGGCATCGAAATTCACCCCGGCGCCCGCATCGGCAACGGGCTGTTCATCGACCACGGCATGGGCGTCGTGATCGGCGAGACGGCCGAGATCGGCGACGACTGCCACCTCTACCAGGGCGTGACGCTCGGCGGCACAAGCACGCACCGCACCAAGCGGCATCCCACGCTCGGCAACCGCGTGACCGTTGGCGCCAACGCCTCGGTGATCGGCGCGGTGACGATCGGCGACAACGTGCGCATCGGCGCCGGCTCCGTCGTCGTCACCAACGTGCCCGCGAATGCCACCGTGGTCGGCGTGCCCGGCCACATCGTCGCCTTCCACAATCCCGGCAACGACACGATCGAGCGTTTGCCGGACCCGGAATGGGACCGCATCAGCCAGCTCGAACAGCGAATCGCGGCGCTCGAGACGCGCCTCAAGGCCGTTGAGGCCGAGCGGCGGGCGGCGGTGAGCGCGAGCTGCAGCGCCTGATCGCGCCGCCCCGATTCCGTTCCCCCTCTCGTTCATGAACGAAAGCGGCCCCGATCGCCCTGCGCATCGCGGCGCCGACTGTGAGGATAGTCCATGCGTCTCACCGATACGCTGTCCGGCCGCAAGCAAGTGTTCGCGCCGATGGGCGACGAGGTGCTGATGTACGTCTGCGGCGTCACACCCTACGCCCCAAGCCACATCGGCCACGCGATGAGCTACATCGTCTTCGACGTGTTGCGCCGCTGCTTGGAGTTCAGCGGCTACCGCGTGCGCCACGTGCAGAACTTCACCGACATCGACGACAAGCTGATCCAGCGCGCGGCGGTCTCCGGCGCGAGTGTAAAGGAGCTGGCGGAGCGCCACATCGCCGACTACTTCCGCGAAATGGATGCGCTCAACGTGGCCCGCGCCACCGTCTATCCGCGCGCCACTGAAGAGGTGCCGCAGATTATCGAGATGGTGCAGGGGCTGATCGATAAGGGCTTCGCCTACCGGTCGGGCGGCGATGTCTTCTACCGCGTGCGCAAGAAGGCGGGCTACGGCGCGCTAAAACACCAGAGTATCGACGAGCTGGTTGCCGGCGCCCGCATCGAGATCGACGAAACGAAGGAGTTCGCCGGCGACTTCGCGCTGTGGAAGGGCGCCAAGCCGGGCGAGCCCGCCTGGGAGAGTCCATGGGGGCCGGGCCGGCCCGGCTGGCACATCGAATGCTCGGCGATGTCGCTGCGCTATCTCGGGCCCAAGATCGACATTCACGGCGGCGGCGAGGACCTGATCTTTCCCCACCACACCAACGAGATCGCGCAGACCGAGGCCTTCACCGGCGAGGAGCCGTTCGTGCGCTTCTGGGTGCACAACGCCCATCTGCGGCTCGACGACGAGAAGATGAGCAAGTCGCTGGGCAATATTCTCAGCATCCGCGACGCGCTCGATCGCTGGGGCGCGGACGCGATGCGCGTGTTCGTGCTCACCTCCCACTACCGCAGCCCGCTCAACGCCAGCGACGAAGCGCTGGACGCGGCGAAGCGCGGGGCGGAGCGGTTGGCGGGCGCGGCGCACGCCGTCGGCAGCGGCGGCGGCGAACGCGCCGTGGACGCGGCGCCGTTCCGCGCCCGCTTCATCGAGGGTATGAACGACGACTTGAACACACCGCAGGCGTTGGCCGCGCTATACGAGCTGGCGCGCGAGATCAACCGCGGCCGCGACGAGGGCGCGGACATCGCCGCGGCGCAGGCCACGCTGCGCGAGCTGGGTGGCGTGCTCGGCCTGACCTTCGTCCCAGGCGAAGGGACAAAGCGCGAGGCGGCGCCGTTTATTGATTTGTTGGTGGAGGTGCGGCGCGAGCTGCGCAGCGCGAAGCAGTGGGCGCTGGCCGACCAGATTCGCGATCGCCTGGCTGGGCTGGGCGTGGCGCTGGAGGATTCGGCGCAGGGCACGAGCTGGCGGTCGCTCTGAAACCTTTTCGCAGCAAAATTTCGCGCAATTGACGCAAAACCCGCACTTCCGAGCCGGCTGTATCAAAAGTACCGATAGCGGCCCGGCCGGCTGATCGCGGCCCGCCGCGGTGGTAGAGTGTTAAGACTCAGATATGTGCAGCGAAGCAGTCCCGCACGCGCAGGAGCACGAGCAGAGCAGCACGGCCGGGCAGCGTCCGTACGTCTCCGTCGTGATCCCCGCGTACAATGAAGAACTCTGGCTAGAGCGGTGCGTTTCCGCCCTGCAGCGGCAGCAAACCGAAGTTCCCTTCGAGATCATCGTCGTTGACAATAATTCCTCAGACGGCACCGCCGAACTGGCGCGCCGGCTGGGCGTGCGCTACGTGTTCGAGCCGCGGCAAGGACTCACCTTCGCCCGCCAGGCCGGCGAAGAGGCAGCACTGGGTGAGATTGTCGCGCACACCGACGCCGACTCCGTGGCGCCGTCCGACTGGATCGAGCGCATCGCCCGGGAGTTCCGCTGCAGGCCCGAAACGGCGGTCGTCTCCGGGCCGATGTGCTTCCCGAAGGCGCCGCTGGCGATGCAGGTCGTGGCGCCGCTGCAGAACTTCTTCGTCTGGTTGTGGTGGCTGCTGACCCGGCGGCTGGCGGTGCTCAATGGCTGCAACTTCGCCGTGCGCGCCGTGCTGCTCGTACAGGCCGGCGGCTTTGCCGTGAATCTGCCGGTAACGGGCGACAGCCGCGTGCTGGCCATCCTCAAGCCGTATGGCCGAGCACGCCGGCTCGGCGTGAAGATGAGGACATCCGGCCGGCGCTTTCACGGCCAGGGCACGCTGCGCGCGCTGACCTTCTACGCGAGGCAGCAACTGATCGCGGCACTCGGCAGGGAGAGGTTTATGTCGGCTCCGGACATCCGCATGCCCGACGGCTGGGCGGTGGAGCTGCGGCGCCGGCGTCGCGCGGCGCTGGCGCTGCTGCCGGCCGTGCCGGTGCTGGCGCTGGCGGGCTGCGGCGCCTATATGGCGATCAGCCCCAGCTCACAGGTCTACGGCAAGATCGTGGTGCACGGCCCTGACTCCGAGAAGACCGTGGCACTGACCTTCGACGACGGCCCCAACGAGCCGTTTACCTCGGAGATCCTGGCCGTCCTCGACCGCGAGGGCGTGAAGGCGACCTTCTTCGCGGTAGGCGTCAACGTTGCGACCTATCCCGATGCGGCACGGCGGATCGTGAGCGACGGCAACGTGATCGCCAACCACTCCTGGGATCACTCGCGCCTCGCCACGGCGGTGGATTTCCGCTATTCGCAGCTGCAGCAGGCGCAGGACGAGATTCAGAGCGTCACCGGCGTGACGCCGCGGTTCTTCCGCCCGCCGGCGGGCATTCACACGCCGTGGCAGCTCAAGAAGGTGAACAGCTCGGGCATGATCACGGTGAACTGGGACGCCGAGGGCTTCGACTGGGTGAAGCCGAACTCGCCTGAGCGTATCGAACAGAAGGTGCTGTCGAGCGTGCGGCCCGGCTCGATCGTCCTGCTGCACGACGGTGATGAGACGCACCACGGCGCCGATCGCAGCCAGACCGTGGCGGCGCTGCCGGTGATTATCGAGACGCTGCGAGCCGAGGGCTACCGCTTCGTGACCCTGCCCGAGATGCTCGACCAGCCCGCCTACCAGGTTAAATAGGGCACGCGGGGGCGAAGCCCTTGCCGCCTAACCCCTCTTTGCGTCGATATCGCCGCGCCGCGGCGATCTGAAGCAAGCCGCGTCTGCATGGAAAGTCTCCGACGGTTGCGCTGCGGCCTGGCCCGGCACGGGGCGGATGCGGACGAGAACGCTCGGTAGCTTTCAGACAACCCTTCGTCATGTCATATGTCACATGAAGAAAAGGGACAGCCGACTCCGAGCGAGGCAGGGATAGGCGCGGCCTACTTGTCCGCCCGCAGCAGCAGCACCGGGATGGTGGCCTCTTCCAGCAGGCTCTCAGGCACGCTGCCGAGGAAGAGCCGCCCCAACGTGGAGCGGCCCTGCGTCGTCATCGTCACCAGGTCGATCTGCTGCCCTGCGATCACGCGCGCCAGCGTGTCAACCGCTTCGCCTTCCATGATCACCTGCTCGACCTTGAGCCCCTCGCGCTGCAGGCGCTCGGCCATGCCGGCGAAGTAGCGCGTCGTTGAATCTTCTTCGGCCTCGACCACCTCCTCCGCCACCTCGGCCGTTACCGGGGAGGCGGCGACCGGGTCGGCGGCAGCCGTTTGCGAGAGCACCTTGACGCGCGAGGTGACCGCGTGCAAAAGCACGACCGTCGCCTCAAAGCGGCGTGCGAGTTCGATCGTGTGGGGGAGGATACGTTCTGCCAGCTCCGTGCCGTCGAGTGGCAGGAGGATGCGCCGGTACATGGGCGGCCTCCACCGTCTCCGCGGCAGCGGTGAGCCGCGGGGCGTGCGGGGTGATTACAGACGTAGCCGGGGTTCTCGCCGCGGCTGTGCGGCCGTCGCGGTAAAGATGACACTCGGCCCAGCCTGCCAGCCAGCGTCCAATCAGGGCGGTGCCAACGCCGGCGACCGCGTCGCTGAAGTAATGGTTGCCCGTGATCACCACCGCGAAGGTCATCAGCACGGGCAGCGCCAGGCCGAGCCAGGCGAGGCGGCGCGCGCCGGCGAACTGCCAGACGGTCAGCCCCATCAGCAGCACCCAGCCCACGTGCATGCTGGGAATCGCCGCGTAGGGGTTGAAGAAGACTTTCGGCTCGACCGTGTCGTAGACGCCGGAGGCTTTCGCGGCGGTATCCACGAAGCCGTAGCCGGGCACCAGCCGCGGCGGCGCCAGCGGCACGATCTGAAAGACGATCAGCGCGATCGCCCCGGAGATCAGCACCGCGTTGCGCGTAACGCGGAAGTGCGGGCGGTGCCGCCAGTACAGCCAGACGGCCAGCAGGATGATCAGTGGCAGATGCGCCCACATGTAGATCGCGTTGAAGATCTGCATCAGCGCGTCGTTGTCGATGATCAGCGACTGCAACTGGCGCTCGCGGAAGATGCCCAGCGCCTGCTCGAAGTCGATTACGTGGCGGGCGTTGGCCAGCGCCAGCGCATGGCGCGCCTGCTCGGCGCCGGCCCACTGCACCGCACCTACGCTGAGCGAATAGACGATGTAGCCGCCGGCCGCGACCACGAGCTGCCAGAGCGCGTCGAAGTACCAGGGCCGAGAGAGTGCAGCGGCACGGGGCCGTGCCAGCGTGTTCGAACTCACCGCCTCAGTGTCTCATGCCCGCGGGCACGCGGCATAGCCCCGCCATACCGTACGTGCTGGCTCCCGCGCGTATTGCCGGTGGTCTGCCACGCTCCTAACCCGGCCTCGGTGCGCTCGTCGGACGCGTTCGGGCCAGGCGGTCGCTGCCGGCGCGCCGGTGGACCGCCATCACGCACTCGTCCTCGATATAACTGAGGCCGGCGGCTTCGGCGATGCGACGGGCCTCGCTCGAGACGATGCCTTGCTGCAGCCAGATCGCCTGCGCGCCGGCCGCCACCGCGGCGCGGGCGACCTCGGCGCAGTACTGCGGCCGGCGAAAGACGTTGACGAACGCCACCTGCTCCGGCACCGAGGCGAGGTCCGGATAGCAGCGTTCACCCAGCACCTCGTGCTCCTCCGGGTTGACCGGGATGATGCGGTAGCCCTGCGCCTGCATGTAGGCGCTGACGTAGTGCGACGGCTTCTCGGGCAGCGAGGATGCGCCGACGACGACGATCGTGCGGTAGCGAGTCAAGATCTCAAGCTCAGCGCTCACCGTTTCCTCCTCCGCCGCGGCTCGCCCGCACGGTATCACCCCGCCGGTTGCGTGCGCATCGCCCGCCACGGCGGCACGGCGCCGCTCGCTCGCTCTACAATGCAAGGAGATGCGCGGAGGCGCGGGCGATGACGATGGAAACGGTTGGCGGCGGCACACCCGCCGCGACGGCAGCGGCGAATTCGCGGCGGGAGCCGAAGCCGCCCTGGTTGAAGGTGCGCTTTCCCGGCGGCCCGAACTACCTGCGGCTCAAACAGCTCATGCAGGCGCAGCGGCTGCACACCGTCTGCGAGGAGGCGCACTGCCCCAATGTGGGCGAGTGCTGGGAGGCGGGCACGGCGACCTTCATGATCCTGGGCGACGTCTGCACCCGCGCCTGCGGCTACTGCGCGGTGACCAGCGGCCGGCCCGGGCCGCTCGACCTGGAGGAGCCGTTCCGCGTCGCCCAGGCGGTGCGGCAGATGGGTTTGACCCATGCCGTAATCACGTCGGTCGACCGCGACGACCAGGCGGACGGCGGCGCGGGTCTGTTCGCGGAGACGATTCGCTGGATTCGCCGGCTGGCGCCGCAAACCACGGTCGAAGTGCTGATCCCAGACTTCGGCGGCAACTGGGAGGCGCTCGCCACGGTGATGGCGGCGCAGCCGGAGATCCTCAACCACAACGTCGAAACGGTGCCGAGGCTCTACCGCCGCGCCCGCTCGAAGGGTTCATATCCGCGCTGCCTGGAGCTGCTGCGCCGGGCGAAGGATCTGGACCCCGGCACGATCAGCAAGACGGGGATGATGGTTGGCCTGGGCGAGACGTGGCCGGAGATCAGCGCGGTGATGCAGGACCTGCGCGGCGTCGGCTGCGAGGTGCTGACGATCGGCCAATACCTGCGGCCATCGGAGAAGCACCTGCCGCTGGCGCGCTACTATCCGCCGGAAGAGTTCGACGAGCTGCGAGCGGAGGCGCTGGCCCTGGGCTTCAGCCACGTCGAATCCGGACCGCTGGTGCGCAGCTCATACCACGCCGAGCGGCAGGTGATGGGCAATCTACGGCGGCGGCAGACGCTGCCGGATGCGGAGATTATCCCGCTGATGGCCGTGCAGAGCGGCGGCGGCCAGCGGTGAAGATGGTGACCGTCGTCGTGCAGGAGGAGGACAGCGCCGGCCTGTTGGAGGCGTTGATGGCCTCCGGCTTTCACGCCACGAAGATCGCCTCCACCGGCGGCTTCCTGCACCGCGGCAACGTGACAATGCTGATCGGCGCCGAGGACGCCGACCTGCCCGCCATGCTGGAGATCGTGCGCGAGCGCTGCCACGCCCGCGAGACCGGCGGCGTGCAGATCGGCGGCGCCGTGCTGTTCGTACAACAGATAGAGCAATACCACCGCTTGTAGCCCCTCTTCACCGCCGGCGCGCTTGACGCGCCGGCCGCGGCAGCCGAGAGTAATCACCTCCGGCGCCGGGCGTTGCAACCGCTACGGTTCGTCGCTGCAGGTCGCCCGCCGGAGCTTCGAGACGTAAAGCAACACACCAGGGCCGTATCGGCCCGGCGGAGCATAGAGATGACGGATTCAGAGAGCGCAGGGAGGCCGGCGCCGGACGGGGTCGCCGGCGCGCAAGAACAAGCGCCGCATGAGGCGACGAATCACGCAGCGATGGCGCCGAATGGACACGTGCTCGCCGACAGCAACGGCGCCGGCTCCGGCAGCGCCCCCGGCCAGCGCGAAATCGCGATTGAGGAGCTGTCCGACCGCGATGAGGCCTGGCTGGAGCGGGTGCAGGCCGAGTTCGTCGCGGGCTTCCGCGCCATGCACGAGGCGACGCCGGCGGTCACGGTCTACGGCTCGGCCCGCGTGAAGGAGGGCTCCACGGTCTACGAGGACTCGCGGCGCATCGGCGCGGCCCTGGCCCGCGCGGGCTTCACCGTGATCACCGGCGGCGGACCGGGTGTCATGGAAGCGGCCAACCGCGGCGCGGTCGAGGCGGGCGGCCGCTCGATCGGCATGCAGATCACCCTGCGCAACATGGAGCCGCCGAACCGCTGGACGACAGAGTCCGTAACCTTCAAGTACTTCTTCGTACGCAAAGTGATGCTGGTGAAGTACGCCACGGCCTTCGTGCTGATGCCCGGCGGCATGGGCACGCTCGACGAGCTGTTCGAGACGCTGAACCTGCTGCAGACGGGCAAGATCCACCGCTTTCCGGTCATCCTCTTCGGCTCGGACTACTGGGCCGGCCTGCTGGATTGGATGAAGCGGCGGCTGCTGGCCGAGGGCTACATCGGCGGCAAGGACCTGGACATCTTCCTGATCGAGGACGATCCGCAGGCGGTTGTGGAGCACATCACTCGCTGGCACCGCACACACAGCGTGGCGGACCTGGACCGGCACCCGGAGCGCCGCCCCCGCCGCGCACTGGACTGAAGCAGCCGGCCGCATCCCCGGTTTATCTCTTGCCCCGGTAACAGGGAAAGGGAGGTGCGGACGCGGGATAGTTGGCGCTGCGGGCTAGGGGATCGGCCGGGTGCGCAGGCGCCAGAGGCCGCGCAGATCCTCGGCGATAGTTGGGCCAAGGCGCACGCGCGTGTCCGGGTCTTCGACCCAGCGCACCGGCAGGTCCTTGATCCGGTAGCCCTTCTTCTCGGCCAACACCAGCAGCTCGGTGTCGAAGAACCACTCGTTGTTCTGCACCAGTGGCACCAGCACGTCCGCCGCCCGCCGCGAAAGCGCCTTAAAGCCGCACTGTGCGTCGCTGAAGCGCGTCCACAGCACGCCCTTGATCAGGAGGTTATAGGCGCGGCTGATCGCCTCGCGCTTGAAGGAGCGTGACGTGCGGCTGCCGCGCGCCAGGCGGCTGCCGGTGGCCACGTCGTAGCCCTCCTCGGCAATCGCGCGGATGAGGGTGGGATAGGCGGCAAGCTCGGTCGAGAGATCTACATCCATGTAGCTGACAACGTCGGCGGAACTCTCCAGCCACGCCGCCCGCAGGGCACGGCCGCGGCCCTTTTGCTCGAGGTGCAGGCAGGCGACGCGCGGAACCTCGGCGCTGAGCCGCCGGGCCACGGAGAGCGTGCCGTCGGTTGAGGCGTTGTCGGCGACCAGGATGCGCCAGTCGTAGGGCAGGTGCTCGCCGAGGAAGGCGTGCAACGCCTGCACGCTCTGCTCAAGCACATGCTCCTCGTTGTACACGGGGATCACCGCATCGACCGTCGTCACGGGCACCTCCGCGCTCGCACGCACGCTCCACACAGCGTACCGAAGGGGCCGGAGCGAGGGAAGTAGCGGCCGCTGCCCCTTCGCTTGACACAGATTTTCGGCCGGTGCTACTGTCGCCTTGCGCTGCGTTGGAGGCATGCCACCTCCGCCGCTGCGTGTGACCGCAACTGCCGTCCATCCACCCCCGGGCGGCGTGGCGCACTGCGCCGGCGGCCGGCGCGGTTTCCATCCGGCGGGCGCCGGAGCACCGCGTATCCACACCAGCACGCAGGTGATGCCTACGAACCGGGCCAGCCTGCCGGTGGACGTCCGTCGCGCTGCCGGCCGCAAGGCACGGCAAGCCGCGACATGGAGCGACGCACGGTAACGTCGCGACGAGGCGGGTATCGATGCTGCTTGCACCGTGGATTATCGGCAAGCCGGCCGGCGAAACCTTCGAGTTGCTGTTCGTTTTCCTGTTCACGGTGCTCGGCCTCGTCGTCATGTATCTCTTCGGCCGTTACTGGCAGGGCTAGGCCGGCGCCGGCGGCGTCGCGGCACATCTCGCCGCGCATTCGCTGCCCAGCAGGGAGGAGCGTATGGCGATCTCGGAACGGCCGCCGGGGCGAACCTGGCAGGATACCGTTTACGACAAGCTGTTCCACAACTACATCTGGCGCTCGATCTTCCGCTCGGGCTATCCGAATACGCCGCGCAACCAGGCGCTCGTCGTGGCGACGAACGTCTTCCTCCACCTGCACCCCACGCGTCTACACCGCACCCACGTCAAGATCACGCACACGTATTGCCTCGGCGGACTCAGCTTCTTCATGTTCCTGGGTCTGACCGTCACCGGCGCGCTGCTGATGTTCTACTATGTTCCCTCGGTTGAGCGCGCCTACACCGATATTCAGGCGCTGGAAAGCAACGTCCGCTTCGGCGAGCTGATGCGCAACATGCATCGCTGGATGGCGCACTGCATGGTCTTGCTCGTCTTCATGCATATGATGCGCGTCTTCTACACCGGCGCGTACAAGCCGCCGCGCGAGTTCAACTGGGTTGTCGGCGTGATCCTGCTGGTGCTGACGCTGCTGCTCAGCTTCACCGGCTACCTGCTGCCCTGGGATCAGCTCGCCTTCTGGGCGATCACCGTCGGCACGAACATGATTGGCTCGGCGCCGGTGTTCGGCACGAAGAGCCGGTTTCTGCTGATCGGCGGCACGGAGGTTGGGCAGGGCGCATTAATCCGCTTCTACACCTTGCACGTCATCGGCTTACCGCTGCTGGCGGCGATCTTCATGGCCGTTCACTTCTGGCGCATCCGCCGTGATGGCGGGCTGGCGCGGCCGCTGTAGGAGGCGCTATCGATGGCCAGCGCACCGGTCGTCAAGGCAACGGTTCCGACGCGCCCGATGGCCAACCCGCGGGCACGCCGCGAGCGAGACGAAGAGGTTCTCGTCTGGCCGGACCTTGTCTTCGTCGAATTCATCTCGGCGGTGTGGTTCACGATCGTGATGATGGCGCTGGCCACGCTGATCAACCCGCCGAAGCTGGACCAGGCGAATTCGGACATCACGCCCAACCCGTCGAAGGCGCCATGGTATTTCCTCAACCTGCAGGAGTTGCTGCTGCATATGCACCCCGCCCTCGCCGGCGTGATCGTGCCGACCGTGGCACTGATCCTGCTTGCGGCCATTCCTTACCTGGATCGCAGCAACGAGGGTCAAGGGGTGTGGTGGGGCGGCCATCCCAAGGCGGTGAACATCGTCATCTTCGCCGCGATCTTCTCGTTTATCGTCACCTGGCTGCTGATCCTCTACGACAACGGCACGCAGGACATCCTCTATAACTGTGTCAGCCAGCCCGACAAGCTGTGGAGTTGCCTGAAGGAGGGCGGTACGCCGGGCGACGCGCACCACCTGCCCGCCTGGCTGCGCAATGTGCGCGGCATCCAAACCGGCATCGTTTGGCCGAAGTGGACGACCCACATCCCCTATGTGCCGTTCCACCAGTTGAAGCTGCTGGATTCGAACTTCCTCAACCTCAATTTCCCCGCCTGGATCGTGGAGCAGGCGATCCCGCTGGCCTTCATGATCGGCTTCCCGATCCTGCTGGTGTTGCTGCTGCGCTGGCGCTACGGGCCGCTGGGCATGCGCGGCACGATGTATGCCCTGTTCACCGGCTTCATGACGGTGTACGTGGTGCTCACCATTTCCGGGACGGCGTTCCGCGGCGAGGGCCAGGAGCTGCTGTGGCCGTGGCAGTTGCATCCGCCTGAGGGGCTGGGCATCGCCTAGCCCGGGCCGAAGAGAGAGGTCCGCGCGCGGGCGCCACCCCGGGAGCGCGGCCACGACGACCTGGAGTCAGTCTGGAAGAGGCGAGTGGCGAGATGGTAAGCGAGAACAACCAGCCGGAGCAGCCGCAAGCCGCGGCCACGCCTCCCGCGGAACAGCCCGCGCCTCCTGCGGCCGCGGCGCCCGCGGCGCCGAAGTCCAAGAAGGACATGACGCCGGAGGAGCGGGCGGCGGCGATCAAGGCGGCGCAGGAGAAGGCGCTGCGCCTTAAGGCGGAGCGCGACGCGGCCAAGGCCGCGGCGGCCGGCACCGCCGTGGCCGTCGCCGCGCCGGCCGAGGCGGCAACCGCCGCCAACGGCGCCGTCTGGCGTATTCCGGCAGCCGGCGGCCAGAGCGTCGCCGTGGCGCGGCCCGACGCGCGCCAGGTCACGGCCGTCGAGCAGACCGACCGCCAGGTGCAGGTCACGATGAAGCGCCGGCAGGTGCTGCGCGGCGGCGTCATGGCCTCGCTGCTCGGCTTCATCATCCTCTCGCTCGGCAGCTTCGTGAACTTCTTCAACCCGCGCCACATCACCGGCTTCGGCGGCATCGTCAAGGTGCCGAAGTCCACGATTCCCGAGCAGGGCAAGGACCCGGTCAAAATCTTCGACGCCAAGACCTGGCTGGTGAACCTGAAGCCGGGCGAAGGCGGCTTCCAGAGCATCCCCGGCAGCAAGAACGGCGGCCTGATCGCGCTCTACCAGAAGTGCGTACACCTGGGTTGCACGGTGCCCTGGCGTGCCGACTTCGAGTTCGGCGGGGAGCGCGGCTGGTTCCGCTGCCCCTGCCACGGCTCGACCTATACCAAGGGCGGCGCCCGCGTCTTCGGCCCGGCGCCGCGCTCGCTGGACACGTTCGACCTGACGATCAACGGCGACGGCTCCGTCTCGATCAACACGGGCAAGATCACGCGCGGCGACCTCGACGACCCGCAGCGGGGCAAGCTTCCCCCCGCTTGATCTCGCGGGCGCCGCTCCGCACGGGGCGGGCGCGGCGCTGAGGCAGGTGCATGAACACCCAGAAACAGATCACGCTGATGGTGGCGCTCGTCCTGCTTATGCTGGGCGGCTGCGCCGCGTACACGGTGTACGACCAGCCACGCGAGAACGCTTCGGCGGCGGCGCAGCAGTCCACGCTCGCCGAGCGCGGGGCGCGCATCTTCGCCCGCTACTGCCGCCAGTGCCACGGTAACGCCGGCGAGGGCCGCATCGGTCCCCAGCTCAGCCGCGACGAGCTGCGCAACCCCAACACGTTGGTGGAGACGCAGCAGTGGGTGACGGACACGATCACCTGCGGCCGTATCGGCAAAGTGATGCCGCCGTGGGCGATCCGCGAGGGCGGATCGCTGACCGACGAGCAGATCCGCGACCTTGTCAGCCTGATCACCGGCGTGCCGCCCGGGGCCACGACGCTGCAGCCCAAGAACTTCTGGGATAAGGCGGCCGAGTTCAGCAAGGAAGAGAACCTGGCGGCCGCACGGGCCGTGAACCCCAACACAAACGTCCCCGCGACCCTGGCGCCGATCGACGAGACGCTGGCGGCGGCCTCGATTACCGGCGCCACGGCGAAGGTCTGCGGTCAGCTCGCGCCGGCCACGGCCACGCCGGCCGCCGGCCCGCCTGCCGGTTTGAAGCCTGCCGGTACCTGGACTGAGGATGCGACCGACAATAAGTTCTCGGTCACCGACATGGAGCAGACCGCCGGCTCGAGCATTACGGTCAACTTCAGCAACAAGGGCAATGCCATCCACAACTTCGAGGTGCTCGACGCCTCCGGCAAGGTACTGAAGGACAGCAGCGGCAAGGACATCACCTTCCAGCCGATTCCCGGCGGGCAGTCCACCACGCTAACCTTCACGATTGCCACCCCCGGCGTCTACAAGTTCCATTGCCAGGTGCACCCCACGGAGATGACCGGGCAGCTGTATATCGTCGGGCCGAACGGCGAAACCGGTGCCGCCAGCCCGACGCCAGCCGCCGCGTCTGCGCCGACGACGGACTGGAAGGAAACGACGACCGACAACAAGTTCTCCGATACGCAGGTGACGGTGCCGGCCGGCAAGCAGGTGACGCTGACCGTGCAGAACCAGGGCACCGCGGTTCACAACGTCGATGTCCTGGACGTAAAGGACGACAGCGGCAAGGACATCAAGACGGACCTGGTGCAGGCGGGGAAGTCTGCCACGCTGACCTTCACGATCAGCAAGGCGGGCACCTATCACTTCCACTGCGATGTGCACCCCACCGAGATGACCGGCACGTTAGTCGTTCAATGACCGGCCCGCCGCCGTGCGCGGCGGGTTCGCGGTGAAACGGCATACAATGGCCGCAGCGCGAGGCGTCGGTACAGCTACACCGGCGCCTCGGCCGTGTCCCCGCGAGGCGCGGGCGCCGAGCGCCGGCCCGCGAGGCGTGGCGGAGGCTTCCATGCCGGATGTCGGCATTCTCGGACTGGCGCAGTCGGGCAAGACGACGGTGTTCAATGCCGTGACGCGCGGCAATGCGCACACCGGCTACGGCGGCGCCCATGGCCCGAACATCGGCGTGGTCAAGGTGCCCGATCGCCGGCTTGACGTGCTCGCGGAGATGTACCACCCGAAGAAAGTAACGCCCGCCGATATCCGCTATGCCGACTTTCCCGCGGCGGGCGCGGCGTTCGGACGCGGCGAAGGGCCGGGTGGCCAGTTTCTTGCCGAGGTGCGCAAGAACGACGCGTTGATCCATGTGGTGCGCCTGTTCGAAAACGCCGAAGTGCCACATCCGGAGGGCAGTATCGACGCCATCCGCGACATCGGCACGCTCGAGCTCGAGCTTTCTTTCGCCGACCAGGCGCTGATCGAACGGCGCCTGGAGCGACTGCACACCGAGCTGCGCTCCATGAAGCCCGGCGAGCGCACCGCGGGCGAGCGCGAGCAGGCGCTGCTCAGCCGCCTGCGGACGGGCCTGGAACGCGACCAGCCGATCCGGGCGCAGGGACTCGACGACGATGACGAGCGGTTGATCGCCGGCTACCGTTTCCTCACGCAGCTGCCGATGCTGGTGCTGCTCAACATCGGCGAAGACGCCCTGGGGCGCGCCGCCGAGATCGAGGCCGAGTACCGTGCGAAGCTCGCCGCGCCGGGGATCGAGGTCACCTGCTTCTGCGGCAAGCTGGAAATGGAGCTGGCCGAGATGGAGCCGGAGGAGGCGAAGGAGTACCGCTCCGAGCTCGGCCTGGGCGAAGAGGCCGGCCTCGAGCGCGCGATCCGCCTCTCGTATCACCTGATGGGGCTGATCTCGTTCCTGACCGCGGGCGAAGATGAGTGCCGGGCCTGGACGGTGCGCGACGGCAGCACGGCGCCGCAGGCCGCGGGCAAGATCCACAGCGATCTGGAGCGCGGCTTCATCCGCGCCGAAGTCGTGCGCTTCGAGGATCTGGCGGCTGCCGGCAGCATGGCCGAGGCGAAGCGGCACGGCCACGTGCGCATGGAAGGCAAAACCTACGTCGTCAAGGACGGTGATGTGCTCAACATCCTCTTCAACGTCTAGGCCGCTCCGTACGCGGCCTGTGAGCGTCGGATGAGCATCCGACCCGAAGAGCGGCGCACGGCCGCCGCCTACGACCGCTGGCTGCGTGGTGGCTCGCCGGGGCGCGTGCTGATGCGGGCGCTCAGAGCGCCGCTGAGCACCTACCTGTTCAACACGCCCGTGCTCGATCTGCCGCACGAGGTCGCGCTGCGGCCCGGCCACCGCGTGCTGGACCTGGGCTGCGGTGCTGGCGGCCTGGCACAGACACTGGCGGCGCGCGCCGGCCTGCGACACGATCCAGTCGGCATCGACGTGTCGCGCGAGATGGTACGGCTCGCGGCGCGCGAGCTTGGCCGCGGCCGGCGCGTGCAGTTGGTCGCTGCGGGCGCCAGCCGCCTGCCGTTTGCCGATGAGAGTTTCCACCTGGTGCTGGCCGCGCACCTCTTCCGGCACCTGGAGGACGACACGCTCTACCGGGTGCTGCTGGAGGCGCAGCGCGTCCTGAAGCCGCGCGGCATCGTGCTCGGCTGGGAGTTTGCGCCGACCAGCTCGGAGAAGCTCAATCGCCTGAACGGGCGACTGCTGCTGCCACACCGCGCGCCCCTGCACCTGCGCGGCTTCGCCGCGCTGGCGCCCTACGCGGTCGAGGTCGGCTTCCGGCATATCGATCGCCTGCGCTTCCGGCTGCCGTTCCTCTTCCCGCCGATTCCGCACGTGGTCGTGATGTTTCAGAAGGGGCGCGAGACCCCGGACCCCGTCGGCGACGAAGACGCCGGCGGCCGCGGGGCGCTGCGTTCGGCGAAGCTCGGCGCGGACGAGGTGGGACAGCAGCCTCGCTAACGAGGCACGCCGCCCACAATGGCAGCTGCCATTGTGAGCGGCGAAGCGCAAGCTAGGGGCAGAAGACGGTGACGGTTTGGGCGCCGGCCGGCAGCGCCACACCGAAGCCAAAGAAGGTGCCAAAGGGGAAGCCAAAGCCGCCCAGCACGACGGTGAGCGGGCCGTGGAAACCGGCGGGGCACACCGCCGCGGCGCTGAGCTGCACCGTCGGCTGCAGGAAGATCACTCCCCCCGGCGCGGCCGTCGTCACGGTGCCGAACGGCACAAAGAAGAAGCCGAAGCCCGGCAGGAAGCCCGAGCTGAAGCCAGGGATGAAGCCAAGATTGACCGGGGAGACGAACCCGGTGCCGATGCCGGGAATCGCGCCGAAGAAGCAACTCGGCGCAAAACCGGAAAGCGGCAAGAAGAAGCAATTTTGCGTCACCGCGGTGGTCGTCGCGACGCTCGGCAGTGTGGTCACCGCCGAGTAGGGCAGCGGTGCGGGGACGGTGTAGGCGCTGGGAATGTTGGTCGTGGTGAAGATCGCGATCACCTGATCGCTGGAATCAGCCTGGTTCGTGCCGATCACGGCATCGAGTGGCTGCGAGTAGGCGTTGAAATTGAGGGCCACGTTGGCCGCGCCCGAAGAATCCAGCGTAACGACGGTGCCGGCGCCGGGGCTGCAGGTATAGTGGGCGCCGGTGCTCGTGCAGGGGGCGAACAGGACCTGAGCGCCGGGCACGCCGCCGCTCTCCATGATCTGCACGGCGTAGCCATCGTGGATCGCAAAGCCGGACTCCCCGCGGTCCGTGCCGGGCGTGGGCACCAGGTTGACGGTCTGTGCCGCCTGCACGCCGCCGACGCGTAGCCCCAGCCCGGCGACCGCAAGGCTCAGCGCCGCGGCCACGATCGCCAGTTTCCCCAGCGAGATCCTCATCGAATGGTTCCTCCCTGTGCGCCGGCGAGTACGTACCCGACGGCATAGTCGCCCTGCTGCGTACTTGCCTCAGTGTGTAGCGCAATCCGCCCAGCTTATAGGTCGAAGATCACAGCGAAAGTGTAAAGCGTTTCACACAACGCGCGCTGTCACCGCTTCGTTACGGAACGCGTCAGAGGATTCATGCTTAACATAAGTGCTGGATGGCATGGTTTCAAAACCCGCGCTCGGCCCACGGCGCCCACTCACGCCGTTCACCTACCAGCGGGTCTTGAAACCATCTGTACGTGGCCGGATCGCGTGGCTGCGGCGTCCGTCCGGTCCGCAGCTCGTCCAAAGATATGAACGCACCGTCTCCGCCGTTTTTCACCATGGAAGGCGGAGCGAAGCCGCGCCCGCGCTCGAACAGGGTGTGTGAACGGGCCTACGGCGCGCGCGCTGGCCAGCACTTGCGGCGTCAGTTCAACCCTCCGGAAGTGAGGGGCGCAAAATCCGGCTGCCGGCAAACGCCGGCACGCAGTCGGGGATGCCAACGCTCGGTGACCGGGCATAGCGCCGCCCCCGGTCACGAGACTGTCCCACCATGCTGGATTGCCCAAAGGTAACGCCGGTAGACCTCGCTCATCGCCGCGCTGCCCGAGGCGCTCGGTTCAGTGGCTGTGGCCGGCGTCAGGGCCGAGGAGACCGCCTCATCCAACGACGCGAAGCGACCGAGCGCTACCCAGGCGCAGCGTGCGGCGCCTACGCACTCCTCAAAACCGGGCGCCTCGCCCGTGTGCAGCGGCCGGACCAGCGCATCCGCCAGGATTTGTCGCCAGAGGGCACTGCCGGCCCCGGCGCCGGTCAGCGTCAGGCGCACCGGCGCAACTCCGCTCTCGGCCAGCGCTTCGGCGATCTGCCGCACGGCACAGGCGGTGCCTTCGAGCACCGCGCGGAAGAGCTGGGCGCGGCTGTGCGTGGTCTCCAGGCCCAGCCAGGCGGCGCGCAGCTCCGGCCGGCGCTGAGGATACGCCATGCCGGCGAGGAAGGGCAGGAAGAGCGGGCCGGCGCTGCCTGGCGGCACGGCGACGGCGGCGCCTTCGAGCGCTGGCAGCGAGCGTTCGCCGCTGCCAAGCAGGCGCGCGGCCCAGCTCACGGCGGCCCCGCCCAGGCGGGCGTTGCCGCCGTAGACGCCGCGGCCGTCCCGCTCACCCCACAGGTCGTAGAAGCGGTAGCGCCGGGCCGCCGGCGGCGCGTGATCGCGCACCACGCGCAACACGAGGTGCGTACCCAGCGTCAACGCGCCTTCTTCCGGACGCAGGGCGCCGGCGCCCGCCTGCGCCGCGACGCCGTCGTGCAGCCCGATCGCCACGGGCAGGCCCGCCGGCAACCCCAATGCGGCCGCCGGCTCTGCGCGCAGTACACCTGCCGTTTCCCACGGCAGCCGTACCGCCGGCAACCAGTCAGACATGAAGGCGCACGCTCCGTCGATCGCCGGCCACGCGAGGGCGTCGGGGCCGGACGCTGGATCGGTCGCCGCCGTGCCGCTGAGCTTGAGCAGCATGAAGTCCTTCGCCGCCAACGTCCAGCGCACCCGCCGCCGCAGTGACGGGGTGTCGGCGATCGCACACTCGCTGCGCCAGGCTATCGGCCGCAGGCGCGCCGGCGCCGCCGGCGCGTACGCTGCCGGCGGCATACCGGTAAGCATGGGTGTGAGCGCGCGGCCGGCTGCATCGCAGAGCACGGTGGCGCCGCCGCGGCCGGAAAGCGCAAGCGCGGCCACACGCTCCGGCTGCACGCCGTTCAGCGTCCTTCGTGCGGCCGCAAGCGAAGTTCGCCACCAACCTGCTGCCTGCGCGCCCTTCAGCAGACGCCGCGTCCCGGAGATCACGCGACCATCCGCGGTAACCAGCGCCGTCTTCACCGCGGTGGTGCCCAGGTCGATGGCGAGCACCAGCGGCTCGCCTTCCCCGCGGGCAGCCGTGCCTCGGCCGTGCTCAGAAGTGATCGGCACAGAACGGGCGATAGGCTGTGCTGAGCAGGCGATCGGCGCCCGCCAGCGCGTCCGGGTCCGGGCAGTCGAGCCGGCCCATGCGCCAGGCCTCGGTCGCGCTGAGCTGGCCGAAGAGCAGCATGGAGAGCGTGTCGATCGGCGCGCTGAACAGTGCCGTCCCGCCGCCGCGGCGCACGCTCGCGTCCGCGCCGTCAACTTCGAGCGTCCAGGTGCCCTCGTTCCAGGGGCAGAGCGAGTCGGTGGCGGCGAAGCTCAAGCGGCCGCTGTGCTGATAGCCGCGGCCCGCAAAGGCGCGGTCGATGTCGATGATGCGGGCGAGGATGCCGTCGCGCGAGGCGGCGTGCAGCATGCGCGGCTCCAGCAGCAGGTGCGGCAACGGATCGTCGGCGGGTACATTCGGCCAGCTGATCTGGCGCACCAGGTCGAAGCGCGAGAGATGCTCCCAGCAGGCGCGGTAGGCGGCCGGGTTGAGCCAGCACAGGTCGCGCAGTTGCAGGCGCTGGCTCGGCCGGTTGCCGTCCGCCGGGCCCTGTGCCGTGGCGTAGACGACGTAGCCTTGCGGTACGCCGCGCTCCTCGTACAGCACGACGGAGACGGTTTCTCCCTCGGCGGGCGGGCCGAGGGCGCTGACCTGCCACATCGCCGCGCCGCGGTGCAGGTAGGCCGTGCGCTGTTCGCGGAAGCGGCGGTACACGTCAATCAGCGTGGGCAGCTCGGCAGGCGATGACTCGCGCAGCTCGCCAGGAATCTCACTCGGCCGGGTGAACTGCAGGTAGCGCGGTTCAATCGCGTAGCTGTGGTGCGTGGTCACGATCGCGTAGCCGTAGCGCTGGTAGATCGCGGCCAGCGAAGCGTAGAGTGCCGCGACCGGCTCGCCCTGCTCATGGCGGCGGCGGAAGTCCGTCTCCATGATCGCGCGCAGGTTGCCGCGCCGGCGATGGGTCGGGTGCGTGCTCACGGTGGTGACGCCGGCGACCTTCATCGGTTTGCCGTTCATGCGCATCGTGAACGGCCAGGCGGCGTAGGCCGTGGCGAGTTGATCGTTCTCGAAGGCGCACAGCGTCCACTCGGGGCGCAGCGCGGCGAACTGCTGCGCCGGCAAGGCGAGCGAGAGGCTGACGACCTGGGCGAGGCGCGGCATCTCGTCGGGCGTGGCCGGGCGGATCTCGGTGGTCGCGGTGGTGGCGGGCATCAGAGGTCTCCCGTGCAGTTGAACTCGGGTACGCCGAACGGCCAGCGCTCGGGCGCCGCCGCGCGTGGGCGCACGCCGCTGGCGCAGGCTGGGTGGTAGACCAGGCCGTGATAGACGAGCGCCGCGGCCAGCGCCACGTCGGCGCCGCACTCGGCACAACGGTCGGGTGCGGGCTCCGCCCGTTTGGCTGGCGAGGGCTCGGGCATTGCGTGCTACACTCCACCCGGCGCCTGCCGCGCCGCCTGCGCGGGTCGCCGGAGCGGGAAGATGGCCTACAACACGATACTGCACGAACGGATCGGCAGTCACATCCATCGCATCACCCTGAACCGCCCGGAGCGGCTCAACGCCATGACGCCCGAGCTGCAACTCGAGGTGCTCGACGCCTGCCGCGCGATCGATGCCGACACGGAGGCGCGCTGCCTGATCGTCACCGGCGCCGGACGCGCCTTCTGCGCGGGCGCGGACGTCGGCAACATGGCGGCGCGCCAGGGCGATGCGGCCGGCGGCGAGCCGCGCGCCCAAAGCCTCGAAGCGAGCCGCCAGAGCCTGCGCCGTCACGGCCAGGCGATGATGCACGCCATTTACCGCCTGGAGATCCCGACGATCGCCATGGTGAACGGCGTGGCCGTCGGCGCCGGCTTCGACCTGGTCTGCGCCACCGACCTGGCACTCGCCTCCAGCGAAGCCCGCTTCATGATCGCCTACATGCGCCGGGCGCTGATCCCCGATCTGGGCGGCATGTGGTTGATTCCGCGCATGATCGGCCGCCGGCTGACAGCAGAGATGCTGTACACCGCTCGCTTCGTCTCTGCCCAGGAGTTGCTGCGGGCCGGCGGGCTGAACGCGGTCCATCCGGCCGAGGAGCTGGAAGCGAAGACGCTGGCGCTTGCCGAGGAGATCGCGGCGGCGGCGCCGATCAGCAACAAGGTCGCCAAGATGAGCTGGCGCGTGACGGAGACGCTGGACCTGGAAGCCGCGAACGAAGTGGTGGCGAGCACCGTGCTCGTGGCGGGCCGCACCGAGGATCACCGGGAATCGGTACGCGCCTTTATGGAGAAGCGCCAACCGGTGTTCCACGGGCGCTGAGATTGGGCGAGCAAGCCGTGTCGAGCGGCGGTTCGGCAAGCGAGGGCGAACGCGAGACGGGGCGGCTGGAGGCGTTCAGCGACGGCGTCTTCGCGGTCGCGATCACACTGCTGGTGCTCGATCTGAAGGTGCCGCCCGCGGGCGAGGGCGCCAGGCGATTGGGGCCGGCCCTGCTGGATCAGTGGCCGGCGTACCTGGGCTATGCCGGCAGCTTTCTCTCCATCCTGATCATGTGGGTGAACCACCACCAGATGTTCCGCCGCATCGCCCGCGTCGATCACGGCCTGCTCTTCTTCAACGGCCTGCTGCTGATGGCGGTGACCGTGGTGCCGTTCACGACCTCGCTGCTCTCCGAATACATTGGCCACCGAGAGGAACGACTGGCTGCCGTGCTCTACTGCGGCACCTTTGTGCTGATCTCGCTCTTCTGGAATCTCGTCTGGCGGTACGCGGCCTGGCGTCACCGCCTGCTGCACTCGGACCTGGACGAGGCCGCCGTGGCGCGCTTGAGCCGACGAAACGCCGTCGGGCCGCCCGTCTACGCCGCAGCGGTCGCGGTCGCGGTCGTCAATGCCGTGGCGAGCGTGGTGTTCATGATCGCGATCGCCGTCTACTGGTCGTTGCCCGGTCTCTCGTGGTCCGGACTGCGGCGCGTCGCCGGCGATGCGTCGGACTCGGATCTGGCGGGGCCAGACTAAACCGGGCGCACCGCGCCACGCCGCCGCTCAGCCGGCCTCAACGGCCCGCCAGCGATTCGGATCGGCGGAGAGCGGCAGGCGCTCCGCATGCAGCAGGCCAGCTAGCAGGCGCAGGCCATCGACCAGGCGCGGACCTGGCCGGCTGAAGTAGCTGTTGGCGTCCACGGCGTAGACGCGCCCGGCGCGCACCGCCGGCAGATCGTGCCACGTCGGCGGCAGGTCAAGCGTGGCGATCTCACGCAGGATCCGCTCTACGCCGAAGCCGCAGGGCATGACTACGATCACATTGGGCCGCGCGGCGGCGACCTGCTCCCAGCTCGTACGCACGGATGGCGAACCGGCCTCGCCCAGCGCGTCGGTGCCGCCGGCCAGCGCCACCATCTCCGGCACCCAGTGGCCGCCGACCCAGGGCGGGTCCAGCCATTCGATGCAGGCGACGCGCGGCCGCTCTGCGATCCCGGTGAGCAAGCCGGCGATCCGATCTCGCTCCGCACGCAGCCACCCCGTCAGGTGTGCGGCGTCGCGCTCGCGTCCCGTTACGGTGCCGACGCGCTCGATGCTCGCGAAGACTTCGTCCAGGCGGGTCGGCTCCAAAGAGAGCACGCTGCGCTCGCCGAACAGGGCGCGCACGGCCTCCTGCACCTCGGCGTAGGAGACGGCGCAGACGTCGCACAGTTCCTGGGTGAGGATCAGGTCCGGGTTCAGCCGTTCGAGCAGATCGCGGTCGAGTGCATAGAGTCCGCGATGGTCGTGCACGCGCGCGGCGACGAGCGCGTCGATGCGGCTGCTGCTGAGCCCGTCGCTCTCGATCGCGCTGCGGGTGACGCGGGGCAAGGAGCGGACCGCAGCCGGAAAGTCGCACTCGTGCGTGACGCCGACCAGCGAGCCTTCGAGGCCGAGTGCGCAGACAATCTCGGTGGCCGAGGGCAGCAATGAGCAGATGCGCACGCCTCAGCCCGCCAGCGCGGGCTGCGCGCCCGGCCGGCGGAAGGCGACGGCGAGGCCGGCGTCGTCGCGGATCAGCAGGAATTGCTGAGGGTAGACCCGCGCCCAGTCCTTGAGCAGTTGCACCGCGGACTCGGCTTCGAGCTGGCAGGTGATCGTCTCGGTGATTCCCTGGCGACGCACGACGCTGTAGCTCACCTTCGTACCCCCGCGTGTCTCGTGGAAGCGCGCCGCGAGCCGGCCACGCCGCGCAGCGTGGCCGCCGATCAGCCCGGTGGATGCAGCGGGAGGACAGCGGAGCGCAGCGCCAGCGCGACGAAGCCGGTGTCGATCGCCGAAAGCAGCGCGAGCATCAACTGCGAGATGGCAGCAGAGCCCCCGGCGCCGCGGGGTTCGCGCAGCCGTCGTATCGCGCCGCGCGCCGTGCTCACGATCAAGATGCTGAAGGGTGCGAATCCCGCCAGGGCAAAGAGCACGATCAACGCGGGCATGGCCCTGCCTCACCGCGAGCCCGATCTGCGGAGCCGACGTGATGAACCCGCGCGTCAGGAAGCTGACGGGACGGTGTTATGACGCCCGCATCGTACTGTTATTCCCTAACAGAACGTCAAGCCGTGCCAGGGGGTGTGTCAGCGCCGTCTCAGCGATACCGGCCGCCAGGGCCGTAGGAAATCTCGTCCGTCCGCCCGCTGGCTCGTAAATGCTCGCGTTCGCGTCTTATGACGATTCACCGTCGTCTTGGTCAGCCGAGCAACGGGCCACCCGGGTCAAGCACCTCACCCGTGACGCTGATCACGGCCGGACGTTCCTCGCAGTAGCCGCCGAACTCGCACTTGTCGAAGTAGAAGGCCTTGCGGTCTTTGTCGTAACGGATATCCCAGGTGCCGGTCGCGACCGTCTGCGTGCCGGCGGCTAGTTGCTGCTGCAAGACCGTGACGAGCGCTTCGAGCTGCTCACGTCCCATCGGGCTGACTCCGTATCTGCCGCGAGGCCCGACGCCCGGGCGCCGCGGCGTTGCCTTCACCGTTATGCTAGGGGCGCACCGTCGCTTGCGCCAGCCGCGCCGGCCCGGTGCATGTTGCGCGGCGCTGTGCCATGCTCGGCGCCGAAGAGAAGCGCGATGCAGTCGTGCGAAGGAGCGGCCATGAGTGCAGATCAGCAAGGCGACCCGGCGGCGCGCCCCGCGGTCTACGTCGCCACGCCGATTCACGATCACGTTCTCGCGGCGGTCGAGGCGGCCTGCAATGTGCAGCGCTGGACGGGCAAAGGGCGTGTGCCGCGCGAGGAGCTGGCGCGGGTGCTGCCCGGCGTCGTCGGTCTGCTCACGTCGAACCAGGTGAAGCTCGACCACGAGCTGATCCTCGCCAACCCGCAGCTCAGGGTCGTGAGCAACTTCGGCGTTGGCTACGACAACGTGGACATTCCCTTCGCGACGGCGCACGGGTTGCTGGTCTGCAATACGCCCGGAGTGCTCAGCGACGCGGTGGCCGACGAGACCTATCTGCTGATGCTCTCCCTGGCGCGGCGCCTGATCGAGGGCCAGGCGCACGTGCGCGAGGGCCGCTGGGCCGGCGGCCAGCCGATGACGATCGGCACCGATATGAAGCACAAGACGCTCGGCATCCTCGGCTTTGGGCGCATCGGCCACGCCGTGGCGCGGCGTGCCAGCGGCTTCGGCCTGCGCGTGGTCTACTACGACCCGATCCGTGACCCGAAGGCCGAGGACGAAGGGCTCGCCAGCTACGCCGAGCGCGACGAGGTGCTGCGCGAGGCGGACTTCCTTTCGGTCCACGTCTTCCTGGACGAGACAACCCGCCGCCACATCGGCCGCCGCGAGTTCGAGCTGATGAAGCCGAGCGCCTTCTTCATCAACACCTCGCGCGGGCCGGTGGTGAACCAGGCGGACCTCGCCGCCGCCCTGCACGAGGGGCAGATCGCCGGCGCGGCATTGGACGTCTTCGAGGTCGAGCCGCTGCCCGCGGACGATCCGCTGCTGACCGCGCCCAACCTGCTGGTGGCGCCGCACATGGCGAGCGGCACGATCGAGACACGGCAGGCGATGGCCGAGCTGGCCGGCCGCAACCTCGTCGCCGCCGTCAGCGGCCGTGTGCCCGAGACGATGGTGAATCCCGAAGTGCTGGCGGCGCAGGAGATGCGCGAGTAGGGTCGCGCCAGGGCGCTGGCAGTGTGACTCAGCCCGCCGCGCTCGCCAGTGCGGCCGCGATCTGCGCGACATGCTCGCGCGCGTGGCTGACGAGCAGCTCTTCGGCCGCCGCTTCGAGTGAAACGGCGCCGAGTCGCGGGTGCGCAATTGTCTGCCGCCAGGCGGCGGCCGGCATTCTCCGCAGGATGGCCGCGGCCGCGGCGGACGCGCGGCGCAGTTCGGCAGCACCCTGTGCGGGCGCCAGCGCCTCGCCGTTCACCACGCCGCCCAGCCGCTCCGGCGCGTCGAGGGCGCGACTGAAGGGCAAGGACGCGTCCTGACTCACCTGCTCCAGCTTCGTCGCCCAGTAGGGCAGCAGTTCGATCAGGTGGCCGCTGATGCCCGCCGCCGACCAGGCATCGGCGCCTGCGCGGGCGCGCCAGCGCTCTGCCGGCACTGGTTCAACGTGCACCGCGGCTTCCTCCGCGCTCAGCAAGACCCCGGCCGCGACCCGCTCGCCCGTACCCGCTTCGGCGCCGCCGGCGCGGACGAAGTCGCCGCAGTGGGTGCGCACATGGGCGGCGGCGGTGCCGGCCATCACCTCCGCCAGCGTGCCGCTGACGCCGCCGGCCGAGCGCATCGGTACGGCGAGCACCCAGTCGTCCAGGCCGGCGACGAGCACGATCAGTGCGGCGCGGCCGCGCAGAAACTCTTCCGCGAGCTCGGCCGGCGACCGTTCCGCGCGTCTTTCGACCTGGCGAGCGTTGTAGCCGTCCATGTCGAAGGTTCCGCCGCCGGCCGTCGCCTGCGCATCGCGCGATCCGCGGGCCACATCGGGCAGCCGGCGGTAGGTGAACTCCATCGAGGCGACGTGCGCCATGATCTGCCGCACCGTCCAGCCGTTCTCGTAGCCGGCCCGCGAAAGCGCTGCTGCCGGAACTGCGTGCATGGCCGCGAGGCCTGCCACACCGGAATCGCGCAGCCGCTCGATCAGTTCGTCGCGGTTCATCGTCCCCTCCTGCGCCCGGGCCCGATCGCAACGAAATGCTAGCGGCCTGGGCGCAGTCGCGCCAGACTCGCGAACATTTCCGCTGCCGATGTTTCGAAATCGTGGCGCTCAGGAAACTGGCCCCACAGGACTTGACCAGACGGGTAGAATGGCTGCCAACCGCGGAAGCGGAGAGTTTGGCGGCGGTGGAGGAGACGCGTGGTGTAGCTGAAGGAGCAGGCCGATGAGCGGTGACAACTACTGGTTGCGAAAGTCGCGCGGTGTTCCTCGCCGCCGGATCTTGCAAACGAGCGTGCCCATCGGCGCCGTTGCCCTGGTTGCCGCGTGCGGCGGCAGCAACAACAAGAAGGGATCTTCGGCGCCGGCCAACAGCGGCGCGCCGGCGGCGGCCGGCACCGCGGCTCCGGCGATCAGCGCCGCCACGGCCGGCGGCACGGTGGCCGCGCAGTCCGGCGCCGTGGACAAGATCAAGCCCGGCCATTACCAGAATCAGCTTGCCGCGAGCCAGGAGGAGCTCAATGCCGCGAAGAGTGTCAAGCGCGGCGGCACGGTCAAGTTCCGCTACCTGGACCCGCCGCACTTCGACCATACGCGCGGCTTCTCCTGCACCATCTACGACACGAGCTCACTCGTCTACAACCGGCTGATCCGAGAAAAGTTGGGGCCGGCCACCGACCCGTTCAAGCTCGAGCTGGAGCCCGACCTCGCAGAGAAATGGGAACAGACCGCGCAGGACGGCACCGAGTTCGTCTTCACGCTGCGCAAAGGCGTGAAGTGGCAGAACGTCGCGCCGGTCAGCGGCCGCGCGTTCACGTCCGAGGACGTCAAGCTCGTGTTCGAGCGTTACGCGGCGGGCGGCGTGCAGAAGGACTACTTCTCACTCGTCGACAGCATGGAGATCCCCGACGCCAACACGCTGCGCGTCAAGCTGAAGGCGCCCTACGTTGACTTTCCCGCGAGTATCGCCACCTTCGCCTTTATCGAGCCGCGCGAGCTGTATGTGAACAGCGACAAGATCCAGACGGAGGTGATCGGCACCGGCCCATTCATCCGCGACTCGTGGACGCCGAAGCAGGGCTCGGTCTTCCATGCCAACCCAGACTACTGGGAGATGGGCGCCGACGGCAAGCCGCTGCCCTATGCCGATCGCGTCGAGGCGTTCGTCGAAAACAGCACGGCGACGCAGAAGGCCGGCTTCCGCTCCGGCAACTGGTTCTGGTATCAGCCGCTGGACACGGCGGACGGCGAAGATCTGCTCAAGAACAGCCCGGACACCGTCTGGCTCGATCTGCCGACCTCGCGTGGCGGCAATGTCAACGGCTTCATGTTTAATATGAACAACCCCAAGTTCAAGGACAAGCGCGTACGTAACGCGATCAGCATGGGCATCGATCGTCAGTCGTACGACGATCTGAGGGTGTTGAAAAAGTCTGAATTCCTGTAGGAACCGAATTAATTGATTTCGCTGAAAACAGCACACAGTGAAGCGAAAGCAGCGAGCGCGAGGCCGCCTGCCGGTCCTGTTCGCCCGCGCCAACC
>Ga0209166_10000659_pt1 | contig 34715 bp, 27 predicted proteins | sample Coa_R1_3_FD_187151 | JGI IMG/M metagenome (GOLD analysis project Ga0209166, IMG submission 187151) | Surface soil microbial communities from Centralia Pennsylvania, which are recovering from an underground coalmine fire - Coalmine... | ecosystem: Environmental > Terrestrial > Soil >...
GCTCTAGGCGCAGGGCGGGCGCGCCTTATCCGGCAAATGTTGGCCGAAGGATTGGCCTTGAGCCTGCTGGGCTGCGGCTTGGGCTGGCTGCTCGCGCAATTGGCGATGGTTGGGGTCCGAAAGTTGCCTGCCGGCACAATTCCACGTGCGGATTCCATTGCAATCCATTGGACCATCGTGCTGGTGCTGGCGAGCGTCGCCGTTCTGACAACTATTTTGTCCTCACTGCTGCCGGCACTGTTGGTGGCACGCGCGAATCCTCAAGCCGCGCTCCAGGCTGCGTCACGCGGCGTTGGATCGAGGTCGGTAGGAGGAAAACTCAGTAGCGGGCTAGTCGCCATCGAGGTGGCGCTTTCCACGCTGCTCCTGGTGGGAACTGGATTGCTCTTTCATACGCTGTGGAACCTTGAACAGTCTCGACTGGGGTTTGAAACGGCAAACATCACCACTTTCACGGCCTTCCCCGCCGATTCGTCAGGTTTCGCGGCGATGAGTGTCTCCGAAGATACGGCAAATGCACCTCCCTCTGTCGCCGCCCTTACCTATCAGCCTGTTCTCGAACGAATACGGCACGTGCCCGGGGTTGAGAGTGCGGCCCTGACCAGCGCGCCGCCACTCTCCGATACGAACGTGGGGTCGAGCTTCGAGATTGCAGGGCAGCCCAAAGACGCGGCGAATCCTGCTGAGGCTCGCGTGGCGGCTATCAGCGGTGACTGCGCCCGCGCTCTGGGAACGCCCATCATGCGCGGCCGCATGATCAGCGACGATGATGTAGCCAGTGCTCCGTTCGTGACCGTGATCAATGAAACCCTGGCGCACAAGTATTTCGCGGGCAAAGATCCGCTGGGGAAGCAGATCGACCTCGGCGGCAAAGATACGGGCATGCTCAAGCCGTACACCATTGTGGGCGTTCTTGCCGATCAGGTCGACGAAAGCGTGGGCGGGGAAGTGCAGCCCTTCATTATGCTGTCTCAACAGCAGATCCCCACCACCTCGCTCTTCTACCAGGCGCTTTTGAGAACTATGGTGAGCTTCGTGGTCAAAACCCGAGGCAACATTCCCGTGGCGACGGAGATGAAGTCGGTATTTCATCAGGTCGCCCCGGGGCTGGCTCTGGATAACTTTCGGACCATGCAGGATGCAGTCGAGCTCAATACGTTCAGCAAACGCCTAGGACTGTATCTAGTGGGATCGTTCGCAGGACTCGCGATTGCAATGGTGATCGCGGGTCTTTACGGAGTGCTGTCGCAGTTGGTCGGCTACCGGCGGCGCGAAATCGGCGTGCGCATGGCGCTGGGCGCAACCCGGCAGAGCGTGGCGCAAATGGTGTTACGGCAGGGATCGATTCTGATTGGAGTTGGACTTGGCGCAGGACTGATCCTGGCGTTTGCCTCGGAGCGCCTGATTCAGAGCTTCTTGTATCACGTGCGTCCTCTGGATGCGTGGACGTATGTCGCGGTCCTTCTGGTTCTGCCTGCAATAGGACTGGTTTCAGCACTTTTGCCGGCGCGGAAGGCGGCATCGATTCAGCCGATGCAGGCGTTGAGAGAGGATTGATAAGCTGCGTTCCAGCAATTTTGTTACGCAGGGCATCGATTGGGAACTCGTTTCCAATCACGGGCCTCATCACTTCCAGTTGCTGGCAAGGCGTGCGTAGTAGCCCTTACGAACCTGAACGTGGAGGCGCTTTCCGTCTTGTTCAGCGCTTACGCGGATGCGATGAAATTTTCCATCGGGCGCGAAATTAGCGGCTTTGTATGCGACGAGATAACGGCTGCGGATCACATCACGCAACTGACTGAGGTGCGAATCGAGAGCATTCAGATTGCCGAGGAAGATAGCCTCTCCTCCGCTGGCCTCAGCCAGTATTTTGAGAACTTTGTTGGCATCGGTTTGGGATGAATCGAGGAGCGGCCCAACCTGCTCGGCCGTGCTCACCAGGTAAATCGTAACGCCCGCGGCTTCCGCCGCCTCGATGCTCTGTTTAAGGCTTCGGTGGCTGGAATTATCTTCGCCATCCGTGAGAACCACCAGAACTCGCGCTACGCGTCCTTGATCCGGGTAAGCGGCCAGTTTCCAGCAGGCAAAATAGACCGCGTCAAACAATGAAGTCTCACCCGTATCGGAAAGCCTCTCAATGCCCCCGCTCAGGGCCGCGGTATTCTGCGTGAAATCCTGAGTTACGGAAACCTCGCTGTTGAATCCTGCGACGAACGCCAGGTCAGAATCCGGATTGAGCACCTTCTCGACAAATTTGGCCGCCGCTCGTTTTTCAAACGAGAAGCGCGATTCGACTGAATCGCTCATGTCGACCAGCAAGCCAAGGCGAAGAGGAAGCTTCGATTGGGGAATAAATTGCAAAATTCGCTCAGGGGGCGCGTGGTTATCCTGAATTTGAATGTCGTTAATCGAGAGATCATTGACCATGTGCCCGTGGTGGCTGACCGCGAAAAACAAGGCCGTTTCATCCACGGCCGCATGAATGGTGAAAAGGTCTGGCTGGACGATAGGGGTAGGCGCGGAAATGGGAGCCGGATCGCTATTGGCGAACTCGTCAGGGGCGTCGCAATTTTCGCAGTGGCTGTCATCTGGATCATTGCTGAACGCAATGAGTTGCGCCCGTAAGTGTGCGCTGTTCGGATACGTCTCCAGGTGCTTACCCGAACTGGCGGGCGCTGGCGGCGGGAGAGTTGTGACCGGGCGTGGCGTTACGTTGATGCCGTGGGCAATGTGGGTGAGAGTCTGGCGAGCGATAGGGGCCAAGGGATTGGCGGAATCCTCGCTCAGGAACGTGTTCAACTCCTGCTGCGCCGCCGAGAAATCCTGAAGAGACATGGCCGCTGCGGCGGCGATGTAATGCACATTGGAAGAACCACGATGATTCAGGGAATGTACTTGACGCGCTGTCCGTAATGTTTCCGCGTATTTGTGGGCTCCGTTCTCCGCGAAGGCCAAAGCGGTCAGAATTCTCGGATCGCCAGGTGTGAGGGCAGCCGCTTTTTCAAGGTTGGAATCGGCGGCGACAAAGTCATTGGACATCAGGGCCAGCATGCCCAGGTTCAGCAAGGGCCCCGGAAATTTGTCGTCGAGTTTGCTGGCCGTTTCAAATTCGTTCTTGGCGCGAGGATCCTGCTGTTCAAGGTATGCGAGCCCCAAGGCATTGTGGGCTGAGACAAACTGCGGGTCGAGAGCAATCGCTTTCTGCAGGAACCTGATGCCTTCCGCGATGTTCTGTCCTCTCAAGCACGAAATAGCGCGCTTGAACTGCTGAAAAGCCTTATCGGAAGCCTCCAGATCGCGCATTGAGACAGCGCCGGAGTCAAACAATTGATCGCGCTGGTCTTTGCCTGCCCAGTCCCAGATTTGCTGGTCGAGGTGCAACTGTGAGAAATCAACTTGCACAAAAGCAGAGTCGGGGCCGGCGTTCATATACGGCAATGCTGTCTGCGCAAAGGCGGCACCGGCTACGCACAGGCCCGCGGCACAACTCCGCAGAAGTCCTAACTTGAAGGAACGGCAAACCGCATGGAAAAACGGAAAAGCAGGCGAGACGAGCATACCTACCTCAAAAAGCGGGAGGGCACTGCAGGGGCTAACCTCGCGCGAAAGTTCTTGCATCCTGAGAACCAAGCCGGCGGAGAAATCCTGCGCCGCCGGTCCTCGCAAATGTCGACGCTTGGATGACAGCTACGCAAAAAAGGAAGGCATAATTTTGCGTGTAATGCGGCTGCCGCGTGCGCGCAAGGGCTCTATTTTGGCGGTTCAATAAGGTTTGCGGAGAGGTGGAATGTCCGCCTATTACCTAGGTGCCTTGACCTTCCGCTTGGCGCCAATTAATTTTGCTGTACGGAGAATTTTGTCTTCCAGCGAGGGGAATTTGCCGCATCGTCCGATTGTTACACTCACCACCGATTTTGGCACCAATGACCACTTTGTGGGCGCGGTGAAAGGGGTCATTCTCGACATTGTGCCGGAGGCAGCGATCGTCGATATTACGCACGCGGTACAGGCCTTCGACGTGCTCGACGGCGCGCTGGCAATTTCGCAGACGTATTCGTATTTTCCAACCGGGACGATTCACATGGTGGTCATCGATCCGGGCGTGGGAACCACCCGGCGGCCGATTATCGCTTCCAGCGACGGCTATCACTTTGTTGCACCCGATAACGGCGTGCTCTCGATGGTCTATGCGCGCGAAGAGCGCATCCACGTGCGGCACGTCACTTCGGAGCATTATTTCAGGCAGCCGATCAGTACGACGTTTCATGCGCGCGACATTTTTGCGCCGGTCGCCGCATATCTAGCAAAGCTGGTGGACTCGCACAAATTCGGCGATGAGATTGAAGACTACGTCCGCTTCGCGGCGCCACGGCCGAAGCCCGCGGGAGACAACCGGCTGCGTGGCGTGGTGCTGAAGGTGGATCGCTTCGGCAACCTGATTACCAATGTGAAGCCCGAGGATGCACCTGCGCTCTTTAGCGGCCAGCCAGCCGGGTTCAAGATTGTCGTCGGAAGCAAGGAGATTACTGAGATCCGCACGGCGTACGCAGAAGGCGCGCCGGGAGAAGTCTTTGGCATTCTCGGCAGCATGGGATATTTGGAGATCGTCGCCAACCGGGCAGCTGCCGCTCAACTCACTGGCGCAGGCAAGGGTAGCGAGGTGAGCATTGTGCTGGGCGAAGGCGCCGCGGCAGGCAAAGGCGCGTAGCCCTTTTCACAAAAGAGTCCCAGCGCAATCCTTTGAGCTTGTTTTTCTCTGTGCCTCTCTGTCTCTGTGGTGAGAACCCGAGATCAGGAATTCTTCGGTTTGGGATTGACCCAGCGCTCCATCTCACCAGTCCATTTCAGGAAACCCCATAGCTCGCGGCGCTCGCGCCAAATGAACTCCCAAAATTCCACAAAACCGATCTGCTTCATCTTGACGCCGGTATAGGTCTCGATGCGCCACAGCAGATAAGGACTTCGCCAGGGTGCCAGGCGATGGCCCTTGGTGGCGTTCCAAAGAAAGCGAAGCTTGTAGCGCATGAGGGCATGATAACCGTAAAGGGCAAGAAGATACATGAACGAAAGAGCGCGGCTTGACAGCAGGGGGCGGCTATACCCACATGACACGCGTGTTAGAATCCTAGCTCTGCTTGGATGTTTCCTGCATGCCTAACGCCAACGCCCGCCAAAAAGCGGAAGACTACTACTACGCCGCACTCGATTTGATGGCCGAAGGGCATCTGGAGAAGGCCGTAGCCGCTTATCAGGACTCGGTGACCGCAGACCCAACCTTTACCGAGGCGATGCATGGGCTGGCCCGGGCCCTGCAGGATTTGCAGCGATACGATGAAGCCATTGCCGTGGCCACAAAGATTGCCGAAATCGATCCTGATGATGTTCTGGCCCACACCAGTCTTTCGGTGCTCTACCAGAAAAAAGGCATGATTCCAGAGGCCGAGGCGGAGGGCGCCAAGGCTCGCGTGCTAGGCTGGAAGCAACAGCTGAAAGGTGGGGGTCCATAGGCTCAGGTCTTATTTCGTGGGTGCGCCTCCTTCCTGCAGGAACGATTCTGCGAGCAGTACGAAGCATGCCACCTTTGCTTGACCGCTCCTCAAGTGGTAATCGAGATATCAAGCAAAAACTTCATCATCGCCGAGGCTGCGCGCAGAGAGCCACCTGGTGCAATGACACAGAGGTGCAATTTTCATGTAGATACAACACGCACAAAGAAAATGAAGAACTTATTGGCTTTGTTTCAGCAATTTTGTGCCATCAAACGACCCCAACGACAACGGCAGAACGCGAGCTGTCACGGGGAAGTTACAGGCCCTTGGACTTGATGTAAATCAACCAGTCAACCGCGCGCTGTAAGTCCCGACTAGCGCTTGCGAAGTAACGAGGAGTGAAGTCCGTCGGAACCTGGTCGTGCGTTTGAGCACGCAGAGCATCCGTAACTCGAAGATCCGCGAGATGTTGCAGTTTCATGTCGATTAACTTCACCAGCATTTGCATTTTCTGCTTCTGATCAGGAACAACTCTTGGCATTTCTGGCGATGCGGGACGCGATAAAATCGCAGGAGACCCGAATTTCTCCTCGTGTGCGCAGATCATCTCTGCGAGTCCGATCGCAATCAAGTTCGTTGGCCTCCACTCTTCAAGCGCATCGTAAAATTCTATTCCGAATGCCTTGACCAGCTGTTCTTTCCGATCTGTGAGGTGCAACGCCTCCGTTTGGATGACTTCCTCTCGGAAATCTGCAAGTATTGTTTCTGCTTTGCGGAGGTCTTCCTTGCTCGTTCCGTACCATCTGATCGCACGGGGGTCTTTCTGTGCTTCAGGCTCAACCGAGCTACTCTTCGCCGTCGACGTAAAGCACCTACCCAATCGATGCATTTCCGAACGTATTGCGAGCTTGCACCGCCAGCTCGATGCGACGATTTGCTCCGTCGCAACAGTTTGTAGCGGGGTGATCGGTGCTAATTGACCGAACAAACTTTCGCGCAGCGAGTCGAATTCGTCTTTTTCTTGTTCCGAAATTATGAGCTCCCGCGAGTAAAAGCCGTGTTGGAGAGCATTCGAAGCCATGTTTTTCTTTCCGATCTTGGACGCAGGACCGGTGCTCTTCGTCGAATTCCGCTGGTTGGAAATCACTTTTCTGGGAGACGTCATTATCCTCCTATGTAAACATCTCAATCCTCTGCAGAATCGAAGCCTCTGAAGATCCGGTCTCGCAGGACCGCTCGTCGTAAAGACACTTCGACCGCAAACGCTATCAGGATTTTGGGGATTTGCTACGTTGTTGCCGAGTCAGGAGTTTCTGGACAAATGGTCTTCCGGATATTAGTTTACCACATTGGTGGTGGGTCAGTTTGAACTGACCCACTTCCGAAACTCAGAGAGTCATGTTGTGCTCGGGGAAGCAGGGGAAGTTTTCCTCGATTTCGCCCACCGAGCCTCCGCCGCCCTTCGTGCAATATCATGGCGTTGTTCGGGGGTCAGTTTGCGCTTCCGCGCCGTACCTCCCAACTGTCCAAGGTGAACGGCGTGCGGGTCCTTTTCTTTCTGTTTCTTCTTTTCCATTCGGATACTGTGAACCTTAGCCCGACCCAGGTAGTAAAAGCAATAATCTCTTGACAATGCTTAGCGCTATGCATTATGCTTAACGCTAAGCAACTGTACCCAAATATTTCTACAGGAGTGGCGGCTAGCCCTGTTCCTCATGACCGTCGCCTCCTTTGGAGGTTCGCATGAAGAAACACACAAAGTCAGAAGTTGGCTTGGCACATGCCGTATGGGGACCACTGCCGGAAACAAGCGAGAACATGCTCAAGCAGCTGATCGAATCGTATTCGCTTTCCGTTAGCTTCGGAGACGTATTGTATCTGGACGGACGTTGGTATGTGACGCACTCAGGATTGCTTCGCCTATCACAGCGGAAACGCTGTGCGGGGATCCATGTGCGCCCTGTCCCGGCCCTTTGCGATCCCACCTCAACTCGCTGGGCCTTTAAAGCTACCGTCTATAGATCACGAACATGTCGCGGCTTCGTTGGGTACGGTGATGCGGATCCCTCGAACGTTTCGTTCCTCGTACACGGCGCCGAGATGCGTGTGGCCGAAACGCGCGCCGTCAACCGCGCTCTGCGGAAGGCCTACGGGATCGGCATTTGCTCGGTGGAAGAGATTGGTTCCCTCGATCGACATGCGGAACCGGTTCCTGCAGAAGCAAAGAAACTTCCGCAACCTTCCACCAATGGCAACGGCCACGGTGGCGGCACCATTCGCGATCGCCTCTGCCAGCTCATCCGCCAGCATGAACTCGACCCCAATCTGGTGAAGTCCTATGCCGTCGATTTCTGCGGAGTGAGAGCTCTGCGTGACGCCACACGCGAGCAAGTCGAGAACTTCGTTCAGCACTTGGCTGACTGGGCCGAGAAGGATCGCAATGCCTTGCTCTGCCAGCTGAACAGCTACATGCCGGCGAAGGAAGGTGTGGCATGAAGCGGCGCTTTCAAGGCTTGCACCAGGCCGATCAGTCTGCAGCGAGCGACATTCCGGATGGATTGTTCTTCGTTCGCATCCAGCGGGCCCAATATCGCTGGCACGCACAGAAACCATTCTATTTTGCCCGTTTCGTTGTCGTTGAGCCTAAGCGGTTCGAAGGCAAGATCTTTACCGGACGCGTCTATTGCACTCCGAAAGCACTGTGGAAGCTGACCTGGTTCTTGCGGGACTTCGGCTACGACTCTGATTTGCTGGGCCACGACGAAGTGGATGACAAGAACCTGGTCGGGCTCCGCGGCGTGGTCAAGATCAGCCACACCGTCCTCAACGGCACGACACTGCTCAATCTGGACGGTTTTGCTCCGGCCAGCCAGTGGGAAGAAATGTCGGTCGTCTCGCCTGAACGTGCGAGCGGACCGGAGGCCGCCTAATGAACTACAGCTACACCCAGATCAGCCAGTACCTGACCTGTCCTCGGCGTTACCGCTATCGCTATCTTGATGGCTGGAAGCAGAAGGACAACCGGGCCGCAATGCTGTTCGGACGTGCCTTCGAGCAGGCGCTGGGTGCGCTTTTCCGTCGCGAAGATCCCGGAGATGTCCTCTTTCGCGAATGGTCGAGCTGCAAACAGAGCCTGCAGTTTTCAGGCAACGACACGTGGGATCGCATGCTCGAACAAGGCATCCTGCTCCTCACCCGCTTCTGCCAGGAAGACCGCGTTCGCATCCGCTACCCGAGCCGCAATCTGCAGATTAAAGTAACCAAGCACCTCTCCGGCACGAACGACTTCGTCGCCTACATCGATGCCATTGGCCATCTGGACGGCACGCGCTGTCTGCTGGAGTGGAAGACGAGTTCCAGTCGCTATCCTGAGCAACCGGACGGGCTACTCGCCCTCGACCCGCAACTGGTCTGCTACTCGTGGATAACGAGTATCTCTGAGGTCGCGCAGGTCGTGTTCGTCCGTAAGCGGCTGGCGGAAGTCCAGTACCTCCGCACCACGATCACTGAGGAGCAGCGCCAAGAGTTCGGCCAATTGGTTGACGACACGATCCGCCGGATCCAATCCGCGCAGTTCCTGCCCCACAGCGGCATACGGTTCCCGCAGAATCCCTGCAGCACCTGTCCTTATGTGGGGTTTTGTCTGGGACGGCAGGAACTCGCCGCATCCGCTCTGGTGCGACGTCCAGGAGCAGAAGACCTTGGTTGGCTTGACGAGCTTACTTACTAGGAATCCGCCCATGCCGCCGAAACTCAATCGTCAACGCGCGCTGTTCGTGCTGACCAAGATTGACGAGATTCTGGCGTGGGAGCAGCGGAAGGAGACAGAGCGCGACACCAAGTTCGTGGAACTGGGAAGGTATCTTTGCGAGGTGCGGGCGGGACAGTACTGGCGGCTGGAGAATCTGAAGTCGTTCGACGAATTTCTGGAGAGAAGGTTTCCGGAGTCCCGCAGGAAAGCATACTACCTGATGTCGATTCACGAGCACCTGCCGCCGCAAGTCCGGAAGGAACTGAAGGAAATCGGCTGGACCAAGGGACGGGAGTTGGTAAAGCTGGCAAGGCGGGACGAGCAGCACTTCGATTGTGCACCCTGGGTGCACAAGGCTCGGCAGATGCCGCGCGAGGACTTCCGGCGGGAGGTGGAGAAGGAACTGACGGGGAAGGAAACCGAGGCGTCGGAGCTGGTCTACTTCAAGCTGTACAAGAGCCAGATTCCGGTCATCGAGCGGGCCATCGAAACGGCGGCACTGATGCTCGGATCGGACAAGTCTCGTGGATATTGCCTGGAGATGATCTGTGCCGACTTTCTTGCGGGCGCGAATCTGGACCATGGAAATCCCGAGACTCTGCTGTTTTCGATGACGCGATTCTTCCGGCTGCTTCCAGAAGACCAAAGGCAGGCTTTCCTCGAGAATCTCAGTGAGAAAGCATTATGAATGGCATTCGCCCAAAAGCTCCACGCTTACGACTTGAACCCGCCTCGTACGAGGATCTGCGCCAACAAGTGCTGCGCCGGGATGGGTGGCGCTGTCAATTCTGCGGAGCGATGTCGAATCTCGAGATCCACCATAAAGAGTTTCGCAGCCATTTAGGCGTTGACGCAGAAGAGAATCTGATGACGCTGTGCGCCGAGTGTCACACCTCAGTACATGATAGAAAGCAAAAGGGATAAGCGGTTTGGGTTCGAAGTAGGCGCGCGTAAATATACGTGACGCAGATGTCGCTCTGAGTTATTTCACGGAATCATGCCGCAAGATCTACCTGCACGAGATCGATCGACATGACCTGCTGAAGTTCTCTGGGTTTCTTCGTGAGGAGAAAAGCAATCGCCACGGTCCGTCGACAACAAGTTCGAAATAACTGATCCATCTGCCTACGACAGCCGGCCGGCGCTCCTAACCTGAACGACTGAGCGTGAGCCAAGCTGCTGGGCGACGGCTTCGGCCGGCTCGCGGTCGATCGCGACCCGCTGCCATACTTCGAGGTTAATCAGCCTCCAGATGCGGTTCCCGTGATCGCGGAACTTGCTGCGGTGCTCGGCGAAAATGCGCTTCAGGGGCTCGGCTCGAAAGAATCCCCGTTCCACGCTTCGCGGCTCGAGCAGCATTCGTTCCAGGTCGTCCAATTGCGGTCCTGCCAGCCAATATTCCCAAGGCGTGGGAAAGCCCATTTTTTGCCGATAAACGATCGACTTGGGGAGCAAGTCTTCCACCGCCTGCTTCAGCACAAACTTTCCTGCCATGCCGGAGATGGAGAACTGCGCCGGAATTCTCGCGGTAAATTCGACCAGCACGTGATCCAGAAACGGCACGCGACTCTCGACGGAAGCCGCCATGCTCATTTGATCCTGCTTCATGAGGAGTTCGATCAGATAGCTGTTGATGTCGGCGTAGAGCAGGCGATGGAGCAGATCGCCGTGCGATCGTTCCCAGGCCTGCATCGAGCCGGCATAGGCGTCCCCTGCGACGGCCAGTGCATTGTCGGTCAGCAGACCGGCTTGCTCAGCGCCGGAAATCGCGGAATAAAAGTTGTCGTAATAAAAAGAAGGCCAGGAATTTCCATCACCCATCAGGAAGGTGTGATCCAGCTTGCGGTGCAGCGAGGCGCTCAAAGGAGTGGCTCGGATTGCCTTTCGCACCAGGCCTCGTAAACCCTTGGGCGTGATAGCCCGATAGGCATTGTCCATGCGCGAATTCAACAGGGTCCACGCGTATCGCGTGTAACCGCCGAGAGTCTCGTCACTTCCCTCCCCTGTCAACACGACGGTGACGTGCTGCCGGGCCAGGCGCGCCACAAAATATAGGGAAACACTGGAAGGCCATACGATGGGCTCGTCTTCGTGCCAGATCAGGCGCGGCAGGCTCTCGAAAAATTCCTCACGCGTCAGTCGCACCTCCTGGTGATCGGAGCGAATGTGCTCGGCCACTTCGCGCGCGTAACGGAGTTCGCTGAAGGCCTCTTCGCCATAGCCGACGGCAAACGTCTTGATGCGATCTCCACGGATCTTCGTCGCCAAGGCGGCAACCGCGCTGGAATCCAGCCCGCCACTGAGGAACATGCCTAGAGGCACGTCGCTCATCAGGTGCGATCCGACGGCGTGCTCCAGCAGTTCGCGATAGTGCGTCACATAGTAGTCACGACCGCGGGGAATCTCATCCACTTCGGTCGTGAGATCCCAGTAGCGCTCGATTTTCGGCTCACCGCGTTCGGAAAGCTCCAGCGTGTGCCCGGGCATCAGCTTGCGAATGCCGGCGAACATCGTCTCCGGCCCAGTAATGTAGCCGAACGCGAGATACTCCGCGAGCGTGTTCTGGTTGAATTCCGCAGCTACCCCGGGATACGCAAGAATCGTTTTGATCTCAGAACCGAACAGAAATGCCTTGCCATCCCAACGATAGTAGAAGGGCTTAATGCCGAGACGGTCGCGAGCGGCGAAGAGCACGCGCTTGCGGCGATCCCAGATCGCGAAAGCGAACATGCCGCGCAGATACTTCACGCACTCTCGCCCATACTCCTCATAAAGATGGACGATGGTCTCCGTGTCGCTGCGGGTGCGGTAATGGTGACCTTTCTCCTCGAGATCGGTTCGCAAGTCGGCGTGGTTGTAAATTTCGCCGTTATAAACAATCCAGATATCGCGATTCTCGTTGGACAGCGGCTGATGGCCGCTCTTGACGTCAATGATGCTGAGCCGCCGAATGGCCAGCCCCACGTTTTCTTCGACGAAGAATCCTTCATCGTCGGGTCCGCGGTGCACGATGCTGCGATTCATGCGGGCCGGCACATCGCCCTGCACGCGCCAATCACGGTTCTGAAAGAAGATTCCGCAGATTCCACACATGCCAGATTTATCTCATTCGAGGATCGGCGAGGCCGCATCCGTATGCTGCATTCCGGATGCGGACTCCTCTACTGCCGCTGAATCAGATGAGAACACGGCACGCTCGCCTGGTTTCAGGATCAGTTCGGCCCAATCGACCGGTCGCACGCAGTGCAACTGAGCACCGCCGTCCAACTCCACATAGCTCCCGCCGCAAAGCATCAGGTGCATCTCTCCGCTTGGAGCTTTGCGCAAACATACAAATTCCGCGTCGCTTGCAAAGTAATCCTTGCGCCAGGGCTCGCCGCCTTCGCCAAAGATAAAAGAATACTCGCTCGCCTTTCCGGAATACCGGTAGCCATGAACTTCCGCGCCGGCATAATCCGGCAAACGGTTAAACGAACCCATTGTGTTTTGTGCTTCCTTCCATGTTACAAGCAGGACGGCAAATTCCGTGGGCAGTGCAACCTGGGCAGTATAGTTGAGTACCAGCGCCGGAGCTTTCTGACCATAAGCGGGCGACCATGACTCCAGATGGACCTCCTCCCTCCATCCGTTGCCACGAAAAGGCAAAATCGCCAATCCCTGCGCGGTGTTTGGAACCCGAAACGTGCCGTCGTCTTTTCGTTGCAGATTCGGACCCAAGTGCCATGCCAACTCGAGCTTATGCGTGCCATGTCCTTCTACAACATCGCGGATCAGGTAGATACCGTTTCTGAGCGAAAAAGCGGCGCGGCGGTGCGTCACGGGAGATTCGAAATCCCAATACCCATCGTGGCTCGCGACTAACCAATCGAAGCTCTTGCCCTGAGTCCACCGCTCAACGCGCGTTTTGGTCAGTCTACGCCAGGAGAATGGAGTGGCCGGCAGTGCCTGATCCGTCCCATCTACGCGCATAGTGTTGTGCATGCCGGTCCCACGAAATAGATTTCGCTCCGGGCCGGCGCCGACGTATTCGTAGGTTCCTGGATCGATCAGCAACGAGTGCCCCTGGCTTTGCAAGCACACGCTGAGAGCATCCGCATGGCCGTGACCGCCGTTCTGTGTGCCGAGCGGACCTGCGTCCACGACAAGCTGAGTTTCGCCTTCAGCCGGCAAGATGTAGAAACCGGTATCCGGCAAGCCACCCGACTGGCTTGGAACCGCAGCCTCCGTAAGCGCTTCCCACTGGCGAACACCTTCCGCACCAAGTAGCCAAAGCGTCTCTTCGCGGAGTGCGCCCGCGGCAGCCCTGTAGTCTCCTCGGTGAAACAGGATGGCCCCGGTCGCGAGCGGATCGAGCAGATGTTCGCCGAGATTCCGCTGCCGATCGAAGAGCCGACCGCCATCGTCATCGCCGAACCGCGGGACATCGCCGCCCCGCCCGAGCAGGGACAAAGCCGCAAGCATTTTGTCGATCGTGTCTTCGAAGCTTTTTGTCGTCGCTACGCCGTTCGCGCTGGCCAGCACGGCGGAGTGCAGGAAGAGGTCGAGCGCGTACACGTGATAGTAGGTGGATTGTTCGAAGTGGAAACCATCGGGCCGGACTTGGCGCTCTGCCTCCTGCAACACAATCTTCCATCCCCGCGACTTCCAGCGTCCTGCCGCTTTGAGTTCCGGGCACAGCTCCCCCAGGAAAAATAACGCGACGCCTTCTCCGAGCAAGTGAGTGTTGGGGGAAAAATATGTCGAGAGATGACGTTCGATGTGCCGTCCGTGCACCGCCAATCCGCGCAACCACTCGTTGCGCAAATTGGGAATTCCTGCCGCACTTTGCAACAGGTGATACGTCCAGATCCATGAAAGGCTGCGGAATGCAACTTCCAGGCTGCTGGCCCAATTGATGCCGATGGGATATGGATTGTCCGCTTGCCAGTGCCGCCACTGGCGAAGCGTCTCATCGGCGTAGCGTCGGTCGCCTGTGAGGCGGTAAGCCTTAGCCAGCGTGACCAGATGCTGGTGGCGATTCAGTTCCCACGTGACCTTGCTGTCGCCGACCTCGGCATAATCGAGGTAGTGAACTTTGTAAAACGGCTTCCTGGGAGCGCGTATGTGATGGACCGCGTCCAGATGCCAATCGATCGGAGTACCGTAGTAAAGGTCGGCATATCCCAGCAAATCGAAATGGTGACGGCAAATCTGATCGGCTTGCTGCACGATGCGCTCAGCGTGTCCGGGAAGATGTTGGCGCATCAGCGCCAGTATGGAATCCACCGAATCCGGCGAAAAGAAAAACTTTCCAGGCGCAGCATCCTGCCGGCCAGCGTTGCGGCCAAAATCGTGCCCGCAGCGCGCCAGGAGCGCATCCTGCCGGCTGGCCCACTCTTGCCGGAGGCGGTCGCCTAGTTCGGCTCGATCCATACGAGCGATGCGATGTCCGATTTGTCGCCATCTTTGAAGATTCATGGAGCCCGAAGGTTGACTTTTCATCTTAGCGATTCTTGCTCGCTCTCGTGCATTATATTTTGGTCCCCTGGGCCAGATGCCGCTTGGGGCAACCGAGAGGCCGGTTTCGCACTTGCGGGGTCGAAGTAGCACGGGCAGAATGGGGAATCACGATATCGGCACAGACCTGCCTGGCAATGCTGAATTATCATTCGAGCGAGTCGGGAATGTCCCGCTGATGTTGTACGTTGTTGCGTAAAATGGAACAGGACCAGGCACATTGAATTTGTCAACGAACATAGGGCAGGCGGAGTTCCGCATAGAATCTCCCCGCAAACTCGAGGTAAATGCGGTGCACCTGTGGCGCTTGGACCTGCAAGCCAGAGCCCGCGGAGTAGAAAAGTGGAAGTCGATTCTTTCTGCCGATGAGAAAAGCAGAGCCGCCCGCTATCATCGGGAAATCGACCGGCAGTATTTCATTGCAGCGCGGGCCACGTTGCGGCAAATTCTCGGTTCCTATCTCAAGACCGATCCTGCGGCTCTAATATTTGCATACTCAGAAAAAGAAAAGCCGTCCCTTGGGGGCACTGAAGCTGCCAGCGGGATTGAATTCAACATTTCGCATTCGGGCTCGATTGCTCTGTTGGCGTTCGCGCGACAGAGAGAAATCGGTGTGGATGTCGAGCAGATTCGCCGGGACTTCGACACGGCCAAGATTGCAGCCCGCTTCTTTTCCGCTGCCGAGCAAAAACAGCTGGCAGCCCTGCCCGAGGAGCAGCGCAGCGAGGCATTTTTCCTGTGCTGGACGCGCAAAGAAGCCTACATCAAGGCGCCCGGCAAAGGGTTGTCGCTGCCCCTTCACGAATTCGACGTGTCACTCGCTCCCAAAGAACAGAACGCGCTACTGGCCTGCCGGCCGGATCCACGCGAACGGGCCAAGTGGGTCATGCGGGATATTGCGGTTCCCGAGGGCTACGCGGCGGCGATCTGCGTCTCGGGGACCGGCTGGACCCTAGTGGATGGAATCGTTTCGGAGAGCGCGGAATGAGTAACGGGGGCGTAGTTTTCTTGATGTATCACGAACTGGAGTCGCCAGGCCGTCCCCTGTGCCAAAGCGAAGCGGGATACGTTCGCTACATCGTACGCACTTCCGATTTCCGCTCGCAGATGCAACTTCTGCACGAGCAGCGATGGCGAGGCATGAGCGTTGGCGAGGCACTTCGAAGCTTCGCGACGAAATCTGTCGCGATTACTTTTGACGACGGTTGTGAGACTGACCTGCTTTACGCCGCCCCCCTTTTACACGAAATGAAATTTGGCGGTACTTTCTATATCACGACGGGATTTCTGGGAAAACCCGGTTGTCTCAGCCATTCCCAGGTCCGAGAACTTGCTGGCACCGGCTTTGAAATCGGTTGCCATTCGATGACGCATGCGTATCTCACCGACTTGAGCGAAACAGATCTGCATCGCGAGGTGGCGGATGCCAAGACACAACTGGAACAGATTCTTGGCACAGCTGTAGACCACTTCTCCTGCCCCGGAGGCCGGCATAATCGCCGGGTTTCATGGGCCGCTCGCAAGGCTGGGTATCACACTGTCGCGACCAGCCGCATCCAAAAAAATTCCGGGAATTCGGACCTGCTCGCATTGGGCCGTGTGGCGGTAATGCGTTCCACTTCTCTGCACGGCTTTGAGCAAATTTGCACGGGAAGCAGCTTCTGGCGAATGCAACTGGAAGTTCAACTGCGGGAAGCGACTAAGAAACTGCTGGGAAATTCGATATACGACCGTCTCCGCGCCGCTGTGCTGCGGTGACCGGCTTTCTTGACGGGTCTGGCCTCAAGCTGATTACCCCATGCCTGCCAAAAAAGTAGAGAGTTAGACTGTTTCATAATCAGTTTTGTCTGTGCTCCAAAATTCGCTCTGAACTGGACTCTTTGTTTCCCGACTTGAGCTGGTACTCCAATTCCTGAAACCGCCGCGTGATTGTGTGCAACACCAATCCCACCACCACCAGCAGCATCCCGAACAAAACCAGCCCAACGGCGAGAATAGCCGACGGAAGACTCTTAACCAAACCGGTCTTGATGAATTCCGCGATTACCAATGCTCCGGGTATCCATCCGAAAACAATGAGAGCCAGTCCCATCCCTCCAAAAAAAGTGAGCGGCTTGTAGTCACGAAACAGAGTAAGAATCGTATTCAGGATTACAAATCCATCTGAAACCATACGTATCTTCGAAAAACTTCCCTCCGGCCGCGCGGTCAATCGCACCGGCACCTCCCTGATGCGGTAGCCGCGAGTCAGAGCCTTGATCGTAAACTCGACTTCCGTTTCAAAACCACCGCCAAACGCTGGAATGTTCTTCACAAATTCACGATTGAATGCCCGATATCCGGAAAGGACATCGGATAGTTTCACCTTGAAAATAAAATTAATGAATCTCAGGAAGAAACTGTTTCCCACTTTATTCAGCAGACGGAACTCGCTCTTGGAACCTTCCGTTAGCCGCGAACCCACAACCATGTCCGCGTCGCCGTGAAGAATTGGCTGAATGAGCTTGTGGACATCACCCGGTGCGTAAGTGGCGTCGCCGTCGACCATGACGTAAACGTCAGCTTCCACTCGGCAGAACATCGATTGCACAACGTAGCCCTTGCCTTGCCGGTACTCCTGGCCGATATGGGCGCCGGCGTCACGTGCTTCTTCTAGGCTCCGGTCGGTCGAATTATTATCGAACACATAAATCTCGGATTCCGGCAGCTCGGCCTGGAAATCGCGCACCACCTTCCCAATCGTCGGTTCTTCGTTATAGCAAGGGATGAGGATGGCGATTCTTAGGCGCGGCATGGCTTCAGTAGTAACGGAATTTCATCGATTCGTTCGGAAATAGCTTACTCCGGACGCCTGATCGATCAGGCTGGCAAAGATACTGCGGAATTGCTATCTGGCCGATCTGCTGTTCTCGCCACAAAGCCAGCCAAGATCGAGCGATTCTCGCTATCGTTCCCGGTCAGAATATACCAAAAAGCACGCACACCTCGCGTCGAAGCAACCAAGGGTGCGATATCGTCTATCGGGTTCAACCTGTTAAAAACAATACGGTTGGTCTTAAACATGGTGCGTAGGCGCACTTCGAAGCTCATGATATCTACAAAGCCTCAATATACCCACCCTAAAACAATCTCGCGCGCTGTGACCGGCGCCAATAGCTTCATCGGCTCGCATCTGGTTGAGCAACTTGTAGCCGCGCAGGCAAAAGTCCGCGCCCTACGCCAATACAATTCGTTCAACAACTGGGGATGGCTGGAAGAGGACGCGCCAAACGAGAGAAGGGAAGAATGGAAGGTTCGAACAGGCTGCCCTAGCGTTCTCGACCCTGCGATGGTGGCGGAAAAGAGACATGGAGCGCGATCCTTGCGAACTGGTCGTTTTGTTCGAGCGCTGCCGAGCCAGATAGCAGACCGTAGACCACCACGCTATTCTGTGTACCGACGAAAATCTTCCCATCAGCTGCGATAGGGGTAGCGAAATGGGCTAGAGATGGCATGGTGTCTCGGCCATTCGGAGCCTGATTACTGGTATAAATCGTATTCAGCGTAGTCGCATCCATCGCCCACAGCGGTCCTCCGCCATCGATAAACCAGAGAATGCCATTGGTGTTCCCATTTGCCGTAATGATGGCACTACCTCCGCCGCCAACTAGGAGAGATTGCAAAAAAGGAGGCGCCACTAAGGCGCCGTCGCTTAGCCCATAGGCGGTCACAGAAGCGGAAGCACCGGTGAAATACACGGTATTGTTCCAATAGACTGGCGAGCCGGTACGCTTAGCTGCGCTCGGTATCTCTTGCACAATCTGTGGATCCCCTGTCGTGCACGTCGAACAGAACTGCCCCATATTGTCGCGGTTCAGCATGTAAATCGTGCCTTCCTTGCCGCTCGCGATCAGTTCGTGCGCATAAGGCCCTGACTGGTCCGGCAAAAGCAGCGCTGCGTTATTCAAGTCCAAGTCGCTTGCGCCGAGACTTGCCTCGTTGTAAGGAGAGAACCAGTCAGCGAGCGTGAGCGTTGTACCAGCCTGGTTGAGCTTTAGTACGCTTGTCGAAAGGTTCGTGCCCGTGGCGTAATAACCTTCCGCCGCTTCCACGTAGATATTTCCGTCGCTGTCGGCCGAAAGGCCTGCTCCTTTTTGCCAGATCGAAGCCAGGGTCTTCCCCGGCTCCGCCGTATACGTACCCTCCTGTTGCAGAGTCGACGCATTGTAGGAAAGCACCCAGCCTTGGCTATAGTCGTTGTTGCCGTTCGAGCCCCACCCAATGTAAATGTGCCCATTAGCCAAAAGCAGCCCCGGACGATTCATCTCGTAAAGATCCGCAAACGTCGTCGTAATTCCGTTGATCGTGTAGGTCGCCGTGATGGTTGTCGGCCCGCCGAACTTTTCCAGCCCACTGCTGACGTCGAAGGCGTGCAGCCGATGCACCACGGTGCCATTCTCGTAGGTCTCGGCAACAACATATAATGTGCCGGTCGTCGGATCGATCACTGGAGTGGAGACTATGCCCAACTCCGTCCACCCTGTAGTTCCGGTATTCTTCTTCACCGTCGCTGGCACGGTTGTCGCTCCCGCAGGACTGTAGTTCAGAATACTCGTCATCCATAAAGGCGTGGTGCTGGAGCTGTCCGCATCAAAAGCGTAGAGACTGTCATGCATTGTGGCCACATACACCACATTGTGCACGCCCTGACCTAAAACGCTAACGTTTGGAAGAAATAATGGATGTCCAACCACGAACCCGTCTACGGGATATGTGAAAAGTTTCCCAAAGCTCGTGCTGTTTACATTTGATGGAGTAAGCGTGGTTTCAAACGTGTTGGCACCGGTTCGCGCATTGTCGTAATGCCATGTTGTGACCTGTACTTGACCAAACACGGTCAGAACAAGTGGGTCAGAGTGTGTAATCGCGCCAGAAGTTCCGGTGACAGTCAGGTTGTAGTTGCCAGCTACCGCCGTGGAGGGGATAGACAGCATCACCATTTGACTGCCGTCCGCCGCCACGTTGAATGGGGAAGCTGGAGTAGTTGTCGCGCCACTGGGCAATCCGGTGAGGCTCACAGATACGAAGCCAGCAAATCCGTTCAGACTTGAAATCGAAGCCGTAAAGCTTGCGTTGGAACTTCCGGCATCGGCGGTGACCGTAGTCGGCGTCAGAACCATGCTGAAGTCTGGCGGAGGAGTGATCGTCAATGCCAGGTTCGTCGAATTCGTCAAAGCACCGGACGTGCCGCCTACTGTCACCGTGTAGTTGCCACTCTGCGTGGTACTGTCAACCAAGAGAGTCACCGTCTGACTGCCGCCCTCCGACACGTTGAATGGGGAAGCTGGAGAAGTTGTCGTGCCACTGGGCAACCCTGTGAGGCTGACAGCTACGGAACCACCAAAGCCGTTTAGGCTTGAAATCGAAACCGTAAAGCTGGCGTTTGAACTTCCGGCAGCGGCAGTTACCGCATTTTGCGACAGACCGAGGGTGAAGCCTTGCGCAGCTGTGATTGTGAACGGAAGATTTACTGTGTGGGTTAGAGCACCGGACGTACCGTTTACCGTCAGAGCATAGCTGCCGGCCTGTACGGTTGTTGGAAAAGATAGAGTCACCGTCTGACTGGCACCCGACGCGACGTTGAATGGGGAAACTGGAGACGTTGTCGTGCCACTGGGCAATCCGGTGAGGCTGACAGATACAGAACCAGCAAACCCGTTTAGGCTTGAAATCGAAATCGAAAAGTTTGCGTTGGAACTGCCTGGGGCGGCAGTGAGCGTAGTTGGCGACAGACCGATGGTGAAGTCTTGCGCAGCTGTGATTGTCAAGGGAAGTTTTACCGAGTGGGTTAGAGCACCGGACGTGCCATTAACCGTCAGAGCATAGCTGCCGGCCTGTATGGTCGTTGGGAATGACAGAGTCACCGTATGACTGCCGCCCGACGCCACGTTGAATGGAGAGGAGGGAGACGTCTTGGCAGCGGCGGGGATTCCAGAAATCGTTATACTTACGGGATTCACGAAACCATTTTGACCGGCAATCGAAACCGTAAATGTCGAGTTGGAGCTGTTCGCATCAACCGCAAGAGTAGCCGGAGACAGCGAAATCGTGAAGTCCTGGGCAGGAGGGGGAGGCGGATCCGCCGTCAACCCGTGGCAGCCAAAAAAGCTGACAATGCACAGCAACAAACAGACGGTTAAAGCACTCCGCCGTTTCTTAAGAGGTCTCAACATAAATGCAGTGCTAGCGTCTGCACTCCCCGGTCCATGCGCTCAGCGCGCCACGTAGGCCTGCTAAGCGAAACATTCAAAAGGAAATATGCTCTCGGATGGGACGAATCCTGCCTGCATTGCGCTCCCAAAATCCGCGCGCTATTGCAACAATTTGCACCCTCGGAAAAGCTATTCCAGCATAGTGGTTGGTAAATACGGTTCATACAATGGTCGAGGAATTGCACTAATCTATCGCGTGTCGGCGGGAAAATTCATAATGAAAAGCGGCGCTGTCTACAACCCTGGATTCGGTTTGGAATCGTAACCGGCGGGACTTGACTGTAGAACATCCTGAATTGCCAGGGCATGAGCCGGAGAAGAGCAGAGGAGCAGGTTCAATCGCTTGTCCTTTAGGCAGGTGGGCCAAACGCCCTCCACCCGCAGAAAACCGAAGCCATGGCGGTTCACGAAAGGCACTCCCCCGCAAGGATGGGGACTTGTCACCTCGAAGCAACAGTGGCATTGTAGACTGAGTCTATGTTCTTCCGGACGCCTGCTCGCGGTTCTTAAGGCGCTACTCAGAATTGACCGGGCATGAAAGGTTTTATTGGACGGTTGCTACTACGTGGGGTGAAATTCTTGGGGTTTGGCAGGCGTCGAGCAGTGCCGCAGAAATTACGGAGTTGCCTGCAGACGTCGTTCATTCGTAGCAAGGGCAGCTCCATCTTCGACCGCCTAAGCCGCAGCATTTGCGTGTTTCAAACGAATTTCTGAGCCATGGGACAGAGTCAATCAATCTCCGAAGGCGGATCGCTCTCCGCAACCCAACAGCGATTCTGGGTGCTGGAACAGTTGCATCCACATAGCGCGGTTCACAACATAGCCTTTGGCCTGCGCTTTACCAGACAAATTGACCGGGCTGCGCTTGACGTCGCACTAGCAGAAGTAATCAAGCGCCACGAAATTCTGCGGACACAGTTTCGGTTGGTAGACGGGACTCCAATGCAGATTGTGGATTCGGCGCCTTCCGCCATCGGGGTAGCCGGGGTCGATTTGCAGCATGTGCCACAACCGGAGCGCGAGGCAAGACTCTGCGTGCTAGGACAGGAGGAAATCGGCACTCCGTTTGATCTGGCTTATGGTCCTCTGCTCCGCGCCACACTCTTCCACCTGTCTGATCAGGAATATGTGCTTCTACTAGTAGCTCACCGCATCGTATGCGACGGATGGTCATTGAGATTGCTCCTGGCCGAACTACATTCTTTTTGCTTGGCTGGGCCGAGCCGTACCACCCAATACGAGCGATTTGCTCCGGATTATCGAGCTCTTGCGCTTCGGGACACGCCATTGCCGGAAGACCTGTCGTATTGGACGCACCAGCTCGCAGGAGCACCAGCCAGCATTGATTTGGCCACAGATCGTCAGAGGCCTGCGGTGCAGACCTTCGGCGCCTCGAGCCAAAAAATGTTGATTGAAGCTTCCTTGGGAGATGAACTTCGAAGCCTTGCTCGGAGCAAAGGCACAACCCTGTTTAGTGTCCTGCTCGCCGCATACGTGGTTCTCCTTCACCGCTATTCTCGGCAAGAAGACTTGGTATTGGGCACTCGTATCGGCGGACGTACGCTGCCCGAATGCGAGAAAGCCATCGGGCCTCTCGAGAACATGCTGGCGCTTCGCATTGGGGTAGCGGCTGAGATGAGCTTTCTTGACCTGCTGATGCGCACGCGAGACGTCGTTCAGGACGCTTTCGCCCATGAAAAGGTGCCGTTTGAAACGTTAGTCCGCAAGCTTCGTCTCGAGCGAGACATGGGCAGGCATCCTTTATTTCAAGTGACGCTTTCGATGCAAGATCCAAATACGAGCGGGCTCAATCTTGAACCGGGGGTGACCCTGTTTGAAGTTGAAAACCCGCGGGAAGCATTTGATCTATCCCTTGACGCTAGGGAAAATGGCGACGAACTCGAAATCCGCTTCCGATTTAACACCGATCTGTTTGACACGTCGACCGTCAACCGGATGATGGGGCATTTCCGGAATCTCCTCGAAGCGGCGGCGGAGAATCCGGATGTCCCTATCTCGCGCATGCGGCTGCTCGGCAGCGCCGAACGGCACCAATTGCTGGTGGAATGGAATGACACTCGCGTGCCGTATCCCAGGGATATTCCTCTTCACAAGTTGATTGAGGCGCAGGTAGAAAAAACTCCCGATTCAGTAGCAGTAATTTACGACTCAGAGCGACTTTCATACCGCGAGTTGAATTTCCGTGCGAATCAACTTGCCCACTTTTTGCAGGAGAAGGGTGTAGGCCCCGACGTACTGGTAGCGGTGTGCGCCGAACGCTCACTGGAACTCGTGATTGGGCTACTGGCATCGATGAAAGCGGGGGGAGCATACGTGCCATTCGATCCCGAATACCCAAAGGACCGACTGCAGACGATGCTGCAAGATGCCAACTCGCCAGTGATTCTAACGCAGGCCCATCTCTTGGATCGTTTGCCTGATGGAGCAAAAGACATTTTCTGTCTCGATCGGGACTGGTCGATGTTGGAGTCGAAAAGTCCTGAAAACCCCACCTCGGCAGGCGGCGGTAAGAATCTCGCATACGCAATTTATACGTCTGGGTCGACGGGCAGACCAAAAGGTGTACCTAACGTTCACGAAGGCATCGTGAATCGATTGCTCTGGATGCAGGATATGTATAACCTCACGGGCAGAGATCGCGTCCTGCAAAAGACCCCATTCAGTTTTGATGTCTCCGTGTGGGAGTTCTTTTGGCCGTTGCTGACCGGAGCAGCGCTGGTCGTGGCGCGACCTGGCGGACATCGCGACCCCGCTTACCTAGTGAATTTGATCGCAGAGCAAGAGATTACGACGCTCCACTTCGTACCCTCACTGCTCGGTATCTTCCTAGAGGTGGACGGGCTTGAGCGCTGCCGTTCCCTACGGCAGGTCTTTGCAAGCGGTGAGGCCCTGTCAGTCGAATTGCAGCAGCGTTTCTTCCGGCGAATGAAGGCAGAGCTGCACAACCTGTACGGCCCGACCGAGGCAGCCGTCGATGTTACCTATTGGCGTTGTCGACCGAATGCTCACCAAGCAATCGTTCCAATTGGCCGGCCAATTGCGAATACACAGATTTATATTCTGGATTTTTTTTTACAACCTGTGCCCATCGGAGTCCCGGGGGAGTTGCACATCGGTGGAATCGGACTCGCCCGTGGATATCTGAATCGACCTGAGCTAACCGCAGAGAAATTCATTCATGACCCCTTTAGCAACACTCCCGGAGCTCGCCTGTATAAGACCGGAGACCTGGCTCGTTTTCTCCCGGATGGAAATATTGAGTATCTCGGGCGCACGGACTTTCAGGTGAAACTTCGCGGCTTAAGAATCGAACTGGGCGAGATCGAGGCCACGCTTCCACAGTGCGACGGAGTTCTGCAGGCGGTGGTCACGGTGCGCGAGGATCATCCCGGAGACAAGCGTTTGATTGCATACTTCACTGCTGCCGCCGGCACAGCAGTGGACATCGAGAACCTGCGAGAGCGGCTGAAGAAACAACTGCCCGAATACATGGTGCCGTCACGATTCCTGCAAGTCGAAAAGTTTCCGATGACCACCAGCGGCAAGGTCGACCGAAAGGTCCTGCCCGCTCCCCCGCTAGAACTTGGGGATGCCAACACGATGGTTGCGCCGCGAACGAAAACTGAAGCGCAACTGGCCATTCTTTTTGCCCGCGTTCTGGGCTTACCTTCGGTCGGCGTAACCGACAATTTTTTCGACTTGGGAGGACATTCCCTTCTGGCCGGCCGTCTGCTGGCTCAGGTGAACGAACTATCAGGCAGGCAGATCCCGCTCTCCGCAATGTTCCGGGGAGCAACCGTGGAATCTCTGGCTGCATTGCTCGACCGGCATTCAGAACTCGAGCACGATCCGGTCCTCCTGGAGATTCAGCACGGCCATGGTGACCGCTTGCCCTTCTTTGCCATCGTCCCGCCGGGGGAGGAGTCACTGGGTTACGCCATGCTGGCCCGGCACATGGGGCCGGAGCAGACGGTCTACAAAATCCAGGGCCACACCCCGGTTACGCGCGGCAAGCGTCCGTATACCAGCGATGAAATGCAGGCGCTGACCAGTGAGTACATCGCCGCCATGCGCACGGTGCGGCCGCACGGTCCGTATTGCCTTGGTGGGCTCTGCGATGGAACCCACATTGCGGAGCAGATTGTTCGCAGCCTGGAATCGCAAGAAGAGGAGGTTGCATTGTTTGCGATCTTCGATACTTGGGTCCTGCAACACAGCCAGAATCGCTGGTTGTGGAAGATCCACTATTACGGCCAGCGGTTGCAGGAAATGAAAGGACAGAGTCTTAAAGAGAAGCTCGCTTCGTATAAACGCGTCGCCGGAAATAAAGTTCAAACTCTGTTGGGGGACCAGACCCCACGAACCGACTGGCAGCAGGCCTACTGGCCGGAGCGCTTCACGCCTTGGCGTTTCCGTGCTCCAGTGGTTCTGTTCAAGCGCCCGAAACAGCCCTTCTATTACATCGACGATTCGCAGATGGGCTGGGGTAGAAGAACTCTGGGCGGAGTTGAAATCCACGAAATCGATTTTCATCATGTCGAGATTCTGCGCGAACCGCAGGTCAAAGTCTTTGGCCAGCAGTTAGCAAAGTACCTTGCCCGCATTTCAGCCGTGCCTGCACTGACGGCCGATACCCTCGAACCGGCGCTAGTGGCCGCATCGTCGAGGCGGCAGAATCCATGAAATTCGACAAGCACCAAATCGTGAAAAATGTGGGATCGAGTTGGTTCTCCCTGGGGATAAACGTCGTAGTGGGAATCTTCCTTTCTCCCTACATTCTTCATCGGCTCGGCGATGAGGCTTTCGGGCTTTGGATTCTCATCTTTTCAGCCACCGGATACTACGGTCTCTTCGATCTTGGCATCCGTTCTTCCATCGTTCGCTATGTCGCGAAGTATTCAGCCACGAACGAGCAAGACGAGTTGAACCGACTGGTCAATACGGCGATGTTCAGCTACAGCGGCATCGGGCTGGTGACCATCGCCATCACCTTGGTTACCTCTTACTATGTGAACTCGATTTTCCACATTCCGCCAGATTTCGTGGCTACGGCGCGCTGGCTGCTGCTGATGGTGGGAACTTCGGTTTCCCTAGGATTTCCTCTCGGCGTCTTTGGTGGCATCCTCGAAGGTCTGCAACGTTTTTATCTGCTCAACTTCACCAGCATCGGTTCGACGCTGCTTCGCGCCCTGCTCATCGTGATTGCCTTGCAGCACGGCGGAGGTCTACTGACAGTCGCCTTGATCACAGTCAGTCTGCCGTTGCTGAACAGTTTGGTCAATGGAGCTGTGGTTTTCCGCCACTCGCGGATGCGATTTGGCTTCAGGTACGTCAGTCGCTCCAGCCTGCGGCGGATTGCCAGCTACAGCGGGACCACCTTTCTCATCATCGTCGCCGGGCGGCTGCGGTTTAAGACGGACGCCTTGGTCATTGGCACTTTCCTTTCCGCCACCGCTGTCACCTATTTCACCATCGGCTCACGCCTGGTGGACTACGCGTCGGAAGTGGTGAGCAGTCTGGCGCAGATTTTTGTGCCAATGTCGAGTCAGTCTCAAGCACAGGGCGACCTGAATGCCCTGCGCAAGATTTTCGTTGCGGGTAATCGCGCTTGTGCCTTCATCATCTTTCCCATAACCGCCATCCTTACCGTCTTGGGCAAATCGGTGATTGAGGCTTGGGTGGGACCCAAATACGTCGCCACCAGCTATCCCGTGCTGCTGGTGCTTCTCTATCCAGCCACGCTGATGCTGGCGCAGTCGGCCTCCGGGCGAACTCTCTGGGGGATGGCGAAACATCAGACATGGGCTTGGGTAGTAATGGCCGAAGGTATTTCGAATTTGATTCTCAGCATTATTCTGGTGCGGCCCTATGGCATCTTAGGGGACGCAATTGGTACCGCCATTCCGCTGACCTGTTCTATGGTTTTGTTCCTTCCTCGCCACCTTTGCCACCTGCTGGGTATCAAACTCAGAACATACCTGTATCGCGCCTTTGCCTTGCCCATCGCAATGTGCATACCGTTAGTTGCAGCTCTGCTGCTTATGCAGCGCTGGTTCGTTCCGCACCGTCTGAGCCAGCTTCTGGTGCAACTCGTAATAGCCGGGCTAGTCTACGGATTGGGACTGGCTTGGGCGTTCTGGACTCATCGCGCTTGGGACGTGGGAAATTTGGGCACAAATCAGGACAATGAGGTCACTGCCGCGTTGGTCGAAACCTATCAGGAACAAACTTGAGGTTCCAAGGATAAGAGGAATTTACGTGAACCTGACGAGTCGAATTCACAGTTACTTGAAAACGGTTGCATCCGCCGCTTTGGGCCGGACGCCCGCAGGACGTGGCTTGACCGTATTTCCCGACGACATTTTCCTGGTCAGCTACTTCCGCTCTGGTAGCACTTGGTCCCGCTTTCTATTCGGCAATCTCATACATGAAAGCGAACCCGTCACTTTCACCAACATGGAAAAACTCGCGCCCTTGATTTACAGTCATCCCGATCGCGTCCTGCGTGGCTTGCCTCGGGTCATGAAGAGTCACGAGTGCTTTGATCCCCGTTACCAGCACGTAATTTATATCGTTCGCGATCCCCGCGATGTCGTGGTCTCTTTTTATTTTTACAATTTGAAAGTGCGGGTCATCCCCGATGGCTACCCTATGGAGGACTTTGTAAGCAGGTTTGTCGCAGCCAACGTGGTCGGCTATGCTGATCGCGTCGGTTGCTGGCAAGATCATGTGCTGAGCTGGATTCGTCTGCGGGAAGGCAAGCCAGGCTTTCGGCTGGTGCGCTACGAAGATCTGCTTAGCAATCCTGCCAGGGAACTCACTCGATTGGCACCGCTGCTGGGAATTGAGCCCGATCCCAAGCGAATCGAGCGCGCGATCCGATTGAGCTCAGCCAGTCACATGCGATCTCTGGAGAAGAAACAGTCACAGCAGTGGGTCGCAACAAAAGATACCCGTCAGGACATTCCCTTTGTGCGCGAGGCCAAATCCGGGGGCTGGCGCGACAAGCTCTCGCCCACTGCCGTGAAAACCATCGAGCAGGCTTGGGGAGCAACCATGAAGGAACTCGACTACCAGCTCATCACCGATGCCGCCGCCGAGCACGAACTCGTGAGGCATTGAGCGGCCATGTCCTATCCTCAAAACCGCTGGCAAAGGATGGTTGGCGCACTCGCCGAGGCCGGCCGTGTGCTCACCGGACGTCAGATAGCCGGTCGCGGTCTGACTATCTATCCGGACGACGTTTTTCTCGTCTCCTATCCGCGGTCGGGCAACACCTGGACCCGTTTTCTTATTGGAAACCTGATCGATCAAACGCAACCAGTCACATTTTCCAACATCGAATCCCGCATTCCGGAAATCTATTTCAATCCCGACCGCTTCATGCGGAAACTTCTACGTCCCCGCATACTCAAGAGCCATGAGTGCTTCCAGCCTCATTATCCGCGGGTGATTTACATCGTACGCGATCCGCGCGATGTGGCGATCTCTTTCTATCACCACCATATCAAAGCGGGGAACATTACTGATGACTGCCCGCTGGTCAAGTTCGTGCCTCGCTTCATCGCCGGCGAGTTCGATCCAAAGTTCGGCTCCTGGCGCGACAACGTGCTAAGCTGGCTGGCTCTGCGCGGAAATGATCAGGCCTTCCTGCTGGTCCGCTATGAAGATTTGAAGCGCGATTTGACGCACGAACTTTCGAAGATTGTTGCTTTTCTCCAACGTTGCTCCTTTCCCAACATCGAGTCGACCGCGGAAGCCTTCTGGCGCGCCAGCGGGTTGAGTTCTCCGGAGAGAATGCGCGCGCTCGAACAGAAAGAAGCCGCGAGTTGGGTTCTTACCAAAAGAACCCGCAAGGACAAGCCCTTTGTTCGTTCCGCGACAGCAGGTGGATGGAAATCCCAACTCGCTCCCGAGTCTATAGCCGCCATTGAAGCCGCCTTTGGCGACCTGATGCAGCGTCTTGGATACGAATTAGTTTCGGAGCAGAGCCGTGTGCCACTAGAGGCCATCTCCCAGACAGGTTTACCCTCGTGACCCAGGAGCAGCCTCGGACCATTGCCTCGCTATCAAAAACTTTTCTGCGGAGATTGATCCCTAACTACGTTCTGCAACAACGGGGGATCATCCAGCGGCTCGGGCCAAGAGCGGGCCACATCTATGCCCGCTTCCGTCTGCTCGATGCGATTGGCGCACGATCTGCTAACCAGCGCCTGGTTCCACCTTCCGTGCGATCGTTTCTTTTTGTTTGCTTTGGCAACATCATGCGTAGCGCGATGGCGGAGTCCCTGATGCGCCAGGCGCTCCGGGATGCAGGCGTGCAAGAAGAGATCTGTATTACTTCCGCCGGTCTCCACGCGGTGCCTGGGCGGGAAGCGCATGCCTGGGCGCAAACTGCTTCATTGGAACTTGGCATCACTCTCGACAGCCACCGGGCCAAGCCATTGACTGAGTCCATGGTGGAACAGGCCGACTGCATTCTCACTATGGATTTCCAAAATAAAGCGGAGTTGTTGACGCTTTATCCAGAATCGCAGGACAAAATTTACATGCTGAGCGCCTACGCGGAAGGCTCCTGGAAGTACCGCCAGATCCCCGACCCCTACCTCGGAGACCTCGAGGCAACTCGATTCTGTGCTCGCGAGTTGCAAATATGCATTCGCAACCTGGTAATTTCCATCTTTCCTTCGGCGGCGCGGATTCCGCGGCGCGAATCCAGGGACTCGCAGATACTCCAGCCCTAATTTCCCGATTTCCTTCTCATTCGCGATCGAAACCAATGACTGATTCCCACCACTCCCGGCCGTAGGTCTGACAACCAGAGATCGTCGTAGCACATGCCCGGACGCCAGGGCACGGCCATGCGGATGAGAGTAGTCCAAAAGTTGGGATACGGCACCGACCAATTGGGTGGCCGTCCCCTACGGATATTCGCAAGGTGAGTTAACTCTGAAACCAAACGGCGGCACAGCAGATTGTCGCGGTAGGAAACCATTTCGGGCGGTAATGTTCCATTCAGAGACCAATTAATCCAACATCGCGGATAATCGATGCCGCAGGCTAGCGGTAACCCTATGGATCCCCACGGACGTCCATTGATCTCCATCAATACAACCCGGCCCTCAGTCGTCCGCTTGTACTCCACCATCGCGAGGCCTTCAAAGCCCATGGCAAGAATCAGGCCCGTGCTGGCTGCGGCAATAGAAGAATCCAACGGAACCGATTTTCGGGCGCTGCTGGCCGATCCCCGCGGATCGATCTCCCGCACCCTCTGCCATTGAAACGGCAGCACCGTTTTTCCTCCGACCGCAAAACACGAAAAGCCGATGCCGGTGCCGGAAACAAACTCCTGAACCAATACGTCGCAGACGGTCGTTAGGCGCTCCGCGACTTTGGCTCGCAGTTCGGCTGCCGAGTAAGCATACGTTACGGAACCCAACACAGCCCGGTCCTGCGCCCAGCGTGCCGAAAAACGATCTTTGATCACGACAGGAAATTCGCTCCTTTCCCATGGCGAGAGATCGGCTGCTGACGCGATTAGTTCGCTGCGCGGAACCTCCATCCCCAGCGATCTTGCCAGCTCGATCGTGCGATATTTGTCGGAAGCCAGGCTGAGCGCAGATTCGGATGGCATCGCAACGATGCATACTCCGGCAAAGCGGTCACGTTGATCCGACAATGGCCCCAGCGTCCAGTCCGTAACGGGGAGAACAAGGTCAATGGCGTGCTTGCGGACAAACTCTAGCACACAATTAACAAAGGCGTTCGGCTCATCCGTCGAAACCGGATAGTCAAATCCCATGCGACAGTAGCGGGAAAGTTTGGCCGCGGCAAAAAGGTTGCGATTTGCTCCTACGGCAACCCAGTGGCCTCCGCGTCCTGCGGAACGCGTAATGGCTAGTGCGGCGGCGCTATGACCGTCCAACACCAGTATTTTTGCCACTCTGCTCGCCCCGTTTGCAGTCGATTTATCCGGTATGTCCCGCAAGTGCGCTCTCCAGGTTCCACCGCAAGCCTTCTACGGTTTTTGTGGGGCGGAGGCGTTTCAAGCACAGCGGATTGTCTCCCTTCCGCGCAACCCCGTTTTCCGTAGTAACTGCCGTCTCATAGCCCACGATCCGGCACTGCTCCACCGTTGTTGGAGTCCAGTGCGGCGAAAGAGCTGGACACGGATAGGAAAAATGCCGCATCGGCGAGCCAAGCCCGGCTTCTAGGCGCCGTTTCGATTCTTGCAGCTCGCACATCGCCTCGTGCTCTTTCAGATAGCCCATGTTGGGGTGAGTCATGGTGTGCGAGCCAACGATGTGTCCATGCCGCACGAGAGCTCGCAATTGCTCATAATCCATCATGAGAGCGCCGAATTCCTTCGGAAGGCAAGCTTCCAGCTCCTGCTCAATGCGCGTAACAAACTCAGCTTGTGGCGCTCCACTGAGCTGGCAGGCTTCATCGCAAGCCGCGAGGAATGCCTGTTCGCGGGCCGCTCGGTCGTTTAAGCTCCAAGTTTTGGGAGTGGAATCGACCCATTCCCTGCGTTTCGTGGTGCGAAAGGCATAGCGGAGCCGGCTTGGCCATGGCAGGATCCTGCTTTCCAGACAATCCACTGTGATGTAAAAGGTAGCTGGCACTCCAACCTTGTCCAGCACCGGCATCGCGACCAGATAATTGTCCGCATAGCCATCATCAAATGTGACAACGACCGCTCGTTTGGGCAGAGTTTCGCCGCCTCGGAGATACTTCAGCACACGCGCCAGGCTAACCGGATGAAAATGCTTGGCGAGCGCTTCCATCTGCCCGCGAAATACATCCTCGGAGTGGATGATACCTCCCAGAGAATCCCGGCATACGGAAGGGTCGGGCAGAACCGAGTGGTACATCAGAATTGCCACGCCGGGACCGCGAAGGCGGGCAGCCAGCCGCAGCGCAGCCGTGTCCAGGATTCTGCGTTTTAACCAGTCTCGCATGCAAAAAAAAGTAATTCCCCTTCCCGACGAGTCTAACCGAGAGGATTTCAATCCTGAGGCATGTAGCGCTGCGACGCTGCTCGTCGCACTGCGAGCAGAGAGCCTACTCCCGTCAGCCAACTTTCGAACTCCAGTTCTGTCCGGAATGAAGTATCCACCAATCTTGGAAGCAGAAATGGTGGATCATGGTGATTGACCAGGCCGACATCGCAGGTTGTAGCTGAAAGGACGTTTTCCTTTTCCAGCCAGCTAAAGAATTGCTCCTGGTAGATTCCACTCGGATAACAAAAATGGCGCGCTTCCGTACCGGTCAAAGCGCGAATTCTTTCTCGGTTCTCGCGAATTTCTAGTCGAAATTGAACCTCATCCTCCGGAGTTCTGTGCCGGTGCGTGTGGAGCTGTACATCGACTCCATTGCGGCCGACTTCCGCGACTTCCTGAGCATTCATCAGCTGCAAAATCCGCTGCGAGCAAAGGCAGCCATAATCAATCCCAAGAAAAGCCGCCAGCCTCGTCGCAAGCTCGTTTTTCTGCCGGCCCGTCAAATTCTCCCGGTCGGAAAAATCGACAAGACGTCGCACCACCCGATGGCGTCCGGCTTCTGTGCGCAGATCCAGTGGCTCAATCAGCCCGAGTTCCTGCGCAGCATTCAACTGCTCCCCACGCCGATTCCACAACAAATAGGAGCACATGAGATTGAAAATCGGCAGCTCGTGCTCCGTGTAATACGTAGTTTGATAAACAGTAGCAGGAAAGCCGTATCCCTTTAGCAGCGGATAAGCCAGCTTGTAGAAATCATACATTCCGTCGTCGAACGTAATAGCTACGCTGCGTGCCGGAAGTTCCCCGGCACGCAGTCGCCTCAAAGCCTCGGCCAACGGCAGCACCGCGCAATCTGTTTCCTGCAGGATTGCAAGCCGCCTCTGCAGGACTGTGTACGGCATGTACAGGGAAGGCCGCCACAGATGCTCGTCCTTCTGCGAAACTCCATGATAGCAAAGGACCAGCAGACGCTGCTGACGCCAGCGGCTGTTCGCCACCAGTTCGAAGATCCCGGCTCGTTTCAGCATGCCGAGGACCGAAAGCTTACTTTTTCTAAGCATGGGATGAAAAGTGCGAGACTCCGTTTTAAGCCTCATCGAGCCACGGCACTCGCTTGAACGGGCTTGAACATGGCAGCCCGCTCCCGAGAAATACTTTCCGTTAACCCGCGGCAGCCAAATAAGCTTATACTCCACAGCAACGTCCAAACGGCTTGCATCCTGCCGTGTTCTCAGGGAAACAAACATAAAAGCGATGTTAGCTTCTGCACCCCCCGGTCCAAGCGCACAACGCGCCATGTTGGGCCCGCTATGCGAAACATTCTAGAGGAGAATATTCTCAGATTGGGGACGAATTCCCGCTGCGTCGCTTTCACTGAATTCCTCCGCATGTTGCAACAGTTTGCATCCTCGGAAAAGCTATTCCGGGCAAGATGCTCGTCCATTTTTGCGGTTTCCATGTACAGTGCCCGTCGTCGCAGGTGCTCGTCATCGAGAGAGACTCCGTGATAACAAAGAATCAGCAGACGCTTGCGTCGCCAACTGCTGTCAGCAACCAGCTTGGAGATACCCAAGTTCTTCAGCAGAGTGAGTGTGGCGAGCTTTACTGTTAGTAGCATCTCTGAGATCGGTGATAGTGCTCGAGTCGCAACGGTGACTTTCAGGACTTGCGCTGCTCAGACGTCAGACAAAGCAGGAACAGCAGAGTTCTGAGTCTAATCGAGCGTTGCTACGCCTGCAAACGATAGAGGGCAGTACCGATCGACAGTGTAATCGGATGATGCGCATTCCAAGATGGCGTCAATTCCGCCATGTACGAAGGCTTCGGACCGCTGAAACAGTAAGAACTGGGTCCAACTGCGCAATTTTTTGCATACCTTTTGGTGAAAATCATCGCATTAAATGTTCAACTCATTTTGGGCTTTTATCCTTATCAACTTACAGTACAATGGCAGGATTCGCTTCGGCATGGCACTTGCGTGGTATAAGAACACGGATTTGTTTGCTGTACACTGAGAGCAACGTGAAGTGATCGCATTAGCTTTGCGGTCTCGTTAGCATGTCCCCCCAACATAAGAAGATCTGGAAGTCATCGAACGATTCTTCTGCGAGACACTGAATTACATGCAATAAATTCAAATCATCGAACCTGGGAGGTTCACGTACTTGTCTGCTTCGACTAGTAGTCATTTGATCGCGCCGCACGGCGGCGAACTGGTAAACCTGATCGTGGCGCCGGAAAAGGCCGCCGCACTGAAAGCCCATTCCCGAGAGTGGCCGTCCTGGGATCTCACAGCCCGTCAAATTTGCGATCTTGAACTGCTTATGAGCGGAGGCTTTTCTCCGCTGCGCGGCTTTATGACCAAAGCCGACCACGAAGGCGTATGCCACAACATGCGCCTGGCCAGCGGAGTTCTCTGGCCAATGCCAATCACGCTGGACGTAACTGAGGATTTTGCCAAGAAGCTGACACCCGGCAGCAGCAAAGTGGCGCTGCGCGATGCCGAGGGCGTGATGCTGGCGGTATTGCACGTCGAGGAAGTCTGGCAGCCCGACCGGAAGGCAGAAGCTAAAGCGGTATTCAACAGCACCAGCACGGCACATCCCGGCGCCGACTACGCCATGAACAAGGCGAATCCCTGGTACGTGGGCGGGCGAATTGAGGGCCTGCAGGCGCCCTCACATTACGACTTCCGCATGCTGCG